>Ga0310810_10008058_pt1 | contig 12090 bp, 8 predicted proteins | sample NCmetagenome_FD_207641 | JGI IMG/M metagenome (GOLD analysis project Ga0310810, IMG submission 207641) | Soil microbial communities from experimental microcosm in Duke University, North Carolina, United States - NC | ecosystem: Engineered > Artificial ecosystem > Soil microcosm > Unclassified ...
GAAGGACTTGTCCTCGGCCGTTGCGATATCGGTATCGATATAGCCCCACACCGGCGCCAGCGCGATGACGTCTTTTGTCATCAGCACATTGACCAGCTGAACCGCCGTCGCCGTTTGTTTCAGAAACAGGTCCGCGCTGACGCGTGTTTTCGCGCCGGGGTAATAGGCCTGGAATCCCGCGCTCGGCCAGTCGCCCGAAATATGCCAGCCCGGCCAGCCGCCCAGATCGACGAGATAACGCGAGAAGCCGCCGCCCAGCCAGTTGAGCTGCGCCTTGCCGTTGACGCCGGGACGCGCCGGCACGTCGTTGATCGCGCGCGGCAGACCTTGCTCCCGAATCGCGCGCGTCGCTTCCTCGATGGCAAGCGGATTGGGCCAGCCCCAGACATACGTCGTCGCCGCTTTTCCCGTCGGCGCGTACACGTTGCCGTTCTCCGCGAATTGCAGTCCGCCGAAATGCTCCAGCGCAAGCCCACCCACAACGGATTTGAAATAATCCGCTTTCTCTTTCGTCACATCGAACGGATAGCTCGCTTCCGTGCCCGGCACGAAATGGCGCGACTCGAAATACACAACGATGCTCTTGGGCCGCTCGTTTTGCGGAATGCGCGCGTAATAATGCAGCACCGCGAGAATCCCGAGCGCGCCGTCGTCCTCGACAATGCTCGGCCCGTCGACATGCGTTGCCAGCAGAATCGACTGATCGTTCGGCGTGCCGAAATTGCGCCCGGGCAGCGTGGCGATGATCTCGAACGCACCGGCATTTTCCTCCTCATGCGCATCGAGCACGAGCTTGCCGCTTTTCCCCGCCGCGGCATCGGCCAGCACTTTTGCGCCCGCGACGCGGTCGAGCATCAGCAGCGGCACGTTGAACTGCCGCGGCGTCGCATGGATGCGCGTTCCCGCCGCGGCAAGCGGCGACATGTCCATGACGGTCACTGCCGCGGCCGCGCCCGAAGGCACCAGCACATTGGTGATGACTTCGCGGATCTGTCCGAACTGATCGCGATTGCGGAAGCTCGTCTCGACCGTGACCGGAATCTTCTCGAACAGCGGCGTCGGAAATGTCTCCGGGTCCGAGCGGTATTCGTAATCGCGATACGACATCTGCGGCCCGGGATTGCCCCATTGCGGCGACGGATTGCCCTCGCCCTCGACCGGCGCTTTGCACGCCGGCGGATTGCCGCAATAGCTCGACGGCGTGGCAGGCGCGCCAATGCCAAGGGGCACGCGCTCGCGCGTGCCGAACGTGCTCCACGGCTGCTGCTTGACGACGACGATCTTGCCGGCGAGCGCGGCTAAAGGCGGCCGCTTCTCCACCGGCAAACTCAGATCATAGAGCACCATCGGCGCGGTCACGCCGTTCGGCCCCGTCGAGCCCGACTGCGTGCCGTACGCCGCTACCTCGACAGGCGCGCCGTCGGAGGCGAACGACCAGCCGCTCTTGTCGGGAAATTCCGTCGTGTACCAGCGCGTATAGGGAAACGGGATGTCTTCGACCTTCACCATGCCCAGCGATTTCGTCTCGGCATGGATGAACGCCATGAACTTCTTCCAGCCCGGCCCCGCGGTATACGCCGGACCCCACGAATCCTTCTGATCGATCCAGCTCTGAACTTGCGCCGCCGGCGGCAGCATCGCGCGATCCACGCTGACAAGCTTGGCCGAAACCGCCTGCTGCGCACTCGACGCACTCACGAAAAGCGCGCTCATGACGGAAATCGCAGTGATTAGCGCCTTGCGCTCCGCGCGATATGATCCCGTCATGCTTCCCTCCGGCCTCGTTGGCGGAAGTTTAGCCTCAACCCTCGCAAAAGTGTGAATCTGCTCCCGCGCGACGCGGGCGGACTCCACAATATCGGTACCGAGGCTATAATGGTCGCGATGCTAGTCGCCTTGGGGCAAGGGCTTCGTGGCTTCCCAGATTGATATCGGCTTCGACGCCGACGAATTTATGGCGCTCTCGAAGGAGGAGCGGATAAAGGCCTGCCTGCTTCTCGCAGACCGCGCGCAAGCCTTGGCGGCGGAAGCGCAGCCCTCGCACAAACAGCATTATCTCGCCATCGCCCAGGAATGGCTCAATCTCGCTGACGCGATGCGCCGAGCCCTGGCTGAAGACGAGCACAGAGCCCGCGCGCACTGATCGCTTGGTTGTGCTGCACCTCGCGAACCCGCGGGGTTTCCGGGGCGATCCGTCTCATGCATAAAATGGGACGATGAACGTCCCCGCCCTTCCCTCGCGCCTCCTCTCCGTGACTGCGCTCAAGAAGTCGGTGCCGGGCGGTCGCATCCTGTTCGAGGGGCTCGACCTTGCCGTCCGGGCCGGCGAATTCGTTGCGATCATGGGCGAATCCGGCGCCGGAAAATCCACCCTGCTCAATTTGATCGCCGGCCTGGACGTGCCCGATTCAGGCCGCATCGACATCGCCGAGGTGGCCATCGACTCGCTCGACGACGACGCCCGCACGAAGCTGCGCCGCAAATCGATCGGGTTCGTGTTCCAGGCGTTCCACGTGCTGCCGCATCTGACCCTGGCCCAGAACATCGCGCTCCCTCTCGTCCTCCAGCACGTCCCTGGCGCGGAGGCGACGGCCCAAGCCTCGGCGATGCTCGCGAGCGTCGGCATGCCGGGGCGCGAGCACGACTTCCCGCGCCAACTCTCCGGTGGCGAGCTGCAGCGCGTCGCCATCGCGCGCGCCATCGTGCACCGGCCCTCGCTCATTCTCGCCGACGAGCCAACCGGCAATCTCGATCCGGAAACCGCCGCGCGCATTCTCGATCTCTTCGTCGCGCAAATCCGCGACGCAGGCGCCGCCGTCCTGCTCGTCACCCACTCCCAGCTCGCCGCCTCCTCGGCCGATCGCACGCTCCGGCTCACGCGCAACGGTTTGGTGCCGCAACATGCGGGCTGACGCCGATCCCATCAGCACAACGGCCGCGCGCTGGATGATCGCCGGCGAGTGGCTCGCGCATCCCGCGCGCATCGTTGTTGCCGCGCTCGCCATCGCTATCGGCGTTGCGCTGGGATTTGCGGTGCACTTGATCAACGCCTCGGCGCTGAACGAATTCGCGCGCGCGGTGCGCACCGTCAATGGCGATGCGGATTTGCAGGTCCACTCGGTCACCCCGCAGGGCTTCGACGAAGCGCTCTATCCCAAACTCGCGCGGCTCACCGGCATCGCCGGCGCGAGCCCCGTGGTGGAATTGCCCGCTGTCGCCGATGCGCGCGCGCACGTTTCGCTCACCCTGTTGGGCGTCGACCCGTTGCGCGCGGTGCGCGTCACGCCGAGCCTGATCGGCCGCCGCATAGACACCAGCGCGCCCGCCGACAACACGACCGAAAAACCCACGCAAGCGCAGCCCTCCACGCAAGACGAAGCCTTCGACTCCGACTTGCTGTTTCTCTCCGAAGCCGCGCTGACCGAGACCGGCAAACGCGTCGGCGATTCTCTCGAAATCTCCGCCGCGGGGCAGACCGTGGCTTTCACGATCGGCGGCACGCTTCCCGGCGTTGCCGAAGGGCAGAAGCTCGCCGTCCTCGACATCGCCGCCGCACAATGGCGCTTTCGCCGATTGGGCCGCCTGCAGCGCGTCGACCTCAAGCTCGCTGAAGGCGCCGATGCAGCGCGCCTGCGCAACGCGGTCGCCGCGGTCCTTCCTGCCGATGCCGAAATTCTGGACCAGGAAAACGAGACGCGCCGCACCGACAGCCTGTCGCGCGCTTATCGCGTCAATCTCGACATGCTGGCGCTGATGGCGCTGCTCACCGGCGCGTTTCTGGCCTATTCCGCGCAGGCGCTGTCGGTCGCGCGCCGGCGTGCGCAATTTGCGCTGCTGCGCGTGTTGGGCGTGCGTCGCGGCGCGCTGCTCCTCCAAGTCCTGGTCGAAGGCGGCATCGTCGGGTTGATCGGCGCCATCCTCGGCTTGGGTTTCGGCGTTCTGCTGGCCGACGCGGCGCTACGTTTTCTCGGCGGTGATCTTGGCGGCGGCTATTTCGACGACACCAAGCCCGAGTTGATCTTCGCGCCCGTCGCCGCGCTGGTCTTTCTCGCGCTCGGCGTGCTCGCCGCTCTCATCGGCAGCATCCTGCCCGCCCGCGATGCCGCACGCGCCCAGCCGGCGATTGCGCTCAAGGACGCGAGCGACTCCGGCGATCCCAAAGCCGCACCGGGTGCGACAGTGGCGCTCACGCTCCTCGCACTCGGCGCGGGCGCGGCCTTTCTCCCTGCCTTCGGCGGCCTGCCCGTGTTCGGATATCTCGCCATGGCGCTGATGCTCGCCGGCGGCGTCGCCGCGATGCCCGCGCTCGCGCGACTGCTCCTGTTGCCGTTGCAGAAACTCACGCTCGCGGTGCCCGCCGACCTCGCCGCCAAGCACCTCTGGGGCGCGCCGTCGCAAGCCGCGGTCGCGCTCTGCGGCATTGTCGCCTCCACCAGCCTGATGATCGCTATGGCGGTCATGGTGTCGAGCTTCCGCGGCTCGGTCGACGAATGGCTCGTCCAGGTGCTGCCGGCCGACATCTATCTTCGCATCGAAGGCGACGACAGCAGCGCGCTCTCTCCCGATGTGCAGCGCCAGCTTGCGTCCACGACCGGCATCGCCTCGATTCAATTCCGCAAGCTCACGCCGCTGCGCCTGTCGCCGGAGAAGCCCGCCATCGCTTGGCTCGCCGAACCCATCGACCACGCCAATCCGAGGCGCAACCTGCCGCTCATCGGCGCGTCCTTGCCCGTGCCCGAAGGCGCCGTTCCCGTCTGGCTGTCCGAGCCCGCGACCTGGCTGTACCCGTACCGGCCCGGCGATTGGATCGAGCTTCCCGCCGGGGCACGCGGCGACGCCACCAACAAGGTGTTCGTCGCCGGTATCTGGCGCGACTATGGCCGCCAGCAGGGCACCATTGCGATGGACGAGCGCGATTACACCAACATGACGGGCGATGCGCTCCGTTCCGACGGCTCCGTCGTCCTCGCGCCGGATGCGACCGCCGCGTCCGTCATAGAAACAATGCGCTCCGAGCTTCCGCCCGCGCTCGCCTCGCGCATCACCTTCGCCGAATCGCGCCAGCTGCGCGCGCTCTCATTGCGCATCTTCGACCGCAGCTTCGCCATCACTTACGTGCTCGAAGCGATCGCCATCCTGGTCGGCCTCGCGGGCGTCGGCGCCACGTTCTCAGCGCAGACGCTCGCCCGCGCCAAGGAGTTCGGCATGCTGCGCCACATCGGCGTCTTGCGCGGACAGATCGTCGGCATGCTCGCTGCCGAAGGCGCGCTCCTCGGCGCCGTCGGCGTCATCGCCGGCATCGGTCTTGGCCTCGTCATGAGTCAGGTGCTGATCCATGTCATCAATCCGCAGTCGTTTCACTGGACCATGGAGACGCGCCTGCCTTACGCGCTGTTCATCGTTGTTGCGGTGTCGCTGATCGCAGCCGCATCGGGAACGGCGCTGCTCGCGGGCCGGCGCGCGCTCTCCGGCGATGCCGTGCGCGCCGTGCGGGAGGACTGGTGATGCGTCACCCCTCCTCACCAGGGCCGGCCCCCGAGCCGGCTACCCAGCAGGCGAGCGTCCGCGAGCCAATGAATCGTAGGAGCGCCATCAAATTCGCCGCCGCTTCGCTTCTCCTTGCGAAGACGGTCCACGCCGCCGACGCGCCGCTGCACCCGTCCTATCCCGACGTGCGCCCCGATGTGACGCTCGAGTTCCCGCGCGATCACGGCGCGCATCCCGATTTCCGCACCGAGTGGTGGTACATCACCGGCTGGCTCGACGAAGGCGGCGGCAAGCCGCTCGGCTTCCAGGTGACGTTCTTCCGTACACGTCCTTCCGTCGACCAGAACAACCCCAGCACCTTCGCCGCCAAGCAGATTCTGTTCGCCCATGCCGCGCTTTCCGACCCGGCAGTCGGACATTTGCTGCACGATCAGCGTGCGGCGCGCTCGGGCTTCGGTCTAGCGCAAGCCGCCACCCAAGACACCGATGTCGTGCTCGACGATTGGACGCTGAAACGCGCCCCCGACGGCAAATTTCATAGCCACACCGAGAGCAAGGACTTTTCCCTCGATCTCGTGTTCACGCCGACCCAGTCCGTCATGCTCGAAGGCGACAACGGCTTTAGCCGCAAGGGTCCCAAGCTCATTCAGGCGAGCCATTACTACAGCATGCCGCATCTGGCCGTTTCTGGAACGGTCAAGCGCAACGGCCGCACGACACCGGTGAAAGGCAGCGCCTGGCTCGACCGCGAATGGTCATCCGCCTATCTCGACGAGCACGCGGTGGGGTGGGATTGGGTCGGGTTCAATCTCGACGACGGCTCGGCGCTGATGGCTTTCCGCATCCGCGATGCGAGCGGGGCTGCGCTGTGGGCCGGCGGCTCGCTGCGCGACGCGCGCGGCACGATCACGCGCCTCAATCCGCAAGACATAACCTTCTCGCCGCTGCGCCGCTGGCGTTCGGCGCGCACCGGGGCCGAATATCCCGTCGAACAACAACTCACGCTCCGTTTACCAATCGGCGAAAAGCGCCTCCACATCACGCCGCTGTTCGACGATCAGGAGCTCGACAGCCGCGCCGGCGGCGGCCCCGTCTATTGGGAAGGCGCCGCCCGTGTCGAGGCGGGGCGCGGCTATCTCGAACTCACCGGCTACTTCAAACCGCTGAAGATGTAGCGCATTCGTGGTTTCGGCCTATTACAGGAACAGGCGTCCGGGTTCGTACGGTAACGCCCGACACCCGGCCTCTTTAACCGATTCGCCGAACAATCTTGATCGGCGGCTCCCCAAAACGATACTGTCGCTTAGTTCGGCATACGATGTTCCGCGTTGCGCGATGTCGGGCCCGGGTACTGATCCATGCGTAAAAGAAAGATGGCTGCCATCGCCTTGAGTCTGCTGGCGGGAACCGTTGTCCTCCTCGCAGGCAGCATCGCCGTCCGGCACTACATTCCCGATGAGTATATCGGCCCGGAAAGAGCGTACCTCACGTGGGTCGAGCAGCGGCTCGTCGAATTCGACTCCATCAAGAGCGACAAACGCATCGTCCTGATCGGAAGTTCGCCCGTCATGATGGGCCTGTCCGCCGAGCACATCGAAACCGCGACCGGCGTGCCGACGCGCAATTTGGCGCTCGATGCTTCGCGTGCCGTGTTCCGCGAATACGCCTCCATGGTGATCGAGCACGTGAGACCGGGAGACGCCGTCGTCATTGTCGACCCGAATTTAAGAAAGCCGCCTCAGATGCAGTTGCCTTTGAGTTGCGTCAGGCATTTCGGTTTCGAATGCATGCGCGAACAGAATGGTTACGGCCCGCGCATCGTGCACGACGCTTTGGTGCTGTTCACCGACCGCGCCTTTGACGAGGAGCCGCTCGAACGGACGCCCAAAGGCGATTTGGTCTTCACCGAGGCCACGAAAACCTTCCCCCCGAAATTCCAGGGGCCGTTTCCGAAGAACGGCGCCGACACAATGGCCGCACTTGCCCGCGAGGTTCGCGGCCGCGGTGCATGTCCGATCTTCCTGTTGACTCCGCTGCTGCCGAAACCGGAAGAAACCCCTCTGTGGCAGAACGAATACAACAAATTGTGGCACGAGATCGACGAAGCAGGTTTGCATGACATCGTGATGGAAGATTCTCCGCTATGGCGCGATCCGGCCCTTTTCCATCACGATGAGCACCCGAACCGGCGCGGACGCGAAATCTGGTCCGCTAGCGTTGTCGCGAAACTGCAGATGAACGGGCTCCCCGGCACCTGCGGACAGCTCGACGCGCGCTCCAACTAAAGCTGGGACAACCCCCTTATCCTCACAGGCGCCAACGCGTTGCAGCGACAGGCCGCATTTTGGCGTAAAACTTGCCGGCGCTTATCGACGCCCTCACAATCACGCAGGGCCATTTCGCGAGATTAAGAGCGAATGAACATCGCCCCAATTCATCGTTGGAAATCTTCGCACCTGCTGTGTGGCGCGCTCGCCGTTTCTCTCAACTGGTGCGCGCCCGCCTCTGCCACCGCGACCGTCGACGTGAAGCTGGTGCTCGCCACCGACGTGTCGGGAAGCATCAACAATGACGAGCTCTGGCTGGAGCGAACCGGCACCGCGTCGGCCTTCCTCGACCCCAACGTCATAACGGCGATCCGCGGCGGCGCGTTGGGCCGCATCGCGGTGTCGATGCTGGATTTCTCCAGTCCGGGTTTCGGCAAGACCGTCATCGGCTGGCGCATCATTCAAGACGCCGCCAGCGCCGCAGCCTTCTCGCGCGCCATCCTGGCCCTGCCGCGCACGCCCGGAGACCGCACCTCGGTGGGCAATGCGCTCGAGCTGGGTGCTGCGGCGATCCGCGGAAGCGACAAGGACATCGTCGCGTCGCGCAACGTGATCGACGTCACCGGCGATGGACCGAACAATACCGGCAAACCCATGCTCCAGATGCGCGACAGGACGCTCGCGCAGGGCATTATCGTCAATGGCCTTCCGGTGATCGATCAAGACGCCGCCGGATATTTTCCCAACCTCGACCGATATTATCAGGCCTGTGTGGCGGGCGGCCCGGGCGCCTTCGTCCTCGTCGTGAACAGCTACAGGGATTTCGCGTCCGCGATGCGGCGCAAGCTCATTCTGGAAATTTCCCGGAACGAGCAGACAACGAAACACGCTGAAGAGGAATCGAACCGGCGCGCGCTCATGCGGCGCATCGCGGCAGCCCCGAGCTACATCCGCAAGCTCGCACCGCCCAACCCCGCCCCGCCGCCGCCTCTCCTGCGCCCTGCGCGCAACGAATTCTCGAACCGCTGCGACATTCCCAACGGCTAACGCCTACGCCGGCCCGCGCACCAAAACGCGAAGGTGAGCGTAGTCCCGATCGTTGTGTAAGCTGCCGTTTGGCCAAAGCAAGAACGTGGCGTCGATTTGGCGGAACCGAAAACACGCACGCGCGTTCGGCAGAAATCACCAGATTTGAAAAGTCGCGGCGTTCGATTGGCGCCGCGAAATTTGTTTTCTGACGCCATTAGCGGCACGCGTTGGTACGGCACCACCACATCTCTTCGATCTTGCAGAAGGAACCCAAAGCCATGACCGCACAAGAAAAGAGCAGTGATAAGACCGCGATTCGCCCGTTTCGCGTGAATGTTCCGGAAGCGGAACTCACCGAGATGCGCAGGCGCATCAACGCGACAAAGTGGCCTGAGAAGGAGCCGGTCGCGGATGCATCGCAAGGCGTGCAACTCGCGACGATGCAGAAACTCGCGCGCTATTGGGCGACAGAGTACGATTGGCGCAAGTGCGAGGCGAAGCTGAACGCCCTACCGAACTTCATCACTGAGATCGATGGGCTCGACATCCATTTCATCCACGTGCGTTCGAAGCACGAGAATGCATTGCCGCTTATCGTCACGCACGGTTGGCCTGGCTCGCCCGTCGAGCAGCTCAAGGTCATCGATCCGCTGACCAATCCCACGGCACATGGCGGGAGCGCATCTGATGCCTTCCATCTGGTGATACCGTCGCTGCCTGGTTACGGTTTTTCCGGCAAGCCGACCACCACCGGCTGGGACCCCGTCCACATCGCACGTGCCTGGGTGGTTCTGATGAAGCGCCTCGGCTACACGCAATTTGTGGCGCAAGGCGGCGATTGGGGAGGGATGGTCACAGATGTGATGGGGACGCAAGCGCCTCCGGGATTGCTCGGTATTCACCTCAACTGGGCTTTCGCGGTTCCGCCGGACATCGAAAAGGCGCTCCAGACCGGCAGCCCGCTGCCACCCGATCTCTCACCCGACGAGCGACGCGCGTGCGAGCAGCTGGCCTTTTTCTACAAGACGGGCTTGGGCTACGCCCTCGAGATGGCGAACCGTCCCCAGACGCTTTATGGGATTGCCGATTCACCCGTCGGCTTGGCGGCCTGGTTTCTTGACCACGACGCGCGCAGTTATGAGATGATCGCACGCGTCTTTGACGGACAGCACGAAGGTCTCACGCGAGACGATGTCCTCGACAACATCACGCTGACTTGGTTAACGAACACGGCGACGTCGGCGTCGCGCATTTATTGGGAAAACAAATTCGACTTCTTCGCTCCGAAAGGGGTCGCCATACCCGTGGCCATCAGCGCCTTTCCCGATGAGGTCTGCACGGTCCCGCGAAGTTGGGCAGAACGGGCATATCCCAAACTCATTGCCTACAACAAGCACGACAAGGGCGGCCACTTTGCGGCATGGGAACAGCCGGAAGTCTTGTCGGAGGACGTAAGAGTGAGCTTCAGACCGCTGCGCAAAACACCCGAGCAAATGATGTCCCGATAAATTTTCAGGCGGACTGAATGCCGGGCTCAGAATGTGACTGCGATTTAGCGGAACGAAGAACACGGGCCCGCGTTCGTCAACATCGCCAGATCTGAAAATTCGCGGCGTTCGATTGGCGCCGCGAAATTTGTTTTGTGACGCCAGCAGCGGCACGCGTTGGTACGGCAGCGCCATCTCTCTTCGATCTTGCAGAAGGAACCGAAAGCCATGACCGCACAGGAAAAGAGCAGTGATAAGACGGCGATTCGCCCGTTTCGGGTGAATGTTCCGGAAGCGGAACTCGCCGACTTAAAGAGGCGCATCGGCACCACAAGGTGGCCTGAGAAGGAAACGGTCACGGACGCCACGCAAGGCGTGCAGCTCGCGATGATGCAGAAAGTCGCGCGCTATTGGGCAACGGAATACGATTGGCGCAAATGCGAGGCGAGACTGAACGCCGTACCGAATTTCATCACCGAGATCGACGGGCTCGACATTCACTTCATTCACGTTCGTTCGAAACATGAAAATGCATTGCCCGTCATCATCACGCATGGATGGCCCGGTTCGGTCGTCGAACAGTTGAAGATCATCGATCCTCTCACCAATCCTACGGCACATGGCGGAACCGCGACGGATGCCTTCCACGTGGTCATTCCGTCCATGCCCGGTTACGGATTCTCCGGCAAGCCGGCGGCGACGGGCTGGGGCCCCGAGCACATCGCACGCGCATGGGTCGCGCTGATGAAGCGCCTCGGATACACGCGATTTGTGGCGCAGGGCGGCGATTGGGGAGCGGTCATCACGGATTTGATGGGCGTGCAGGCGGCGCCGGAACTGCTTGGCATTCACGTCAACATGCCGGGCGTGATTCCGTTGGACATTGACAAGGCTGCTTCATCCGGTGCGCCGCCGCCGTCAACACTTTCGGCGGACGAGAAGCGCGCCTATGAGCGGCTGAGCTTCGTCTATAGCAAGGGCATCGGCTACGCGTATCAGATGGGGTTACACCCGCAGACGCTATACGGCATCGCGGACTCGCCCATCGGCCTGGCAGCGTATCTGCTTGACCACGATGCGTGGAGTTACGAGCTCATCGCGCGCGCTTTTGACGGACACCCTGGAGGCCTGTCGCGAGACGACGTCCTCGACAACATCACGCTCACTTGGCTGACGAACACGGGTGTTTCTTCGGGCCGCCTGTACTGGGAAAACAAATATTCCTTCTTCAACGTCAAAGGCGTTTCCGTCCCGACGGCCGTGAGCGCCTTTCCTGACGAACTCTATCAAGCCCCGCGGAGTTGGGCCGAGCGCGCATATCCGAAGCTCATTCATTACGCCAAACACGACAAGGGCGGACACTTCGCGGCATGGGAACAGCCGGAACTCTTGTCGGAGGACGTGAGAGAGGGCTTCCGACCACTGCGCAAAACAGTCGAACAAACGCTGTCCCGATAACGTTTCAGGCCTGCTGTATACGCGCGAAACCCGCCGGTTGATTACAAGCAAGAAATGACTTCAATTTCGCGGAAGGGAAGATACCGGACGCGCGTTTCGCACGATCACCAGGTCTGAAAATTCGTGGCGTTGAAATTGGCGACGCGAACTTTTGTTTTTTGACGACAGCAATGGCGGCAAAGCATGTGCACGCCGTCGTAGCTGCGGCGGTTACCAATTCCGGTTCCCACGAGAAAAGGAAATCGCACAATGAGCACCATCAAAACCAAAGACGGCACAGAGATCTATTACAAGGACTGGGGTAACGGACCCGTCGTGACCTTCTCGCACGGTTGGCCTCTCAGCTCCGACGCTTGGGATGG
>Ga0310810_10008059_pt1 | contig 12089 bp, 13 predicted proteins | sample NCmetagenome_FD_207641 | JGI IMG/M metagenome (GOLD analysis project Ga0310810, IMG submission 207641) | Soil microbial communities from experimental microcosm in Duke University, North Carolina, United States - NC | ecosystem: Engineered > Artificial ecosystem > Soil microcosm > Unclassified ...
TGAACGATCTGTCCGACCGCTTGCTGAACCTCGACGACGAGCTTCGGCCGTCGCTTGTTTTGTGAACGAAACGCTTTTCAGCCAGATCCAAAAGCTTCTTGAACGGACTTACGCTCATGTCGGAATCAATCTGGAAGATTGCCTGATCGATCGCCGACGTTGCGCGCAATTGTCCATCCTGGCCGGCAAATCGGCGCGTGAGTTAAGTGAAATTGCGCGCACTTTTCTGCGTACAGCCGACGATCGTCTCTATGTCGGTATTTATTATTCGCGCTGGCTCATCGAGCAGCTCGAACGCCACGATCCGCGCGCCGGTTTGAGTGATCAGAACATTCGATCGCTCATCATCTTCGTCGAAGAGATCAATCATGCGCTCCACGCCGCTCTCCAATTCAAAAACGGCGCGAGAGAGATTGCCTCCGAGAATTTCGCTCGCAACCTCGAGCTTCAGGCGCAGGTTGACACCTACCTCGTCCTGCTGTTATTCGTCGCGTTTTTTCGGAACACACAACGTGTTTCACGGACCGACCGGCGCTGGCTGCGTTTTCATTTATTCAACCGGCAATGTCCGGACGCATTCACTGACCGGAACCTTCGCGCCCGCTATATGGAAACAACCGAACTGGCCGCGAGTTATACGTTCTTTCTCGACACCCTTAATGCCGTTCGCCGCGTTGAAGAAATCCGTTTGTTCCGCTCACTCGATTACGCCAGTAAAAAGCAACGGATTCTGGCGCTGCCGGCGGCAAAAATTCCGCCGCTCTTGCGGATTTAATTTGCGAAAAGGAGAACGCGGTCACTAAATACAAACCGTGTTCAGTTTGACGATGCTCGGCAGCGGCAGTGCCGGAAACAGCGCGTTGGTCGCGACCGATCATTGCAAAATCCTGATCGACGGCGGACTGAGCGCGCGTCAAATCATTCTCCGCCTCGAACAATGCGGGGTGTTGCCGGAACAACTCGACGGCGTTCTGCTTACCCACGAACATGGCGATCACGTTTGCGGTCTCCAAGTTCTCTGCAGAAAACTGGACGTGCCGATTTACGCGAATTCGCAGACTACCGAAGCCGTGCGCTGCGGTTGTTCACTCGATCAACATCGAAATTGGCGGATTTTCCGCACAGGCGCTGAATTTGCGATCTGCGACGTCACCGTCCAAACGTTCCCTGTTCCGCACGACGCAGTCGATCCCGTCGGATTCGCATTTTACGCCGGCTCCAGCAGTCTCGGTTTCGTAACCGACCTCGGCTACGCGACCAAAATGATCGTCGAGCGGTTGCGCCAGGTCCACACGCTGGTAATCGAAACCAATCACGACGAGAAATTGTTGCAGAGCGACACTCATCGGCCATGGCCGGTAAAGCAACGAATCCAATCGCGCCACGGACATCTTTCCAACAACGCGGCGGCGATGGTAATCGAAGAATTATTGCCGGGTAGAATCGATCGCGTGGTGCTCGGCCATCTCAGCCGGGATTGCAATACGCCTGAGCTCGCGCTCCAAACCGTCCGCGAGGTCCTCAGGAAATCAGGCAAAATCGAAATTGAAGTTTTTTGCGCAACCCAGTCGGAGATCAGTCCGCCGTTTCGAATCGGAGAAACGATGCGTGGACATTTTCAGCCGACATTTGAAAACGCGTTTTTTCCCGCGGCGTGAGTTCGATCACGGCAAGTGAGAGGTCGTCCCGCCTGAACACGGCGAAAGGAGAGATCAAGATTCGCGATGCGCAAGAAGCTGACCTGCCGGCGATCATCCGAATTTACAACGCAGCGATCGTGACTCGCATCTCGACTGCTCAACTGGAAACGGTGACGCTGGAGGAGCGGCGTCATTGGTTGGAAGATCATTCTCCGGACCGGCATCCGTTTTGGGTTCTGCAAATGGACGGCGAAATCGCCGGTTGGCTGACGCTGAAATCTTTTCTCCCGCGCGCCGCCTATCGCGACACCGCCGAGGTCAGCGTCTACGTCGATGAAAAATTCCGTCGACGCGGAGTGGCTCGCGCGCTGCTCACCGAAGCGATCTCGCGCGCGCCGTTACTTGGAATCAAAGCGATGGTCGGCCTAATTTTCGCACACAATCAGCCAAGCCTGCGATTATTTGAGGAGCTCAGATTCGAAAAGTGGGGTTTGCTGCCCGGCATTGCGCGGCTTGACGACGCCGAGCGCGACCTCACGATGATGGGCTGGCACGCCTAAATGGGGAGCGGCCTCAGCACCGCGCGTCCGAGCCAGACTGCAGTTTCGGGACACTGAGGTCCCGCCCACATTAAAGTTCAAACTTCTTCCGGCCCGACCACGAGATGAATGATGCCGCCAGGATCGGAAACAAAGAAACCGTTGAAATCTTCGCGCAAATTTTCGACTTCATCACGGCGCGCGACACCGTGAACTTTCAGGAACGCCGCGGCCGCTTCCGTGTCGTTGGTTTCGATCTCGAGCCAGATTTCGGGGTGGCTCAGGTTCGGAATTTTGTCAATCCAAAGGCGATTTGGGCCGAATTGGAAAATGCAGCCGTCCGCTTCCTCCTCGATCAACGGCAGATTGAGCGTGTCCCGGTAAAACGCGACTGTTTGTTCAAAAGTGTGGGACGGACATTTGATCGCAATATTGGCGCCGCCGGAAAATTGCGGTCCATCAAGTTTCGACACCATGAATTCGATCTAAACTCAGGCGACGCAGCGGTCAAAGACGGTCGACTAATTTTTGCGCGACCGTTTTCGCTTTCTCGAGCGCGATTGCGTCGTTGGCAAAACCACTCAGGCCAATAGTTAGAAAAGCGTTGCCTTTGACAACGTAAAGCATCAGCACCCGCGAAGCGTAGCCGTTCTCACCGCCGGTCGTGAACATTTGCGCGGCATCGCCAATGCCCGTCACATTTTCCATTGTTCCGTTGGCGGCGGCCACCAGCTCAAGTTCTTTCTCCGGCGCGATCGCATTCGGTCCCGGCAGCTGTAAGCGAATGACCAGCGATTTTCCACTCCGCAGACTGTAGTAGTTGCACTTGGAGTAATAGCCGTCCGCGCCTTCGCCGCTGCGCGGACTGGGATCCTTAACCGCTTCGCCCAAAATGTCGGCCGCGTCCGACTTGGTCACAATCTGAGCCACGTCCGGCCGTGTCCCGATCGCCAAAGTTAAATTCGTTAGGCTGGTTAGGTTGGCGAAGATCAAACCAACCGCAATTCGTTTCTTCATCTTCACCCGCCGGTCGCGCCAATGCCGCCGGGCTCGGTCATCGCGACCGGATCGAGGGCGGCGTCGAGTTCCTTGTCCGGCAAGATCTTCTGCTCCCGACAAAGCTCGCGAACTGTCTTTCCGGTCCGAACACTTTCCTTGGCAATCTCGGCCGCGCGATCGTAACCAATCTTAGGCGCGAGGCTGGTGACCATCGCCATGGAAAGTTCCACCAGTTCTTCACAGCGCGCTTTGTTCGCTTTGATTCCGCTAACACATTTTTCACAGAAAACCTCGACCACGTTGGCGAGCAATCGGATCGATTCGAGAAGGTCATGCGCCATCACTGGCATCATCACGTTCAATTCAAAATTTCCGTTTGCTCCCGCCCAGGTGATCGCGGTGTCATTTCCAAAAACCTGCGCGCAAACCATCATCATCGATTCGCACATCACGGGATTAACCTTGCCCGGCATGATCGAGCTGCCAGGTTGCGTCGCCGGTAATTGAATCTCGCCAATGCCGCAACGCGGACCGCTGCCGAGCAAGCGGATATCGTTCGCGATCTTGAACAAACTGGTCGCAATCGTTTTCAGTTGGCCGCTCGCTTCGACCAGTGCGTCTTTGCCGCCTTGCGCTTCAAAATGATTATTAGCTTCGTAAAACGCAATCCGGGTCCGTTGTTCAATATGATGGAGCGCTTTCTTCGGAAAATTAAGGTGACGGTTCAATCCCGTGCCGACCGCCGTGCCGCCGAGCGCCACTTCACGCAAAACTTCGAGCGCTTTCTCTGCACGCTGTTTGCCATAGGCGACCTGCTGGGCATAACCGGAAAATTCCTGGCCGAGTCGAACCGGCGTCGCATCCATCAAATGAGTTCGACCGATTTTAATGATCTTCCAAAACTCTTCCGCCTTGGCCTCAAGCGCGGCCTGCAACTTCGACAGCGCCGGGACGAGATGGTTCTTCAATTGTTCCGCGGCACTAATGTGAATTGCGGATGGGATTACGTCGTTGCTCGACTGTCCCATGTTGACGTGATCGTTCGGATGCACGAGGTCGCGCGAACCGATTTTTTTGCCGGCCAGTTGCGCACATCGATTGGCGATCACTTCATTCGCGTTGGTGTTCGTGCTCGTCCCGGAACCGGTCTGAAAAATGTCGAGCGGAAAATGTTCGTCGAGCTTGCCTTCAATCACTTCCTCGGCCGCCTGCACAATTAACGCAGCGCGTTCGGCGTCGAGCAAACCGAGGTCGTGATTCGCTTGGGCCGCGGCCCATTTGATTAACCCGAGCGCCCGGATGAACGGCCGCGCGAAACGATAGCCACTGACTGGAAAATTGAGGACAGCCCGCTGAGTCGATGCGCCATAGAGCGCCGTTTCGGGGAGTGACATCTCGCCCATCGAATCTTTTTCAATCCGCGTTCCCCCGGCCATGCCCTATTTGCGGAAAGCCGATGTCTCTGCCGCGACCGTTGCTTCGCCGTTCCGCCCGTTTCGCTCGAAAACAGTGATGAACATCGGCGGGATATTCTGCAGGAAATATTCGGACTCCGCGTGATCGAAAAGCTTCGCGTGCTGCTTCAGCTCGTTTGTAACCTGGTAAATAATGAATCGCCCCCCCGGAGTAAGCGCGTCATGAGTTTGTTGCAACAACGCGCGCTTCTTGTCGATCTGGAGGATGCTAAATGGAATCCCCGAGACAATGTAATCGCACGAGCTGATGCCCCGCCGCTCCAATTCTCGTTGCAAGTGCGCCGCGTTGTCATTGATCACGTGGACGCGCGAGTCGTCACTGAACTGACGGCGCAAATCGCGTGAGAAAGCCGCGTCCAGCTCGAAAAGGAGCAGCTGGCAATCCGGGCGCATTCGGCGCGCGATTTCGCGGGAGTGAACCCCCTCGCCCGGGCCGTATTCGGCGATGACCCGCGCACGATCGAAATCGATTTTGTCGGCTACCCTTTCCACCAGAGCCTTCGAGCTAGGCACAATGGAGGCGATTTGGAACGGTCGTTTCAGGAATCGCTTGAAGAAAAGCGCGCTCATCGAAAAACGAATAGTCACCTCCGCCCCGGGTATTGTCCAGTCGCGAGTGGCGATCGGGGGTAGCCAAGCTGGGCAGCGGTCAATTACTGGCAGAGCGGCTAAAGAAAGGATTGACATCGATTCTAGAATTTATAATGCTTAAGGCTAGCGAAATGTCTTGCCCATTTTTGTCCGAATTGGTGTTTTTCCCACATGCATAATCTCTTAACGGTTAAGGAAACGGCTAAGTATCTTCGGATCCCGTTGCCGACCGTTTATTATCTCGTCCAACGTGGCCAGCTTCCCGCCATCCAAATCGGCGGCCGTTGGCGCATTAAAAAATCGTCTCTCGACAAGGACATCCTGAAGGAAGACAAGTCGGGCCAGCCAACCGTCCTGGTGGTGGATGATGATGAAAGCCTGCAAAATCTTTTTAAACTTTTCCTTCGCAAAATTGGTTTTAGTCGCGTCGTCGTCGGCACGGTGAAGGAAGCTCTTGCCGCGCTCGAGAAACAAAAATTCGATCTAGTTTTTCTCGACTTGAAACTGCCGGACGGTCCAGCCGACGACGTTTACGACGCGATCAAGCAAGAACAACCCGAGTGCTCGATCATTATTATTACGGGTTATCCTGACAGCGCGATGCTCGACCGAATTCTGGCGAAGGGTCCGATAACAGTTTTGAAGAAGCCGCTCAAGGTCGAGCAATTGAAAGAGACCGTTCGCATTCTCGGACACAAAGAGGCGGTCAAGCTCGCTGCTTAGCCTGGCCTCTTTTAGACCCGGTCTTGACTCATCACTGATCATTGATCACTTATCACTCCGCGAGGAACGCGCGGTTAGCTCAGTGGTAGAGCACTACCTTGACACGGTAGGGGTCAGAGGTTCGAACCCTCTATCGCGCACCATTTTTTTGTGAAATCGTTTCATATCATCTTGTTGTCGGTGATCGTTTACGGCGGTTCGATTCAGGCACTGACGCCAAATATTCCGGCCGGCACATTGACACCGACTCTTGGCATTATTACGCGACTGGGAACGTTCGAGCGTGCCGTTAGCTACGCCCCGGTTCCCAAGATCCCGCGTCACTGGAGTGGAAACGGCGTGGTCATTCTTGATCTCTCTGTCCGCACGGGCTTGGTCGACGTTGCCCGAATCTGGCAAAGCACGGGGGCAAAGGATATCGACGACGCACTTGTCGCCACGCTCCAGCAATGGCGGATTCAACCGCGAACCGTCTACAAGCTTTATGTGCCAGTCAGGATTTACCGAGGCCAAATTCATCTCGGCTCGACTCGGGCTTTGTAACCTTCAATGCGCAGTCCATCCGAGCTTTTAAAGAGCGCTGTCAGCACCGCGACGAAAACACTGCAGTCGATCGCGGAACTCGAACCTCAAATCGTAACCGCGACCGATTTAATCGCCAGTTGCCTAACGAGCGGCGGCAAAGTACTCGCTTGTGGAAATGGAGGAAGCGCGGCCGACACCGCTGATTTTTGTACCGAATTCGCCTGTCGCTTCATCGAAGATCGACGCCCATATCCAGCGATGAATCTTTCCCAGGGCGGCAGCTTGATCACTGCGACCGGAAACGACTACAGTTTCGATGAAATCTTTGCCCGGCAGGTCCGTGCTTTTGGCAACCCTGATGACGTTCTGGTTGCCATTTCTACCTCGGGCAAATCGAAGAATATTAAGCGAGCGATTGAACAAGCGCGCGCCGGCAAACTAAAAACGATCGCCTTGCTTGGACGCGACGGCGGTTCTACGGCCGGCTTGGCTGATGTCGATTTAGTCGTCAAAGGCGATGCGACCGCGCGGATTCAGGAAGCGCATAAATTCATTCTTCACGTGATCTGCGAGATCTGTGAAACGCGCCTGCCAAAGTAGTTGCGCCTACGCCCTCCGCGATTTCGTTGCTTTTCAAACGAGCGCAACTCTTGTAGAGCGTTTACGGTATGAAACGCACGTTATTTCTTTCGGCGATTTTCTTTGCGAGTGGCATGGCTATCATCTTGGGTGCGCCAGTCCGCTATGAAGCGAAAGTATGGCGTGCCGTACAGACCTACGACTTGGTTAGCCTGAGCCAGAATCTGGACGGACACATGCGCGAACTTGTCGGGGTAAAATGCAATTTCCGCGGGAAAGACATTCATCACATGAAACCGAACTGGTACGAAAGTGCGATCTGGCAGCCGGTTCCGGGCGGCAAGTTCGAACATATCTCGGTCATGGTGGCAAAGCCTGATCTGAACGCTTTCAAATCCATTGCCACCGATTCAAGCGGTCCTGAAATTACGCTTTACGGACGGATCGAGTATGACGTCGCGGCAAAGTTTAAGTTCTTGCGATTGGTTGGACGCACCGCTACGACCGATGCCAACGGTAACGCTACCGTTACCTGGTAACTTAGCTCCGCTTCAAGCTACGCACTTCATTTAGCAAGAAATTGCCGATCCGCCGTCCGCGATTACGCAACGGTCGCCACACTCCGTAATCAACGAAATAGGTGAGCAAAATGCTGTCCCGTGTTTTTACTTCCGGGCCGACCGGATCGGCCGAATGCCAGGTATCATTGGCCACCGCAAATGCGTAACCGCTGTTGGGCACGAAAGACATTTGGGTCACCTTCGGCTTGGTTCCGTCGGGCCTGCGCTCATGAAAAATCGTGCCGATATTTTTGTTTAAATCGTCGGCTGGCAGATAAAGCTGCACCGTGATTCCCTTCCAGAGACTGTCGGTGTGTTTGAAAACGCGATAACCCGGAATATCGCGAGTCAAAATAGGTACCGGATACATTCCAACCCTGCGGAACCCTTCTCCGAAGCGCTTTGCTAAACCCGGACCGAGCTTTTGCACAATCGCCTCTTTCACCTTGTTCGAACGCAGAACGAGTCCGACCAGGTTCCAGACCGCCAGCTTTTCGGATGGCAAATGGCGAATGTATTCCGGAAACAAATCGATCTTCGTCCGAGTCGGTTTGCCATCGGGTCGGCTGCTTCCCATCTTGCTCTTGCCCGACATCGGGCGGTAATCTTTGTCGCCAGGCATCGTTCGCAGCATCTCCCAATAAAAATCGGGCGGAAAAACCCGATCGAACTCCAAATGAAAAAATGGAACAGTGCCCTCGCGCGCGTTGCGCACCGATTCAACCACAAAGTCGATTAAATTGTCTTTTGACCACGAATCTCGCACGCCAGTTATCTCTTGAGCCGCAACCATTGATTCGAACAGAAGTATCCTTCAAGTCAGCTGGAATCGCGACCTGAATAATGTTAAACGAAATTATGCGCCGAATCATTGCCTTCTTCCTTATTTGCCTCGCGATCAACGCAACGCGAGCCGCCGATTATCCGCCGCCGACCGAGGGCGATTTCACCATTCGCGATTTCAAATTCACATCCGGCGAAACATTGCCGGAGCTCAAAATTCATTACCGCACGCTCGGCAAGATCGACAAAGACACGAATGGCAAAGTCACGAACGCGGTTCTCATCATGCACGGGACCACCGGCAGCGGCGCGCAGTTCATTCGTCCTGAATTCGCCGGCGAGCTTTTCGGCAAGGATCAACCGCTCGACGCAACCAAATTTTTTATCGTGCTGCCCGACGGAATTGGCCACGGCAAATCGAGTAAGCCGAGCGACGGATTGCACGCGAAATTTCCGCGTTATGGCTATGTCGACATGATTGAGGCGCAGTACCGTTTGCTAACGGACGGCCTGGGCGTAAATCATGCGCGTTTGGTCATGGGCACGTCGATGGGCGGCATGCACAGCTGGCTGTGGGGCGAATCGCATCCGGATTTCATGGACGCGCTCATGCCTTTGGCCAGTCTGCCGACCCAAATTTCCGGACGTAATCGGGGTTGGCGACGTATGGTAATCGATGCCATCCGCAACGATCCGGCTTGGAATGGCGGCGAATACAAAGCTCAACCACCAAGTCTCCGCACCGCGGCGGAAATGCTTTGGTTTATGAGCAGCAACCCGGTCATTCGCCAAAAGGAATCGCCGACGCTCGCCAAAACGGACGAGAACCTCGACAAGTTTGTCGATCAGATCGTCAAAGCGGACGACGCAAACGATGTTCTCTACGCGCTCGAAGCTTCGCACGATTACGATCCCGGCCCGAACCTGGAAAAAATTCGCGCTCCGCTGCTCGCAGTCAATTCCGCCGACGATCTGATCAATCCGCAGGAGCTTGGGATTCTTGAACGCGAGATCAAACGTGTTCCGCATGGTCGCGCGATCGTTATTCCCTTCAGCGACCAGACTCGTGGGCACGGGAGTCATACCGTGGCCGCGCTCTGGAAAGAGCAGCTCGTGGAATTGCTAAAGGAATCCGCCAAGTAGCGCGACAGTTTTAGGATCGACATCCGGACTGGGCGATTTTTCAATCGCGTCATGAAGCGCGCATTGATTTTCTCGTTATTCGCCTCGTCCGCTTTCGCCCAGGACTATGACGTCATCATTCGAAATGGCGATGTTTATGATGGAAGCGGCGGCGAAGCCCAACATGTCGACGTTGCCATCAAAGGCGATCGTATCGCCGGGCTCGGCGATTATTCCAAGGCGAGCGCGAAGGCAATCGTCAACGCGACTGGTCTCGCTGTCGCGCCCGGTTTCATCAACATGCTTTCGTGGTCGACTGAGTCGCTCATTCAGGACGGCCGCTCGCAAAGCGAACTTCGACAAGGCGTCACCACCGAGATCATGGGCGAAGGCGAATCGATGGGGCCGGTGAATGATCGCCTTCGCGCTTTCATGGTAAAACAGCAGAGCGATATCAAATACGACATCAAATGGAACACGCTCGCCGAATATCTGCAGTTTCTCGAGAAGCGTGGAATCTCCTGCAATGTCGCGTCGTTCCTCGGTGCGACTACCGTTCGCGCTTACGTGATCGGCTTTGATGATCGTGCGCCGACAGCGCAAGAAATGGATCAAATGCGCGAGATCGTGCGCAAAGAAATGGAAGCTGGCGCGCTCGGCATCGGCACCTCGCTGATTTATCCACCGGCATTCTATGCCAAGACCGACGAACTGATCGAGATGTGCAAAGTCGCCGCCAAGTACAAAGGCAAATACATCTCGCACATGCGCAGCGAAGGGAACCAGCTATTCGAAGCGCTCGACGAGCTGATTCGGATTTCACGGGAGGCAAACATTCCCGCCGAAGTTTATCACATCAAAGCGGCCGGCCAGAAAAATTGGCCAAAAGAGGATGAGCTGTTGGCGCGAATCGAAAAAGCGCAACACGAGGGCTTAAAAATTCGCGCGAACATGTACACTTACACCGCCGCCGGCACGGGACTCGACGCCTGTTTCCCGCCATGGAGTGAGGATGGCGGTTACGAAGCGCTGTTCAAACGGCTGCATGATCCCGCGACGCGCGAGAAAATCAAATCCGAGGTGCAGGTCGACAGCGACAAATGGGAGAATCTTTATCTCGGCGCTGGTTCGCCAGACAATATTCTGCTTTGCGCGTTCAAGTCTGATAAACTCAAACCGCTTACCGGCAAAACCCTCGCCCAAGTGGCCAAGATGCGTGGCAAGGATCCGATCGACACCGCGATGGATCTCGTGGCCGAAGACGAATCGCGGATCGGCACGATCTACTTCATCATGTCCGAGGAGAACGTGAAGAAGGAATTGCAAAAACCTTGGATCTCGTTCGGATCGGATGAAGCCTCGCAAGCGCCGGAGCCGCCTTTCACGAAATCAAATCCACATCCCCGCGCCTACGGAAATTTTGCGCGCGTTCTCGGCAAATATTGCCGGGACGAGAAGGTTGTTACTTTACCCGAAGCAATCCGGCGTTTAAGCGCGCAACCTGCGCAGAATCTCGAGCTCGATCATCGCGGAATGTTGAAGGAAGGAATGTTCGCCGACGTCGTAGTGTTTGATCCGAAAACGATCACCGATCACGCGACGTTCGATAAACCTCATCAATACGCGACCGGAATGAAACACGTTCTCGTTAACGGCGTTCAAGTGATCAAGGAAGGGGAGCATACGGACGCCAAACCTGGCCGCGCCTTATGGGGCCCGGGAAAGAAAATGTGACGAGTGACCGGTGAAAAGTGCTCTAATTGTCGCCCTGCTGACGTTGGTGACTGCTTGCACGACAACGGACATTGTTATCACATGGCCAAACGGTTTATCGACCGCGGACGTCAAGGCTATTAGCCGTTTGATCCGTGCGGAAACATCCGAGTCCATCGCTAACTATGTTCGCCTCGAAGACGGAAGCCTTAGCGTTCGTGTAAATGGTCCTGCTTCACACACGTTCATTGTGCGAGTTAACGGAAGGTGGAAGATCTGAGAGAGTCATCGTTTCTTGACGGAGCAAAAAAACCATCTGAGCGAAAGATTAGGCTAAGACCGACATCTAGCTGAGTCGGTTTGAGCGGGATTGCGGTTTGTCTCTCGAAAGAAGCACGCGCTGAACGGGCGTTCAGCGTAATTATAATAGAAGCGGAGTGGTTTTATTGAAATGGACCCTATTGGCAGCATCAAGTTGCGCTGGCTCCACGGCGCGTTGCAGGACGTCACTTACGAGCTGGCGCGGTCGCAGTTCCAGTTCGCGCCCCATACCTGGGAGCCGGCCATCAATGCCTACCGCTGCGAAAAATGCATCCGGATCTGTGTCGACCTAGCAGGGGTCGAGCGATCCCAGATCGACCTGATCGTCGAACCGCAACGGGTACTGGTCCGGGGCGAGCGCGAACTGCCCGAGCCTTCGCATGATGAAGGGCGCGCGGTCCGGTTGCTGGCGATGGAAATCGATTATGGCCCGTTCGAGCGCGAGGTTTTGTTGCCGGTCGAAGTGGAAATCAATGAAGCGAGTGCCGAGCAGCGGAACGGTCTGCTCTGGATTTCGCT
>Ga0310810_10008060_pt1 | contig 12089 bp, 9 predicted proteins | sample NCmetagenome_FD_207641 | JGI IMG/M metagenome (GOLD analysis project Ga0310810, IMG submission 207641) | Soil microbial communities from experimental microcosm in Duke University, North Carolina, United States - NC | ecosystem: Engineered > Artificial ecosystem > Soil microcosm > Unclassified ...
TCAATGCAGGCGACGGGCTCCACGAACACCCGACCCAGGCGTTGCTCGATGCCTTCACCATCCGCCAGCACAAGCACGAGATTGCGGGGCTGAAGGTTTCGATCATCGGCGACCTGATGCACAGCCGCGTGCTGCGCTCGAACGTGCTGCTGCTGACCAAGCTCGGAGCGCATGTGTTCGTGAGCGGACCACCGACCCTGGTGCCGCGCGGGATCGAAACGCTCGGCGTGACGGTGGCGGGCACGATCGACGAAGCGGTGCGCGATGCCGACGTGGTGATGATGCTGCGCATCCAGCAGGAGCGGATGCAGGGAGCGTATTTCCCGTCGCTGCGCGAATACTTCAACCTCTTCGGCCTGACCGAAGAGCGCGTGCGCCGCGCGAAGCGCGACGTCATCATCATGCACCCGGGACCGATGAATCGCGGTGTCGAGATCGCCTCGGAGGTCGCCGACGGACCGTACTCGGTGATTCTCGAGCAGGTCGCCAACGGCGTAGCCGTGCGGATGGCGGTGCTCTATCTACTGGCTGGCGGAGTGGAACATGAAGCGGCTGCTTAAGGGAGGGCGGGTCGTCGACCCGGCCAACGGACGTGACGGGGTGATCGACCTCCTCATCGATGGCGATCGCATCGCCAAAATCGGCGCGAACCTCGCGGCCGATGAGGGCACCACCGTCGTGCAGGTGCCCAAGGGCATCGTCATCACGCCGGGCCTGATCGACATGCACGTGCACCTGCGCGAGCCCGGTCAGGAGCACAAGGAGACGGTCGCGACCGGCGCGCTGTCGGCCGTCACGGGAGGCTTCACGGCAGTTGCCTGCATGCCGAACACGTCGCCCGTGAACGACAACGCCGGCGTCACGCAATACATCCTCAAAAAGGCTGCCGACGCGAATCTGGCGCGCGTTTATCCAATCGGAGCGGTGTCGCTGGGACAGAAGGGCGACCAGCTCGCCGAACTCGGCGAACTGCGAGAGGCCGGCTGTGTCGCGGTGACCGACGACGGGCATCCGGTACGGACGGCGCTGCTGATGCGTCGAGCGCTCGAGTACACGCGCATGTTCGACATGCCGGTCATCGAGCACTGCGAGGACCCGTCATTGAAAGGCGACGGCGTCGCGCATGAAGGCCATGTCGCGTCGAAGCTGGGGCTGCGCGGCATCCCCGGTGAAGCCGAGTCGATCATGGCCCAGCGCGATATCGCGCTCGCGGAGCTGACCGGCGGCCGCGTGCACATTGCGCACATGAGCGCTCGTCAGACGCTCGACGCCGTGCGCTACGGTAAGGCGCGCGGCGCGAAGGTCACCTGCGAGGTGGCGCCGCACCACTTCATCCTGACCGACCAGCTCCTGGCCGAACCGGTCGCCTACGACACGAACACGAAGATGAACCCGCCGCTGCGCGAGCAGGCCGATCGCGATGCCATGGTGCAAGGGATCGTCGACGGCAGCGTCGACGTGATCGCGACCGACCACGCCCCGCATCATTACGACGAGAAGCATGTGGAGTTCGACAACGCGCCGTTCGGCATCACGGGGCTCGAGACGTGCGTCTCGCTGTGCCTTGATCGACTGGTTCATCCCGGGCTCATCACCATGGCCCGCTTCGTGGAGCTCATCTCGGTGAACCCGGCCCGGATCCTTCGCATTCCTGGTGGCTCGATCTCGGAGGGAGCTCCCGCGGATCTGACGCTGCTCGCGCCAGACCTGACGGTGACTGTTGACGCGAAGGCGATGAAATCGAAATCGAAGAACACACCCTTCAATGGGTGGACGCTGCGGGGCGGAGTGGCGGGGACGATTGTCGGCGGTCGCGTGGTCTATGCGAATCCGGCCGTGGATCTGAAGCTGAACTAGGCTGGCGAGCCTGAAGGCTCGCGGCTACATGTGGTCCAGATTCAGTGCGCCGCGGAGAGCCGCAGGTGGCCGATCGCGTTCGTTTCGATCTCCCGCCGGTCCATGCGCATCTCTCGATAGTGCACGTTCTTCCAATCCTGCTGGAAGGCATCGTAGTACTTCGACAGGAAATGTCCTGACGGACCAACTGATTCGATGAATCGGCTGTCGTTGGCCGGTGACAGATCGACGATGCCACGGTAGCCCGGTACGGAACGTTGTTCGTACGGCGCCGTCACCGTGACCGGCCCGACGTCCACCGTGCTCCAGTCGCCACCATTCGGTACGCGACGGCTGAAGAATCGCCTGAGGATGCCGACCGCTTCGAATGCCTGGTGTGGGAAGACCGCTCTGTGAATCGCGTCCCATCTCCAGCGGTCGGGTTCGCGTCCCATGCGATCGGCGAGATCCTCCACTGCCGCGTGCAGTGCGGTCGTCACCGCCTGGTCGCAATTCTCTTTCACTGTGGTGGTGGTGACGTTGTCACACCACGCCGGGTTGCCGTCGAGCGTCGCCTCGAGAAACCGCGTGATGGAGGAGAACCGTCCTTCGTACGCGACGCTGACCGGTCCAAGTTCGTCACCGACGATTGATGGCGCGAGCCGCAGGAACCAGGCTTCGAAGATAGCGGGCGCCGCCAGATCTCCTCGCGCATCGTCGTTCCACGCACGCAGGATCTCGATCGCGCGGCGGTCGAGCGACGTGGCCGGCTGAACATGGGCGAGCAGACGCGGCAGGAGATCCCGCGCGTGCAGCGAGACCGTATCGGCCTGCATCTTCCCGAAGTCGTCTGGCGTGAGCTTCTTCCACGCGGTCAGCTCGTGCAGCAGATCGACGATGCGCTGCGCGCGGTAGGGGTTGGGGTATTCGAGCGCGACCATCGGTGCGCCGAGCGCACCAGACGGACGGTTGTTGGCTGTGACGATGAAGTGCGAAGGCGGATCGTACGCGTGAGGCAGATCTTCGAATGGAACGTAGCCGGTCCATTCGGTGTCGCCGGTCCATCCGTCGGTCGGCTGCGAGCCATCACCTGAGGCGCGCACGGGGATGTGTCCGGGAGCGTAGTACCCGATGTGGCCGCTGGCTTCCGCGAACACGAAGTTCTGAGACGGCGTGACGTAGTCCTTCAGCGCCGTCGTCACATCGTTCCAGTTTCGCGCCTCGTTCAGCCGCATGTAGGCGGAGATGGTCAGGTCCTCGGAGTCGAGTGCGGTCCACCGGAACGCGAGAGGTTCGAGAGGCGGCGCCGCCGGTGGATTCTTCGACGCGGCGTTGTTGGCATTGATCGCATCCGACACGAGCGGCCCGTGCCTCGTGATGCGCACGTTCACGGTGACCGGCGTGCCACCTTTGACCAGGACGACCTCGGGGATGACGGTCATCGGCTCCTGCGAGCCCTCGAACTCGGCGAAGCGGCCCGACGCGTCGATGTGCTCGCGGTAGAGATCCTGGACGTCAGCCGCGACATTCGTCGCGCCCCACGCAATGTAACGATTGCGGCCAAGCGCCACAGCCGGAGTGCCCGGAAGCGTCGCGCCGATGATTTCGAAATCACCTGTGGAGACGTGGGCCAGATACCAGATGGACGGGATCTGGGTGGACAGGTGCGGGTCGTTGGCCAGCATTGGCGCACCCGTGGCGGTCAGCGACCCGTCAACCACCCAGTTGTTCGATCCAATCGCTTCGTTCCTCGCACCGCCGAGCAGAAAGTCAGCGACCGCCGGATGCCCGGCCAGCGTCGTCTCGAGGGCGCGCCACGCACTCGACACCGAACGAGCCGGCGGTTCATCGTCACGGCCTCTGACGTCGTGCGACTCCTGGTTGGCAGGCTGATCGTTCAGGATGCTGAGACCATCTGGCGGGTAAGGCGGAAGCAACTGGCCCATGCGCTCCGCACCGATCCTCGCGAGCATGTCGCGGCGCATCAGTTCCGACGTGTAGTTCGCGCTGAGGTCCCAGGCCATCATCTTGACCCACACCAGGACGTCGACGCCGGTGAATGGCTCCGGTTCGAAACGAAGCAGCGTGAACTCTGGAGGAAGCTGACGGCCGTGGTGGGTGCTGATGAAGGCGTTGACGCCCGCGACGTACGCCTCCACCTGGCGCTGCGTGTCGGCAGGCAGGTGTTCCCAGGCGCTCCGGGCAGCGCGTCCAAATCCGATGGTCCGGAGGAAACGATCCTGGGCCAGGGTCGTCGGACCGAAGATTTCCGACAATCGCCCATGCCCGACGCGCCGCTGGAATTCCATCTGCCAGAGACGATCCTGCGCGTGGACGTACCCCAGTCCGAAGAGTCCGTCGAGTTTGTTCGATGCGAACACGTGCGGAATGGCATCCGCGTCACGCACGATGTCGACGTCGCCGGTCAGCCCGCGGACAGTGGCGTTCTCGTCGTAATTCGGCAGCGACTGGCGCAGGTACACGTAAGCACCGGCTGCGGTGGCTGCTACCAGCAGGACCACGACCGCCACGATCCAGACGATGAGGCGACGCATGCGAAAATCATAACGTGGTGGCCAAGGCTCAGCGCACGCTTCTCAAACCGACGCTCGACGGGTTGTACGACAGCTTCAACATGCCCGATTCGGCGACCGATCCCATCCAGATAGTGCGGCGGTTCTCGCGGAACGACGACCGGGAGGTCGTGGCCTTCTGCGCAGCCGGCCTGGCATTCGGCCGCGTGTCGAGCGTGCTGCAGTCCATCCAGCGGCTTGTCGACGTGATGGGCGAGAGCCCCGCCGCCTTCGTACGGCGGTTCGAACCGGCCCGCGACGGTGAACGGCTGCGGTCCTTCGTGCATCGATGGATTCGCGGTGCCGACATCATCGCGCTGCTCTGGCTCCTCCATCAGATACTCGAGCGCAGCGGCAGCCTCGAGTCGTTTTTCCTGGAAGGCGATTCCGAGGGTGAAGACGTCCGTGAAGGGCTCGACAGTTTCTCGAGCCGGGCGATGTCTCTCGATCTGCGGGCCGCCTATGGTCGCGTACCGGCACGGCCCGGTGTTGCGTACTTCTTTCCGCGTCCGTCAGCGGGGTCGGGTTGCAAGCGCCTGAACCTCTTCATGCGCTGGATGGTCCGGCATGATGCGCTGGATCTCGGCGTTTGGTCGCGCGTATCGCCGTCGCGACTCATCGTTCCCCTCGACACGCACATCATCCGCGTCGGCCGGTGCCTCAAGCTGACGCGTTACACCAGTCCGGGCATGCCGATGGCGCTCGACATCACGCGAGCACTGCGCGCACTGGACCCGGTCGACCCGATCAAGTACGACTTTTCGGTCTGTCACCTGGGGATGATGAACGCCTGCGGATTCGAGACGCCACGTGGGAACACGCAGTGTCCGCTCAAAGGTGTGTGTTCACCTCGACGCGTGGCCGCCCGGCGTCGGACCACGGCGTGAGCGCTCACCCTGGCTGCTGTCAGGGCTGCACGGTACCGGGCGGCAGCGTGTCGGCAAGGTGCGGCGCAGCCGCGAGGCTCGCATAGACGGCGGCTGTGTCTGCCACCATGCGCTCGACCGTGAAGTGCGTGCTGACGCGCGCATAACCAGCGTCGGCCATCCGCTTCCGCATCGATTCATCCTGGATCAGGCGGATGATCGAGTCTGCAAGCTGGCGCGCATCCCGAGGTTCGACGAGCAACCCCGTGCGTCCATCTTCAACGACCTCGGGTATGCCGCCCGCTCGCGTGCCGACGATCGCTTTGCGACATGCCATGGCATCGAGCAGCGAGGTGCCGAGCCCTTCAGTCACCGAACTCATCACGAACAGGTCGAAGCCCTTGATGCAGCCGATGACATCGGTCCGGAAACCCGGAAGCAGCACGTGTTTCTGCAGCTGGTGCTCCTTGACGAGATGCTCGAGGTGTTCACGCAGTTCGCCTTCGCCGAGAATGACGAATCGCGCATCGGGGATCTTCTGCACCACGAGGTGCGCCGCCTCGATCAGGTAGCGTTGTCCCTTGTGCGCCACGAGCGCGGCGACGTTTCCGACGAGTGGTGCATGGTGCGGAAGAAAGAGCGCCTCGTGCACGTTGACGGGCGGCGTGTGGTCGATGCGATCGACGTCGATGCCCTCGTGCACGGTGACGACGCGCTCTGCAGCAACGCCGTCCTCAATCAGCATCTGTCTGATCGCCTCCGACGCGGCCACGAAGCGATCGACCTGTCGATACTTCCAGCGGGAGAACGAGTTCGCCTTGAGATGGAAGTCGACCCTCCTCGATGCGACGAGGGCCGGCGCTTTCCGTCCCTCCCGCCAGCGCGACCCTGCGCCCAGTGATAACGCCATCCCCGCCATCGCGACGCCGTGCGGATCGTGCGCGTGAATGATGTCGGGCGCGAGCCGGCGGATCACCCGGGCGAGGCGCCAGCCGGCCGTGAGATCCACTTCGGAGCGAGGCGCGATTGGAATGAGTTCGAGCCCCTCCTGGGACCGCTTCCTGAGTTCGCCATCAGGGTGGGCCACGAGCGCGCTCCGCTGGCCAGCCGCGCGCAGGCCGTTGACGGTCAGCAGAACCTGGTTCTGACCGCCTCGCCAGCTTCGGGCTGTATCGATGTGGAGGGAAAACACGTGGTGCTCGTGCTCACGCGGGCCGCGGCCCCTGATCGGGGCGAACGGGCGGCGCAGCCTGCAACTGCCAGAGCTTCGCGTACTTCAGGAACACGTAATAGGCGTTCATGGCCGACACGATCGCGCCTGCGGCACCGAGGCGGAATCCGCCCTTCGCGAGGTAGTTGCGCAGGAACGCAAGGGGGCCATGCAGCAGCAGCGCCGGAAGCGAGGTGCGCCGGCCATCCTCGTGCATCTGACGGGCAGCAAGTGACGTATAGCGGTCGATCGTTTCCAGGTGGTCGTCGATGTCTCGGTAGGCGAAGTGCTGGAGGTCGCCTTTCAGCCGGCCTCTCGATCCGGCCACGGCGACCGATTCATGGACGTATCTGCCCGTCCATCGTGCGACCCGTCGATCGTACAGGCGGGTCTGGTAGTCGGGATACCAGTCCGTGCCCCGGATCCAGCGTCCGAGGTGCCAGGTCAGTCGGGGCACTTCATACGCCGCATGCACAGGACTCTGCATCGTCTTCTGCAACTCGCTTGCGAGTTCGGGGGTGACCCGCTCGTCGGCGTCGATGGACAGGATCCAGTCGTTTGCAGCCTGCGATGCCGCGTAGTTCTTCTGCTCGATGTAGCCGGGCCAGTCGCGCACGATCACGACGACGCGCGCTTCGGCCCTCCGCGCGACTTCCACGGTCCGATCGGTGCTGTGGGAGTCGACGACGACGATTTCGTCGGCCCAGGCGACCGAGGCGATCGCGTCGGCGATGTCTGCCTCTTCGTCCTTCGTGATGATGGTGACCGACAGCTTCGGCACGCGGGGAGAGTGTACAACGTGGCGAAGTCAGAACTCAGAACTCAGAAGTCAGAAGTCAGAAGTGGCGGGCGCTCCCGCGGCTACGCGAACTCTCGGGCGACACTGAGGGTTCGCGGCTACCTGTCCAAGTTCTGACTCCAGATTTCTGAGTTCTGACTTCGAAGTTCCCCTTTAGCGGCCCGTCGTGAGCGCGGTGCCGGCGATCGTGCTCGCGTTCGTGCCCAGGACCGACGCATCCTGCAGCGCCTCGAAGTCGACGATCGACTTGTTGTAGTCGGCCAGCGCCTTGATTTCGTTCGTGCGCGCCTGGGCGAGATCGCGCTGCGCCTGGAACACGAAGAAGCTGATTTGGATGCCTGCCGCGAACTTCTTCTCTTCGGCCGCGAGCCGCTGCTCGGCGAGGTCGCGCGCGGCACGCGCGCTGTCCACCCGTTTCAGGTTGGTCTGCACCGCCCGGCCCGCATCGCGGACCTGCGTAGCGATCTGCAGTTCGAGATTACTGAGCTGCGTCTGCGCCTGGCGGTACTGCAGCGTGGCGCGCGACAGGTTGGTCTGCTGAGTGCTGTCGCCGACCGGATATGACACCGACACGCCAAAGGTCCACGCCGGATACTGACTCGTGAACACGTCGCCCAGCACCGTGCCGAAGCCGCGTTCCGACAGGACCCGGCGTTCGTCAACGGGAGGGAACGACGTGATCGGGGCAAACAGCGTCCCGCCAGCGGCATTCGACTGGTAGTTGAGGTGCGCGTTCACCTCGGGGAGTGTCTGACCCTTGTAGTACTTCAGGTTGACCTCGCTCTGCTGGATGCTGTTCTGAGCGAGCTTGATGTCGGTCCGGTTCTCGAGCGCGTGACGGACCGCTCCGTCGATATCGACGGCGTACGGCTGGAACGGCATCGTGTCAGTCGGTTCGAGCACGGTGGTCCAGAAGTCGGGCGTCTTCGGATCGAACACGAGCGCGCGCAGCCGATCCTCGGCCTGCTTGATGTCGGACTCGGCGACGATCACCGTTTCCTCGTTCCTCGCCACTTCCGACTGGGCCTCGACGATGTCGATGGGGGCCATGGTGCCGATCTGCACGCGCTTCTCGTTGTCGGCGAGCGAACGTTTCGCGAGGTCGAGCGCCTGCTGCTGCGTGATCAGGTTCTCCCTGGCATACGCCAGGTCCCAGTAGGCGTTCTTCACGTTCCGGACGGTCGTGATGACGGTCGCGTTGAGCGACACGTCCGAGGCGTCACGCTGCTTGTGCGAGATGTCCAGCTGCTGGCGGTACTGGTCGATGCTGCGATTGCGGAGCAGCGGCTGCGTGAGGTTGAACGACATGTAGGAGTTCAGCAGCGGGTTGTAGTTCGTGAAGATGTTGTTCGTCGTCGACCGCGCACCATTCCAGCCCAGCGAGTAGCTCGTGCCGAACGGCAGGATCTGCGCCATACCGACCTGCGTGTTGAAGCTGTTGTCGGTAATCGAGGTCTGGCCGCCGGCCAGCGCGCTGGTGGCGGGGTTGTCCTGAGATACGCCCTGCAGGGTCGAGGTGACTGTCGGAAGCCAGAAGCTTCGGGCCTGGGCTATCGACATGTCCTGGATCTGAGGATTGAAGCGTTCGACCGCGATCCCGAGGTTCTGCTCGAGCGCGAGCTTCACGGCGTCGTCCATGGACAGCCTGCGCACCACCGGTGCATTTGGCGTCTGTGCGGTGGCCGTGGCCGCTGCTCCGCAGAGGGCGGTCGCAATGAGAACGAATGTCGCGTACTTCTTCAATTTACGCATGGACTAAGGCTCCAACCGGCGTGACATCTTCGTTGTTCGGATCAGTAGACGTGAGGCGGGGCCGTCGGGTTCAGCAGGGCCGGATTGTATACTACCGAGTTGCCATGCCCACACGAGACGAACTCCTCGATATGTTCCGGAAATCGGGCGCCCTGCTTGAAGGGCACTTCCGTTTGAGCTCCGGCCTGCACAGCAACGGCTACCTGCAGTCCGCGCTTGTCCTGCAGCACCCGCAGTCGGCCGAGCAGCTTGGGCGCGCGATCGCAGATCAGGTCCGCGAGCTGCGTGCGACGGTTGTTCTCTCACCCGCACTCGGCGGTGTCGTGATAGGGCAGGAAGTCGGACGCGCGCTGGGTGTTCGCGCGCTTTTCGCAGAACGCCAGGACGGCGCGCTCATGCTCAGGCGCGGGTTCATGCTTTCCGAGTCGGACCGCGTGCTGGTCGTCGAAGATGTCTGCACGACCGGCGGCTCCACGCGCGAGACGATGCAGGTTGCGACCGCGGCGGGCGGCCAGGTCGTCGGCGCCGCGGCCATCGTCGATCGGAGCGGCGGCCGCGCGACGTTCGACGTGCCGTTCCAGGCGCTCCTCAACGTCGATCTGCCGACCTACCAGCCTGATGCCTGTCCGCTGTGTGCGCAGGGACTGCCGGTCGTGAAGCCCGGATCCCGGCCGGTGGTTGCCTGACTTGATCCACCTGAAGCTGACGATTGCCTACGACGGCACCGGGCTGGTCGGGTGGCAGCGTCAAGCGGCAGGAACCTCCGTGCAGGCGCTGCTCGAGGACGCGCTCGCCCCGCTCGAGGGAGCGCCGGTCGCTGTCGCAGGCGCGGGGCGAACCGATGCGGGGGTCCATGCGCTCGGCCAGGTCGCGTCGGTCACTCTTCAACGGGACATCGCGCCACAGACTGTCGTGCGCGCGATGAACATGCACCTTCCGGCGGCGGTGCGCGTGCTCGCAGCCGAAGAAGTCGGACCGGAATTTCACGCGCGGTTTTCCGCCGTTTCAAAAACCTATCGTTATCGCATCTGGAACGGTGAGGTGCGCGATCCGTTCGAGCGCTCGTTTGTCTGGCACATCCCGTGGCCGGCGCTGGACCTTGCCGCGATGAATGCAGCGGCGGCAAGCCTGGTCGGCACGCACGACTTCGCGGCGTTCCAGGGCACCGGCAGTGATACCCGAACGACGGTCCGGACCATTCTTTCGTCGAGCGTCTCCCGCAGCGACGATCGAGCGGGAAAGCCGCTCATCACCTACGACGTGCGGGCAGACGGTTTCCTTCGATCGATGGTGCGGTCGATCGTCGGCACGCTGGTCGAGGTCGGGCGCGGTCGCGAGCGGGCCGCCTGGATGAGTGAAGTGCTGCAATCGCGTGAACGGCGCCGGGCGGGACGCACCGCGCCACCTGCAGGGCTGTTTCTGGTCGGGGTCGAGTACCAGTAGGCGACTTATAATGGACCAGCATGTCGCTTGAGCAGCTCCTGGCCTGGATTCCGCCGGGATCGCCGGACGAAGCGCTCGCGAGGCAGGTGAACTTCGAGCGGCTCCCCGCGCACGTCGCCATCATCATGGACGGCAACGGCCGCTGGGCGGCGCTGCGTCACCTCCCGCGCGTCGAAGGTCATCGCGCCGGTATCGATTCGGTTCGCGATGCGGTCGAGACGTCCGCGCGGCTTGGCATCGATGTCCTCACGCTCTATGCGTTCTCGGTCGAGAACTGGAAGCGCCCGAGGACGGAAGTGAACATGCTGATGATGCTGCTCAAGCGGTACATCAGATCCGAGCTCGGAACGCTTCTCCAGAACAACATCCGCTTCCGTGTCATCGGACGTCAGGACGAACTCGCACCAGACGTGCAGCGCGAACTCGAGCTCGGCATCGCCAAGACGGAACAGAACACCGGCATGCTGTTCAACATCGCGCTGAACTACGGCGGCCGCGCCGAAATCGTGGACGCCGCGCGGCGCGCCATTGCATCCGGCATCGACCCGGCGGACCTCGACGAAGCGAAGTTCGGCGATCTGCTCTATACCGCCGGCCAGCCCGATCCGGATCTGCTGATTCGCACGAGCGGAGAGATGCGCGTGAGCAATTTCCTGCTCTGGCAGATTGCCTACGCGGAGATCTGGGTCACCGACACGCTGTGGCCCGATTTCCGGCGCCGCGATCTGCTGAACGCGATCCTCGACTACCAGAAACGCGATCGTCGGTACGGCGGCATCAAGCCATCGCCGGTGGCGCTCGGCGCCAAGTGATCACACGGATCGTCAGCGGCGCGGTCCTCGTCGTCCTGGCCGTGTCGGCCGTCTGGTTCGCCCCGGCCTGGCTCTTCCTGGTCGTGGCCGAACTCCTGGTGGTACTCGCCTGCTACGAATACGGCACGCTGGCGCGCAGCCGCAACCTTCAGTTTCCGATGGTGGTGTCGACCGGCGCGGCGATGCTCGCATGCGCCTCATTCGCACGGAGCGCGCTGGGCGGTTCGGTGTCGATTCCACTGGACCTCGTGCTGTTGACTGCGCTCGTGGCGGTCGGCGCCCTGTCGCTCAATTCGTGGCGCGGCGGCAACGATGCGCTCGCCTCCGTTTCGGCTGCGCTCCTGCCGACTCTATACATTGGCCTGCCGCTCGGCGCGATGCTGTCGATCCGGGAGCACGATGGTCCCTCGGCACTTTTCCTGCTGATGCTCACCATCATGGTCAGCGACTCCGCGCAATACTTCGCAGGACGTGCGCTGGGCCGGCGAAAGCTGGCGGAGCTGATCAGCCCGAAGAAGACCGTTGAAGGCGCGTACGGCGGGTTCCTCTTCGGAACGATCGTGCTTGCGTGGGTCGGTGCCTGGTGGCTTCCGGCCGTTCCACTCGCGGTGCGGGTGCTGCTCGGCATCACGGTCGTTGCGCTTGGCATGGCCGGTGACCTGTTCGAGTCGATGCTGAAGCGGAGCGCAGGCGTGAAGGACAGTTCCGCTCTGATTCCGGGCCATGGTGGTGTGCTGGACCGCATCGACGCGCTGCTGTTCGCGGCGCCGATCTATTACGTCGTGCTGAAATACGTGT
>Ga0310810_10008061_pt1 | contig 12086 bp, 9 predicted proteins | sample NCmetagenome_FD_207641 | JGI IMG/M metagenome (GOLD analysis project Ga0310810, IMG submission 207641) | Soil microbial communities from experimental microcosm in Duke University, North Carolina, United States - NC | ecosystem: Engineered > Artificial ecosystem > Soil microcosm > Unclassified ...
TGTCGCCGATGACGGTGTAATTGCAGCGCTCGGCGGAGCCGATGTTGCCGCTGATGGCGTCCCCCTTGGTGATTCCGATGCCGATCTCGATGGGCGCCTGGCCGTAGGCGGCGCGGTAGCGGTTGTAGCGGCGCAGCGCATAGCGCATCTCGATGGCAGCCCGGACCGCGGACAGCGCATCGTTCTCCATCGCCGCGGGCGCGCCGAAGAATGCCATGATGGCGTCGCCGATGAACTTGTCGACGATTCCGTCATAACGGTAGATGGGCTCGATCATGCGCGAGAAATACTCGTTGAGCATGCTGACGATTTCGTCGGCGCTGTGCTGCTCCGAGATGGTGGTGAAACTCCGGATATCGGCGAACAAGACGGTGAGGGTCGAGCGGGTGCCGCCCAGCTTGTTCTGCTTCTCCGGGTCTTTCATGATCTCTTCCGCCAGCTTGCGCGAGAGCGTGCGGCAGAGCGTGCCCATGAGCTTCTGTTCCTGGGTGATGTCCTCGGCAACGATTACGACGCCCAGCGACTTGCCGTCCTTGTCGCGCAGCGGCATGGCATGGCCGTTGATGTCGATCTGGTGGCCGTCGTTCCGCTTGTAGCTGTACTGGTAGAGGCTGACGTCGTCGTTGCCCTCGTAGACCTGGGAGATGGCGCCGACGATGTCGCCGTTGAGCTTCTCGTCGAAGAACTCGTGGTAGAGCATCTTCTGGTCCGCGCCGGGCTCGCCGAACATGGCGGTCGCCGCCGGATTGCAGAACTCGACGGCGCCCTGCGCGTCGAGGGTGATGACGCCGGTGGCCATCGTGCGCAGAATGCTCTCGTTGTAATTGCGCATGAACTGCACCTGTTCGAACAGGTGGGAGTTCTGAATGGCGATGGCGGTCTGCGACCCGAGCGCGTTCAGCAGATGCTCGTCTTCCTGCGTAAACGCCCCATGGTTCTTGTTCAGCACCTGCATGACGCCGATGGTCTCGCCCGACTCGTCGCGCAGCGGCATGCAGAGCATGCAGCGGGTGCGGTAGCCGGTCCGCTTGTCGACTTCCTTGTTGAAGCGAGAATCGGCGTAGCAATCGGGGATGTTCACGGTCTCGCCGCTGACGGCGACGTGTCCCACGATGCCGACGCCGAGCGGCACGCGAATCTCCTGCGCCGCGCCCTGCGCCACCTTCGACCAGAGGTCGCCGCGTTTCTTGTCGAGAAGAAAAAGCGTGGCGCGGTCGGCTTCCATGACCTCCGAGGTGTTGATGACGATCTTGGCCAGGAGCTGGTCAAGCGCGAGTTCCGAGGCGACCTCGCGCATCACGCGCAACAGGGTCTCGGAAACCTCCATGCGCTTGCGCAATTTCTCGTTGAGGATCGCGGTTTGAATGGCGACGCTTGCCTGAGCGGCGAACGCCGCGAGCAAGTGCTCGTCAGCGACGGTGAAGACGCCTCCGTTCTTGTTCAGGACCTGGAAGACGCCCACGGTCCGGCCGCCCGGATCGCACATCGGCATGCACAGGATGCTGCGAGTGTGGTAACCGGTCCGGCGATCGACCTCCTGGTTGAAACGGGCGTCGCTGTAGGCGTCGGGGATATTGACGGTCGCACCCGTCATGCCGACATGTCCGGCGATGCCCGCGCCTAGCGGCACACGAATCTCGCTCATGGTCGCGCCTTGCGCCACCTTCGACCAAATCTGTTGGTTTTCTTCGTCCACGAGAAAAACGGTGGCGCGATCCGCGTCGAGTACCTGGCAGGTGCTGGAGGCGAGTTTGGCGAGTATCGACTCGAAGCTGTCCGTCGAGAGCGAAGCCATGATTTCCAGCAAGACGCTGAATAGCCGGGGATAGTCCGGCTGCAGGGACCGATGTTGCTGGGCGTCGCTCAAAGCAAATCCTCGTGTGGAGTGCTGCAGTATACCGCGATTGTTTCCCTTTCCCATCCGGCCATTCCCGATTTCCACAGCTCGCGGCGGTGAAGTTCCAACCGTCGCGAAGCCTTCGCATCACACCCCGCAGTTCCACAAAAATTGAAGGAGCAGCATGGATTCCCTGCGGCAAAGTTCTTCGCACTGGCATTCACGAAGTGCAATTCCCCGCGTCTTCCCGACGGCTGCGGTCATCTAGATTTGCATGCCGCTTCCCGCCGTTTTCTTCGGTCACGGCAACCCGATGAACGCGCTCGCGCAGAACGCGTACACCGAAGGTTGGGCGCGGATCGGAAGTTCGTTGCCACGGCCGAAGGCGATCCTGTCGATCTCCGCGCACTGGTATGTGCCGGGCACCGGCGTGACGGTCTCGACCGCGCCGCGCACCATTCACGATTTCGGCGGTTTCCCTCGTCCGCTGTATGAGATCCGCTATCCCGCGCCCGGCGATCCCGCACTTGCGCGTCGCGTCCAGCAATTGCTGGCGCCGCTCGAAGTCACGCTTGATGACAGTTGGGGACTCGATCACGGAACGTGGGCAGTGCTCGGCCACGTGTACCCGCAGGCGGACGTGCCCATCGTCCAGCTGAGCATCGACGAGACCCAGCCGGCAAGTTTTCATTACGACATCGGCCGCCGGCTTGCGCCGTTGCGCGACGAGGATGTGCTGATCATCGGCAGCGGCAACCTGGTGCACAACCTCCACGCCTACGCCTGGGGAGGGCACGCGGTCGAGCCCTTCGACTGGGCAGTGCGTTTCGAGCAGAACGTGCGCGAGATGCTGCGCGCGGAAGACCACAAGCCGCTGATCGACTACGAAAAGCTCGGACGCGACGCGCTGCTGTCCATCCCGACCCCGGACCACTACCTCCCGTTGCTCTACGTGCTCGGAACGCGGCAGGCGGGAGAACCGGTGGGGTTCCCGGTCGAGGGAGTCGACGGCGGATCGATCTCGATGCTGACGGCGCGGGTGGGATGAGGCAGTCCCACATTTGGCCGCCGAGCTGTTTCTTTACTCCTACATCCTCGTGGCGGCCAAACCTGGGCCACCCGTTTCGCATTGTGAATTTCTTGATCCACAAGTCATGAAATCGGGCTAGAATGCGGGCCATGATTCCCGGCGCGCGTGGGGCGCGCCAGCCGGTTCCTGGTCCACGGGCCCCGGCCGTACCCGGAGGCAACAAAATGGCAGACGCGAATCCCGTCAACGCGGGAATGCAGCGCGAAGCCGATCCGCAGCAGGCGGAAGGCCATCGCAGCGCCTGGATCTTGACCGGCTATGGGATCTTCGCCCTGGTGGTGATCTCGTTGATCGCCTATGGCGCGGCCCAATACGCCGTTCGCTAGGCGCGCCTAAGACCGACGCTGTGTCCGGTTCCCCGGACCTCTCCATTTCTGCGGAAACGGCGCATACGTGTGTCTGTCACCTTTTGTGACGTCCACGCTACTCTGCCTTTTCCTGCCCGGTGACAACCTCTCCTTTCCGTACCGCACCACACCAGTAGAAGCTCACGAATCGGAGGGGAACCCTATGCTGTGGCTGATTTTCTTTATTCTGCTGATCGCCTGGATTCTTGGCCTGGTCGGCACGTACACGATTGGATCGTGGTTGTGGCTGCTGCTCGTCGCGGCCGTCGTAGTGCTGATCCTTCAGCTTGCTACCGGACGGCGTCCGATCGCCTGAATCGGCGGGAAGCCCCGCCTTCGCGGCGGGACCATCTAAACGGGGCAGTTGCTCCGAAAAATGTCACGAGGGAGTGCGTGAGCGTACTCCCTTTTTCTTTGGGCTGCCTCGGGCTTACGCCCCCGGCGAAGAGTGTCGCCGGCTGAAGCCGGCTCGGCGGCATTTTGCGCGGCTGAACCCCGGGCTTACGCCCGGGGCTAAAAGCGGTGTCGCCCTTCGGGCTGAAGTTTCAAGGCTAGGGTGGCACCGGGCTTTCTCGTCGCTAGGCGCCTCCGGATTAGAAACTAAACGCCGACGGCGTGTTCCGACTCGATGCTCGCCTCGCGCAGGAACTTAGCCGACTCTTCCGGCGGTGTGGGGTTGATGTAAAAGCCGGTTCCCCACTCAAATCCCGCGACCTTGGTCAGCTTCGGCATGATCTCCAGGTGCCAGTGGTAGTAGTCGTTGGTGGTTTCCTGCACCGGCGAAGTGTGGATGACGAAGTTGTAGGCGGGATTGTCGAGCACGCGGTCCATCTTCATCAGGACGGTTTTGAGCGCGCGCGCAAGGTTCTCGTAGATGTGCGAGATGCCGTTCTCGAAGGCCGACTCGTGGCGCTTCGGCAGGATCCACGTCTCGAATGGGAAGCGCGGGGCGTATGGGGCCATTGCGACAAAGTCCTGGTTCTCGGCGACGACGCGCGTCTGCGCCTCCATCTCCTGGTGGATCATGTCGCAGAAGATGCAACGTTCCTTGTACTTGAAGTAATTCTTCGCGCCTTCGAGTTCTTCGATGACCTGCCGCGGAAGGATCGGCAACGCGATGAGCTGCGAGTGCGTGTGCTCCAGCGACGCGCCGGCGGCCTCGCCATAATTCTTGAAGATCAGGATGTACTTGAACCGCTTGTCCTGCTTGAGGTCGAGCACGCGATCACGGAAGGCCCAGAAGACCTCTTCGATGCGCTTGAGTGGAAGATTTGCGAGCGTCTGGGCGTGGTCGGGAGTCTCGATGATGACTTCATGAGCGCCGATGCCGTTCATCTTGTCGAACATGCCGTCGGCCTGGCGGCCGAGATTGCCCTCGATGCCAAGCGCCGGGAACTTGTTCGGGACAACGCGCAGCGTCCATCCCGCGGCGTTGCGCTCGGGCGTGGGCCCGCCGTTCGGATTCGGGCGGTAAGCGAGCAATTCCGGCGGGGTCTTGCTTTCGTTGCCGTAGCAGAATGGGCAGAAGCCGCCCTTCATCTTGACCTGCTCGCGAATGAAGTCGGTGGGACGCTTGGCGCGATCGGTGGAGATGATCACCCAGCGGCCGACGATCGGATCCTTGCGCAGTTCCGGCACTACAGAATCCTCTCAGATGGGAAAGTCAATATTTCATTCTAACGCACGGGGAATGCGTTCTTAAACAACTCGATCTGCGGAGGGTCCGCGTCGGTGTGAACGGAGACAACGTCGCCTCGGACACTAGTCTCAGTGGGCATGCGCCGCAGGTACTCACGCGCGACGACGCGCAGGTCGCCCTGCTTTGCGCGATCGACGGCAGCCTCGGGCGTCGCCACTTCGCGCGTGCTGCGCGTTTTGACTTCGATGACGCAAAGCACATCGCCGTCCCAGCCGATCAGGTCGATCTCTCCGCGATGCCGAGGCGTGCGATAGTTGCGCGCCACGATCGTGTATCCGAGTTTGCGCAGATGGAAGTAGGCGATCTCTTCCCCGCGCCGGCCGGTGCTGAGATGCTCCGCCTCCGGCAGTTCGCGACCCAGGGCCTTTGCGGCCTTGTCGAGAGCGTCGAGCGCGACCTTGATGAGTGTGCCGTTCATTGGTTTCAAGGCCTACCGCGGATGTACGCGGATCGCATGGAATCACACTGAAAGATTGGAATCATCAGCGTACCTCCGCGTTCATCCGCGCAAATCCGCGGTAAGGATTTTCGGTTCTAGGCTCCAGTCGGGTCGCCCGTTTTCGAGTGACCAGACTTCGGAGCCGACTTCTCGATGACTCCAAGGCATTCCTCGAGGACATCGAGCGCCGCGTCGGCCTGCTGTTTCGTGATGATGAGCGGCGGACAGAGCCGCACGGTGTTCGGACCCGCGCCCAGCAGCAGCACGCCGCGCTCGAACGCCATGTCGACCATCTTGTCGCGCTCTTCGCCGGCGCGTGCTTTGGTCTGCTGGCTCTTCACGATCTCGATACCGATCATGAGGCCGCGCCCGCGGACGTCGCCGACCATCGGATGCTTCGCCGGCCAGCTACGCAGGCGCTCCAGGATGTAGTCGCCGACTTCGCTCGCATTGGCAATGGCTTCGCGCTCGAGCACGTCCATCGTCGCAAGCGCCGCAGCGATGCACACCGGATTGCCTCCGAAAGTCGACGCGTGCGAGCCGGGGACCCAATCCATGATTTCGGCTTTCGCGATGGTCACGCCGAGCGGCATGCCGCTGGCGATTCCCTTTGCGATGGTGACGATGTCGGGCTCGACGCCGGAGTGCTCGACGCACCACCACTTGCCGGTGCGTCCGCAGCCCGACTGCACTTCGTCGCAGACGAGCAGAATGCCATTCTCGTCGCAGATCCGCCGCAGCTCGCGCAGGAATTCCGGCGGCGCGGGCAGGTATCCGCCCTCGCCCTGCATCGGCTCGACGAAGATCGCGGCCACTTCTTCCGGCGCGAGAGTCGTCTTGAACAGTTTTTCCTCGATGAAACGCGCGCACCCGACCGCGTACTCGGTCGCGTCCAACCCAGCCGGACGGTGATACACGTCGGGATACGGCACGTGCGTGACGCCGGGCACGAGGGGCGCGAAACGCCGCTTCTGCTGCGGCTTTGACGCGGTGAGCGAGAGCGCACCCATGGTTCGACCATGAAAAGCGCCGTAGAACGCGATGATCTGCTGGCGCCTGGTGTGATAGCGCGCCAGCTTGAGAGCGGCTTCCACGGCTTCGGCGCCAGAGTTTCCGTAGTAGACCTTGTGCGGGCCGCGCATGGGGGCGACGCGCGACAGCCGCTCGGCGAGCACCGCCATCGATTCGTAATAGAAGTCGGTACCGGAGATGTGAATGAGTTCGGCCGCCTGCTTCTGGATTGCGGCCACCACCTCGGGGTGGCAGTGTCCGGTGGAGCAGACAGCGATGCCCGCGGCAAAATCGAGGAACTCGTTGCCGTCGACGTCTTCGACGATCGCGCCACGGCCGCGCTTCGCCACCATCGGGTATCCGCGGGTGTAGGAAGGCGAGATGAACTTGTCGTCGAGCTCTACCGCGCGCTTCGCCTTCGGACCGGGAAGCTTCCCGGAAATGTGAGGTGTATTCAGAGCTTCTGTCTTGGCTGCCATGATTGTCTCCGCGCCCGATTCGAGAGAAAACTCGCATCGGGCAGCTTGTCATCGTGCGTGACTGGGTATGGAGTGGGCGAGACACACTCCCGCACATGAGCAAAGGAGCAGAACTAGTCGGAGCCGAAAAGGCTCGGGCGGGACTGCGAAGGCAGGGCATGCATGCGCACCCGTGGCCGGATGCGATATTCGAGACGCGTCTGGAGCACCTGCTTCACGGCATCATTATACGCCGCTTTGGTCGTTGGTCATCGGTCGTTGGTCGTTGGCCAGAAACGGCTGGGCGCTGGCCGAAGAACAATGAACGCGAATGACAATCGCTTGTGAATTAGTCGCTGAATCCGGATAAGTGGTCTTTTCATCCACTCTGTTATCGTGGCAGGACCCATGACAACTTCGACCCAGAGCGGCACGTCAGCGCGTCCGAGCACCGCGAAGATCGCGGTGAACTTCGCGTTGGTATACGTGATCTGGGGATCGACGTACCTCGGTATTCGGATTGCCGACGATTCGATCCGGCCATTCGTGCTGGGCGCGGTGCGCTTCATCACGGCGGGTGTTCTCATGCTGGCGTGGTGCAGGCTCGCGAGGCGGCGAGTCACGATCAGTGCCTCGGATGCATGGCGTCTAGCCGTGATCGGGGTGCTGCTGCTCACCGGCGGCAACACGACGCTGGCGTGGGCGGAGCTTTCCGTGCCGAGCGGGCTGGCGGCGCTCATCGTGGCTGATACGCCCCTCTGGGTCATGATTCTTGACTGGCTTTTCTACCGCGAGCGGCTCTCCGCGCGCGGTCTGATCGGCATCGGACTCGGCGTTCTCGGCATGATCGTGCTGCTCTGGCCTCAACTTACGGCTGCGAACACGATCGGCCGGCGCGAACTCATCGGCGCAATCGCGCTCGTCTGCGGATCGGGAAGCTGGGCGCTCGGCTCGGTGCTCTCGCGGCACTGGAGGCTGAACGTCGATCCACTGGTCGCCAGCGGCTACGAGATGACGTTTTCGGGGATCTTCAACTGCGCGCTGGCGCTGCTGGCTGGCGACTTCGCGCGTTCCAGCTGGGCCCCGCGCAGCGTGGGCGCGGTCGCGTATCTGATCGTCTTCGGCTCGTGGATCGGGTTCAGCGCTTACATCTGGCTTCTGGGACACGTCCCGACGTCGAAGGTCGCGACTTACGCGTATGTCAATCCGGTGATCGCTGTCTTCCTCGGCTGGCTGGTATTGCGCGAGCGCGTAGACGGATTCGTGCTGGCCGGAACGGTAGTGATCATCGCCGCGGTTGCACTCGTGAACAGCGCCAAAGTGAAAGACGCGCGAGCGGATCGCGGTCCGCTCGGCGAGCCGGAACTTCCGGCCTGCGAACAGGGCGCCGATTAGCCCCTCCGAAACCGGCAACCACAGCGATTTCCGCCGACCTAAGTACGGTTTTGCTTTGACTCCCGACTTTTGTGGGCGTAGGCTCCGCAGGCTCCTTCCTCATCCCTTCTTCGACGGTCAGCGCTTTCGCGGCTTCATTCAGGAGGAACAAATGCGGAAATCTGTAGCCATTAGTGCGTTCATTGTTTTTGTGCTCGGCAGCGTAGCTGTTGCCCAGGAGATGGGTCCACCCAAGATTCTTCAAATCAGCCGTGAAGAAGTGAAGGTCGGCAAAGGCGCGGCTCACGAAGCGTACGAGGCAAAGTGGACGCACGCCATGACGGCCAAGAATCCACGCCCGTACCTCGGCATGGCGTCGATCAATAGCAGCGAAGCCTGGTGGCTTACCGGGTACGCATCGCTCGGCGAGATGGAAAAGGAGAACAGCAATGCCGGGTATAACGCGGTAATGGCGCAGTTCATTCCCGGCGACGCCGAATACGTCAGCAACACACGAAATATCATTGCCCGTTTTCGCGACGATTTAAGCTACGGCGTCGGCGAGCCACTCGGCGCTGCGCATGGATTCACGGTCCGTACCATACGGGTTCGTCCAGGACACAACAGCGAATACGAAGAAATCCGCAAGACCGTCAAGCAGGTGGTGGAGTCGGGAAGTATCAAGGGAGTCCGTTCGGCGGCGTACCAGGTGGTTGCCGGGGCTCCAAACGGTACTTTCTTGTTATTCACCGCCTTCACCTCCCTGGCCGAGCGCGATACGCCGAACGAGGCGATGACTGCGGCGATGCGGGACTCGGCGTCGAAGATCGCCGATCTTCAGAGCAAATCGATCCTGAGCTCGGAAGACCAGATCTTCATGCTCAACCCCAAGTTCAGCAACCCGTCGCCCCAGATGGTGGCAGCTGCGCCGGATTTCTGGAAGCCGAAAGCCGCTATGGCCAAGGCTTCGGATAGCGCCAAGCCGGCAACAACGGCGAAGGCTCCGGACAAGAAAAAGGCGAAAGCCGGCCAATAGCGCGTTAACGTGTTCGATATGCCCCACGTGGTTTGAAACGTAACGTGGGGCATTTTTGCGTGCGAACCGTCAGTACACGATCCTGTCGCCGACTTTCATGTCTTTCGGCTGGAAGGTGAAGTGCATGCGCGCGCCGGCGTTCACAATGGTCACGGTCGTGAGCCCGGCGGTCCGGTTGGGAACCATGTTTAAGAATTCGAACTCGATTGCCTTTTCCGGATTCGCCTGCGCCGCTGCCGGATTGCGGGGAAATACGAACTGGAATTCGCGATCGGCACCGCTGCCGCCGACGTACGCGGTCGGTTCCATGTGGTCGCCGTCGGGCCCGGAGAGATACACGGAGTTCTTCAGCGTACCTACCGTCTGGCCCTGCCAGTAGTTCGCCAGCATGGTGTCAACTTCGGGGAGGTTGGATTTGTACTGCACGAGGACCACGATCTTGTCATCGAACGGCTGCGCGAGATATTCGTCGAATCTCTGCTGTACCCTGGTTTTGGCGTCGTCGCTCATGGCGTCGACGTGGCCCTGGATTCCCTTCATGCGAATGTAGGCTTCGCGTAACGGCCGCGCCGAGCGGATCTGCACGGTGTAAACGATCTCCGGATCGCGCTCGCCGGTGCCGCTGTCGCCCGAGGCGGTCTGACCAAACCCGCGATTGATTTCGCGCATGGCGGGACGACGCAGCGTCATCGACTTCGCCCAAGGCGAATCGCTCAGCAGCTTTTCGCATTCACGCTGAGACCATTTGGCATATGGCTTCTGTGTCCAGAATGCCTTGTCGGCCGCGATGGCCGCGCCGACAAGTAAGACCAGCAGAACGAGTTTCCTCATGACGAATCAGCCCTCGGGTTCGCCAGTTTGACGTTTCGTGTGTCTCGGATCAAGAAAGATCGGAAGCATAAAGTAAAACCCCATCCCGGCGTGCACCAGGATGGGGTTTTTGGTGTTTTGAACCGCCTTACTTCGCGCGGCCGAGACCCACGGGGACTGCCGAGAAGAGTCCGTCGTTGTCCTGCACCGCGATCGACGACACCGGCTGGGTAGCCGACACCGTGATCGAGCCGACGAAGTTGCTCTTCGGCAGAGCCGAGGCAAATGCCGCTGACTGCGAGAGGTCCACGGCCGTCTGTCCGTACGCCGGCAGGCTGACCACCTGCGACGCCACCACCGCGCCAGTCGAATCGACCAGCTTGATGGTTGCGGTCGCGGCCACTGCGTTCGGGTTCGCGAGCGCGAGACCGACGGTCGCGCCGACGTTCACACCGGCAACCCCAGGGTTGAACTCCACCGGGATCGAGAAGTCGGTGATCGGCGCGGCATCGTTGAAGCCGACGCTGTTGCCGACGTTCGACGACGCGTCTGCACGGTAGTCATACCAGACGTTCGCGAGAACCGGCGCCTGGCTGCCCACGGTCGCCCACTTCGTCACCGAACTGCCGAAGCGCTCGTTGTCCGTCATGGCGACGCGCACAGTCGCGCCCGGAGCCATGTTGTAGGTGTTGCTGCTCAGGGTCGCGCCGGACTGGCTGACGAAGTTCAGCACCACCGAGTTCTGCTGCGCGCTGGTGTTGACAATGGTGACCCTCGTCGAATAACCGGCTCCGCCGATGACGTGCGGCAGAACGTACTGGAACGGAGACGAGCTCTTCGGGCTGGTCGTGATCGTAAAGGTTGCCGCGTTCGAGGCCGTCGTGCCGTTCAGGACGCTGACGGTTGCGCCGCCCGCGCTGGCCAGATCGGCAGTCGTGATCGCCGCCGCCAGCTGCGTGCTGCTGACGAAGGTGGTCGGGCGCGCCGCGCCGTTCCACTGCACCACCGAGGTGGAAGTAAAGTTGGCGCCGTTGACGGTCAAGGTCATCGCCGACGTGCCCGCCACCGCGTTGTTGGGGGCGATGCTGCCGATTGCCGGCGTGGAGCCGGTGACCGCCTGATCCGAGCCCATCAGCGGGATCGACAGGATCTTCACAGGAACGTCGCCCACCGTCGTGAGGTGGCTAGGAACGAGACTAATGTTCAGGACGGCGGTGCCGTATCCCGACGGGTTGGCGATGAAGACGCCGACCGCCGGCGCATTGCCATCTTCACCGGTATTCGGAGTCGCCGCAGTGGTGATCTGGAAGTCGTACGTGCTGGGACCGCTGACCGTGGTGTCGTAGACAGCCCGGCAGAGCGTCGGCCCGTTGCAGGTGCCGCCGCTGGCCAGGGTCAAGGTCGCGCCTGCCGCGCCACCCACCTGAATCTTGGCCGGGAAGGCCACGCTCACGCCGAAGGGCAATGAGGTGCCGAGGTCGAAGACGATGCGAGTCGCGGTGGTTGCGCTGTCGCCATAGACGCCGCTGGGGTTGCTGCTGGCGATGCGGAACGAGCGCGCATAGTTCTCAGCGAAGTCGAAGATCGCCGGAGTGGTGAGGGTGTCGCCGGCACTCTGTTGTCCGGTTCCCTCCTGAAGCACGGTCGCGCCGGGAGCCACCGAGTCCTGGATGGATCCCACCACACCGGTGAACGCCGTCGGCAGACCGAGGGTCGCAGAAACGTTCACGGTCACGTTCGCGCCCGCCGCCTGTGTCGTGGCGTCAAAGCGAAGATTCTTCACGCGCACTGCCGAACCCGTCGTGGTAGCGGTGATGCCGCCGACCGCCGTCGCCGCGGTTCCCTGGCTGAGAACGTCGATCACGACGATGGTGGACTGGGTGTTCGCGGTGAAGCCGGTGGTCGAGTGAGCGGCAATGCCGAGGCCCGCCGCGCCCGCGCTGTCGTAAATGTCAAAGTTGGTGGCGTTGGCGCCGATCGACGCG
>Ga0310810_10008062_pt1 | contig 12086 bp, 13 predicted proteins | sample NCmetagenome_FD_207641 | JGI IMG/M metagenome (GOLD analysis project Ga0310810, IMG submission 207641) | Soil microbial communities from experimental microcosm in Duke University, North Carolina, United States - NC | ecosystem: Engineered > Artificial ecosystem > Soil microcosm > Unclassified ...
GACCGGGATGGCGAAGCCGTACACCATCTGCTGGCGCAATGACACCCGGCGCCACCACCGCACCCGCCCTGCGATCGCTGGCATCGCCCGCTCCGGCGCGGGATGGCTCGATGGCGAAGGTTCAACGGGCAATCTGTTCCCCACGGTGATCAGCGACGTCTTCGCCGAGCCTAGCGGAGGGGCCCAAGCGGTTACGTGAATCCCCCGCGGCGTCGCGCTTGCCGTGGCAGCTGGGAGACAATGGCGCTCCTGCCCTTCGCTCCCGTCCGCATGAGCCAGACTTCCCCAATCTCCCTGACCCGCTTCCTGATCGAGGAAGAACGCCGCGACCACATCTGCGCCGACCTGCGCCTGTTGATCGAGGTGGTCGCGCGCGCCTGCAAGACGATTTCGGTGGCAGTCGGCAAGGGCGCGCTCGGCGGCGTGCTGGGCGAGGCGGTCGCCGCCGCCGGTGATGCCAGCATCAACATCCAGGGCGAGGCGCAGAAGAAGCTCGACGTGATCGCCAACGACGTGCTGTTGGAAGCCAATGCCTGGGGCGGCCACCTGGCGGCGTGCGCGTCGGAGGAGATGGAGCACTGCCAGTCGATTCCCGATGCGTATCCGCGCGGCAATTACCTGTTGCTGTTCGATCCGCTCGACGGCAGCAGCAACATCGATGTCAACGTCAGCGTCGGCACGATCTTCTCGGTGCTGCGGTGCCCGGAAGGCGTCACCGATGCCCGCGACGAGCATTTCCTGCAGCCGGGCACGGCGCAGGTCGCGGCCGGTTACTGCATCTACGGGCCGAGCACGATGCTGGTGCTGACCATCGGCCATGGCACGCATGCCTTCACGCTGGATCGCGAACAGGGTGGCTTCGTGCTGACCCAGCGCGACATGCGGATTCCCGAGCAGACGAAGGAATTCGCGATCAACATGTCCAACCAGCGCCACTGGGAAGCGCCGATGCAGGCGTATGTCGACGGACTGCTGGCCGGTTCGACCGGCGCGCGTGGCAAGGACTTCAACATGCGCTGGATCGCGTCGATGGTCGCCGACGTGCATCGCATCCTCACCCGCGGCGGGATCTTCATCTATCCATGGGACAGGAAGGATCCGTCGAAGGCCGGCAAGTTGCGGCTGATGTACGAAGCCAATCCGATGTCGATGCTGGTCGAACAGGCCGGAGGCGCGGCGACCAATGGCCGCGAGCGCATCATGGAACTCATGCCGACGCAGCTGCACCAGCGGGTACCTGTGTTCCTCGGCAGCCGGCATGAAGTCGAGTACGTCACGCGTTGCCATCGCGAACACGACGCGGCGCCCGCGCCGGAGCCCCCTGCGGTCGTCCATGCCCCGTCGTCCGTCGAGGCATGAACGACACGCGTGACTTCATCGAGGTCACGCCGGATGCGCTGGATCGCACCAGCTGCGCGGCGATCGTCGCGCGCCTGCGTGACAGCAATACGCTGCAGCCGGGCCGGGTCGGCGGCGGTGTGTTCCCGGAACTCAAGGACAGTCGCGACCTGGGCATTTCCGGCAAGCCGGAATGGGCGCAAGTCGAGCAGGCGATCAACCAGGCGGTGTTCGCCGGGCTGCTGGCCTACCTGCGGCGCTATCCGCAGGGGCTGATCGCACCGTTGATGCTGCAACAGCCGGACAATGACGGCGCGCCGCGGCGGCTGTCCTTCGAGGACGTCTGCGCGATGGACGACGCCACGCTGTCGCCGCTGGTGGCGACCTGCCTGCGCCCGGGCGCGATCAACCTGCAGTGGTACGCCGCCGACCGCGGCGGGTATCCGTATTGGCACTGCGAGTTGTATCCGCGCGATCCGGGTTGCGAGACGCTGCACCGGCACCTGCTGTGGACGCTGTACCTCAACGACGGCTTCAGCGCCGGCGAAACCGAATTCCTGGCCCAGCAGCGACGGATCGTGCCGCGCACCGGGTCGCTGCTGATCGCGCCGACCGCGTTCACCCACACCCATCGCGGCAACCGGCCACGCGGTGGCGACAAGTTCATCGCCACCGGCTGGATCCTGTTCCAGCGCGCGGAGCAGTTGTTCCCGGCGAAGTGAGCGTCAGTCGTCGCCTTCGCGCGGATGGTTGAGCACCAGCCAGTACAGCCCGACCTGCTGCACCGCCCATACGAAGTGCTCGAAGTCGACCGGCTTCTGGATGTAGCTGTTGACTCCGAGCGCGTAGCTGGCCTCGACGTCGAACGGCTCGATGCTGGTGGTCAGCACCACCACCGGCACGCTGCGGGTGAGCTCGTTGCCGCGGATCGCCTGCAGCACTTCGCGACCGTCGACCTTGGGCAGGTTGAGATCGAGCAGCACGATCGACGGCAGGTGGGTGGGATCGCGATCGGCATGCGCACCGCGCGCGAACAGGTAGTCCAGCGCCTCCGCGCCATCGCGCGCCACCACCAGCTTGTTGGCGATCTTGGCCTGCGTGAATGCAATGCGGGTCAGTTCGACATCGTCCGGGTTGTCTTCGACCAGCAGGATTTCCTTGTGCATCATGCAGGGGTCTCGTCTGGTTTGGATTCTGGATCCACGATCGTCGCCGCGGGCAAGTCGAGATAAAACGTGCTGCCCTGGCCGGGCTCGGATTCTGCCCGGATGCGACCGCCATGGCGTTCGACGATTCGCTGCACGATGGCAAGGCCAATGCCGTTGCCGGCCCCCTCCTCCACGCGGTGCAGGCGGTGGAATGGTTCGAACAGCTTGTCCGCGTAACGCATGTCGAAACCGGTGCCGTGGTCGCGGATGCTGACGTGCAGGCGATCGCCGTCGCGTTCGCCGCGCACTTCGATGCGCACCCGATCGCGGTCGCGCGAGAACTTCCAGGCGTTGTCGAGCAGCTGCGTCAGCATCTGCTTGAGCTGGCGTTCGTCGCCGGCCGCCACCAGCCCGGGCGCGACGTCGATCTCGGCGGCACGGTCGGGCTCGGCGTCCTGCAGTTCGGCGCCGGTCCATTCGGCCAACAGGCTGAGATCGACCGGCTCGGATTTCATCTCCGTGCGGTTGGCGCGCGACAGGTCCAGCAGCGAGTCGATCAATTCGCCCATGCGCGTGGCCGCGGCGCGGATGCGGGCGAGGTAATCGCGACCGGCCTCATCCAGCGAGGCACTCGCCTGGCGGTCGAGCAGCGCGGCAAAGCTGTCGATCGCACGCAATGGCGCGCGCAGGTCGTGCGAGATGCCGTAGGCGAAGGCTTCCTGCTGGTGGCTCATCGCCTCCAGCGCGGCGGCACCTTCGGCGACACGGTGCTGAAGGGTCTGGTTGAGCGCCTGCAGCGCTTGCTCGGACTCGCGTTCGCCGCTGATGTCGCGCAGGTGCACGATCAGGTAATTCGGGTTGCCGGCATCGTCGTGCATCATCGCGACGTTCGCCTGGGCCCAGACGATCGCGCCGGTGCGGTGCAGGTAGCGGTGTTGCGCGTCCAGTACCGGGGTCTCGCCCTTGAGCACGCTTTCGAAGGCCGAGCGCACGGCGTCCAGGTCCTCGGGGTGGGCAAGTTCCGCGGTCGCGCGGCCGATCAGCTCGGCGGCCTGGTGGCCGAACATCCGCTCGAACGCGGGATTCACCTCGACCCAGCGGCCCTGCATGTCCACGATCGCCATGCCGATCCCGGCCGACAGGATCGCGCGCCGGGAGCGGTCCTCATGGGAGTGCGTGGGTGTGGATTCGTCCTCGAACATCGATCAGCGCTGCGCTCGGAGCGGATTGGATAGTGGCGTGGTCGCCGTGTAGGGCAAGTGCATGCCGCGTGAAAACGGCGCGCGGCGACCTGGCGGCGATGATGCCGCACAATGCCGGGATGGATCAGCCCCGGTACTGAATGGATTTCCAGCAACTCCTGTTCCTGCTGATCCTGGCTGGCGGACTCTATCTGTTCGTCAGCGAGCGCCTGCGCGTCGACGTGACCGCGATGTTGCTGCTGCTGGCGCTGGTGCTGACTGGCGTGCTCGACGCGAAGCAGGCCTTGTCGGGCTTCGCCAGCGAACCGGCGATCATCGTCGCCGCGGTGTTCGTGATCTCCGGCGGACTGGCCGCGACCGGCATCACCGAGCGGCTGGGCCAGTGGATCGGACATGCCTCCGGTCGCAGCGAATCAAGGGCGGTCGCGGTACTGATGCCGGCGGTGGCGGCGTTGTCGGCATTCACCCACCACGTGATGGTGACCGCGATGATGTTGCCGATCGTGCTGCGGCACGCGCGCGAGCGCCAGTTGCCGGCGTCGCGGCTGCTGATGCCGATGTCGCTGGCGGCATCGCTGGGCACCACGCTGACGCTGGTGAGCGCACCGGCGTTCCTGCTGGCCAACAACATGATCGAGCGCGCTGGCGGCGAGGGCCTGGGCATCTTCTCGATCACTCCCATCGGCATCGCGTTGGTGCTGGTCGGGATGGTCTACATGCAGCTCGCGCGCTGGCTGCTGCCCAAGCGCAGCGGCGCGCACGGCGACGACGGCTACCTGCGGCTGGACCGCTACCGCACCGAGCTGCTGGTGGTCGAAGGTTCGCGCTGGAGCACGCGGCCGCTGGCCGAACTGCAGAAGGCGCTCGGCGACCGCTTCCGGCTGATCGGTTGGCTGCGTGGCGGCAAGCGGCGCGACGACCTGGTCGCCAGCAGCCCCTTGCTGGTCGGTGACATATTGCTGGTGGAAGCAGCGGCCGACGAACTCAAATCGCTGCACGACGATCCCGGCCTCGACCTCAACGCGATCGCACGCTTCAGCCGCGACGTCAGCGGCGACGGCGAGGCGCAGCTGGTGCAGGCGGTGGTGGCGCCGGGCTCGGAATTCATTGGTCGTTCGATCCGCGAACTGGATTTCTCGCGCCGCTTCCACACCGTGATCGCGGGCCTGTGGCGGCGCGAAGGCGACCTGGCGCCCCAGCTATCCGACGCGCGCCTGCGCGAAGGCGACCTGCTGGTGCTGTGGGGCCGGCCGTCGCGGTTCTCCGACCTCGCCGCGCACCACGGCTTCCTGATGCTGGTGCCGTTCGCGGGCGAAGCCAAACGCCGGGTCCGGGCACCCGTGGCGCTGCTGATCCTGGCGGCGACCATCCTGGCCGCCGCGACCGAATGGCTGCCGGCGGCGTTGGCCTTCCTGTTCGGCGCGGTGGCCATGGTGGTCACGCGCTGCGTCGACACCGAGCAGGCCTATCGCGAGGTCGACGTGCGCATCTTCGTAATGATCGCCGGCGTGATCCCGCTCGGCATCGCGATGGAACAGACCGGCACCGCGCAGCTGCTCGCCAGTGGCCTGTTGCACGTGGTCGCCGGCTGGCCGTCGCTGGCGGTGCTGCTGGTGATGTTCGGACTGGCCGCGCTGTTGACCCAGCTCATGTCGGACGCGGCGACCACGGTGCTGCTCGGCCCGATCGCGATCTCGCTCGCGCAGTCGCTCGGCCTGCCGCCGACGCCATTCGTGGTCTGCACGGCGCTAGGCGCGGTGGTCGCGTTCCTGACGCCGATCGGCCATCACGGCAACCTGCTGATCCTGGGGCCGGGGCAATACCGGTTTGTCGACTTCCTGCGCATCGGATTGCCATTGACGGCGCTGATCGCGCTGGTGAGTGCATGGATGGCGCGCTGGTTATGGCTGGGAGGGGCGTTGTTGCCGGGCTTCCTGGGTGGCTAGCAAGGGGCTTCCGCAACCGCAGCACCCCAGGCGGGGCTTCGCCCCGCGCCAGCTTTTCCTTCAGAACAGCTCGCCCTGCGGCGATGGCTTGCGTGGCGCGACGAAGCGCGAACCGTCCAGCGCCGGCAGTCGCCCGAAGCCGAGGCGCTTGTGCGCTTTCGCGAACCGCATCGCGATCAGGTCCGCGAACGGGCCCTCGCCGCGCATGCGCTTGCCGAACGTGCTGTCGTAATCCTTGCCTCCGCGCATCTGCCGGACCAGGCTCATCACGTGCGCGGCGCGGTCCGGATAGTGCAGCTGCAGCCATTCGCGCCAGACCTCCTTCAGCTCATGCGGCAAGCGCAGCAGCACGTAGCCGGCGGCGCGCGCGCCATGCGCGTGGGCGGCCTCGAGGATGTGTTCGAGTTCGTGGTCGGTGATCATCGGCACCACCGGCGCCACCATCACCCCGACCGGCACGCCGGCCTCATGCAATGCACGCATCGCCCGCAGCTTGCCGTGCGGGGCGGTCGCGCGTGGCTCCATCTTCGACGCCAGCCGGTTGTCGAGCGTGGTGATCGAGAATTGCACGGTGACCAGGCGTTCGCGCGCCATTGCCGCCAGCAGCTCGAGGTCGCGTTCGACCAGCCCGCTCTTGGTGATCAGGCTGACCGGATGCCGGCACTCGGCCAGCACTTCCAGCAGTTCGCGGGTGATGCGGTAGCGGCGTTCGATCGGCTGGTAGGCATCGGTGTTGATGCCCAGTGCCATCGGTAGTGGCACGTAGCCGGGTTTCGCCAGTTCCTGGCGCAGGCGTTCGGCGGCGTTGGTCTTGGCGTACAACTTCGTCTCGAAGTCGAGCCCCGGCGACAGGTCGAGATACGCGTGCGATGGCCGGGCGAAGCAGTAGACGCAGCCGTGCTCGCAACCGCGATAGGGATTCACGGACTGACTGTGGCCGATGTCGGGCGAGTCGTTGCGGCTGATGATGCTGCGCGCACGCTCCTCGGTGACCCGGGTGCCAGGATGCGCCGCGACGGTGTCGAGGCTGTCATCCGCGGCGTTGGCATACACCGAACCCCAGCCATCGTCCTCGCCATGGGCGATGGCCTTCTCGAAGCGGCCGCTGACGTAGGACGCGGACCCGCGTCCCTTGATCGGCGCCTGCGCCTTGCGTGCATCCTCCATGGCGACAGCCTACGCTGGAGCCGTCGCAATGCCCGCGACGATGCTGAAGGCCACATGTTCGCTGCCTTGCACGACCTCTGGATCACGCTTGGCCGGATCCCGCACATCGGCCTGTACCTGACCCTGGGATGGGTCGGATATCTGGTCTGGGTCGGTGGCTGGATCGTGCTGCAGAAGCGCGAACCGGTGGCCACCCTGAGCTGGCTGTTGGGGCTGGCGGCGCTGCCCTACCTGGGCTTCCTGATTTATTACGTATTCGGTCCGCAGAAGATCAAGCGCCATCGTTTGCGGCGCGGACGTTCGCGGGTCGGCCTGCCCGAGAGCGAGGGCGCAGTGCCCGGCGGCGAAGCCATGGAACTGCTGCGGTTGGCGCAGGCCACGACCGGCCTGCACGCGAGCAGTGCGACCACGGCGCAACTGCTGGTCGATGGCGGCGCGACCTACGATGCCCTGATCGCGGCGATCGGCGAAGCGCAGCATCACGTCCATCTTGAGTACTACATCTATGCCGCCGATCGCAGCGGCGCCGCGCTGCGCGATGCGCTGGTCGAGCGCGCACGCGCCGGGGTGCAGGTACGGTTGCTGCTGGACGCGGTCGGCAGCGCGGAAACGCCGCGGGCGTTCTTCGCGCCACTGCTCGATGCCGGCGGCGAACTGGCCTGGTTCCATCCGATGCGCTTCGGCCGGATCTGGAAGCGACCCTGGTTGAACCTGCGCTCGCATCGCAAGATCGTGGTGGTCGACAGCGCGGTCGCCTTCACCGGTGGGATCAACATCACCGACGACGAGGACGAACGCCTGCGTGCGGACGCCTACCGCGACCTGCACCTGCGCCTGGAAGGCGACGTGGTGCGCGCGCTGCAGCTGGTGTTTGTCGAGGACTGGGCCTATGTGACTGGCACCCGCGACTTCATCGGCGACATCGCACGCACGCTGCCGCCCCCCCGACCCGGCCCGATCCCGGCGCAGGTGCTGACCTCGGGACCGGACTCGTCATGGGAAGCCATCCATCGGCTGCATGTCGGCGCGATCCACGCCGCACGCCAGCGGGTGTGGCTTGCGACGCCCTACTTCGTGCCAGGCGAGGCGGCGATGATGGCACTGACCTCGGCCGCGCTGTCCGGGCTCGACGTGCGGCTGCTGGTGCCTCGCATGAGCGACTCGAAAATGGTCACGTTCGCCGCGAGGTCGTACTTCGACGAGCTGATCGCGGCCGGGGTCAAGGTCTACGAATACGGCCCCCGCCTGCTCCATACGAAAGCGCTGCTGGCCGACGGGGACCTGGCGATCATCGGCAGCGCCAATTTCGATTCGCGCAGTTTCCGGCTCAACTTCGAAGTGTCGATGCTATTCCGCGACAGCGGAGTCGCGGCGGCGTTGGCGCAACTGATCGAGGGCGAGTTCGCGCACGCGCCGCGGGTGCGACCCGATCGCGCGCGTTCGCTGTGGCGGGTACAGCTGCCCGAGGCGCTGGCGCGGTTGCTGTCGCCGCTGCTGTAAGCCCGCCGGCCTCGCTCGGGATGGCTGCCGCGCCGTGTCGATCGCGCTAGACTGCGGCCGTTTCCCGCGGAGCCCGGACATGTTGCCCTGGTTGTACCTGTTGCTCGCGGCGGCCGCACTCGCGGCCGCGTTCAAGACCAGTTCGGTCGCGCTCGCGGTGTTGTGCCTGCTGGCCGCCCTCGCGCTATCCGTCGCCTGGCTGCTGGGCCTGCTGGCGCAGCGGATCGGCAACCGCAGCCGCGATGCACAGATGATGATCGACCCGCAGGAACTGCGGCGCCTGCGCGAGCAGGCCGAGGCGAGGCGCGCCGCCGCATCGACGGACGAGCCGCGGACCTGACGTCCACGGGCACCCGGCTGGCGCGATGACCGTCCTCAGCGTCAACGTCAACAAGATCGCGGTGCTGCGCAACTCGCGCGGCGGCCATGCACCCGACGTGGTCCGCGCGGCACGGACATGCCTGGACGCCGGCGCGCATGGCATCACCGTGCACCCCCGCCCGGACGCGCGCCACGTCCGCAGCGACGACGTGCTGGCACTGGCGGCGTTGTGCCGGGAGTACGGCGTCGAGTTCAACCTGGAAGGCAATCCGTATGCGCCGCCGCGCGACGGTTATCCCGGCTTCCACGCGCTGTGCGCGCAGGCGCGACCGGCGCAGGCGACGCTGGTTCCAGATGGCGACGCGCAACTGACCTCGGACCATGGCTTCGACTTCACCCGTGATGGCAAGAGTCTGCGTCCGCACATCGCCGCGCTGAAGGTGCTGGGCTGCCGCGTGAGCCTGTTCGTCAACGCCGGCGACGCGGAGATCGAGCAGGCAGCCGGGCTCGGCGCCGACCGGATCGAGTTGTATACCGGCCCGTTCGCAGATGCCTTCGCCACGGGCGACGCCGACGCCGCGCTCGTCGCCTGCGCCGACACCGCGCGGCGCGCGCAGGGCGCCGGGCTGGGCGTCAATGCCGGCCACGATCTCAGCCAGGACAACCTCGCGGCATTTCTGGCTGCGGTGCCGGACGTCCTTGAGGTCTCGATCGGCCATGCGCTGATCGATGACGCGCTGTATGCAGGCCTTGCCGCGACGGTGCGCGGTTATCTGCGGATCATTTCGGCAGGCTGAGCGGCAATTCAAATCCGGTAACTGGTTCGCGCGCGGTGCAACGCGCATGGCGTCCGTGCCATGGGCGTTGCCCAACCCTTATGTCACCCATGTTTATTCGAGCACGAACGCGATCCGGTCCCAGTCCGCATTGCGCGCCGCCGCCAGCACCTTGGCGACGATCCCGTAATCGGTCTCGCCACTGGCGTCGATCTTCAGCAGCGGCGGATTGCCCGGATCGCGCTGCAGTTCCGATTGCAGCATCGGCTGCAATGCCGACAGCGGGGTCGCGGTTTCGTTCCAGTACACGGTGCCGCCCGCGTCGATCCGCAAGGCGATCGCTGGCGGCGACGGTTGCGGCTTGGTCGGCACCGCGCCAGGCAGATTGAGGTCGATGGTACGGGTCAGCACCGGCGCTGCGATCATGAAGATCACCAGCAGCACCAGCATCACATCCACAAGCGGGGTGATGTTGATCGTTGCGAATGTTGCGTTGCGCTGTTCGCTGGCGAAGGCCATGGTGCGCTCCCCGTTGTTGCGGGCGATCCCCGCAAGCCGGATATGCGCCGCGATCCGTGGCGGCTGCGTGATGATGCGTTGCCCGTGGTTCGTCTCGCAGAGCCGTGCAAAAAAAACGCCGCCCGGAGGCGGCGTCAAAGATTTGCGGTAAGCGTCGACGCGCTGCAGGCGCGTCGGCACGGGTGGTACGGGAAGCTACTTCTTGACGAAACCGATCTTCTGCATCTGCGCGTTGCGCGCGGTGGCCAGGACCTTGGCCAGGATGCCGTAATCAGCGTCGTCGTTGGTGTCGATCTCCAGCGTCGGCTGGTTGTTCGGATCACGCTCGACTTCGCTTTCCATCATGTTACGCAGGGCGGAGAGCGGGGTCGGGCTGTCGTTCCAGAACACCTGGCCAGCGGCGTCGATGCGCAGCCGGATCGGTTCGGGCGGATTGGCCTTCTCCGGTGGCGGGTTCAACGAGCGCTGCGGCAGGTCGATGTCGATCGGGTAGGACAGGATCGGCGCCGTCACCATGAAGATGATCAGCAACACCAGCATCACGTCGACCAGCGGCGTGACGTTGATGTCGGCCATGGGGCCGCCGCCGGAATTGCTAGCAAATGCCATCGTTCGTACTCCTCAGCGCGGCCGTTCGCGGGTGGCGACGAAGCCGACCTTGCGGATGCCCTGGGCCTGCGCAGTCGACACCACTTCCGAGATCGTCCGGTACTTGGTGGTCTCGTCGCCGCGGATGTTGACCTCGGGCTGCGGGGTCTTCTGCGCCTCGACGGCGAGCTGGCTTTCCAGCAGCTCGCGGGTCACCGCCGAATCATTCCAGTACAGCTTGCCATCCTCGGTCACGGTGACCGTGATCGGGGGCACGGGCGGCACCTTCTCGTCGGTTCGCTTGTCGAGGTTGGCCTGCGGCAATTCGACCTTGATCTTGTGCGACATCAGCGGCGCCGTGATCATGAAGATGATGAGCAGGACCAGCATCACGTCCACGAGGGGCGTGACGTTGATCTCGGACATCGGCGAGCCGCTTTGGGTGCCAGAACTGAAGGCCATGGGCCGGACTCCGTCTCGTTACGGCTTAGCGCTTGGCCGGCAGTTCGCCGACGCGGGCGCCAGTGGCGAAGAAGTCGTGCAGGTCATGCGCGAAGGTGTCGAACTTGTTGTAGGTGACCCGGTTCAGGCGCACGAAGAAGTTGTAGCCGAGCACCGCCGGGATAGCCGTGAACAAGCCGATGGCGGTCATGATCAGCGCCTCGCCGACCGGACCGGCAACCGCGTCGATCGACGCCTGGCCGGTAGCACCGATGCGGATCAGGGCACCGTAGATGCCCCAGACCGTACCCAGCAGACCGACGAACGGAGCGGTCGAACCGACCGTCGCCAGCACCGTCAGGCCGCTTTCCAGACGCATCGATTCGCGGGTCACGCCCTGACGCAGGGCGCGGTCGACGAACTCGGACCGGTTCAGCGATTCGACCAGGCGCGAGCCCTCGTGGCGCTGGTGATGGGCCGCGGCCTGGGCGGCATCGAGCGCGATCTTGGAGAACGGCTCGTTGCGGGGCTGCTCTTCCATGTAGCGGATCGCATCCTGCGCGTTCGTGGTTTCCCAGAACGTGCTGACCACGCGGTCGGCGCTGCGGCGCAGGGCCACGTTCTTGAACAGATTGATCACAATCCAGTACAGCGACATCGCGGACATGATCAAGAGGGTGAGCAGCACGGCCCACTGGACCGCAAAGGCTCCTGGGTCGCTGATCATTTCATTGAGCAGATGGTCGACGCCCATCTGCGTCAGTGCGGTGGCAGCATTGCCTCCGGTCGCAGCGGCGGCGTTAGTGGTTTCCTGCAGCATGACGCTTACCTTTGGAGTTGTGGTTTGGGAGAGACGATGGAGCGGTTGAACTGAAATTACAAAGACTTGCTGACTCGTTTACTGCAGCCTGAAGGCCACCGGGACGCGCACGCGTCCGGCCGATTTCTGGCCATTCTTGACCGACGGGTTGAAGCGCCACTTGCGCGCGGCCTCCATCGCGGCACGATCGAGGTCGCGGTTGCGGCTCGACTTCTCTACCGCGACGTTGGTGACGTTGCCGTTGGCATCGACATCGACGATCAGAATCACCTCGCCCTGGATGCCTTCACGGAAGGCGGCCGGCGGATATTTCGGCGGAT
>Ga0310810_10008063_pt1 | contig 12084 bp, 22 predicted proteins | sample NCmetagenome_FD_207641 | JGI IMG/M metagenome (GOLD analysis project Ga0310810, IMG submission 207641) | Soil microbial communities from experimental microcosm in Duke University, North Carolina, United States - NC | ecosystem: Engineered > Artificial ecosystem > Soil microcosm > Unclassified ...
CAGCGCCGTGCCGATGCCGTGACCAACGAACTCGCGCACCACCGAGAAACCTTGTGCCTCGACGTGCTGCTGAACCGCGGCGCCGATATCTGAGACGCGCGCGCCCGGACGAACGGTGTCGATCCCGCGAAACAGCGCTTCCTCCGTCACTCGCAGCAGCTCGTTGGCTTGCGGGGACACCGCCCCAACCGGAACCGTCACCGCGCAATCGCCGAAGAACCCGTCGAGCTTCGCGCCCATGTCGATCGAAACGATGTCGCCGATCACGAGCGGACGATTCGACGGAATCCCGTGCACGACCTGCTCATTCACCGACGCACACACGGTGGCGGGATACCCGTGGTACCCCTTGAATGCCGGCTCCGCTCCCGCCTCTCGTACGCGACGCTCGGCAAGCTCGTCGATGTCTGCCGTCGTGATGCCCGGTCCGACCACCTGCCGCAGCTCCGCGAGAATGCGCGCGACGATCTGGTTCACCCGTCGCAGCTTGTCAATCTCGCTCTGAGATCGGCAGACGATCACGTTTCCCCCTTACCGCCTCGCCGCCGCCGCGTCGTTGATCACGGCGTTCAACTCATGCGCGACACGCTCCGGCGTCTGCGCACCGTTGACGACGCGGAATGTCGGACGTTCGCGGTAGTAGTCCAGCACCGGCCGCGTGGTCTGCTGATAAATACGCAGTCGCTCCAGCACCACGTTTCCATCGTCGTCGCTGCGCTGCACCAGACGGCCGCCACACTTTCTGCAGACATCGCCTGTCGGCTCAGCGTTGACGCCGCAGACCGAACAAATCCGCCGCGTCGCCAGGCGCTGCACCAGCTCCTGCTCAGGCACCGTCACGTCCACCACGATGAGCGGCCCGAAGTCCAGCCGCGACATCAAGTCGTCGAGCGCCCGGGCCTGCGCCACCGTTCGAGGAAATCCGTCCAGCACGAACCCGTCGCGGGCATCCGGCCTGGCCAGGCGGTCCGCGACGATCTTGATGATCATTGCGTCATCGACGAGCTCGCCGCGGTCCATGCGCGCCTTCGCTGCCAGGGCCGTCGGGTTCTGCTCCTTGATGGCCTCACGCAGAATGTCACCGGTCGAGATCTTCGGCAGACCACGATCGATGGCAAACCGGCCCGCCTGTGTGCCTTTCCCTGCACCCGGCGGACCCATCATGATGACGTTCAATCCCATGTCCCCGACGGCTATCCTCGGCGTCCCCGGATGCGCGTCTTCTTCATGAAGCCGTCGTAATGCCTCATGATGAGTTGCGATTCCACCTGCTGGACGGTATCCATGGCGACGCCAACGACGATCAGCAATGACGTCCCGCCGAAGTAGAACGTCACGCCCATGCCTTGAGTGAACCAGCTCGGGAGAATGGCATCGAGCCGCTCACCGATGAACGGAATGGGAGCCACACGAAAACCGGTAATCAGCAACTCGGGCAACAGCGCCACGACTGCCAGGTAGAGCGCACCGACGAGCGTGATGCGCGCCAGAATCGTGTCGATGTATTCCGCCGTTCGCTTGCCCGGACGGATCCCGGGCACGAAGCCGCCGTACTTACGCATGTTCTCCGCCACATCGTCAGGGTTGAAGATGATCGACGTGTAGAAGTACGCGAAGAAGACGATGCCGAGCACGTACAGCAGGTTGTAGAGCGGCATGCCATAGGCAACCTGGTCGATCGCGCGCCGCGGCAGTGTCCCAACCTCGAAGAGAGGCGCCGCCATCGTGAAGAACGACAGGATCGACGAGGCGAAGATCACCGGGATCACACCGCCCGTGTTGACCTTCAACGGGATGTGCGTGCTCGAGCCGCCGTACTGTCGGCGGCCGACGACACGTTTGGCGTATTGCACCGTGATCCGCCGAGACCCTCGCTCGACAAAGACGATGGCGCCAATGACCGCCACGGCCATCACGAACAGGAAGATGATGCGCAGCGGCCCGATCTGTCCCGTCTGCACCTGGTCCAACGTGTTCAGCAACGCCGTCGGGAAGTTCACGACAATGCCGGCGAAGATGAGCAACGACATCCCGTTGCCGATCCCGCGCTCGGTGATTTGCTCGCCGAGCCACATCACGAACATCGTGCCCGTGGTCAAGGTGAGCACGCACATGAGCCTGAAGCCCCAGCCCGGGTTGAACACGAGCGGGAGTCCACCCGGCGCGTTGGCGGAACTCTCCAACCAGATCGCGTAGCCGAAGGACTGGACGAGCGCGAGCACCACCGTGAGGTAGCGCGTGTACTGCGTGATCTTCCGGCGACCGAGCTCACCCTCTTTTGAGATGCGCTCGAGGTACGGCCAGACGACGGTCAGCAGCTGGATGATGATCGAGGCGCTGATGTACGGCATGACGCCCAGCGCAAACAGCGTCACCCGCTGGAGACTCCCGCCCGTGAACATGTTGGCCAGACCGAACATCGATCCAGCGAGCTGGTCGGCGAAGAGCCGCAACGCTTCCTGATTCACCCCCGGCGTCGGCACGTGACTGCCCACCCGGTAGACGCCCATCAGAGCCAGCGTGAACAGCACGCGGTTCCGAAGGTCGCTGACGGCGAAGAGATTCTTGAGAGGGTTCTCCATAACTGCCTGCCACGGCAGGGCGCATGGCCCCGCCTACTTTGCCGCTGCGATCACCTCGGCGGCGCCACCGGCGGCGGCAATCTTCTCGGCTGCCTTGCCGCTGAACTTGTGCGCGCGCACCGTCAGATTCTTCGACATGTCTCCCCGCGCCAGGACCTTGATCGGCTGACGTTCGCCGTGGATCAGGCCCCGCTCGCGCAGCAATTCCGGCGTCACAACCGTGCCGGCATCGAAACGCTCGGCCAGCACGTCTAGGTTCACGACGGCGTACTCCACGCGGAAGTGATTGTGAAATCCCCGCTTCGGAATACGGCGATGCAGCGGCATCTGGCCGCCCTCGAATCCGCGCTTGAACTTGTAGCCCGAGCGCGACTGCGCACCCTTGTGCCCGCGCCCCGCCTGCGTGCCCTGACCCGTGCCATGGCCGCGGCCGACGCGCTTCTTGTTTCGCTTCATGCCCTCGGAGGGCTTGAGATTGCTCAAATCCATGACGTTAGTCCTGCACCGTGACGAGGTGGCGCACCTTGTGAATCATGCCGCGCGTCTCGGGCGTGTCCGCCAGCTCCACCGTGTGGTTGAGACGTCGAAGTCCAAGACCGATCACCGTCTCGTCCTGCGTCCGGTTGAAGCCAATCGTGCTCCTCACGAGCGTCACCTTGATGCGCTTCGCAGAGGCGTTCTGTGTCTTCTTCGCGGCCATGTACCTGACCTTTGCCTTTTGCCCTTTGACCTTTGACCTAGTTACGCCCCGACCAGTTCCGCTTCTTCCTTGCCGCGGAAGCGCGCTACCTGCGCCGGATCCTTCAGACCCATCAGCCCGGCAAACGTCGCACGCACCACGTTGTGTGGATTCGCGGAGCCAAGCGACTTGGTCAGCACGTTCTGAATGCCGCAGCTCTCCACCACCGCGCGCACCGCACCACCGGCAATGAGGCCGGTGCCTTCGGGCGCCGGCTTCAACAGCACGCTGCCCGATCCAAACCGTCCGACGACTTGATGCGGGATCGTCGTCCCCTTCAGCGGCACCTTGATCAGGTTCTTCTTCGCCGCTTCGATGCCCTTCTTGATCGCCGACGGCACTTCCTTCGCCTTGCCCACGCCGAAGCCGACGACGCCGTGGCCATCACCCACGACGACGAGCGCGCTGAAGCTCAGGTTCTTGCCGCCCTTCACGACCTTCGTCACGCGGTTGATCGAGACCACGCTGTCCTTGATCTCGAGCTGGCTGGCGTCGATCTTTTCCCGAGTACGGTTCATTAGCGCCACGTTAGAACTCCAGACCTGCTTCGCGCGCCGCGTCGGCGACAGCCTTCACGCGCCCGTGATAGAGAAATCCGTTTCGATCGAAGACCACGCGCTTGACGCCCTGGCCGATGAGCCGCTCCGCGATCGTCTTGCCGATCGCCTTCGCGCCCTCGACGTTTCCGCCCGTCGCCTTCTTCGGCAGCGCACCCTTCACGGCCGGTTCCACGGTCGAGGCCGACGCGATCGTCTTCCCGGTGGCATCGTCGACCACCTGCACGTACATGTGCGCCACGCTGCGGAAGATGGTCAACCGCGGACGCTCGACCGAGCCGCGCACGCGACGGCGAATGCGGTACTTGATACGGTCGCGCCGATCCTCTTTCGTCTTGATTCGCATCTCGCTTCCTCAGGCGGGTCTCACGACCGCCTCTACTTGGCTCCGGTCTTTCCAACCTTCTTCTTCAACACTTCACCGGTGTAGCGCACGCCCTTCTGCTTGTACGGATCCGGCTTGCGCATGCGGCGAATGTTGGCGGCGACCTGTCCGACGAGCTGCCGATCAACACCGGTGACGGTGATGTGCGTCTGCTTGTCGACAGCGATATCGATCCCACTAGGGATATCGAAGATCACCGGGTGCGAGTAGCCCAGCGCGAAATGGACCTGCTTGCCCTTCAATTCCGCGCGGTAACCGACGCCGACGATATCGAGCTCTTTCTTGAACCCATCGGTGACCCCGGCAACGGCGTTGGCCACCAGGCTACGCGCCAGTCCGTGGAACTTGCGCAGGTCGCCGTCTTCGCGCGAGAGCTTGGCGACGAGCGCGCCCGCGTCCTCAGCGAACAGGATGCCGGGCGGCAGCGGCTGACGCAGCTTGCCCTTCGGTCCCTGGACTTCGACCGCGTCCGGCGCGATCTTGACGGTCACGCCCTTCGGAATCGGGATCGGTTTCTTACCAATTCGAGACATCTCTTATCCTTCGTTCCAGGTTTCCGCCTCCGCCTTTAGGCTCCGGCGAGACCTCGCCGACGCGCTCACGCGCGACGGCGCTCCTGGTTCCTGGTTCTCTTACCAAACGTTGCAGAGCACTTCGCCGCCGACGCCGGCCTTGCGTGCCGCGCGTCCGGTCATCACTCCGCGTGAGGTCGTCAGGATGCTCGTGCCCAGTCCCCCTAGAACCTGGGGAACGTCTTGGGCACCGAGGTAGACCCGGCGTCCGGGGCGACTGATGCGCTCGAGGCCACTCATCACCTTTTCACCGCGCGGCCCGTACTTCAGGAACACGCGAATGAGCTGCCGCGGCTGCTTGCCTTCCCGCTCCGCCGGCTCCTCGACGATGCGATAGCCCTGGATGTAGCCCTCGTCCTGGAGAATCCGCGCGATCTCTGCCTTCAGCTTGCTCGCGGGCATGTCGACGCGTACGTGCTTGGCCGACACCGCATTCCGCAGGCGCGTCAGCATGTCCGAAATCGGATCTGTCATCTCTTCGTTCCCTGTAGTTCACAGCAGGCAGTGCACAGACTGCCTCGCCGCAATACCGCCTACTCGATTTACCAGGAGCTCTTCGTCACGCCCGTGACGTCGCCTTCGAGCGCCAGCTTCCGGAAGCACAACCGGCACATGTCGAACTTCCGCATGAACGCACGCGGCCGTCCGCACAGCTTGCAGCGATTGCGCTGACGGACCTTGTACTTCGGTGACTTCGCTTCTTTGGCGACCTTCGCAGTCGTGGCCATTCGTAATCCTTTGTTTCTCTACTGCCGGGCGGGTCTCACGACCTGCCTTACGCACCGCTACTAATTCGTGCGGAACGGCATCCCCATCAACTGCAGGAGCTTCCGCGCCTCCTCGTCCGTTCGCGCGCTGGTGACGACGGACACATTCATACCGCGGGCCTTATCGACCTTCATGTAGTCGATTTCGGGGAAGAGCAACTGATCGCGCAAACCCAATGTGAAGTTGCCGCGCCCGTCGAATCCCTTCGGGGAGACGCCGCGGAAGTCACGCACGCGTGGCAACGCGATGCTGATCAAGCGATCGAGGAACTCCCACATCCGCTCGCCCCGCAGCGTGACCATGGCGCCGACCGGCATCCCCTGGCGCAGCTTGAACTGCGCAATCGACTTCGTCGCGCGGCGAATCACGGCCTTCTGACCGGTGATGCGCCCGAGCTCGTCGGCGCCCACGTCCGCGAGCTTCGCGTTCGAGGTCGCTTCGCCGAGCCCCATGTTGACGACGATCTTCTCGATCTTGGGGATGGCCATCACGTTGCGATAGCCGAACTCCTTCTTGAGCGCCGGCGCCACTTCCTTCGCGTACCGTTCTTTCAGGCGGCTCATTTGTCGACCACTCCCTCGCACTTGCGGCAGATGCGAACCTTCCGATCGCCGCGCACGTCGTGCCCGATGCGCGTCATCTTTCCGCACTCGGGGCAGACGAGCTGCACGTTGCTCGCGTGCAGCGCGCCTTCACGCTCGACGATTCCGCCCTTGACGTTGCGCTGCGGATTCGGGCGCGTGTGGCGCTTGATCATGTTCACGCCTTCGACGATCAGGCGGTTCTTGACCGGGATCACTTTCAGTACCCGGCCACGCTTGCCGCTGTCCTTGCCCACCGTCACGATGACGGTGTCGTTGCGGCGAATGGGTGTTTGCACTCTCGACATAAAAAATCAATTCTGAATTCTGAATTCACAATTCAAAATTCACAGGACCTCAGGAGCCAGCGAGATGATCTTCATGAACCTGCGCTCACGCAGCTCCCTCGCCACGGGACCGAATACGCGCGTGCCCACCGGCTCGTTCTGATCGTTGATGAGCACCGCCGCGTTCCGATCGAACCGGATGTAGGTGCCATCCCGGCGGCGCTGCTCCTTGCGCGTCCGGACGATCACCGCCTTCACGACCTGTCCCTTCTTCACGGTGCCATCGGGCGTCGCTTCCTTGACCGACGCCGTCACGATGTCGCCGAGACGGGCATATCGTCCGGCCGAGCCGCCGATCGGATTGATCACCGAGATCTTCCTGGCGCCCGAGTTGTCGGCGACGTCCAGAATCGATCGCATTTGAATCATGGCTATCTCCGTCTCTCGACCGTCGACTCCCGGCTCCCGGCACACCCAGGCACCAGAACTCGCAGTCCAGAGCCTTTAGACCTCTGGCGCTTTCGCGACGACTCTCGTCACCACCCATCGCTTGCGGCGGCTCAACGGACGGGATTCGACAATGGCCACCGTGTCGCCGACCTTGGCCTCGTTGTTCTCGTTGTGCGCCACGAACGTCGACGTCTTGCGCTGCGTCTTGCCGTAGAGTTCGTGACGAACCTTCCGCTCGACGGCGACGACGACCGTCTTCTGCATCTTGTCGCTGATGACGGTGCCGGTTACTTGTGCCTTGACGCTCATACTCTCGATTCCTTACGCCTGCTTCTCGCGTAGGACCGTCTTGATCCTCGCGAGATCGCGACGGACACCACGAACCTTGGCCGGCGCTTCCAACTGGCCCATGGACTTCTGAATGCGGAGCTTGAACAGCTCGTCATCGAGCTCCTTGACGCGGCTGCGCAGTTCGTCTGCCGACAGATCCCGGATCTCCGCCACCTTCATGACGCCCTCTCCTCAGCGAACCGCATCGCGAACTTCGTCTTGATGGGCAGCTTGGCGGAGGCCAACTGCATCGCACGACGCGCTTCCACCTCGGTCACGCCTTCCATCTCGAACAGAATCCGGCCGGGACGAACGACACACACCCATTCCTCGGGTGCGCCCTTGCCCTTACCCATTCGGGTTTCCTGCGGCTTCTTGGTGATCGGCTTGTCGGGGAACACGCGGACCCAAATCTTGCCGCCACGCTTGATGAAGCGCGTCATGGCCACGCGCGCGGCCTCGATCTGCCGCGCCGTCATCCAGCACGGCTCCATCGCTTTCAAGCCGTAGTCGCCGAACGACACATCCGCTCCGCGCCAGGCCTTCCCGGCCATTCGACCGCGCTGTTGCTTGCGGTACTTGACCTTCTTCGGCATCAACATGATTCGTTACCTTCTGTCGCCGGCCGGTGCACGCCGCGGGGCGCGATCCCGGTATTCCTCGTCTCGTCCGACGCGCGGCACCAGGCGCTCGCCCTTGTAGAGCCACACCTTCACGCCGATCTGGCCGTAGGTCGTGCTCGCTTCGGCGAAGCCGTAGTCGATATCCGCACGCAGCGTCTGCAGCGGAAGCTGTCCGTGCAGGTACCATTCGGAGCGCGCGATTTCCGCACCGTTCAGCCGTCCCGAGACACGCACCTTGATCCCGCGTGCACCGAAGCGGAGCGCAGATTCCACCGCCTTGCGCATCGCACGGCGGAACGCGACGCGCTTCTCGAGCTGCACCGCCACCGACTCGGAGATGAGCTGCGCTTCGAGCTCCGGCTTCTGAATCTCCTGGATGTTGATGAAGACCTCACGGCTCGTGCGCTTCTGGATTTCCTGCTTCAGCTTGTCGACCTCGGTCCCCTTGCGGCCGATGATGATGCCGGGACGCGAGGTGTAGATGTCGATCTTCAGCTTGTTGGCCGCGCGCTCGGTCTCGATGCGCGAGACGCCGGCGTGCGAGAAGCGCTTCTTGAGGTTCTGCCGGAGGGCGAGATCCTCGTGGAGCAATTTCGCGTAATCGCGATCGGAATACCACCGCGAGCGCCACGTCTTGTTGAAGCCGAGCCGGAATCCGTACGGGTGAACCTTCTGGCCCACTGTGTATCTCCTTGCTGCCTGCTGTGACTACGCCGAGGCTTCAGCCTTCTTTGCGCCGCGCGCTGTCTTCCTCGCGCGCGCCGGGGCTGCCGCCTCGCCTTCCGTTGCAACCTTCGCGATCTTGAGCGGCCGCTCAGCGATCCGCACCGTCAGGTGCGCCGTGCGCTTCACGACCCGATACGCGCGCCCCATCGGCGCCGGCCGCACGCGCTTCATCGACATGCCCTGATTCGCGAAGCATGCCGCGACATACAACCGATCGATGTCGCCGCTGAATCCGTCTTTCTGCTGCAGATTCGCCACCGCCGAGCGAAGGACCTTGGCCAGCTCGCGCGCGATGATCTTGCGTGTGAACTGCAGCGTGGCGAGCGCCTGGTTCACGCTCTTGCCGCGAATCAGCGCGCAGACGAGCCCCGCCTTCTGCGCCGAGGTGCGAACGCCGCGTGCTGTTGCATGTGCTTCAACCATGTCATCCCCCCTACGACTTGCCCGCGGGCGCAGCCGGAGCCGCAGCGGCGGTAGCGGCCGCCTTCTCCGTCTTCGTCGTGTGCCCCTTGAACGTCCGCGTCGGCGCGAACTCGCCGAGCTTGTGCCCGACCATGTTCTCCGTCACGTACACGGGGATGAATTTCTTGCCGTTGTGCACCGCCATCGTGTGCCCCACCATCTCGGGCACCACCGTCGAACGGCGCGACCACGTCTTGACGACCTTCTTCTCGTTGGCCCGGTTCATCGCCTCGACCTTCTCGAGGAGCGAGGTTTCGACAAACGGACCCTTCTTCAGTGAGCGGCTCACTTCTTTCTCCTCTGGACGATGAAGCGATCCGTGGTCTTGCGCCGGCGCGTCTTGTAACCCTTCGTCGGCTGCCCCCACGGCGTCACGGGATGACGGCCACCGGAGGTCTTGCCTTCACCGCCTCCGAGCGGATGGTCAACCGGGTTCATCGCCACACCGCGCACGTGCGGCCGCTTGCCCAGCCAACGGCTGCGGCCCGCTTTGCCGTACGCCACGTTCTCGTGATCGATATTGCCGACCTGACCGATCGTCGCGACACATTCGATGTTGATCTTGCGAATCTCACCCGACGGCATCTTCACCGACGCGTACTCGCCCTCGCGCGCGACCAGCTGCACCCACGACCCGGCACTGCGCGCGATCTGGCCGCCCTTGCCGGGGCGCAACTCCACGTTGTGGATCGTCGTGCCGAGCGGGATGTTCTTGAGCGGCAGGCAATTGCCAGGCAGGATGTCGACGTTGTCGCCCGCGACGATGCTGTCGCCCACTTTCATGCCGAGCGGATGCAGGATGTAGCGCTTCTCGCCGTCGGCATACGTGATCAGCGCGATGCGGGCCGAACGGTTCGGGTCGTACTCGACGGTCTCGATCCGGCCCGTGATGTTCTTCTTGTCGCGCTTGAAGTCGATGACCCGGTACAGGCGCTTGTGTCCACCACCGCGCCACCAGGACGTCAACTCTCCCTGATTGTTGCGACCGCCCGAGCGATGCAGGCTCTCTGTCAGAGGGCGGTACGGCTGACTCGTCGTGATCTCGTCGAACGTCAGCGACGTCTTGCCTCTCAGACCCGGCGATGTCGGGTTGTATTTACGAATCGGCATCTTTCGATCCTTGCTGGCTTGCGGCTCTCGGTCCCGTGCGTCCGGTCCGGGCTCTCAGCTCTCGCCCCTCGTTACGCGCCCTGCAGGAAATCGGGGAGCTTCTCCCCCTCCCGCAGCTTCACGTACGCCTTCTTCCAATCGGAGCGCCGGCCGACGAATCGGCCCTGACGCTTTTCCTTCCCGTGCGCCAGCGCCGTGCGCACGCTCGCCACCTTGGTGCCGAGCAACTGCTCGACCGCGCGGCGGATGTCGATCTTGTTCGCGCCCATCGCCACCTGGAAGACCAGCGTCTGCCCTTCTTCGCGCATCAGAGTCGTCTTCTCGGTGACCAGCGGGCGGCGGATAACGTCTGTCAGCTTCATGCGTCTAACCCAGCGCTTCCTGGAGTTTTTGCAGTGCCGCCTGGGTCAGCACGACTCGGCGCGTGTCCATGACGTCTCTGGCACTTATGCGATTGCTCGCGAGCAGCCGCACGCCTTCGAGATTGCGCACGGAGAGCGCCAGGCGATCTTCGGGTTTGACATCGACGAGCAACGCCTTGCCCTCGACACCGAGCCGCTGCAGCATCTGCGCGGCTGCCTTGGTCTTGATCTCGCCGACGCTCAACGCATCGACGACGATGACCGCACCATCGCGAAGGCGCTGAGCGAGCGCCGCCCGCAGCGCGCCCTTCTCGACCTTCTTCGGCAACTGGTAGTCGTAGCTGCGCGGCTGCGGACCGAAGACCGTGCCGCCCTTGCGCCACAGCGGGTTGCGGATCTCGCCGACACGCGCGCGGCCGGTGCCCTTCTGCCGCCACGGCTTCTTACCCGAACCGCTCACCATCGCGCGCGTCTTCGTCGCGTGCGTGCCGCGCCGGTCGGCGGCATTGGCGCGCACCACCGACTCGTGAATCAGGTCGGTCTTCACGCGGCCACCGAACACCTCGTCGCTGAGGTCGAGCGACCCGATCTTCTCGTTCTGCGAATTGACTACGTCTACTGTCATAACGTTTCCCGGGCTCCGGGGTCCGGGATCCGGGATCCGGAGGACATGCGCTGGTGCGAGTCCCGAATCCCGAGTCCCGAGTCCCGAGTCATTTATTTCTTGCCCTTCTTCTTCACGGGTTCCGCCTGCGCGACCTTGAGCTTCTTCGCGGCGACAGCCTTGCGAATCACCACCACGCTATTCGGTCCGCCCGGCACCGATCCCTCGAGCATGAGCAGATTGTTCTCGGCATCGACTCGCAGCACCTTGACGTTGCGCACGGTGACGCGATCGGCACCCATGTGCCCGCCCATGCGCATGCCCTTCACGACCCGCGACGGGTACGACGAGGCGCCAATCGATCCGGGAGCGCGGTGGAACATCGAGCCGTGTGTCGCACGGCCACCCGCAAAGTGGTGACGCTTGACGACGCCCTGGAAGCCCTTGCCGCGGCTGGTGCCGATGATGTCGACGCGCTCGCCGTCGGCGAAGATCGACACGTTCACCTGATCACCCGGCTTCGGAACCTCGCCGCCGTCCTTCACCTTGACTTCGCGCCGCAAGCGCGTCGGCGGCACGCCGGCTTTCTTGAAGTGGCCCTGCATCGCCTTGTTCTCTTTCGTCGGCTTTGCCTCGACCAAACCGAGCTGCACCGCTTCGTAGCCGTCGCTCTGCGCCGTCTTCACCTGCGCGACGACACACGGACCGGCTTTGAGCACGGTGGCAGGATGGACGGTGCCGTCCGCGTCGAACAGCTGCGTCATCCCGACTTTCTTGCCAATCAGTCCAGTCACCATATCAATGCTCTTGTATTGTCGATTGCACGATCGTTGATTGTTGAATCGTTGTCGATTGTTCGATTGTCGATTCTTGATTTATCGACTGATTGAGCAACCAATCAACAATCCGCAATCTCCAATCACCAACCAATCACCAATCACCAATC
>Ga0310810_10008064_pt1 | contig 12084 bp, 13 predicted proteins | sample NCmetagenome_FD_207641 | JGI IMG/M metagenome (GOLD analysis project Ga0310810, IMG submission 207641) | Soil microbial communities from experimental microcosm in Duke University, North Carolina, United States - NC | ecosystem: Engineered > Artificial ecosystem > Soil microcosm > Unclassified ...
CGCGCGCCGCGCGCACCAGCCGCGCCGTCGCCTCGTCCAGCCGCCGCACGAGCGCGCGCAGGGGCCGGTGCGGATCCGTCAGCACGTTGCGCTCGCGCAGCGAATCGAGCCGGTGGCGCTGCACGTCGAGGCGCCGCACCATCGCCCGCGTGAGCCGGCGGCGCAGGTCCCCCACGGAATCGGCCACGGCGCGCTTCTCCCGCACGACCAGCTCGGCCGCCTGCGACGGCGTGGCGGCGCGCACGTCGGCGACGAAGTCCGCGATCGTGAAATCGACCTCGTGACCGACGGCAGACACGACGGGGATCTTGCTGGCGGCGATCGTGCGGGCGAGCATCTCGTCGTTGAACGGTGCCAGATCCTCGAGCGAGCCGCCGCCGCGACCGACGATGATGACGTCGACGCCGCCGAGCGCGTTAAGCTCACGAATCCCCTGTGCGACCTCGCCCGCCGCGCCGTCGCCCTGCACCTTGGCCGGCGCGACGACGACGTGGATCTCGCCGAAGCGGCGGCCGATCACGCGCAGCATGTCGTGCAGCGCCGCGCCGCGCGGCGAGGTGACGATGCCGATCTTGCGCGGAAAGCGCGGCAGCGTGCGCTTGCGCGCTGCATCGAAGAGCCCCTCGCGGCCCAGCCGCTCCTTGAGCTGCTCGAAGGCGAGCTGCAGCGCGCCGAGACCGCGGGGCTCGAGCAGCTCCACCACCAGCTGATACTCACCGCGCTGCGGGTAGACCTCGACCGCGCCGAAAGCGAGCACGTGCAGGCCGTCGCGTGGCTCGAACCGGATGCGACGCATGCGATTGCGAAACAGGACGGTGCGCACCTGCGCGCTCTCGTCCTTCAGCGTGAAGTAGGCGTGGCCCGAGGCGTAGACCTTGAAGTTGCTGATCTCGCCCTCGACCCATACGGCGGGAAAGCGCTCTTCCATCGCCGCGGCGAGGCGCCGCGAGAGCTCGGACACGCTCCAGACCGCGCGCTCCGTCACGCGCCCGCTCAGCGCGCGGCCTGCCGCTCCGCGGCGGCGAGCGTGTTCTTGAGGAGCATCGCGATGGTCAGCAAGCCGACGCCGCCGGGCACGGGCGTGATGCCGCCGGCGCGGCGCTCGACGGAATCGAAATCGACGTCACCCGCGAGCTTGCCGGTGTCGAGCCGATTGACGCCGACGTCGATGACCCACGCACCCTCTTTGACCATGTCGCCGGTGATCATGCGCGGCCGACCCGCCGCGACGCAGAGGATATCGGCGCGCAGCGTGTGCTCGCCGAGGTCACGTGTCCGCGTGTGGCACGTGGTGACCGTGGCATTGCGGGCCAGCAGCAGCTGCGCGAGTGGCTTGCCCACGAGGCGCGAGCGGCCGACGACGACGGCCTCGGCGCCCTCGAGCTTGACGCCGTAGTGATCGAGGATCTCGAGACACCCGGCGGGCGTGCACGGAACGGTGCCACGCTCGCCGGCCAGAAGCCGTCCGAGGTTCGTGGGATGCAGGCCGTCGACGTCTTTGTCGGGATCGATCGCGGCGAGCGCGACGGCCTCGTCGAGCCCTTTCGGCAGCGGCAGCTGGAGCAGAATTCCGTGCACGGCCGGGTCGGCGCTGAGCGCGCGCAGCACATCGTTCAGCTCGCGCTGCGCGAGACCCTGGGGGTGCAGATGATCGCGCGTGGCGATCCCGACCGTATCCGCGGCGCGCTTCTTGTTGCGGACGTAGATCTGCGAGGCGGGGTCCTCGCCGATCAGCACGACGGCAAGCGTCGGCGTCACACCGCGCGTCTGCTTCAGCCGATCGACGCCAGCCTTGACCTCGGCGAGGACCCGCTCCTGGACGGGCTTGCCGTGCAGGATCACGCAGCCACGCGCAGCCGGCGGATCTCGGTGGCGCGGCCGGTGTCAGGGTCGATGACGATGACGACGCCGTGCAGCGCGGCCGGGCCTTTGGCCGGCTCGAATCGCACCGGCATCTGCGTGAGGAAGCGCTGCAGGATGATGTCGCGATCGACGCCGATGACACCCTCGGTCGGCCCCGTCATGCCGAGGTCCGTGATGTACGCGGTGCCGCCGGGCAGCACGCGCTCGTCGGCGGTCTGCACGTGGCGATGCGTCCCCACGACGGCGCTCACGCGGCCGTCGAGATACCAGCCCATCGCCTGCGACTCGCTCGTCGCCTCGCAGTGCATGTCCACGAGGATGATCGGGGTCTCGCGGCGCAGATCCGGGAGAACTTCGTCCGCCTTCCGGAACGGGCAATCGATCGGGTTCATGAACACGCGGCCCATGAGGTTCAGCACCGCCACGCGATGCGGCCCACTCTTCACCGCGACGTGGCCGACGCCGGGCGTGCCCACGGGAAAATTCGCGGGCCGCAGGAGCAGGTTCTCCTTGGTGATGAACTCCACGATCTCTTTCTTGTCCCAGATGTGGTTGCCGGACGTCAGCACGTCGGCGCCGTGCTCGAGCATCTGCTTGGCCATCGGCCCCGTGACGCCGAAGCCGCCGGCGGCGTTCTCGCAGTTCACTACGCAGAAGTCGATCGCGTGCTCCTCACGCAGGCGCGGCAGCAGACGGGTGAGCGCGGCACGACCGGACTCGCCGAAGACGTCACCGACCATCAACACATTCATGCCGCTACTTCGCCACCTCGACCGCGCGCGTCTCGCGGATCACGACGACCTTGATATGACCGGGGTACTGCATCTCCGCCTCGATGCGCTTGGAGATATCCTTCGCGAGCTGGTGCGCGTCGAGGTCGGAGATCACGTCGGCACGGGTCATCACGCGCAGCTCGCGGCCGGCCTGGATCGCGTAGCACATCTCCACGCCCTTGTACGACAAGGCGATCTCTTCGAGCTGGGCCAGCCGCTTGATGTACGACTCCAGGACGTCACGCCGCGCCCCCGGCCGCGCCGCCGAGATCCCGTCGGCCGCCTCCGTGAGCACCGCTTCGACCGTCTCGGCTTTGACGTCCTCGTGGCCGCAGAGGGCCGCGTTGATGATCTGCGGGCTCTCGTTGTACTTCGTCAAAACTTGAAGGCTCAGCTCCGGGTGGCTGCCCTCCTGCTCGTGCGTCAGCGCCTTGCCGATGTCGTGGAGCAGCCCCATGCGCTTGGCGAGCTTGACGTCCGCGCCGACCTCCGCGGCCATCATGCCGGCCAGCCAGGAAACCTCCTTGCTGTGCTGCAGGCAGTTCTGACCGTAGGACGTGCGGTATTTGAGCCGACCCACGAGCTTCACGAGCTCGGGGTGCAGACCGTGCACGCCCACCTCGAAGCACGCCTTGTCGCCCTCCTCCCGGAGGTGCACGTCCATCTCCTGCTTGACCTTGTTGACGACCTCCTCGATGCGGGCCGGATGGATCCGCCCGTCCGCGACCAGCCGCTGCAGCGCCAGCCGCGCGATCTCTCGGCGATACGGGTCGTACGCGGAGATGAGCACAGCCTCCGGGGTGTCGTCGACGATGAGGTCGACGCCGGTGTGCTGCTCGAGCGCGCGGATGTTGCGGCCCTCGCGCCCGATGATCCGGCCCTTCATGTCGTCCGAAGGCAGATCCACCACCGACACGGCGGTCTCGACGGTGTAGTCCGGTGCGAGCCGCTGGATCGTCGTGGCGAGCACCTCGCGCGCCTTCTCGCGCGCCGTCTCGCGCGCCTGCTCGTCCAGCCGCATGCCGAGCAGCGCCGCTTCGCGGCGCGCGTCCTCCTCCATCTGCGACAGGAGCTGCCGCTTGGCTTCTTCGGCCGTGAGCCCCGCGATCGCCTCGAGCTTGCGCCGCTGCTCCTCCCCGGCGGCCGCAACGCGATGCTCTCTGTCGGTCAGCGCGCGGTCGCGTGCGGTGAGCGCGCGCTCCTTGTCCGCCGACTCCGTCAGCCGGCGATCGAGCTGGTCGAGCTTGCGCGCCAGCTCCTCTTCCTTGGCAAGGATGCGCTGCTCCACCTGCTTGAGCTCGCGCTCGCTGCGGCGCGCGTCCTCCTCGAGCGCGGTGCGCGCCTTGAGCGCCGCCTCGCGCGCCTCCAGCTCGGCGCCCTTGCGGACCGCCTCGGCCTCACGCTGTCCGTCGGCGACGATCTTCTTCGCGGCGGTCGCGGCGTCGCCGAGACGGCGGTCGGTGAGCCACTTGTGGAGGAGGACACCGATGAGCAGCGCGAGCAACCCGACGAGCGAGTCGAACCAGATCAGATAGCCCATCATCCGTCCTCTTGCAGGAGGCCGTTGAGTGTAAGGGAAGTCCGCGTCAGATTTGATGAGTATAGGTGGGGGCCGCGAGGAGAGTCAAATCGGGGCAGAAAAAATCCCCGCCTCTGCCGTGTGCCGGGGTGTTTCGAACCTGGCTTCACCAGGTGGGTGTCTTGGATGGAGAGCTTCAGGCTTCCCCTTCGATGAGGGGCTTGCTCACCGCTCTCGCGCTCGACGCCCGTTATGTAGACGAGGTTGAAACTTCCCTCCGGCATCACGAACAGCGCAGGGACACCGCTACGTGTACCCGCGGGCGACCGGGACGTCAAGCGCTATCGCGTCAGGTGCGGCGGGGCGACTCGGGCGCGACGCGGTCCAGCAGCTGCACCAGCGCGCCCAGACGGGCTTCGACATCGCCGGTGTTCTTCGTGCGGTCATCGCGCGTACGGTGCAGCTCGTCGGCGATCTCGAGCGCGGCGAGCAACAGCGCCTTGAACGGATCGCGCACGCCGCCACGCTGCAGCGCCTCGACGTGCTGCTGAACGAAGGTGGCGAGCGAGCGCAGATACGCGGGATCCGCCTCGCTGCGCAGGGTGAGCGTCTGGCCCAGCAGCGTGAGCTCGACGCGTCCCGGGCTGCTCATTGGAGATCCAGCTTGGCGATGTCGCGGAGCACGGCGTCGATCTGGGCCAGCATCTGCTTGCGCTCGTCCTCCAGTCGACGGTTGTCGCGGCGCAGGCGCTCGTTGTCCTCGCGCAAACGCGCCACCGCCTCCACCGCCCGCCCGACGGCGGCTTCCAGCTGGGTCAGACGCTCCACGATGGAATTGGACTCGCTCACGCGCCCCTCAGCGTCAGCCCGAGTGTGTCACAGATCTGACGCGTGACGCGGGCGTGAATCGCGTTCACCTCGTCGTCGGTGAGGGTGCGGTCCTCGGCCTGGAAGGTCAGGCGGAAGCCGACGCTGCGCCGCCCGTCGGGCAGCGCAAAGACGTCGAAGACCTCGAGGCCGGACAACAGTGGTCCCGCCTCGGCGCGGATCGCGTCGCCGATGGTCGCGGCGCTCACGGGGCGCTCGCCGATGGCAAAGGCCATGTCCCGCTGCACCGCGGGGTAGCGCGGGAGCGCGCGGTAGCGCGGGGTGTGCCGCATGAGCGGCAGCCCGTGGTCGAGCGACAAGGCCGCCGCGAACACGGGCACGTCGATCCCGAACGCCTCGCGCGTGGACGCGGCGACCTCACCGAACTCGCCCACCGGGTGGCCGCCGGCCAGCAGCGTCGCGTGCGAGTCGGGCTCGAAGCCGGCGAGCCGGCCGCCGGTCCGCGTCTCGGGCGTGAGCCCGAATTCGGTCGTCACGAGCTCGGCGAGACCCTTGGCGTCGAACACGTCGACGCCGGCCGTCGCCGTATGCCAGCCCGCCGACGCACGCTCGCCGGCCAGCGCGAGCGCGACCCAGCGCGGCTCGGCCGTCTGCGTGTCGCCGTCCGACGCCGCCTCGTACGTTCGGCAGATCTCGAACACGCGGACACCGGGCTGCTGGCGACGCACGTTCGTCGCGACCACGCCGAGCACGCCTTCGAGCGGATGCGCCCGCAGCGCGGAGGCGTCCTGCGACAGCGGGTTGAGCAGCTTCAGCGTAGCCGACGCGCCCAGCGCGCCCGCGCGCGCCGGATCACTGAACGCGTACGTGATGCATTCGCTGAGCCCCGCGCCGACGAGCGTCTCGCGCGCGAATCGCTCCTGCCGCCCGCGATCGGTATCACGCGCGAGTCCGACCTCGATGCGCCCGAACGCCGTCGGAATACGGTCGTATCCCCAGACGCGGATGACCTCCTCGACCAGATCGTCCTCGATCGCGAGATCGCGCCGGAAGCTCGGCACCGTGACCTCGAGGTCGGCGCCGCGAGCGCGCACGCCGAGCCCGAGGCCGGTGAGGATGCGTCGCGCCTGTGTCGCGGGCGGCACGACGCCGAGCACGCGCTTGACGCGCGACATGCGCAGGCGCAGCCGCAAGGGCCGTCGCTTGCGCGAATACACGTGCGATCGTCCCGCCGGCGACCTCGGCGATCAGCTGGGCCGTGCGCGCGGAGGCATCGAGCAGCCCCTCGATGTCGGCGCCGCGCTCGAACCGGTACGCGGCGTCCGTCTTGAGGTCGAGCGTGCGCGACGTGCGGCGGGTCGTGCCGGGATCGAAGTACGCGCTCTCGAGGAGCACGCGCGTGGTCGCGTCGGTCACCTCGCTGTTCTGCCCGCCCATCACGCCCGCCAGGCCGATGGCTCGCTCGCCGTCGGCGATGACGCACATCGAGGCGTCGAGCGTGCGCGTCTGACCGTCGAGCGTGACGAAGCGCTCGGCGGCGTGCGCGCGGCGGACGATGATCGTCGCATCGTCGACGCGGGCGGCGTCGAAGGCGTGCAGCGGATGGCCGAGCTCCCAGAGCACGTAGTTCGTGACGTCGACGACGTTGGAGATCGGCCGCAGCCCGGCGGCGCGCAGCCGCGACTGCATCCAGCCCGGCGAGGGCGCCACGCGCACGCCGTCGATCACGCGCACCGTGTAGCGCGGACAGAGATCGGGGGCTTCGACGCGCACGCGCGCGAGGTCGGCGGCGCGCTTTGCGCCCTCGCGCAGGCGGATGGCCGGCGGGCGCAGGCGCGCGCCGGTCAGGGCGGCCAGCTCGCGCGCCACGCCGAGCACCGAGAGACAGTCGGCGCGATTCGGCGTGATCTCGATCTCGAGCACCTCGTCGTCCAGGCCGAGCGCCTGTACCAGATCGGCCCCCGCGGCGGCGTCGCCATCGACCAGCAGCAAACCGGCCTCGTGCTCCTCGCCGAGCCCGAGCTCGCGCTCGGAGCAGAGAATGCCCTGCGACTCCACGCCGTGGATCTTCTTCGCCGTCACGGCGCCGAGCCCGGGCAGCGTCGCGCCGGGCGGCGCGAAGGCCGCCCGGATGCCGGCGCGCGTGTTCGGCGCGCCGCATACGACGCTGTAGCGCTCGGCTCCGCGCCCGCGCACGCGACAGAGCACGAGCCGGTGGCCACGGCTCTCGCCGAGCTCGCGCTCGATCGCCTCGACCTCGCCCACGATCACGCCGTACAACCCGTCGGGCGTGAGCCGCGTCACGCTGGCGACCTCGATGCCGGCGTTAACCAGACGGTCCGCCGCATCGGCCGCGGACAGTTTCACGTCGACGAATTCGCGCACCCAGCCGTACGGGATTTTCACGCGAACTGCTCGAGGAACCGCAGATCGTTTTCGAAAAAGAGGCGGATGTCATCCACGCCGTACTTCAGCATGGCGATGCGCTCGATTCCCATGCCGAACGCCCAGCCGGTGACGTCCTCCGGATCGTAGCCGACGTTCTTCAGCACTTGCGGGTGCACCATGCCGGACCCGAGGATCTCGAGCCACCCTGACTGCTTGCACACGCGGCATCCGTCGCCGCCGCACAGGAAGCACACGACGTCGACCTCCGCCGACGGCTCGGTGAACGGGAAGAACGACGGCCGGAATCGGATCTTGCTTCGCGGCCCGAACATCTCGCGGGCGAACAGCTCGAGCGTGCCCTTGAGATCAGCCATCGTGACGTCGTGATCGACCGCCAGGCCCTCGACCTGGTGGAACATCGGCGAGTGCGTGATGTCGGCGTCGCGGCGATACACCACGCCGGGGCAGATGATCCGCACCGGCGGCTTCTGCGCCCGCATGGCGCGGATCTGCACCGGCGAGGTGTGCGTGCGCAGCAACGTGTCGGGCGACAGGTAGAAGGTGTCCTGCATGTCGCGCGCGGGATGATCGCGCGGAATGTTCAGCGCCTCGAAGTTGTACGCGTCCGTCTCGATCTGCGGCCCTTCGGCTACCGAGAAGCCGAGGCCGGTGAAGATCGTGACGATGTCCTCGCGCACGCGCGTGAGCGGGTGGAGCACACCGCGCGCGGGCCGACGGCCGGGCAGCGTCAGGTCGGGACGCGCGCGCTCCCGCTGGCGCCGACGCTCCTCGGCCCGCGTCGCGTCCGCGCGCGCGTCCAGCAGCGCTTCCAGATCGCGCTTGGCCTCGTTCGCGGCCGCGCCGACACGCGGACGCTCGTCGGCGGGCAGCGATCCGAGCGACTTGAGAATCTGCGTGAGCTCGCCGGAGCGACCGAGGTAACGGACGCGGATCGTCTCCAGCTCCGCCGACGAGCCGGCGCCGGCGATCGCGGCGCGCGCCTCGGCGGCCACGGCCTCGACGCGCGGATGGCTCACGCCGTCCTCAGCGCGCCTGGGCCTTTGCGGTCTCGGTGAGCTTGGCGAACGCGCCGGGGTCGCTGACCGCGAGCTCGGCGAGCACCTTGCGATCGAGCGTGACGCCGGCCTGCTTGAGCGCGGCCATGAAGCGCGAGTAGGAGAGTCCCGCCTCGCGGCACGCCGCGTTGATCCGCACGATCCAGAGTGCGCGCTGCGTGCGCTTCTTCTGCTTGCGGTGGCGGTACGCGAACGCGCCCGCGCGCAGGACCGTCTCGGCCGCCGTGCGATACAGCTTGCGCCGCCCGCCGACGTACCCCTTGGCCTGCTTGAGGATCTTCTTGCGCCGTTGGCGCGTCTTCGCTCCGCCCTTCGCCCGTGGCATCGCCCGCTCCTCTTGTCTCTGTCTTGGTAGTGATTACAGGTACGGGACCAGCACCTGCATCCGCGCGGCGTCGGCCGCATCGATCGTCTTCGACTTGCGCAGATGGCGCCGCCGCTTGGGCGACTTGGCTTCCAGCTTGTGCTGCTTCCAGCCGCCCGCGCGCACGAGCTTGCCCGAGGCCGTTCGCTTCAGGCGCTTGCGCGCGCCGCGCTTGGTCTTCATCTTCGGCATAGCGCTCGGCTCCTAGTGCTGGGCTTTGGGGCTCAGCATGATGTGCAGCATCCGCCCTTCCATGCGCGGATTGTTTTCCGTCACGGCGATGTCCTGCACCGCCTCCACCATCTTCTGCAGCATCTTCCAGCCCAGCTCGGTGTGCGCCATCTCGCGGCCTTTGAAGCGGACGGTGACCTTGGCCTTGTGGCCCTCCTCGAGAAACCGGCGCACGTGCTTCAGCTTGAAGTCGAAGTCGTGCTTCTCGGTCTTGGGCCCCATCTTCACTTCCTTGACCTGGATCGTCGTCTGCTTCTTGCGCGCCTCCTTGAGCCGGCGCGACTGCGTGTATTTGTACTTGCCGAAGTCCATGATGCGGCACACGGGCGGCTGCGCTTCCGGAGCGACCTCGACCAGATCGAGCTCCTGGCTGCGCGCCGTCTCCAGCGCCTGGGTGGTCGGCATGATGCCGAGCTGCTCGCCCTCCGCGCTCACCACCCGGACGTCGCGGGCGCGGATGCCTTCGTTGATGCGAATTTCTTGTGCTTTGCTGATAGACGTCTCCTAGTGGATCTGGGCGCAAAAGGATGGCCGCCGCGCGCGCGAAGCGCGGTGGCCGGACCGCTCGCTCACGAACGGCCCACGGTTAGGCTGGAGTCACGCGCGGCGATCTCGCGCGTGAGGTCGGCGAGCACGCGATCGACGGGCACCGCGCCGAGGTCGTCGCCGCTGCGGTGCCGCAGGCTCACGGTGCCCTGCTCCGCCTCGCGACCGCCGCACACGAGCATGTACGGCACCTTCCGCAGCTGCGCGTCCCGGATGCGGTAGCCGAGCTTCTCGTTGCGGTCGTCGAGCTCGCTGCGGATGCGGGCGGCGCGGAGACGCTCGTGCACGCTGCGCGCATAGTCGGCGAACTTCTCCGAGATCGGAATCACCCGCGCCTGCACGGGCGCGAGCCACGACGGGAACGCGCCGGCATAGTGCTCCGTCAAGATGCCGATGAAGCGTTCATAGGAGCCATAGATCGCGCGGTGGATCACCACCGGGCGCTTCGGTTGCCCGTCCGTGTCGATGTACTCGCACTCCATGCGCTCGGGGAGCATGGTGAGATCGACCTGAATCGTCGCGATCTGCCACGAGCGGGCGAGCGCATCCTCCACGTAGATGTCGATCTTCGGACCGTAGAAGGCGCCGTCACCGGGATTGAGATCGTAGGCGAGCCCCTGGCTGCGCAGCGCCTGGTGCAGCGCGGCCTCGGCGCCATCCCATTGCTCCAGCGTGCCGAGATACTTCTCCGGTCGCGTCGAAAGCTTGTAGGACGGCGCGAGGTCGAAGGTCTTGTACCAGAGGCGCACCAGCTCGAGCAGGCTCGCGATCTCGTCCTGCAGCTGATCGGGCCGCAGGTAGATGTGCGCATCGTCCTGCGTGAACTGCCGCACGCGCACGAGGCCGGTCAGCGTCCCCGAGCGCTCGTTGCGATGGTCCCGTCCCATCTCGCTGTAGCGCAGCGGCAGATCGCGGTACGAGCGGACCGTGCGCTTGTAGACGTAGCTCGACGGCGGACAGTTCATCGGCTTGAGCGTGAACAGCTCGTCCTCGACCTCGAGCTTGAACATGTTGTCCTGGAAGTACTCCCAATGCCCCGACCGCTCCCAGAGCTTGCGGTGCAACATGATCGGCGTCGCGATCTCCTGGTAGCCGCGCGCGTCGAGCTGCTCGCGTGCGAACTTCTCGAGCTCGCGCACCAGGATCATGCCGCCCGGCAGCCAGAACGGGGCGCCGGGCGCCACGTCGTAGAAGTCGAACAGGTCGAGCTCGCGGCCGAGCTTGCGGTGGTCGCGCTTCTTCGCCTCCTCGAGACGCCAGAGGTACTTGTCGAGCTCTTCCTGCGTGAGCCACGCCGTCCCGTAGATGCGCTGCAGCATCGGGTTGTGCTCGTCGCCGCGCCAGTAGGCACCCGACGACGACAGCAGCTTGAACGCCTTGAGCTCACCCGTGCGCGCGACGTGCGGGCCGCGGCAGAGATCGATGAAGTCGCCCTGGCGATAGAGCGAGACCGTCGGCGCCTCGATCCCTTCCAGGATCTCGACCTTGTACCGCTCGCCACGCTGGCGGAAGAACTCGACCGCCTCGGCGCGCGGCATCTCCTGACGCTCGAATGGCAGGTCGGCTTTGACGATCTCCGCCATGACCTTCTCGACGCGCGCGAGATCCTCGGGCGTGAACGGCTCGCGCTTGTCGAAGTCGTAGTAGAAACCGTCTTCGATCGCGGGGCCGATGGCGACCTTCACTTCGGGAAAGAGGCGCTTCACGGCCTGGGCCATGACGTGCGAGGTGGAGTGACGGAGGGTCGCGAGCGGTGTCGCGTCGCAGTCGAACTCGCCGGTCAGCCGGAGATGACGATCTTCTTCAGAGACGGCCATACACTCCTGGAAGCGGGATGAATGGTAGGCTCGGGCGGTTTCGAACCGCCGACCTCCTCTGCGTCAGAGAGGCGCTCTCCCACTGAGCTACGAGCCTATCCAAAAGTACGGCCCATGCTACGGTCGGCCGGGCGGAGTGTCAAGCCAACCGCAGCAACGACGCGCGTTTACCTGAAGATGTTGGTCAGCGACGACTGCAGGACGTAATGGAAGCTAGCGTGGATCGGCACACCGCTCTTGCTGAAGGAGTCGGGGATCGGCGGGAACGGCGACGCGAGCTTCACGGCGTTCACCGCATAGTCGTCATAGATCGGATGGCCCGAGGTGCGCAGCAGCGTGACAAACGCGAGCTCGCCGTTTTTCTGGATGCCAAACGCGATGAGCAGCTGGGTGCTGCGGTACTCGCAGACGCGGGTCTGCTCGTTCTTCTCGCACGGGTAGCCCCACTTCTCCTTGATGCGGCGGCGGACCTGCTCGAGGTAGTCGCTGTACCGCGGGTCCGTCGAATCGAGTGGAATCGGCTCGCCCTCGATGCCGGCGTGACCCTCACCGTGTCCGCCCGCGCCGCCGCCCCGACGCAACGCCTTGAGCGTGTCGGGCGTGCTGCGGCCGGCCGGTGGCAGCGACGCCACCTGGCGTTCAGAGGATGGCCGCGCCGGCGTGTCGGCCGCCGGATGCT
>Ga0310810_10008067_pt1 | contig 12083 bp, 10 predicted proteins | sample NCmetagenome_FD_207641 | JGI IMG/M metagenome (GOLD analysis project Ga0310810, IMG submission 207641) | Soil microbial communities from experimental microcosm in Duke University, North Carolina, United States - NC | ecosystem: Engineered > Artificial ecosystem > Soil microcosm > Unclassified ...
TCGGCCACCTGCTCGGCGTGCGCTGGCTCATATCGGTCGTGCTCGGCGGGGCGGTCGCGATGAGCTCCACGGCCATGCTGTTGCAGCAGCTCACCGAGCGGGCGGAGCTCAATCGCACCCACGGCCGCCTGGCCTTCGCCATGCTGCTGTTCCAGGACCTGGCGTTCGTACCGTTCTTTGCACTCGGCGCGCTGCTGAGCGCGGGCCGCGAGCGGTTCGCGCTCAGTGAGAGTCTCGAGGCACTCGGGAGCGCGGTGCTCGCCCTCATCGGCGTGCTGGCTGCGGGCCGCTGGCTGCTGCGGCCGCTGTTTCACGAGATCTCACACAGCCGCCTGCGCGAGCTGTTCACGCTCACGGTGCTGCTGGTGGTGCTCTCGTCTGCCTGGGTCTCGCACCTGTCCGGCCTGTCCTTCGCTCTTGGTGCTTTCCTCGCCGGCATGATGCTGGGGGAGACCGAGTATCGCTATCAGATCGATACGGCCATCCGGCCGTTCCGTGATCTGCTGCTCGGGCTGTTCTTCATCTCGGTGGGAATGCTGCTCAACCTGCATCTGCTGTGGCACCCGAGTGAGCTGGCGATCGCGCTCGCCATGCTGGTGACGCTCGTGGTGCTGAAAGCGGTGATTGCGGCGCTCGTCACCTGGCCGTTCACGCACTCGCGCTTCAAGGCGCTGCGCACCGGTATCGTGATGTCGATCGGCGGAGAGTTCGGCATCGCGCTGTGCACGGTGCTGCTGCAGGCGGGACTCGCGCCCGAAGGACTCGTCGAGCCGCTGCTGGTGGCGATCGTGCTGTCGATGGTGCTGAGCCCGGTGATCCTCAACAACAACAAGCGCGTGGCCCGCTTCCTGCTGCACGAGCACGCGCCGGCGCTCACCGCCGTGGAGCGCGAGGAGGAAGCGACCCAGGAGATCGCGCAGCGCGAGCACGTCATCCTGTGCGGCTTCGGCCGCGTCGGCCAGAACGTGGCGCGCGTCCTCGAGTCGCAGGGCTTCGAGTACATCGCGCTCGATCTCGACCCGGCGCGCATCCGCGCCGCGCGCCAGGCAGGCGACCCGGTGATGTTCGGTGACTCGGCGGATGAGGAGATGCTCGCCAGGGCCGGCATCGCGCACGCCAGTGCCGTAGTCATCAGCTTCTCCGATCCCGCCACCGCGCTCGGCATCCTGCGCAGCGTGCGGCGCATGCATCCGGACCTGCCGGTGCTCGTGCGCACGGCGGACGATGCCCGGCTCAAGGAGCTGAAGGATGCGGGCGCGACGGATGTGGTCCCCGAGACCTTCGAGGCGAGCCTGATGCTGGTGTCGCACGTGCTGATGCTGCTGCGCGTGCCGGTGTCGCGCGTGGTGCGCGCGCTCGGCGAGATCCGCAACAGCCGCTACGCGGTGCTGCGCAACATCGTGCGCCCCGGTGACTCGGGCATGGTGGATGAAACCAGCGAGCAGCGCGAGGAGATCAAGTCGGTGGTGGTACCACCGGGCGCCTGGGCGGTGGGGCGCAGTCTCGGCGAGGTGCGCAGCCGTGGCGTCGCCGTGACCTTCACCGGTGTCCGCCGCCACGGAATCCTCGGCCGCGAGCCGGCGGAGAACACCGTGCTGCGCGATGGCGATATCGTGGTGATCTATGGCCAGCCAGATGAGCTCGAGCGCGCCGAGGCAGTGCTGCTGGCCGGGTGAGCCGCCGGAAACCGTTAGAATGCACACTTCTGCGCCGGCTGCGCCAACACCGCCAACCGCCCGGCAAAGGATCAAGCCATGCACAAGAGCCGCCTCGCCGGATTCATCATCGATTGCCGCACCGCCGACCTCGATGCGGCGGCCACGTTCTGGTCCGCGGCGCTGAAACTTCCGGTGCGTCCCGCTGCGAACCAGGAGCCGCTTTATCGCATCCTCGAGACCGCCCCCGACCAGCCACACCTCGAGGTGCAGCAGGTGACTCACGAGAGCCGGGTGCATCTGGACATCGAGAGCGATGACATCGAGGCGGAGGTGCGCCGGCTGGAGAAACTCGGCGCGCGCCGCATCGGCATGGTGAAGAGCTGGTGCGTGATGGAGGCGCCGACCGGGCAGCGCTTCTGCGTGGTACGCCCGCAGCGCCCGGACTTCGCCGCCCAAGCCAACAGCTGGAACGACTGAGTTGAATCGCGACGCGATCCACTTTCCGCCCAAGCACGAGCCGCTGCGCGATGACGTGCACGCGCTCGGCGCGCTCGTCGGCGAGATACTGCGCGAGCAGGGTGGCGAGCAGCTGTTCGAGCTGGTCGAGCTCGACCGCGTCGCGGCCATCCGCGGCCGCGCGGGCTCGCGCGAGGCGCGCGCCGAGCTCGCGGGATCGGTCCGCGACCGGCCGCCGCAGCTCGCCCGCGACCTGGTGCGGGCCTTTGCCACCTGGTTCCAGACGGTAAATCTGGCCGAGCAGGTGCACCGCATTCGCCGCCGCCGCGATTATTTCGTCAAGGAGAGCCAGCGCCCGCAACCCGGTGGAGTCGAGGATGCCATCGCCACACTCAAGGCCAGTGGCTGGAGCTACGAGCAAGTGCTCGAGCTGATCGGAACGCTCTCGATCCAGCCGGTGTTTGCTCCGCATTCCACCGAGGCGAGCCGCCGCACGCTGTTACGCAAGCAGCAGCGCATTGCACAGCGGTTGCTCGAGCGCCTCGACCCGAGCCTGACGCCCAACGAGTCGCGCAGCATCTGGAGCAACATCCGCATGGAGCTCACCGCGGCATGGCAGACCGAAGAGCTGCCGCGCGAGCGACTCACGGTTGCAGATGAGCGCGAGCAGATTCTTTTCTATCTGGTGGAGATCCTCTACCGGGTCGTGCCCGCCTTCTACGAGGAGATTGCCCAGGCGCTCGAGAAGCTCTACGGCGCTCGTGGAGGTGTGGCGCGCCTGCCCTCCATCCTGCACTTCGGCTCCTGGGCCGGCGGCGACATGGACGGCAATCCGGATGTGCACGCCAAGACGATCCGCGAGACCCTTGCACGGCACCACCAGGTAATCCTGCACTGCTACTCCATCGAGTGTCACGAGCTCGCACAGCGCCTGTCGCAGAGCGAGAGCCGCGTGGCCGCCTCCGCCGAGCTCGGCAAGCGCGTCGAGGAATACATGCGGCTGCTGCCGGGCGCGCGCGCCATCACCCCGGCGCGACACGACCGCATGCCGTACCGGGTGTTCCTGGCACAGATCGGCGAGCGCTTGCGCAACGCGCGTGAAGGGCGTGCCAACGGTTACGAGAATGCGCACCAGTTCCGCGAGGACATCGCGCTCATCGCGCTCAGCCTGCGCGCCAACAAGGGTGCGCATGCGGGATTGTTCTACGTCGAGCGGCTGCTGCGACGGATCGAGACCTTCGGCTTCCATCTGGCGACGCTCGATGTGCGCCAGCACGCGAGCGTGCTGCACGAGGTCATCGCCCAGGGCTTCGATGATCCGCAGTGGCTCGGCCGTGACCGGGGCGAGCGCCGCAGTCTGCTGGTGCAGGCGCTGGAGAAGGATCGTGGACCGCTCGCCGAGCTCGGCGCACTCGGGCGGCGCACGCTCGCGGTTTTCGATGCGATCCTCCAGGCGCGGCATCGCTACGGGCCCGAGGCCATCGGCTACTTCATCGTGAGCGGCGCCGCGGGGGCCGATGACATGCTCGCCGCGCTCCTGCTCGCGCGTTGGGCGGAGGTCTACGACAAGCGCACCGGCGAGATCGCCCTCGACATCGCTCCGCAGTTCGAGACCAGCGCCGCGCTCGCCACCTGCGGCGACACCATGCAGCAGCTGCTCGCCGACCCGCTGTACCGCCGTTACCTCGAGGCGCACAGCCGCAAACAGTGCGTGCTCATCGGTTACTCCGACAGCAACAAGGAAACCGGGATCTGCGCCTCGCGCCTCACCATTCACCAGGCGCAGCACGATGTCGCGGAAGTGCTGCGCAACGCCGGCGAGCAGCCGGTGCTGTTTCACGCGCGCGGTGGCAGTCTCGCGCGCGGCGGCGCACGCATCGAAGCGATCGTCAAAGCCGCGCCTGCCGGCGCCGTGGACGGTGCGCTGCGCGTGCGCGAGCAGGGCGCGACCGTGAAGCAGGGCTACGGCCTGCGGCCGATCGCCATGCGCACGCTCGAGCGCGCCTTCAACGCCGTGAGCCTCACGAGCGCCTCACTGCGCCGCCGCGAGCTCGCCCCGGACAGCGCCGCGCACCTGGAGATCGCGGCCCATCTCGCCACCGAAAGCCGCGCAGCTTACCGGCGGCTGGTTTACGGCGAGCCGCAGTTCTACCGCTTCTTCGAGGCGGTCACCCCGATCGATGTGATCGAGCGCATGCAGATCGGCGCGCGCTCGGTGCATCGCTCCGAGCAGGGGGGGCTCGAGGCGCTGCTGCCGGTACCGTGGGTGTTTGCGTGGGCGCAGACGCGCTACATGCTCCCCGGCTGGTATGGTGCCGGCACGGGGCTTGCCGCCATCGTCGACAAATTCGGCCTGCAGCTGGTGCGGGAAGCGTGCACTTCCTGGCTGTTCCTGAGCAACCTCCTCGATGACATCGAGACGCTGCTCGCGCGCGCCGACCTCGAAATCGCCCACTACTACGACGCGCTCGCCCCGCAGGAGCTGCAGCGCTTCTCCCCGCAGCTGCGCGAAGAATACGCACGCGCCTGCACGCAGCTGCTCACCATACGCGACAGCCGCGAGCTGCTCGATTTCGATCCGACCATGCAGCGCTCCATCCGTCTGCGGAATCCGTACATCGACCCGATGAATCTCATGCAGGTGGACCTGCTGCAACGCTGGCGCGCCGGCGGCCGCGAAGATCGCGAGCTGTTCGCGGCGCTGCTCGCGAGTGTTGGCGGCATCTCCCAGGGTCTGCAGAGCACCGGCTGAGACGCGTGCGCGCACTCGATGGCTAACCCGCGGATCCTGCCCTGCGACAGCGGCGTGATCCGCGCCGCGGCCAGCGTGCCCGCCTGTGCCGCGCGGCGCACCTGGGTGCTCATCGCCGCGGTCCTCGGCTCAACCCTGGCCTACGTCGATGAGTCGGTGGTCAATGTGGCACTGCCCACACTCGAGAGCGATCTGCACGCGACGCTCGCGGCCATGCAGTGGGTGATCAACGCCTACACGCTGTGCATGTCCGCACTGTTGCTGATCGGCGGCGCAGCCGCCGATCAGTTCGGCCGCCGGCGCGTATTCGTGATCGGCATCGCGGTGTTCGCGGCTGCCTCGCTCGGCTGCGGACTGGCACCGGACGTGCGCACCCTGATCGCCGCACGCACGCTCGAGGGGGTCGGCGCGGCACTGCTCGTACCCTGCTCGCTCGCCCTGATCGCCGCCGCCTACGGTGAGAAGGAGCGCGGCGCCGCCATCGGCATCTGGTCCGGTGCCGCTGCCATTGCGGCCGGCGCAGGTCCGCTGCTCGGCGGCTTCCTGGTGGATCACGTTTCGTGGCGGGCGATTTTTCTCATCAATCCCGCGCTCGCCGTCCCTGCTCTCTGGATCACGCTGCGCCACGTGCCCGAGAGCCGTGACAGCGAAGCGACCGGCAGACTCGACTGGCCTGGAGCACTGCTCGCCGGCGCGGGACTGGCCGCGCTCGTGTACGCACTGATCGCCGCTGCCACGCTCGGTTGGAGCGACGGCCGCGTGCTCGCGGGTCTCGCCGGCGGCGGGCTCGGGCTCGGGGCGTTCGTGTTCACCGAGCAGCACAGCCGCGCGCCGATGATGCCGCTCGAGTTATTCCGCGCGCGTACCTTCACCGGCATCAACCTCCTCACGCTGCTGCTGTACGGCGCACTCGGCGGCGCGTTCTTTTTCCTGCCGTTCCTCTTGATCCAGGCGCGCGGATATTCCGCCACCGCCACCGGAGCGGTCTACCTGCCCTTCACGCTGGTGCTCGGGGTGCTCTCGCGCTGGTCCGGTGGGCTCATGGACCGCTTCGGAGCGCGCGGCCCGCTGATCATCGGGCCGGCGATCACGGCGGCGGGCTTCGCGCTGCTGTCGTTGCGGGCGGCTTCCTACACCGCGGTGCTGCTCGCGATGACGGTGCTCGGTTTCGGCATGGCGATCACCGTGGCCCCACTCACCACCACCGTGCTCAACGCGGTACCTGAGCGCCGCACCGGGGTCGCCTCCGGAATCAACAATGCGGTCGCGTCCGTGGGAGGTCTGCTGCTGATCGCGCTGCTCGGCACGCTCGCGCTCGGGGTGTTCGACCGCGCACTCGCGCGACAGTTGGCGATGGCGCGGCCCTCGCCGGCGCTGGCGCAGGTGGTAGAAAGCGCCGCTGGCGGGTTGGTGATGCCGGCGATGCCCGCGAGCCTCGCGCCGCAGGAGCAGCAGCGTGCACGCGCGCTCGTCTCTGCCGCGCTGGAACACACCGTAGCGCTGGCACTGGGGATCGCCGCCGCCCTGGCACTCGCCAGCGCGCTCGTCGCCGCCACCACGCTCGCGCCGCGCGCGGCACTCACGGCCGCCGGTAAATCACTCCATCCTTCATGACGAACAGCACGCGTGCCAGCGCATCGATCTCGCGGGTAGGATCCCCCGCGACCGCCACCAGGTCGGCGAGCATGCCTGCGCGTACCCGGCCCAGGTCCGCTTCGTGACGCAGGATTCTGGCGTCGGTGGCGGTCGCTGCGGTGAGCGCCTGCAGCGGGGTCATGCCATCACGCACCATCCAGGCGAGCTCGCGGTAGTTGGTCCCGTGGGCGAACACCCCGACATCACTTCCGCAGCCGATGATGACGCCCGCCTTGAGCGCGGTGTTGAAGGCGCGTTTTGCCTGCTCCATGCCCGCAGTCGGCGCACTCTTGCCGGGCACGTAGTGCTCGAAGTACTCGCCGTAGGCTTCCTCGGCGGTGAGCGTCGGCAGGTACGCTACACCGCGTGCCGCCATCAACCGAAACACCTCGGGCGTGCCGTTGAAGCCGTGCTCGATTGAATCCACCCCGGCGAGCACCGCGCGGCGCATGCCTTCGGCGGTAGTGGCGTGTGCCGCCACCGGCCGGCCCGAGGAGTGTGCGGTCTCGGTGAGCGCGCGCAGCTCCTCCTCCGAGAAAGTCGGCTGCTGGGAGCCATCGGGTCCCCAGCGATAGTCGGCATAGACCTTGATCCAGTCGGCTCCGCGGCCGGCCTGCTCGCGCGCCGCGCGAATGACTTCGGCAACTCCGCTCGCCTCCTCGGCTCCCTGCGGTGTGCAGCACACATCCGGGCGCAGCCCGCGCGGTGCCGGCCCGTAAGATGCAGTGGCGACGATCGCGCGTGTCGCGACGAACAGGCGCGGCCCATCGATCAGGTGCTCTTCGATGGCGCGCTTGACCGACACATCGGCGTACTCCGCACCCTCCGTGCCGAGATCGCGCAGCGTGGTGAAGCCGGCGAGCAGCGTCGCGCGCGCCTGCACGCCGGCGCGCAGCGTGCGATATGGCACCGGCTCCTTCAGCACCTGATCGTTCCACAAGGTCTCGTTGTAGGGATGCAGCAGGAGGTGCGAATGGATGTCCATGAGCCCGGGCAGTAGTGTCGCACCCGGCAGCTCGATCACGGTCGCACCCGCTGGCACCGACACCGCGGCGGGCGGCCCGGCGGCACGAATGCGGTTACCCTCGATGAGCACCACCCAGCCGCTGTGCAATGGCTCACCGGCAGTCCACAGCTGCGCCGGCCGCAGCAGCAGTGCCTCACAGTGAGCGCTCATCGGCAGTATGTGGAAAGCCAGCGCTGCGGCAAGCCAGCGCGCCCGCGTCGTGGTCATTGTTTTTCTCCAGAGCAGCGCCCGGGTGGGCGCGCAGGACCGACTCAAGAGCCCATCAACACCGTCGTATCGTAGCTCTCGAAGCCCTGGATCGCGCGGCCATAAGCGTTGAATACCAGCCGCTCGGCCACCTTGTCGGCGCGCGGCGCGAGCAGCATCCGCAACACCACATCGTCCGCGGGACGCGTGGCCTCCTCCGCGAGCAGCTGCTCGATGACACGCGTCAACCGATGATAGAGCTCGTTCACGAAGCGCAGATGCACGCCGTCGTGCACCTGCTCGCCGGCGCCGTAGGTGCCGCGTGCCTCCTGCGCGAGCTCGTGCAGGAATAGGTTCAGCAGCCGCGCCTTATCGACCGGCCGCAGCTCCTGGTAGAAGGCGATTTCGGAATTGAGGTTCATGACACACTCATGGCGGCATCCGCGCTATGCCGGAAAGAAATCGATGGGCTTGGTGGTGGTGATCGAGTCGACGTCTTTGGGGTCGAAGCGGAACAGCCGCACCAGGGCGATGATCTTGCGCTCCAGGTCCGGATCCTTCAGCTCGCTCGAGACCACACGGCACATGGTCACTTCGCCGTTCGGCGAGATGGTGAACTCGAGCACCAGCTTTCCCTGCAGCTCCGCGTTGTCGCGCAACGCGCGCGCATAGAGGCTGTAGATACGACCCTTGTTGCGATCGAAGACCAGCTCGATCTCCTCGCGCGAGCGCGCGGGCTTGCCCCCGCCGCCGCTCGTGGCGGGCCCGCGGGCATTGAGGCCCGACTTGGCGATGCCGGAGCTCACCGCCGTGGTCTCGTGGCCGGTGAGCGAGCCCGCCCCGCTGCCGAAGCCGCGGCTGGAATTGGCCGAGGTTATGCCGCCAGAGCCGGCGCCCACCTTGGAGGTGATGAGCGAGCGCTCGGCATGACTGTCCGCGCCTACGGCACCGGAAAGGTTCTTGGTCTCGAGGTGGCTGAGGTCCATGACATCGCGCAGGTCGGCGAGCTCGTCCTTGACCTGATTCAGCTGCTTCTGCGCCTTCTCGTGGGCGCGCTGGTGCTCATCGACCGGCGGCGGCTTCACCATGGCCACCTTCGGCTCGATCTTCGGCTTCTCTTCCTCCTTCGGCTTGGGCGGCGGCGGCGGCGGTGGCGGCTTGGGCGTCTGGGTCATGACGCGCGCCAGCCGCTCGGGCACTTCCTCGGCGATGGTGTGCTTCGGCCGCGGCAGGAGCGGGAAGAGGATGCCTAACAGCAGCAGAATGATGAGCAGCGCCCGCAGGATCTTGCGGTAACGATCGTCCGCCTCGGGATCCGCCTCCCAGGGCAGCTCGAATTCACGGTAGTAAGGCGCGAGCAGCATGGGTCCCCTACACCGGCTTGTACTGGCCGGCCGCGACCGGCTTTTCCTTCTGGATGACCGCCAGCGAGATGCGGCCGTAGTCCGCAGCCGTGCAGGTCGCCATGACGCGCTTGAGCACCTCGTACGGCAGCGCCTTGTCCGCCATGACGGTGATCTCGCGCTGCGCGATATCGCGCTCGCTCACTTCCTGACCCACCAGCAGCGGGCGCTGCAGCGCCGCGCGCAGCGGCTCGACCAGCGCGCCGGGAGCGGCCTTGATGTCGGCGACCGTGGTGATGAATTCGCCCTGCACGAACAAATCATTGCGCGTCACCATCACCACCACCGAATGCTTCGGTGAGGTCTGGGCGATCGACTGCGGAATCTCGATGCCTTTGGTGTTCTGGATGATCTCCACCTCGGTCGAGTACACCAGCAGGAACGCCACCATCACCGACAGGATGTCGATCAGCGGAATGAGATTCAGGGTGGCGTCCGCACGATTGCGCACGTGGTGCTGCGCCATGCGCAATGCACGGTTAGAGATGCTCATGGTTTGGATCCCCTGCCACTTGGCTGCCCGGAGGCCGGGGCGGTTGCCGGCGCCGCTGGCGCGGCCGGTGCCACTGTTACCGGTGTCGCGCCCTCCGGCGCGGCTCCGGGTGCCGGTGCATCGCCGATGGAAATATCCGGGAACAGCTCCGCCTGCACGGTGTTCACGCCCTGGCCCGCCTCGAACACACGTACGTGGTCCATGACCTGCACCAGCGTGTCATAAGCGGTATCGGGCTCGAGCAGGATGCTGGCCTCGGTCTTCTCCGGGAACTTCGTCTTCACGAACTTCAGATACTCGGTGAGCGCATCGTAGTCGTAGCCGCTCGAGGTGTTGGGAACTGCGTGCAGCGGCCCGGTGTTGCGGTCCGCCACCATCAACTGGTCCTTGCGCACCATCACCTCGAGCTGCAGACCCGGCGGAGGCTCCTTGAATTCGGTCTGCGGGGCCGGCAGGTTCAGCTGCAGGATCACGGTGCGGGAGAACACCGCGGTCATGAGCAGAAAGGTCACCAGCACGGTGAAGATGTCGATCATGGGCACGAGCAGCAGCTCCGCGGGCTTGCGGGTATGACGCTCGAGCTTGCGATACTGATAGGAGCGGCGCATGCGGGACCTTCAGTCCTTCGAGGGGCGCTTACCGTCGCGGGACGGTCAGGCCGCCGCCGCCGGCTGCCGCTCGGTGATCGCGTTCAAGAACTTGACCGACGCCATCTCGAGGCTGTCGATGAGCTCGGTGGTCTTGGTCTGCAGGAACGCATGAATGAACAGCAGCGGCACCGCGGTCATCAGACCGAAGGCCGTGCAGTTCATCGCTACCGAGATGCTCGCCGACAGCAGGTTGGCCTTCTCCGCCGGGTTCACCGTGGCGACAGCGGCGAAGGCCCGGATCAGACCCATGACCGTGCCGAGCAGTCCCAGCAGCGTCGCCAGGTTGGCGAAGGTCGCGAGGTAGTGCGTGCGCTTCTCGAGGCGCGGCACGATCTCCATCAGGCTCTCTTCCATCGCCTTCTCGATGTCATCACGGCGGCGCGCCGACTGAATACGCGCCAGTCCGTAGTTGAGAATGTGGCCGATCGCCGAATCGGACTTCGCGGTCGTGGCAGCGACCTGACGGAAGTTGCCCTGCGAGAGCAGCGGCACGATCTGGTTCCACAACCCGCGGTTGCGCACCGCGGCCTGGGTTAGATAGATGTAGCGTTCGATGGCGATCGCCAGACCGAACACGAACACGATGGCGATCGGGTACATGAAGTCCCCGCCGCCCTGAAAGAACCGCACAATCAAGTTCCAGAGGCCCATCTGACACTCCCGCTCACAATGACCATCTTAGGGACACAAGCCTTACCAAACTGAATGACATAAGCTCAAAAAGCTGCGATCTGGCTCTCATCTGCGAGGTCGGACAGGGGCATTCTCAGGGCTTGTTGGGAGAACCCTGGGCCGCGCCCGCTTTGCCATCGCCCGCACCCGGCTGCAGAGCATCGTAATAGCGGTTTTCCCGCCGAAACACATCCCGGTCGAGGGGTTGCAGTACCTCATCCAGGAGGCTGTTGACCGGCTTGCCGACCACATCGCCCAGGTCCGAACGCTTCCACGGCACGATATACAGCACCTTCGGCAGCTCACGATTACCGGTGATGTCGGTCGTATCGAGCTCGAGGCGGTCCGGGCCCTTGCGCGTCGCCCCGCCCGCCTTCGCTCCACCCGCGGTGAGAGCCGCTTTTGATGACGGCGCCGCGCGTGTTGCCGGCGCCGAGGCAGTCGAGGGCGCCGGTGCAGGCGTCGCCGCCGGTGCTCGAGTCGCCACCGGTGCTGCGGACGGTGCATTGGTGGCGGTTGGTCCCGGTGCCGTGGAGGATGAAGGTGTGGTATTCACGCCGGGCTCGAGCTCCTCGGGACGCGGAATTGCGCGGCCGCCCGGAGATGCTGCAGCGGGTGCTGGAGACTCCTGCGCGGCGAGCAGGCAAGGTACTCCGAGCATCATGGCAAACATTACGCAGAGCGCCCGGCTGCACCGGCGCGTTTCAGGTATGCGCGCTTCCTTCATGCTCAACCTCCTGTGCCATTCCCGGCAGCGGCGGTCCCTGCATTCACCGGGCTCGACGCGGGCTCCGGGTGTGAGGGATGGTCGCCGGGCGCCTTCTCAAGCGGCGGCTCCTTGGGGGGCGGCGTACCGCCGGGCGCGGCCGGAGTCGAGCCACCGTCTCCGGGGCCAGAGTCTCCCGCCGGCCGTTTGGCCGGTGTCAGACCCAGTCGTTGCCGCAGCTCCGCGATCCAACCGCTCACCGGCTTGTCCTCGCCGGTAAGCTGCTTGTACTGCTCGAAAGCTTTGAGCGCGCGGTTGGGGTCCCCCAGATAGAGATCCGAGACCACCCCGAGGTTCCGCCAGGCAGGCGCGTAGCGCGGATCGGCAGCAATCGCCTGCTCGTAGGAGGACGCCGCGTCGCGGAACTCCCCGCGCATGCGTTGCG
>Ga0310810_10008068_pt1 | contig 12082 bp, 10 predicted proteins | sample NCmetagenome_FD_207641 | JGI IMG/M metagenome (GOLD analysis project Ga0310810, IMG submission 207641) | Soil microbial communities from experimental microcosm in Duke University, North Carolina, United States - NC | ecosystem: Engineered > Artificial ecosystem > Soil microcosm > Unclassified ...
GCCGGCAACCAGGTTGTTGACCTTTCGGGCGACGAAGCCGATAAGCAGCCCGGCGAGCAGTCCCTTGCCGGTCGATCCGATGACAATGCCGACGATCTCTGGTTTGACTTCCGGCGCCGAAATAAGGGCTGTCAGACCGTCGAGCGCACCAAGGGCGCCGCCAAGCAGCAGACCGAGCAGGGGCTTGTTCACAAACGCCTCCGGGTTGGGGACGCGGAATCGCGAGGCTCTCTGAAAGGTCTATTACCCGTCCGGGCCGAATCCTTTAATATCGGCCCTAGAGGCCCCGCAGAACGAGAAAGAGGAGTCGAACGGCCAGATAGGTGAGAACGAGGATGATGGCGGTCTGGTACTTCCGGAAGATCCGGCCGGCGCGCTCGCCGAAGCTCTCGCGGTATGCCGTTACCGGCACCGCATCGAGAAACCGGGTGATATCCGCCGCCAGCTCGGCCGCGGAGCCGTAGCGCCCCGCCGGATCGGGCGAGAGCGCACGGCTCCAGATGGCCTCCAACGGCCGGGGAACCGGGTGACCCTGGCCACCGGGGCCGGTAATCGCTCGAAGTATGGCGCCGAGTGCATACACATCGGTGCGCCCATCAATCTGGCCCGAAATACCCTGGGCTTGCTCGGGGGCCATAAACCCCGGAGTTCCCAGAATCACGCCCGGAGCGGTGTCGCCCTCGCCGGGCGTTGCAACCGGCTCGCCCCCCGTGGAGCCATCGGTTTCGACGGAGCCGCGTACTCGCGCGATCCCCCAGTCGAGCACCAACACCTCACCGAAACTGCCGACCATGATGTTGGACGGCTTGAGATCCCGGTGAACAACTCCGTGTGAGTGGGCGAATCCCACGGTCTCGCAGACGCGCAGCAGAACTCGCAGCACGTCGGCGCGACCCGAGCCCTGGGCGAAGTCGTGCAGCCGTTCGCCCCGGACCAGCTTCATCACGTAGTAGACTCGCCCATCGGCCAGCACGCCGACGTCGTGCACCGGAACGATGCCCGGATGCTCGAGCTGCGCGAGGATACGCGCCTCGCGCTCGAGTCGCACCGCCGCTTCCCTTCCGGCGACGTCGGCCCGGAGGACCTTGAGGGCTACGTCCCGCGCGAGCGCGCGATCGTGCACGCGGTACACCGTCCCCATCCCGCCGTGGCCGATCGCTTCGTGAATCTCGTAGCGGTCGCCGGGCAGCTCGGGAGCCTCGAGCACGCGTCTCAGGTGAGAAATCGTGTCGTCCGGCAGCGTCATGACCGTCCCTCGCCGAGCAGCTCCTCGGCTTCTTCCCGGAACTCGGCGTCGGTGGCCGTGAGCGACCGCAGGCGCTCGAGCAGGAGCCGCCGAAGCTCCCGTCGCGCCCACGCCAGATGATTGGTCACCTGCGTCACCGGCAGTCCCAGCTCTTCCGCAACCGCGCGGTACCCCAGCCGATCGGCCTCGCGAGGGGGTGCCAGGTCGTACCGCTCGAACACGGCAAACCGGATCTCCCGGGGCGTTCCCTGACACGCCGTGCGCAAGTCCGCGACGGCGGCAGTGAAGAGGCCACGAATCCACTCGCGATCGAACCAGGTGTCGCCCGTGTCCTCGCCGCCCCGGCCGTCAGCGGCGGCCAGCTCGCCCTCGATCAACTCGAAGTCGAGTGAAAGAACGGTGGTTCCCCCGCCCCGCTTGAGCCGGCGTCCGTCCCGCTGAGCATTGGCGACGAACCGGTCGAGACAAACGCGGACATAGGTGCGGAACTTGGCCTGAGCCGGGTCGTAGCCGCGGAGGAAGTCATCGGTCACAGCCTGGGTAAAGAACTCCTGGGTCAGGTCCTCGGAATCGGCGGGCTGGAGCCGCCACTTGTGGCGGAGGTGGGCGTACACTGGGCGCCAATAGACAGTGACCAGCGTGTCGAGGGCCGCTCGCCGGGTGTCCGGATCCTGATCGCGAATCGCTTCGACCACCGAGCGTCGCGTGGTGGGGAAGACCCCGTGCGGGGTCTCATGCGGTCGGGGAAACATGGCTGCACGGAAAGTTGCAGAGGCGATGGGCCTGTCGCCACCATCCCTGCTCGACAAGCCTGCTTGCGAGCGCCATGTTGAGGGCGATCCCTCATCAGATACGCAGGCGGAGGCTCTATGAAGAAGCTGGCGATCGGTTGCGCCGTGTTCGTCGTGCTATGCGTGGTGGGCGGAGCCGCCGGATCGTACTTCGTCTATCACAAGGTCCGCTCGACGATCTCCGGCTTTACCCAACTGGGCCAGGTCCCCGCGATCGAGCGCTCCGTTCGAAACCAGTCACCATATGCGCCTCCGCCGAGCGGCGAGATGTCTCAATCTCAGCTGAAGCGGTATCTCGCGGTGCAGCAGGCCGTGCGCACGCGCCTGGGCGCCCAGGCCACTGTCTTCGAGCGGAACTACCATCGGCTTCTGTCGAAAAAGGAGGCCACCGCGCTCGACATGCCGGAACTGGTCGCGGCCTATCGGGATCTCGCCGGAGTCTACGTAGACGGCAAGCGGGCACAGGTCGACGCACTCAATCAGGCCGGCTTCTCGCTCGAGGAGTATCGCTGGGTCCGGACCCAGAGCTACGCGGCGCTCGGCGTGCCGATGATGGATTTCGATGTCAGCAGGATGATCGAGGAGGTCCAGGCCGGTCGCACACCCGCTCCGCCAACTCGCCTCATTCCGCTGGGACCGACCGGCCCTGCGGCGAACCAGAAGCTGGTCAAGCCGTACGAGAAGGTGATCACGGATTACGCCCCGTACGGCTTCTTCGGGCTGTAGCAGGACGTCACTGGCGCCGGGTAAATCGGAGCCGTAAAGCGGCGCCCGGGATCGCTCCCGGGCGCCGGTCGACTGCAGCCAGCGCGGCTTGATGTCAGCCTGCGCTAGCGTGCAGGTGCGGTTACGCGCGTTCGGACGTCGGCCAGGAACGGCTGCAGCTCGGCGTCGGCACGGCGCCAGAGTGCGAGCAGACGGGTTCGCGTCTCCAGCGCCTGCCTTCTGTCACCACGCGCATCATACAGGTCTGCCAGCCGCTTCAGGACGAACCCCAGCTCGACCGCATCGGTCTCATAGCGAAAGAACCACGGCGTCCTGAGATACCGTTCGTAGGTGTCGATTGCCGCGCTTGCATTCCCTCGCGCCTCGTAGGCACGCGCAAGGTGGGGGAGCGGACAGATGGCGCAGACGTGGGCGTCCGCCGCATCACGCAGCGCGGCTTCGGCTTCCGCGGCACGTCCCTCCGCCAAGGCGATCACGCCCGCCGTCCAGGTGCGTTCGGTTCGCCGTGGGAGGTCAAGGATGCTGTCATTGACCAGGGCCTGCGCGACCAACCGGCGCGCCCGCCCGACGTCTCCCGCCTCCGCGAAGAAACGGGCGAGCTCATAGTAAGGACGGTCGCCGGGGAGCGTGCTGTCGAGCGGCTGCCGCGCGAGCGCGGAATCCACGATGGCGATTGCCGCTGTCGGAGCGTCGCGGTACCGAAGACGGAGGTACCCGAGCTGCCGAGCGCCGAACAGACGACGCCCCCACGACTCGCTCTTCGGCGAGAGCGTGAGTTGGGTGCGCCAGTACCGCTCCGCCTCGGCCAGGCGCCCCTGAGTCATGACGATCCCCGCCATTTGCTCGAACGGGTCGACCAGCGCGAGCGTGTCATGTTGCTGCGCCGCGATGTTCGCCTCCGCGCGGCGCTCCGCTCGCTCCCAGTCCTGCTGCGCAGCCGCATCCTGGACCTCGACTGTAAGCAGCAGCGGATTGTCCGGAAAGCGCCGGCCGACCAGATCGAGCGTCCGGCGCGAGTCGCCGAATCGGCCGGCCAAGAGCTGCACGGTGTGCACGCCCCAGTAGAGTTGGGCGATCGTCGAGTCGAGGGACACTGCGCGTGCCCAGAGTGTTTCTGCCGGCGCCAGCCTACGGCCGTCGCGGTAGGCGAGGGCGAGATTGTTGAGCGCGGGGACGTCTCCCGGATAGCGCTCGAGATACTGGGTGTACGCCTCGATCGCCGCATCCCACTCTTCGCGGGCGTACGCCCGGGTGCCCACCAGGAACTGGCGGTCGCGATAGGGCAGGCGGTCGAGGTGCGCCAACGCGCGCCTGTAGGATTGGAAGGATCGACCCGGTTCTGCGAGCCCATCGTAGATATTCGCCATCGCGAGGTGCGCGGTGGAGAAATTGCTGTCGAGCGCGATCGCCTCGCGAAGCAGCGGAAGGGCCCGGGTCCGCTCGCTGGCGTACGCGAGCCGATTGGCCTCGGTGTACTTGCGGAGCGCCGGCAATGATGCCGTTACCTCCTGCGCCAGCGGCGGCAGGGCGCGGAGATCGCGGAGCGACTCGCCCAGCCGATGGCGCAGCGCTTCACTCGCGCGGTCTACCGCGCCGATGAGACCGGTCGAGTCGGGAGCTGTCTCGCGAACCGCGGCCAGCACCTCGCCCGATTCGGCCCCGACCAGCTCCACGTTGAGAGCCCAGCGGCCTGCGATGTTGGAGACGCGCCCCACCACGAACGCCTTCACCCCTTCGCGCAGCGCCACCTCGCGCGCGAGCGAGTCGTTCACCGCCAGGTCCGCGGACCGTTCCATCCGCTCGAGCGCGCCGCGCACCTGTCGCGGGGTCATGACTCGCACGTTGGGTGACTGCGCGAAGTCCACCCGGAACGCTTCGGTAATGGCGATCGCCAGGGCGGTGTCGCCCTCGGTCTCTGTGAAGTCGGCGATCAGCAGTCGGTCGCGCGGTGCGATGGCGCCAGCCGAGATCAATGAGGGCTCCACGCCCCGCTCGGCCGCGAGCCGGAGCGAGATGACAGCAGCGCCGAGAAGGAGGGCCGCGGCGATGCCGGCCCCAAGCATCCATCTGCGCCGCGGTCGCTCCAGCTCGGCGGACGGTACCGACGCTGGCTCGGCGAGGGCCCGCGGCTCGGTTAGATCCGGCGCCGCGTCCGCCCCGGCCGCCGAGCGCGCGGCGCGGAGCTTCGCCGCGAGTGCTGCCGTCTCGGGCGACGGTTCCGCGTCGAACTCGCGACGGAGCCGGCCGGCCAGCTCGTCGTAGGTGCGGAGGGCGCCGGCCCGGTCGCCGAGGCGGTCCTGGAGCATCATGAGCCGGCGCCACCCACCTTCCTGGTCGGGCTCCAACTCGCACCCGCGACGGCCCAGCTCGAGCGCAGCGTCCGCTTGCCCTGCCGACCCGGCAGCATCGGCGGCGGCCCAGGCGGCCGTCGCAGCCTGGCGGCGAAGCCGGACGCGGGTCCGGTCCACCCACTCCTCCAGCTCGGCCGATACCTCGGGGACGTGGAAGCCCGCCAGGAAGTCGCCCTGATATAAAGAAAGAGCACGGGCTGACTCGCCGGCTCCAACCACGCGCTCGAACTCCACCGCGTCGCAGCGGAACCGCTCCCCGCTCACCGCGAGCTCCTCCCCGGCTCCGATAACCACATCATCACCCAGTACTCGCCGCAGGTAGTGCAGCGCCTGCCGCAGTGCCCTCCGCGCCTCGTCATCACCCAGCTCCGGCCAGAACAGGGCGAGCAGAAGGTCACGGCGCACCGGTCCGCGCCCCGACATGAGGGCCAGGTAAGCCAGAAGGGCCAGGCGTTTGGGCTGGGCCCCCGCTGGAGCTGGGTCTTCGCCGGGGCGCTCACCAATCAGACGAACGCGCCCGAAGGTCTGGAGCTGGATCACGAGTGAAGCGGCTAAGTGTGGGTGCTTCCTACGCTACCGAACGCTAGCCGCGGGCGCAACTCGCCCGTGGGAGCCCGTTACCGCGAGGTAACGCCAGCCGGCGCAGCGCGGCAACGGGGGCTCGCAAGCTTCGGTGCGTCACTTGCCCGCCGCGGCAAGCCGGCGGTCCTGAACGAATCCTTGAACGCAGGCATCCCGTGAGCTGCAATCAGTTCAAAGTCCTCGTTCTCCTGCTCGGTGTCGCATGTCAATCGCGCGCCGATAGAGGGCCACTCGGCGAACCCGCCGGCGACCAGCTCGCCTCAATCCTTACGGAGTGCGACCTCGACTCCGTGCGGCCGTCGACAGGGGCTCCGGCCGAAGGGCTCTGGGTGCACCAGAGCCGGGTGACGTCGCAGCGCGTCGCGGCCATGATCGGTCCCGCCAAGGCCCTCGCGGATCAGGCGCAGGTCATCCGGCGCGTAGAAACACTCGAGACTCTGCCCGGCGCCGATACCATCCGGCTCGCCTCTGACACCGCGTCGGTGCGGCTCGAGCTCATTCCACCCGGCGGGCGCCCCGCCGCCGTCTACCCCGTCAGCTCGCTGGTTCTCCTGGCGTCCTACGAACCGTGCGGACTCGGTATGCGCGAGCCGCTCCTCCGCTACCTGCGCCGGGACGCCGACGGGCAGGTTGCCACCGATGTCCTCCTCCAACGCGATGCCGGGCCATGACCGTGAGACCAAGACCGATAACGAGGAATACCATGAGCATTCTCCGCCTTCAGCCGCTCCAGGCTCTTATCCTCGCGGGAATGGTGCTCGTGTGCAGCGCAGGTGCGTGTGGCGAGCGCGCCCAGGGTGCTCAGAGCGACGCCCGCGGAGGCGATGAGACCGCCGCGGAGCCGACCGATGAAGCGACGCCGCGACGTCCCAACGTGGATCCGTGCTCGCTCCTCACGAAGGAGGAGATCGCGAAGCAGCTGCTCATCACCGGCTCTCCCGGTCAGCGTGCCAACTACTCGACGACGGAATTCGAGATCACGCCGGTGGAGGTGCCGTGGGGTGAGTCGCGACGCTGCGAGATCGCATACCGGAGTCGATACCAGATAGGCGACGGGCCCGCTGAGCGCGGGGACTTCAACGTGATGGTCTTCCGGATCGACGGGCTCGGCTTCCCGAAGAACAAACGCGAGCCGGTGAGCGGCGCCCCGCCCGAGATCTTCAGCCACCGGCGGTCTACTACGTGACCAAGGGCGGCCTTGCCGCGTCGCTCACCGACTTCAAGGGTACCGCCGGCTTGACCGGAGACGAGAACACGGGGCGCGTCGCACTGCTCCGGCGCATCGCCGAGCGGCTGCCTTGACTCGGAACCCTGACCAGGCCCGCGATCCCGAAATCAGGAAGCTCACTAGAACCGGAGTGCAGTCATGATCCGCCCGACTCCTATGCGCCTGCTCGCCGGCGCGCTGCCGATGCTCTTCTCCTCTGTGGCAGCCGTCGCGCAGAACGATGCCGCTGCGGCGGTCAACGTCACACAGATTTGCCTCGCCCCCGCAACCGTCGAGGCGGCGCCGAATGGCGTGGACCCGGTCGCCGCCGTGCGCGATGCGTTCACGAGCTTCCTAACAGGCCCGTCGCTCGCTGTGCAACCGCTCAGCGCGCGGCTCCAGTCACAGGTGCGGCAAGAGGCGAAGCTCAACGGCTGCGCGTTCCTCCTCTTCCCTGGCGTCAAACACGAACGCAAGAGCGGCGGCGGCGGATTTCTCGGCAAAGTGGCCGGTGACGCGGTGCAGCAGGGCGCCTGGGCGGTAAGCGGCTCTACTGGGTCGACCGTCGGTCGGGTCGCGGCCGGAGCCGCGGCCGGCGCGGCGAGCAGCGCGGTGAACGACTACGCCACGAGCTCACGGAACAAGGACGAGCTGACGCTCACGTACCGGCTAGAGTCGCCAACCGGAGCGGTGCTGGTCGAGAGCTCGGAGAAACGAAAGGCGAAGTCCGACGGGGAGGACCTGCTGACACCGTTGGTGCAGCACGCGTCGGAGGCGGTGAGTGTGGCCGCAGCAAAGCAGCCCGGAGAACAGCCGAAATGAACGCGCGCGTGCTGCGCCGCCGCTTTGTGAGGAGAACCGGCACCACACAGGAGGACACCATGGCTCGATCAAGGGCTGCTATTGCCGCGGGAGCACTCCTGCTCCTCATCGGGGCGGGTAGCGCGGAGGGGCAGTCGACGGCGACGATGGACAAGCCCAAGCCAGGCGCGATGCGAATGCTGGTCTGCCGCGGCGGGCCGGGCCTCCATCTCACGACGGAGGCTGACCCGAGCCCGCGCGGCGACGCTTACGCGGCTGTCGTCCTCCGCTATCAGCGGAACACTCGGCCCGCCGGGGAAGACTACAGGCAGTTGGATCCCGGAGCCTGCTCCTGGAATCCATCGGGCGACGCGAGCATCCCGGCCGAGCCGGGAATCGTGCATTTCGACGTGGCCCGACACGGATCGGCCGAGGTGGCGGACCCGAAGACGCTGGCCGAGTGGCTCAGAGAGGCGGAGCACTTGTGGACCTTCTTCGTCGACGACGCAACGAACCTGTCGATCAGCCATGGCCCATTTCGCGCTCGGTTCTGGGTGGCGAGCGAGCGTCACGACAAGAGCACGAAATCGAACGCAGGACTGGCGCGCCGAGTGAAGCTGCGTTGCCGCGGGGGCACCGGGCTCGTGTTCACGCGCGGGAAAATCGCGGGGACGAACCTGGTCGGCATGACGCTCACCTACAGGCCGGCCGGGAGCGCCGCGGGACCAACGGGCGCGGGCCTCTCTCCCGGCACCTGCGCGTGGGCCAACCGGAGCGGGATTCCTGGCGAGCCAGGGCGGGTGGCGTTCGTCACGGCCGGCAACGCGCAGCTCAAGCAGATCCAGAGCGGGAGCGCGGTGGACCGCACGACCACTGCGGCGGAGCGCTGGCCCGACGCCCAGACGATCCCCGTCTACATGGCGTATGCGACCCATTACTGGAAGTTCACGATTCAGCTGTCGAACGCCGACTCCGCGCTCCACCATGCAGCGTGGAAGCCACCGGCGGCCGGAGATTTGGCAGTGACGCCGCCGTCGACCAATGGCGCGGTACCGACGGCGACCACGATGGCGGAGACAGACGAACCGGAGGACACGTCGAGCAGCGCGGACACCCCAAGCTCGCCGGCGGCGCCCTACTCGGCCGGTGCAGGAACAACCTCGTCGATCCCGTCGATCTCTTCTCCATCGTCGTCCACCAGCGGTGTCGTCGGCGCCAAGCCACCCGCAGGCACCTCGACCAGAGTGAGCCTGCCTGGAGGGTCCACTACGGGCGAGCGGTACACGTCAGGATCCTCGACGACCGTGACTGATCCCCGCCTGGTCTACGACATTCGCAACGTACAGGTGAGGGCCGGGCTGGAGGGGGTGTCGATCCGATTCGAGGCGGCGCCCAACCTCGCGCCCACGGTACTCGTGAACTCCGCCGCTCCGATGGGAAGCGAAGGGGCGTTCCGGTTCCAGGGGCAGCCGCTCCGGCTCATCGTGCAGGGCACGCCCACGGGCGGGGCGCTCTGGCATTACACAGCCGCCAGCAACACACCCCTCGCGCGGGGAACACAGTACTGGTTCATCGCTGAAGCGCCCGAGGGACCGAACTCGCGGTTCAACCAAGCGACCGGCGAGTTCCGTACACTGGCCCAGCGGTTCAAGCTCACCATTTCCGAGATCTACGTGGTGAGCGACGGTGATACCGACTCGCCCGGTGATCTCTGGTTCGCGGTGAAGAGCTGCCCCGAGGTCATCGACCAGGACCTTGTCGGCAGCTATGGGAATCGGGTGCAGTGGTCCGAGGGCCGTCAACGCGTGGCCCAGGAGCTGGTCGGCAGCGGGACTTCGGTGCCCGACCGGTTCCGCCTGCTCATCGTAGGGGTCGACGACGACCGCGATTTAGGCAGCAGCTTCGGCGCGAGCAACCCGTTCTGGGTCTACTACTCCTGCGACCGCGGCGGCGATCTCGAGCCCTACAAGACGTCGAAAGCCGAGTGGAACTCGATCGCGCTCGACATCGATCTCACCCGGTATCCCGGCACGTCCGGCGGCGAGCCGTTCGTGCGCCGCTCCAAGGCGCTCCGCAACGGGAGCACACTCATGTTCGAGGTTCGGGGGTATATCGGCGTGACGCGGGAATAGCGCGTGGAATCAGAGTTTGACGACGAAGGCCCGACAGCGGCTGCGGCTGACATCCAAAGCGAAGGAGAAACGTCATGCGTCTTGGTACAGGCACTACCACCCTGACAACGGCCGTGCTCCTCATTAATGCGGCGGGTGGCGAGCTATGGGCTCAAAGTCCGAACCAGTCCGACGACGCCTCAAAAAACCCCGCCTGCGCCCTACTCAGCGTGGCCGAGGTTAGAAAGATCACCGGACGCGATGACTACCAGCGTCCCTGGGCCGCTGCCGCCCCTGGCGAGGGCGTCGCGGGCGGCTCGGCCTGTGCGTACGAGGGCGCTGTGACGGCGCTGAAAGAGCCTCCGAAGATCGGCTTCGTCCTGATTTCCGGAAAGGACTACACTCGGAGCCACAGCACGACCAAGCTGCCGCCGGGAGGACGCTGCAAGAGAGAGAGCGCGAAAGGCGTGGGTGATGTGGCATACTTCGAATGCTGTCCTTGCAGCGCCAAAAGCGCCCCCGCTCTCTTCGTCAAGGTGGGGTCGCACGACCTGATCGTCGATGCCGGGGTCGAGCCACCAGCCACCGAGGCCTCCGTGAGATCCACGATGATCTCGCTCGCCAAGGCCGTAGAGGCCAGGCTCCGGAGCCGACCATGAGCGGCCACCGGGCGTGATTGCATGCCACGCAGAAGACGTCGGATCAGTCGTCTTGAGCTGGTGTACGTCCTCCTCGGCTCGGGAATGCCGCTCGGTCACTCGGTCTGGCTGAAACTAGAAAGGAGGAGAACGCCATGAAGCAGGGAATGAAGCAGGGAACCATGATTGAGCGGGGCGTTGCCTGTGCCCTGGGCGCGCTCTTGATGCTCGTCGGGTGTAGCGAGGACGGCGCGCTCGGGCCCCGCGCCCCAAACGCGAATACGCCGTTGCAGACAAAGGGGACAAAGACGCCTTTGTCCGTCTCGCCCACGGCGCTCGTGTTTAGCGCCTTCGCGCTCGGGAGCGGCAACGCGCGGACCCTTGTGGCCACCCTTCAGTTTGCCAGCGAGCTCAGAGCGACCACCTCCAATGCAGCGGTCGCGACGGTGAGCCCGAGTTCGGCAATCACCACCGAGACCGCACCTGAAACGCACTCGGCTGCCTTCACGGTCACGCCGGTGGGCGCCGGAGGCTGCACGATTACAGTGATCGACAAGAAGGGCAACCAGGCGACCGTCGCGGTTACGGTGCGCCTTGCCGGGGCGCTCTATGTCCTACGCACGCAGGATACCATTTTCGCTTTTGCCCCGGGGGCCACTGGGAATGTCAGCCCCGTTGATACAATCGCTGGAAGCAACACGGGGCTTAACCACCCACATGGTATTGCGTTCGATGGGTCAGGCCGACTCTACGTGGCGAACCTTTCAGGCCCCGGCATCACGATCTATGCCGCGGGGGCGAGCGGGAACGCGACGCCCGCGGCCACAATCACAGGCAGCAATACCGGGCTAAACTTCCCCAGCGATGTCGCCTTCGATGCGTCCGGCCAGATCTATGTAGCCGAGGCGGGGAGTCCCCCGGCCATTCGCGTTTTCGCCCCGGGGGCGAGCGGGAATGTGGCGCCCATTCGAACAATCACCGGAAGCAATACCGGGATCGTGGACCCACGCGGTCTCATGGTCGATGGCAGCGGCAATCTCTACGTGGCCGACTGGGGGGCCCCGCCCACCAGTAGCGCCAGTGTTTTGGTGTTTGCGCCCGGGGCGAGCGGGAACGCGACGCCCAATGCCACGATCGCTGGGAACAAAACGGAGCTAGCTACCCCCGGCGGTCTCGCACTCGACGCGTCGGGCCGCCTCTACGTAGCGGATAACACTTTCAACCATGTTCTCATTTTCGCCCCCGCAGCGAGTGGGAACGTGGCGCCCAGCGACTCGATCGTGACCAGCAATCCTCTGGCTGGCAATGGGGATGTCATCTTTGATGCGTCGGGCCAGCTCTACGTGGCGAACACCGGGGACCATAAGATTCTCGTTTTCGCGGCGGCAGCGAGCGGGAACGCAACGCCAACGGCCACGATTGCCGGGAGCAATACAGGGCTGTTCAACCCGCTCTCCGTTGCGTTCTCGCCCTGAGCCCGCTCCGGCCGCAGGCTCCGATTACCGCCTTGCCTCCGCACCTCCCAAACACAAAACGGCGCCCGGGATTTCTCCCGGGCGCCGTCGCACTTCGGCTGCAACTAGAGGCTTACTCCTCTTCCTCGCCCAACAGCGCGGGAACCGGCGTAAG
>Ga0310810_10008069_pt1 | contig 12082 bp, 12 predicted proteins | sample NCmetagenome_FD_207641 | JGI IMG/M metagenome (GOLD analysis project Ga0310810, IMG submission 207641) | Soil microbial communities from experimental microcosm in Duke University, North Carolina, United States - NC | ecosystem: Engineered > Artificial ecosystem > Soil microcosm > Unclassified ...
GGCGGAGCCGTCGGAAGCGTCGTCCACGTCTTCGAAGCCGAGCTGCTTCAACAGATTGCGGATGATGCGGATCATCGTGTTGTAGTCGTCGACCACGAGGACCGGCATCGACATGTCGATCGCCATTTTTGAAAGCTCCCGTACGCCGGCGCGCCTGTGTCTCGCGCCGCGCCATCACTTGCTCAATGAAGGGCGTTCACCCCTCTCCCCACGGTCGCGGACGCTAGCAAGGGCGTTTGAATATCCGGTTAATCCAGCAATTTGCGGGGTTTGCACCGCCAGAAACGCCTCGCCGCGTATTGCGTCGGGCGCCGAAACCAGCGCCTTCCCGACGCGTTAACACTTGGTCAAGCTTCTTGCCCATGAACGCCCGCCCGCAGCCCATCGACCCCCGCATGCTTCGGCTCCTCGCCTTCGAGGACCTGCATGCCGGCATGCGCGAAAGTCTGATGAAGACCGTGATGGATTCCGACGTGGTCGGTTTCGCGCGGCTCTCGGGCGACGACAACCCGCTGCATCTTTGCGACGTCTACGCCTCCGAAACGCGCTTCGGCCAGCGCATCGCGCACGGCCTTTACACGGCGAGCCTGATCTCGGCCGTGCTCGGCACGCGCCTGCCCGGCCCGGGCGCGGTCTACCGCTCCCAGACGCTGAATTTCCACGGTCCGGTGAAGATCGGTGACGTGGTCGAGGTCACTGTCGAAGTGGTCGAGTTGACCCCCAAGGGCCGGATCGTACGGCTGCACTGCGAGGCGAGCGTCGACGGAAAACTGGTGCTGGACGGCGAGGCGGTGGTCTCCGTGCCGGCGCGCCCGGCCCCGAAGGGTTGACTTGGCGGCGCGGAGCGCCGCAGGGTCGCCGCCGCCCACGCGTCCATTCCGATGACCGCGCCTTTCCATCCAGCCAAGCCGTTCCTCGTTGCCCGCGATGACTCGCCGCGCGTCGCGCAGTTTCGGGGCGCGGTCGCGGCGATCGGCAATTTCGACGGCGTGCACCGCGGCCACCGCGCCGTGATCGAGGCCGCGCTGGCACGGGCTGCCGCGCTCGATGCTCCCGCCATCGCGATCACATTCGAGCCGCACCCGCGCAATGTGCTGCGGCCCACCGATCGCGTATTTCGTCTCACCGATGAGAGCTCGAAGCTGCGGCTGCTTGCCGCCACCGGACTCTCCGGCGCGCTGGTGCTCACCTTCGACGAGAATTTTGCTGCGCTCACCGCCGAGCAGTTCGTCGCCCGCATTCTGGTTGGCCGCCTCGGCATTCGCGGAGCGACCATCGGCTTCGATTTTCATTTCGGCCACGAGCGCCAGGGCTCGCCCAAATTTCTCGCCGGCGAGGGCGAACGCTACGGCTTCTCGGTCGAGACCGCGTCGCCGCTCGAGGACGAGGGGCGGCCGGTGTCGTCGTCGTCGATCCGCGCGGCGCTTTCCGAGGGCCGCGTCGTGGAGGCCGCGGAGCTGCTTGGCTACCCATGGTTTGCGTCCGGCCCGGTGATTTCCGGCGATAAGCGCGGGCGCGATCTGGGATTTCCGACGGCCAACATCGCACTCGACCCGGATTGCGGGCTGAAGCACGGCATCTACGCGGTGCGCATTGGAATCGGGGGGTTGACCCGCGACGGCGTCGCGAGCTTCGGCACGCGCCCGACGTTCGACGATGGCGCGCCGCTCTTGGAAGTGCATGTGTTCGATTTTTCCGGCGACCTCTACGGCGCGCCGCTCGATGTCGCATTCATCGGCTGGATCCGGCCGGAGCTGAAATTCGATTCCGTCGACGCGCTGATCAAGCGCATGGACGATGATGCGCGGCTGGCGCGTGCGGCGCTCGCGCGCGCCGGGGATGTTTTCCCGCCGCTCGGCGAGATCATCGCCTGACCGCGAGAAAACAGGCCAACCCGACGACCGCGAAGGCTGCGGTCACCCCGAGCGCCACCGGATCGGACATGCGCTCGGCGACGAAGGCCATGGCGAGCGGCGCGAGAGCCGTGATGATCAGCGACGGGCGGGCGATGCGCCCGACGATGCGGCCGTAGCCCGCCGGTCCGAACAGCGCGAGCGGCACGGCGCCACGGGCGATGGTGACGAGCCCGTTGGCGGCGCCGAACATGATCGCGAACATCATTGCCACGGGAGCCGAAATCCCGAACAGCCAGAGAGCCAAGAAGGCGAGCACCATCAGGGCGACGGCGAAGCGCACCATCACCAGCGGATGAATGTTGCGCGCAAAGATGAACTCGCAGAGGCGCGCTGCGACCTGGGAGGGGCCGAACAGCGTGCCGATGAACACGACGGTTGCGGCATCGATGCCGGCGCGCTTCAGGATCGCCAGCAGGTGCGCCGAGAGCCCGGAGGGGATGAAGGCATAGGCCGAGAACGCCGCGACCAGCAGCAGGAACGCGAGCCCGCTCGCCGGGCGCACCGGCGGCGCGGGCGCAGCCGGATCCGCCGGCACGAGGTCGATCGCGGCGCGCGTGCGCGGCAGCACGAAGGCGTGCAGCGGCGCGGCGACGAAGGCGAGCAGCGCCGCATAGATCAGATACGTTCCGTGCCAGCCGAGCGGCTTGAGCAGCGCGTAGGTTACCGGCCAGCTCACCGTGGAAGCAAAACCGCCGGCCAAAGTCAGCACCGTGATCGGCTGGCGGGCGCGCGCGCCGAAGATGCGGCCGAGCGTCGCAAAAGCCGGATCGTAGAGCGAGGCCGCCATCGCGGCGCCGAGCAGCATCCACACCGCGACGTATGCGGCCGGATGCGCCGCATAGGTCATCGCCACGAGCCCGGCCGCGCCGGCGAGCGAGCCGAAGGGCATCACGCAATGCCCGCCATAGCGATCGATCAGCCCGCCGACGGTTGGCGCGACAAAGCCGGCGGCAAGCAGGCCTGCGGAAAATCCCCCCATCGCAAAAGTGAGCGAAAATCCGCGCTCCTCCGCGATCAGCGGAAGGATCAGCACCGGCGTGTAGAAGATCGCGCCCCAGGCGAGGATCTGCGTGACGCCGAGCACCGCAACGGCACGCCAGGGACCGAGGAGAAATTCGCCGAGAGAGGTCATTGCGACTCGGCAAGGCTAGCACACGCCGCAATCGGCTTCCCTTTCGGTAAGCGAAATTGCATCACCCAAGGGCGGCCCGATCCCCGGTTGCAACCGCAAAAACTCACAGCGAGCCTCACGGAAGTACGCACTTTCTTGGTTCCTACTCAGCTACCTTTAACCAGCGAGAATGGAACTTTTTCGCTGAAAATTCTCATTAAGTTGCCTCCTGCATGATGCACCCGGGACACAACCCGGAGTGTAGGCCCGTGTCTACCGCGGAGCTGTTCAAGCATCGTTCGATCGACCTCAGCCTCGGCGGCCGCTACAGCCTGGCGAGCCGCTACGACACGCACGGCAGTCGCCGCGAGTTCGCCTGCCGCACCAGCCGCATTTCGCCGTATCAGATGCACATTGCGGTGCCGGTGCTCGGTCCGGTCGGCGAACGCATCATCACCTACTTCGGGGACTTCGGCAGCCTCGACGGATGGATCAAGGATCTGGCCGACGGTGGCATTCTCCTCGATCTCGAACTGCCGCGGCAGAAGCGCGAGAAGTTCATCACCCAGCTTTCATGGCTGAAGAAGCGCCAGGAGGAGGCGGTCATCGATGCGCGCGCGCAGAAGCGCATTGTGCCAAAGAATCCGCATTCGACGCTGATCTTTGGGGATGGAACGACGGTGAATTGCCTCGTGATCGATATCTCTCCGTCCGGCGTTGCGGTGTCGGCCGACGTCGATCCGGAGATCGGCACCCGCCTCGCGGTTGGACGCTGCGTCGGGCATGTGGTGCGGCGCTTTGCCGAAGGCTTTGCGGTGCAGTTCGATCACCTCCAGGTGCTCGAGCAACTCGAATATGTCATCTCTCCGCCGCGCGATTATTCGGCCTATTTCGAGCAATCGGGATTGACGGGGGCGGCGAACCGCGCGGCGACGAACGCCGTGGCTTTGTCCCCGCCCCGCCCGGAAAAATGGCTGCTGGATTGAGCCAACGCTCCGCCGCCGGCTTGAGGAGGGCGCTGGGTGCCCTTTGTCCGTTTCCACTCCCCGAAAAATAAAGAGGGGGAGCAGAGCGCCGACAGGGGCTGGTGCGGATCGCCGCACCCGGCGACCTGCCTCGCGACAGGTCATCTCCGGATCGCCGGAGATGACCGGCGGGATACGCCCGCCGGCGCGCCTTTCGGCGCCCTGCTGCGGCGTTTTCCTTACGGCGTCGGGCCGCGCTTTCTGCGAAGGTCTTTCACTCCGCCGTCAGCCAGCTCCTGGCGGGGGATCGTTGTGTCCCCGGGTCGCGGGGAGGAGCGGAGCTATTCGCTCCTCCGCAACTCCAGCGGCACCATCGGCGCGTCCTTGGAATTGCGCAGCGTGAGCGAAGTCTTGACGTTGCGCACCGCGGGCGCGGCGGTCAATTCGGCGACGAAAGCCTGAAAGGCGCTAAGATTCGGCGCGACGCACTTGAGAATGAAGTCGATCTCGCCGGAGAGCATCCAGCACTCGCGCACGATCGGCTGGCTGCGCACGAAACCCTCGAAGGCCTGCAAGTCAGCCTCGGCCTGGCTCGACAGGTGCACCATCGCGAACACCGTCACTTCGAATCCGAGAAGCTTTTCATCCAGCAGTCCGCGGTAGCCCTTGATGAAGCCAGCCTCCTCCAGCGCCCGCACCCGCCGCAGGCACGGCGGCGCCGAGATGCCAACCCGGCGTGCCAGCTCCACATTGGTCATGCGCCCGTCCTCCTGAAGCTCCTTCAGGATTTTCCAGTCGATGGCATCGAGACGGGCGGACAAGGACGGCTCCGAAGCAAATTCCGGCTCTCCTTAGCCCGAAAGGCGGCTCCGCGAAAGATTCTTGCGCGGTCATCGGAAGAACGCGGGATGTAGGCTCGTGGCATAATTGTAAGTTGTGGGGATGGGGGTTGCGAAACTTGCATGGCTCGGCTGAACCCTTACATTGCGCGTGATACACGACTCGACCGGCAGAGGGGCGCGACCGCCAAGAAGAGCGGCTCCGTGGCACGTTTGCGGTCTGGAGCCCCCGAATGTCCAAAGTCTCCCCTGCGAAGCTGATCATCGTCGGCTCGGGTCCGGCCGGTTGCACTGCCGCAATCTATGCGGCGCGCGCGATGCTGGAGCCGATCATGATCCGCGGCGTGCAGGCCGGCGGGCAGCTCACCATTACGACCGATGTCGAAAACTACCCGGGCTTTGCCGAGGTGATCCAGGGTCCCTGGCTGATGGAGCAGATGGAGAAGCAGGCTGCGCATGTGGGGACGCGGCTCATCGCCGATCAGGTGACGAAGCTCGACCTTTCCCAACGGCCGTTCCGGCTCGAATGCGACTCCGGTGACGTGTATCTCGCCGACGCGATCGTGCTCGCGACCGGCGCGCAAGCGCGCTGGCTCGATCTGCCGAGCGAACAGAAATTCAAGGGCTACGGCGTCTCGGCCTGCGCCACATGTGACGGCTTCTTTTATCGCGGCAAGGACGTCATCGTGGTCGGCGGCGGCAACACCGCGGTCGAGGAAGCGCTGTTCCTCACCAACTTTGCCGCCAAGGTCACCGTGGTGCACCGGCGGGACCATTTCCGCGCCGAGAAAATCCTGCAAGACCGGCTGTTCAAGAATCCGAAGATCTCGGTGATCTGGGACACCGTGCTGCATGATGTGCGCGGCGACGACAACCCGCTCAAAGTCAAGGGCGTCGCGCTGAGAAACGTCAAGACCGGCGCCATCACCGAAAAGGCGGCGGACGGCGTATTCATCGCGATCGGACATTCGCCCGCGACCGAACTGGTGCAAGGCCAGCTCGAGATGAAACCGTCGGGCTACGTGAAGGTCGCGCCGTTCTCGACCGCGACCTCGGTGCCTGGCGTGTTCGCGGCGGGCGACGTTACCGACGATATCTATCGGCAGGCGGTGACCGCCGCCGGCTTGGGATGCATGGCGGCACTGGAGGCCGAGCGCTTCCTCGCCGCCGAGGTCGAACGTCGCGACGCGGCGGAATGAAGGACCCGCAGATCAAGTGGCCCGAGGGACAGCTGGAATATGGACTGGGACAAGCTGAAAGTGTTTCACGCCGCCGCGGAGGCCGGCAGCTTTACTCATGCGGGTGAGCAGCTCGGGCTTTCGCAGTCGGCGGTGTCTCGTCAGGTGAGCGCGCTGGAGCAGGAGCTCTCGGCGCCGCTGTTTCATCGCCATGCGCGCGGACTGATCCTGACCGAGCAGGGCGAGCTACTTTATCGCACCGCGCACGACGTGTTCATGAAGCTCGAGGCGGCGCGCACCAAGCTCACCGACAGCCGCGAGAAGCCGCATGGTGAACTGAAGGTGCAGACCACGGTGGGCCTCGGCGTAAACTGGCTCACGCCGCGGCTCGGCGAATTCCTCGAGCTCTATCCCGACATCCGCATCACGCTGATGACCACCGAGCAGGAGCTCGATCTCGCGATGCGCGAGGCCGACGTCGCGATCAGGCTGCGGCTGCCGACGCAGCCCGATCTGATCCAGCGCAAGCTTTTCACCATGCACTTTCACGCTTACGCATCGCCGGAATATCTGAAGCGCTTCGGCACTCCGCGCAGCCACGAGGATCTGGATAACCATCGTCTCCTCGTGCTTGGTGGTACGACAGTGCCGACACATTTGCGCTCGTCTGGCTGGCTGATCGAGGCTGGCCGAGACGGCAAGGGCCCGCGCACGCCGTACCTCACCATCAACAACATTCTCGGCGTGTTGCGCTCATGCCAGCGCGGGCTCGGCGTCGCGATGCTCCCTGATTACCTGGTGGAAGAAGACGGCGGGCTCGTGCAGTTATTCGGCGACGCCGACGACTTCACGTTCGACGCGTTCTTCGTCTATCCGGAAGAACTCAAATCCGTCGCGCGCATCCAAGTCTTTCGCGACTTTCTGGTTGCCAAAGCGCAGCAGTGGAATTTCTGAAAAGTTGACGTGCGCCCGTGCATGGCTCCCATGCGGCCATCCGCGTTGTTCGCTTGCGCGATGAGGCAGATACTTCAATCGCGCTGTAGGCACACGGTCGCTGTTCCTCCCAGGTGGCGATCGCGATGCAGCCAGCTGTTCCCCTCTGGAAGGTGATTGCCGGTCTTGCCGGCAAGACTCGAACCGGGCCCGCAAGGGCCCGGTTTTTTTCTCGATCGGCTTCGCACGAAGATTGAGTCTTTTACGCGGCCTGCTGCGACGCCTTCTTCGCGGCGATGATCTGGTCGGCCGTGCGCCCGGTGAGTTCCGCCATATGGTCGAACTTCGCCGTGAAGGTGCCGACACCGGCGGTCGCCGAGCGGACCTCGATGATCAGATCCCCAATCTCGGTTTCGGGGATCATCGCTTTCACCGAGTCCCAGCCGGTCCAGCCTTCGCGCGTGTCGAAGCCGAGAATCTGCCCGCGCCGGCCCGACATGATGGCGTTGATCTTGGCGGTCGCGTCGGTCGGACACACGATCTCGACCAGATGGATCGGCTCCAGCAGCACCGGCTGCGCCTGCGGCAGCGCATCATGGATGCCGATGCGCCCGGCCTGGCGGAACGCCATATCGGACGAATCGACCGCATGGTACGAGCCGTCCGTCAGCGTCACCGCGAGATCGACGACCGGGAAGCCGAGCGGCCCGTGCTTGAGCGCGTCGGTGACGCCCTCCTCCACCGAGGGAATGTAGTTGCGCGGCACCGCGCCGCCGGTGATTACCTCTTTGAACTGGAACCCGGTGCCGCGCGGCAGCGGCTTCACGTCGATGACGATATCCCCGAACTGACCGTGACCGCCGGACTGCTTCTTGTGGCGGCCGCGCACGTTGAGCACCGGCTTCTTGATCGTTTCGCGATAGCCGACCTGCGGCTTGTGCCGTTCGATCGGCACGGCGAAGCGGGCCGCAAGCCGCTCGGTCGCGACACGCAGATGCATCTCGCCCTGCCCCCAGACGACGATCTCGTGCGTTTCGGGATTGTGCACCACGGTCAGTGAGGGGTCTTCGTCGAGCAGTTTGTTGAGCGCCTGCCCGAGCTTCACGTCGTCCTTGCGCTCCTTGGCGGCAATCGAGATCGCGAGCACCGGCGGATAGGGCGCGACCTGCACAAGCGGCTTGTGTGCCTGCTTGCCGGCGGTCATCGTATCGCCGGTCTTGGCGTGATCGAGCTTGCCGAAGGAGACCGTCTCCCCGGCCGCGGCAGGCCCTCGCTTCTCGGTGTTCTGGCCGACCAGCTTGGACACGCCGGAGACGCGTCCGGCTTCGCCCTCCGGCGTAATGAACGTGGTGTTGTCGCCGGCCTGTCCGGTGAGCACGCGCGCGATCGACAGCTTGCCGCCATGCGCGGTGTGCAGCGTCTTGAGCACGCAGGCGACCGCATCGCCAGTTGGCGTCACGCCGAGCCGCTTCACCGTATCCGCGACACCCGGCGCCTCGTGGCGCAGCGCTTTCATCAGCCGCAGCACGCCGTTGGTGCGCGTCGCGGAGCCGATCAGCACCGGGCAGATCACGCCGTCGCGGAGTTCCTTGGCGAGATCGTCGAACACCTTGTCGCGCGGCGGCGGAATGTCTTCGAGCAATTGCTCCATCAGCTCGTCGTCGTGGTCGGCAAGCGACTCGAGCATGGTGAAGCGCGCTTCCTTGTTGCGGTCCGCGTTGTCGCCTTCAAGCGCAACCACTTCGGAGGGCGCATGCTCCTTGTAGATATGGGCGCGTTCGAGTGCGAGATCGACGAAGCCCACCACGATGTCGTTTGTCCAGATCGGGATTTGGCGCAGCACCAGCGGCACGCGCGAAGCCGGCTGCAGCAATTTCAGCGTCTCCCGCACGCGCTTGTCGGCCTTGTCGATCTTGTTGAGGAACAGGAAGCGCGGAATTTTCAGGTCCTCGAGCTCGCGCAGGATCAGCTGCAGCTGCGGGACCTTCTTCTCGTCCGCCTCGCAGACCACGACGGCGGCATCGACCGCGGGGAGCGCCGCGCGCATGTCATGAATGAATTCGACCGAGCCCGGGCAATCGATAAAGGTGTAGCTGTCGCCCAGGAAATTCGTGGTCGCGACCGAAAGCTCCACGCTCATCTTGTGGTGACGCGCTTCGGCCGAAGCATCGCCGACGGTCGAGCCGGCCTCGATCGCCCCCTGACGCGGGATGGCGCCGGTGCGCGCCAGGATCGCCTCAAGCAGCGTGGTCTTGCCGCTCTGGAAGGGGCCCACCAATGCGATGCATCGGGGACCCTTGGGACTGGTGCCGCCGTTTCCTGCTGCCATGCGAGCCTCCCTCCGGCCGAACTGCCGCGGTCGGCCGTGTGTTGGTTTCGTGACAATATCGTTTCAGGAGAGCGCGCGACTGGCAAGAGGAACCGGCTTGTCATTCCAAAGCGCCGCCATAAGCGTTTACGCGCGTCTGCGACGCGCTATGGCGGCGAGCCCGGAATGACGAGTCTCAGCGCACGAACTGCAGCGCGATTTCCGCGATTCCCGCGGCGACGTTGAGGCCCACCTGCCCCTGGATCGACAGCGGTTGCAGCGCGACCGAGCGGTCGCTGCCGCCGACCAGCACGTTGGCGCCGAGACCCGCGCCGACGGTCGCCTCGGCCGAGGCGCCCGCATAATTGCCAGCAAGCGCGCCGCGCCGGCGCGAGGTCGACTGCAGCACTGACCATACGAGCTGCCCTGCGCCGGTAAAGCCGACGTCGAGGCCGACCTTGGTGATGGTGCCGATGTATTGCTCGGGGGGCGCCGGATAGCTGGGCGTGAACATGCAGTTGACCTGCCGCTGCGAGCCGACGACGAAGCCGATGCCGCCGGACACGTCGCAATTGAGCGTTCCGGCCTGCTCCCAGACCACCCGTTGCGCCTGCGCCGGCAGGCACACCGCAAGCCCGAGCAGCGCCGCACCCAGCCCGAACCGTCTCATCCCCGTACTCCCCCGATTGACCGTGCGGTTCTACCATCCGTCAGCCGCAAACCAAAGGCGCAATTCGCGTTGCGTGGCTTTGATGCCGCTCGGCAACAGTCGGCGCATTTATGCGGCTTTCACAGTACGGAGAGGTTGGCTCACTCGGATTCCTATGCTGACCTGCCCTCTATCTCCAGGCGAGGAGGAATCGGTCATGCTTTCCCAGTTCTCCCAGTTCGTCGGGAAGTTCGCCACGATGGTTTTCAACACTTGGCCGACGCTCGGCGGTGCAAGCGTCTACCGTCCCGAGAAATATTACATGCGCGGTCCGGGACCGCAGTGGCACGCCAAGCACGATCGGATGCACTAACTTAGCGACCTTGGCGCGCCTTGGCGCTGCCGTAAGACTCAGGCGAGCCTAAGATAGATTCCCGCAGAAGCGCTGGATGCGCCGGCAGGCTTCTTCCAAGTCCTCGGTCTTCGTCGCGTAGGAGATGCGGAACGCCGGCCCCACGCCGAAGGCCGAGCCCTGCACCACCGCAACGCCTTCCGCCTCAAGCAATTCGGTGACGAAGTCCTCGTCGGTCGAAAGCTTCTTGCCGGTCGGCGCCTTCATGCCGATCGTGCCGGCGCACGACGGATAGACGTAGAATGCGCCTTCGGGACGCGGGCACTGGATGCCCTTCGCCTGGTTGAGCATCGAGACGCAGAGGTCGCGCCGCTCCTTGAAGATCGCATTGTGCTTCGGGATGAAATCCTGCGGCCCGTCGAGCGCCTCGACGGCGGCCCATTGCGACACCGCGGTCGGGTTCGAGGTCGACTGCGATTGGAGCATCGCCATCGCCTTGATCAGCTTCTCGTCGCCGCCCGCGTAACCGATGCGCCAGCCGGTCATGCAATAGGCCTTCGAGGTGCCGTTGATGGTGAGCGTGCGCGGATAAAGCTCCGGCTCGACCTGCGCGGGCGAGAAGAACTCGAAGTCGTCGTAGGTCAGGTGCTCGTACATGTCGTCGGTCATGACATGCACGTGCGGGTGCCGCTTCAGCACTTCGGTGACGGCCTTCAGCTCTCGCTTGGAGTATGCGGCGCCGGTCGGGTTCGACGGCGAGTTGAAGATGATCCACTTTGACTTCGGTGTGATCGCCTTTTCCAGATCGGCCGGCTTGACCTTGTAGCCGTTCGCCATCGTGGTCATCACCTCGACCGGCGTGCCGCCGGCGAGCAGGACCATGTCGGGATAGCTCACCCAATAGGGCGCCGGGATGATCACCTCGTCGCCCGGGTTCAGCGTCGCCATCAAGGCGTTGTAGAGCACCTGCTTGCCGCCGGTCCCGATGATGATCTGGCTCGGCTTGTAATCGAGATTGTTCTCGCGCTTGAACTTGCGCGACACGGCAGCCTTGAGCTCCGGAATGCCGTCGACGGCGGTGTACTTCGAGGCGCGCCCGCTTTCGATCGCCTTGATTGCCGCCTGCTTGATATTGTCCGGCGTGTCGAAATCCGGCTCGCCCGCGCCCAGCCCGATCACGTCGCGGCCCGCCTGTTTGAGCGCACGCGCCTTGTCGGTCACCGCGATGGTGGGCGACGGCTTGATGCGGCTCAGCGTGTCGGACAGGAAGGCCATTCGGAATCTCCTTTCGGGCGCGCCCTAGGTATCGGTCGAGGCGCGTCATCGCAAGCCGAAAAGCCTGCATTTTCAATGAAATCTGATGATGGCACATATCACGGATAAGGGTCCGTTAGGCGTTTCGGCCCTAATGCTCAAGGATGACCGGATTTCTCGAAACTCTGCGCAGCGGCGACTGGCTGACGCTGCCGCGCGCGCGGCTGTGGGCGATTGCGGTGCTCGTCGCGTCGGCCGCAGCGCTCCTCTATCTGGTCGCGACCTCGGATGGGCTAATCGATTACCAGGGCCGGCCGCTCGGCACCGATTTCTCCAACGTCTACACCGCGGGCCACATGGTGCTGGAGGGTCGCGCCGCGGATACCTTCGATCCGCGGCTCGAGCACGCGGCCGAGCAGGCGATCTTCGGCGAGAAGACGCCGTTTTACGGCTGGCACTATCCGCCGTTTTTCCTCGCACTCGCCGCTGCGCTCGCGCTGATGCCGTATCAGCTTGCGCTGATCGTCTGGCAGGGCGTGACGCTGGTGCTGTATCTGCTGGCGATAAGGACGATCAT
>Ga0310810_10008070_pt1 | contig 12081 bp, 9 predicted proteins | sample NCmetagenome_FD_207641 | JGI IMG/M metagenome (GOLD analysis project Ga0310810, IMG submission 207641) | Soil microbial communities from experimental microcosm in Duke University, North Carolina, United States - NC | ecosystem: Engineered > Artificial ecosystem > Soil microcosm > Unclassified ...
TGATTCGGTATCGAGATTCCCCGTCGGCTCGTCTGCGAGCAGCAAGGAGGGCTCGGTAATCAGCGCACGCGCAATGGCCACCCGCTGTTGCTGCCCCCCGGAGAGCTGCGTGGGGAAATGATGCTCTCTGCCACTCAGCCCGACGCGCTTGAGCGCTGCAGCGGCTTTGACTTGTTGCTCAGCCAGCGGCATCCGCCGGTAGAAGAGGGGCAGCTGCGCATTTTCCAGCGCATTTGTGCGTGGAATCAGATTGAAATTTTGAAAGATGAATCCGATTTGTCGATTGCGAACCTCAGCCAGTTGGTCAAATCCCAGCTTGCTCACATCGACACCGTCCAGGACATAGTCTCCCTCGGTTGGTTGATCAAGACAACCGAGGATATTCAAGAGCGTGGATTTGCCGGATCCCGACGCTCCCATCACGGCCAGGAACTCGCCACGCTCAATCGTCAGGCTGAGGCCTTTGAGCGCGTTCACATTCACGTCGCCCACGCGATACCGCTTCCAGATGCCGTGGCAGTGGATTAGGGTGCTCATACACACACCAACGTGGGTGCGGACTCGGAATCGATGAGATCGATGGAAGATCGCCTTTAGAGGCCTCTGTCTCGCGACCGGCGCTGCCCGCCTGAAGTGCCGAACCCCGGCGGAAGATCTCCCGTTTTTCTGACGCCGCGCGGCGGCTCGATTCCCACGATGACCTCGTCCCCTGAGGCCACCCCTTCTGAAAGCAGCTCCGTGTAGGTTCCATCAGAAATGCCCGTCTGCACATGTACAGCGACCGCCTCACCATTGTCGGTCTGCTTCCAGATGGGACGGGCTGGTGGACCGCCGGTCCGTACCGTGCCACCTTCTGCCTCGTTCTTGGCAGTCCGTGGCTCTACAGGCAAGGATACTGGGTGTTCGGACTTCGGCGGCATGAACCGAAGCGCGGCATTGGGCACTTTGAGGACGTTGTCCCGCTGCGCAACGACGATGGAGACATTGGCGGTCATGCCGGGCTTGAGTCGCAAATCCTTGTTGTCCACACTGATCACCACGTTGTAGGTGACGACATTTTGCACGGCGATTGGAGCCAACCTGACCTGACGGATCGTTCCTGCAAAGGGGGCACCAGGATAGGCGTCCACCGTAAATGTGGCTTCCTTGCCCTCCGTCATGCCGCCGATATCCGACTCGCTGACGTAGGTGTCCACCTGCATCTTGGTCAGGTCGAGAGCGATCAGGAACAAATTCGGCGTCGCAAAGCTGGCTGCCACCGTTTGTCCTACCTCCACATTCCTCGCCACGACAATACCGTTCACGGGCGAGCGAATGGTCGTGTACTTGAGATCCAACTCAGCGGCGTTCAAGGCGGCTTCCGCCTGCTTGGCTTGCGCCATCGAGACATTGACCTGAGCATCCGCGCCTTGCGCATTGGTGATCGCCATATCGACATCGTTCTGGGAAACAAATTGCTGAGAGGCAAGGGACCTGGCACGGCTGAGTTCTCGCTGGCGTTGCGCCTGCTCGTTTTTGGCTCTCGCGACGTTGGCCCTGGCCATCTCGAGATTGCCGGCCGCCTGGTCGCGTCGCGCGCGGAATGGCTCGGGATCAATGACCGCCACAATGTCTCCGGCCTTTACTATGGAATTGAAATCGGCGTGCAAACTTTTAATCATGCCCGAGACTTGGGTCCCTACCTGCACGGACACCACAGGATTGATCGAGCCGGTAGCCGTCACGATGGACACGACCGAACCTCGCTCAACGACGGCGGTGCGGTAGCGGATCGGCACCTTGCGTTCTCCGTTAAAGAACACATAGCCGCCGATCGCGAGCCCGACGAGGAAGACGGCGCTGATCAGAAGGACGCGGCGCATAGGCATATTTATGGGTTGCGTCAGAGCGGGGCTCATTCTAGCAAGAAGAACGAAACGAATCATCTACAGGCGCATGAGGCGGCGAAACGAAACAGGCCGCCCGCCTTGCTGGTGGACGGCCTGTAAGAAAGCCATGAACCTTAGATTGCGCGCCTATCGCCCGCGAGGTAATCCTAGTGACCTCTCACTACGGACTGACGCTGATCCGATCCTTAATCATGTCGAACGTCTCTTTCGGCACGACGTTTTTCGCCACCAACTCACCCTTGACCTTGTACGGCCGGTTGCTAACGATCCGGTCGGCGACATCCTTGGGCAGCCCGAGTAGAAGCACCATTTCGCTGGACGAGGCCCGATTGACGTTCGTAATCCCGCCCACAGCACCCATTGCATCCGGAGCCCTCGACGATGAGGGTGCCGGCGGCGCCGTTGCGCCGGGAAGCGCGGGCGTCGGTGGCATGGTGGGCGCCAGGGTGCCGCCAGCGGACCGAGATTGATCCTTCAATTCTTTTTGATACCGCGCAACCAGGGATTTTAGCGTTTCGTTATGGCGTTTCGTGTCTTCGTACTCTTGCCGTAAGGACCGATTCTGAGACGCCAACTGCTTCACGCGATCTTCAAGCTCCTTGGTTCGGCTTTCGGCGCTCCCCCGCTCCTTGTCTCGGCCGTACTGGATGCGCTCAAGTTCGTCGCGCGCCGCCTGTGCTTCGTTACCGAATTTGACGTTGAGATCTTTGAGTGTCTTCACCTGCTGCTCCAGTGCGCTCTTTTGTGCCCGCGTTGTGGCCAATTCGGTCTTGGCTGCCTCGGTCTCTGCCAACGCCTCCTGGTACTTTCGGTCGGAGACACAACCCGTCATGGTGATGGTCCCTGCAATGATGATTGCCGCCATCCACACAGGATTCATGCGAACCTCCCCTTCACTCGTCGCGCTAGATGCTAGATATGGAGTGCAATGATGACGCCTGATCGCCCTGCTCTGATTGGGCGGGCTCCGTATATGGTCTTCTGTGTATGCCAAGCCCAATGCTTTGTCAACACCATAGAGGTGGAGGCCAGTCTGCTCGCGGATTTCCTTCGACATTCCCTTGACGGAATGGCAGCACTTTGTGATTATGCGAGAACCTGCATGCAGCGCCCGCGCCTTTCATCCGACAATACGGATCTCGCATGACCGAATGGGGTCCCGCCCTCGCGATTATTCTCGGCATTGTCGAAGGGCTGACCGAGTTTTTGCCCGTCTCGTCCACCGGCCATCTGATCTTGGCCGGCCATGCGTTCGGATTCACGGGAGAAGTCGCCGCCAACGCTGAAATCTCGATCCAACTGGGCGCCATCCTTGCCGTGGTGGCCTATGAACGCGAGAAATTGAAAATCTTGATCGCCCGCGCGGTGGACGAACAAGCCGATTTACGACAGTCGCTGAGCAGCCCGGTGAACGGGTCGTGGTCCGTCCTCCTCCGTCGTTCCATGGCCTCGCATCCGCATCTGTGGTTCCTGATTGGGTTGGGGATCGCGTTTCTCCCGGCCGGTCTGATCGGCTTTGCCACGCATGGATGGATTAAAGCTCATCTCTTTAGCCCACAAACCGTGGCCGTCACCTCCGTGATTGGCGGCATTATCATCCTCGTCGTCGAGGCGCGTCGCACCACGGCGACCGTTCAACAGCTCGAGCACGTCGGTGTTCGGGACGCCTTGCTCATTGGATTGGCCCAATGCGCCGCGCTTATTCCCGGCATGTCACGTTCGGGATCGACGATCATCGGAGGCCTGCTCGTGGGTCTTGACCGGAAGGTGGCGACGGAATATTCCTTTTTTCTCGCCCTCCCCACCCTGATCATCGCCACCTGTTATCAGATGTGGAAGTCACGTGACGTGTTTCATTCGGAGGATTTTGTGGCGCTCGGGATCGGCCTCCTGGTGTCGTTCATTGTCGCCTGGATCGTCATCGCCGCGTTTTTGACCTTTGTGAAACGCCACAGTTTGCGCCCGTTCGCGTACTATCGCATCGTCATGGGACTGATCGTCCTCTACGTGTTCGGGTACTAGGACAAATGCAGTTAGGGGCGAGATGGAGAGAGACAGGCGGGTAGCTTCAGCAGCCGGTGCCGGGAGGAGTTTCCGGCGCAGGTAGCGGCGCGTCTTTGCGTTCGAACGCGAAGTGAATGATCAGGCAGACGACCCCCACGCTAATCGCCGAGTCGGCGACGTTGAATGCCGGCCAGTGGTAGGACTCCACATACACATCAAGAAAATCGACGACCTCGCCGAATCGTAGCCGGTCGATTAGATTACCGATCGCCCCGCCTAGGATCCCCGCAATGCTGACTTGCCCGATCCAATCTCTGTCGGGTAACCGCACGAGAATCGTCCCCAGCAATGCCAACGCAAACAACGACGTCACACCAAAAAAGACCGTTCTGAAGGCATTGCTGCTCCCGGCCAAGAGTCCAAATGCCGCGCCCGGATTCCTGATGTACGTAAAACTAAACAAGTTTGGGATTACGGGAATCGACTCATGCAGTCTCATCGAATGTATGATCCAGTATTTCGTCGCTTGATCAAGGATGATCACAGTGACGGCGATCAGCGCCAAACATAGGTACCGGGAACCGCGGGTCACTGAACCGCCTCCACGCAGCGGTCACAGAGCGTCGGATGAGCCGCATTAGTGCCGACCGCTTCCCGATAGTTCCAACAACGCTCGCATTTCTTTGCCGTCGACTTTGCGACGGTGACAAGAAAATCAGGCCGCTCGGGAAGATGATGAACTTCTACGAGCCTTGTGTCTGACACAATAAAGATCATCGATAAACCGGCTTCATACGGCTTGAGAAAGCGGTATGTCTCCGTCTTGGCCTGGATCTCGACGACTGCTTCAAGCGAAGATCCGATGACCTTGTTGCGGCGCTGTTCTTCCAAAGCGGCTTGCACGGTCGTGCGGATGTCGAGCAGCCGATCCCAGTTTTTCGCCAACGCCGTATCCTGCCATGCCGATTCACCCTGAGGGAAAGCCGTCAAATGCACGCTCTGCGCATCCCGGGAACTTCCGAACTGCCCCGACAGGGACCGCCAGATTTCTTCGGCGGTGAAGCTCAAAATCGGCGCCATGAGCTTTGTCATCGCAAGAATGATTTCATAGAGCACGGTCTGCGACCCGCGGCGTGCCGGCGAGTCGGCGCGGAACGTATAGAGGCGATCCTTGAGGATGTCCAGGTATACAGCGCTCATATCGACGGAGCAAAAATTATTGAGCGCATGATAGATCGCGTGAAATTCAAACTCGTCATACGCGCGACGCACTTTCGTTTTCAGTTCCTCCAGCCGCATGAGCGCCCAGCGATCCAGCTCGGGCAGCCGTTCGAAAGGCATTCGATGTCTGTCCGGCTCAAAATCATAGAGGTTGCTCAGCAGGAACCTGCAGGTATTGCGAATCTTGCGATACGCCTCGATCAAATGATTGAGAATTTCCGGTGAGATACGCACGTCGTCACGGTAGTCCTGGGCGGAGACCCAGAGGCGAAGGATCTCGGCGCCGGATTGCCTGATGACGTCTTGGGGAGCGACCACATTACCGGCCGATTTCGACATCTTCTTGCCCTGACCGTCCAACACGAATCCGTGCGTCAACACTGCCTCATAGGGAGCGCGGCGATCAGTCACGACACCGGCTAACAGCGCACTGTGAAACCATCCCCGATGCTGATCCGATCCTTCGAGATACAGGTCGGCCGGCCACCATCGACGGGGCTTGAGCACCGCGGCGTAACTGACGCCGGATTCGAACCACACGTCCAAAATATCCCGCTCTTTTTCAAAGGTCATTCCCCCGCACTGCGCACAGGCCGTTGCTGCCGGCAATAGTGCTACCGCCGGCTGCTTGAACCAAACGTCGGCTCCCTGCTGATCCATGATCGAGGCCACATGCTCGATGACGACCGGGTCGGCCAGCACGCGGCGGCAACTGGTGCAAGTGAACGCCGGAATCGGGACGCCCCAGACCCGCTGCCGGGAAACGCACCAGTCCGGGCGGTTGGCAATCATTCCGTTGATTCGGTCCTTGCCCCAGGGCGGAATCCATTTGACACGGTTGATCTCCGCCAACGCCTGTTGCCGCAGGGTGTTGATGTCCATGGAGACGAACCATTGCTCCGTCGCCCGGAAGATCACGGCGCTCTTGCATCGCCAGCAATGGGGGTACGAGTGGGCAAGGGAGCCGTGCCCCAGGAGTTTCCCTTTAGTCCGTAGCACGTCGACGATCGCGGGATTGGCTTTGAAGACATGCTGTCCCGCGAACTCGGAAACTACGCTCGTGAAGCGGCCGGCATCATCCACGGGCGCCAGAATTTCCAGCCGCTCCCCGGGCGAGGCCTTCGCGTTGTGATCCAAGACGAGCAGGTAATCTTCCATTCCGTGGCCTGGAGCGATATGCACACAACCCGTGCCTTGTTCCAACGTCACGAAATCTCCCAGAAGCACCGGCGACAGACCGGTCGTGAGCGGCCGCTGTGTTTCCAAGCCTTCGAAGCCCTCGCTGCCTTTTTTCACCGCAACGACGTGGTAGTCCTCGAGCTTGCACGCCTTAGCCACGGCGTCGAGAAGGGTTTCCGCAATGATCAGCACTTCTGTGCCGACTTGCACGAATGCATAGTCGATGTTGGGGTTCAGGCAGACCGCCTGGTTGGCCGGCAAGGTCCAAGGCGTCGTCGTCCAGATCACAACCGACACCGACCCGATGCTGTGAGCAAGCTCCACCGATGGAAACTTGGCTGCGATCGCGCCCAATCCGCCGGCCACGGGGAACCTGACGTAGATGGAAGGCGAGACATGATCCTCATACTCGACTTCCGCCTCAGCGAGCGCGGTTTGGTCTTGAGTACACCAGAGCACGGGTTTTAATCCCTTGTAGACCCCTCCTCGTTCGACGAAGGCGCCGAACTCGCGCACGATCGTCGCCTCATAGGCGGGCATCATCGTGAGATAAGGGTTGTTCCAGTCGCCGAGCACGCCCAATCGTTGAAATTCCTCACGTTGGATGTTCTGAAACTTGTCGGCATACTCCCGACACAGCTTGCGGATAGCCATGGCATCCAAGGAATGCTTTTTCTCGCCCACATCCTTCAGCACTTGATGCTCGATCGGCAGTCCATGACAATCCCATCCGGGAACATAGGGCGCATGAAACCCGGCCATAGTCTTCGATTTGACGATGATGTCTTTTAGAATCTTGTTCAGGGCATGACCGATATGAATGCGCCCGTTGGCGTAGGGCGGACCATCGTGCAAGAGATAGCGAGGTCGGTCTTTCCCGGTCTCTTGAATGCGGCGGTACAGATCGATTTCGTCCCACCAGGCAAGCAAATCCGGCTCCCGCTGGGGCAGATTGGCCTTCATCGGGAAATCGGTTTTTGGAAGATTCAGCGTCGACTTATAGTCCATGACTGACGGCTCTGGTACCGAATGAATTTGGGAGCGAATATACCGGATTGGAGAGCGAGGTACTAGCCCTTGATCTTCATGCGGGATCGTCAAAAACGACTCCCCTCAAGGCCACAGCGGGCGAGAACCCAGGGAGGTACATACCAAGCTTCGCTTGACCCGCTCGCGTCGATCACGTGCGAGCGGGGAGGCATGTTGCCGCCAGTACACCTACATCGTTGAGGGTTGAAGGAAGCGAGAACGAACCTGGAAGACGTTTTTCACGATTCCGTTAGCTGACCGACATCATGCGATCGAGAGCCATTCTCGCCCAGTGCTTCTCATCCTCCGGCACGACGATTTGATTGACCACATGACCGTCCGCGAGGTTTTCGATCGCCCAGCAAAGGTGAGCCGCATCGATCCGGAACATCGTTGCGCATTGGCACACGGTCGACGAAAGGAAAAAGACCTTTTTCTCTGTCTGATCACGCTTCAAGCGATTGACCAGATTCAGTTCGGTGCCGACGGCCCACACAGAGCCGGCCGGCGCAGCCGTGACCGTCTTGATGATGAACTCCGTCGATCCCACGAGGTCCGCCCTGTTGACGACATCCTCATGGCATTCCGGATGCACGATCACCTTGCCCTCTGGATACTGTTTCCGGAAATGGTCGACATGGACGGGCTGAAACATTTGATGCACGCTGCAGTGGCCCTTCCAAAGAATCAGCTTGGCCCTGCGGATCGCTTCATGGCTGTTGCCGCCATTCGGCTGGAACGGATCCCAGACGATCATTTCCTCCCGAGGCAGCCCCATTTTGTTGGCGGTATTGCGGCCCAGGTGTTCATCGGGAAAGAACAGAATTTTTTCCCGCCGGGCCCAACACCACTCAATCACCGCCCTGGCGTTGGACGACGTGCACGTGATTCCCCCATGTTCGCCGCAGAAGGCCTTGAGAACGGCCGCTGAATTGACATAGACCGCTGGCATCACGGTCTCCTCGACTGGAAGGATGCGCCCGAGCGTCTCCCAGCACTGATCGACCTGCTCGATCGCAGCCATGTCAGCCATCGAGCAGCCGGCCGCCATATCCGGCAAAATCACCGTCTGGTTGCTCCGGCTGAGGATATCGGCGGTTTCAGCCATGAAATGGACGCCGCAAAACACGACGAACGGACGCTCTGAACGTTCGGCAGCCAACTTCGATAACAGCAGCGAATCGCCCCGGAAGTCCGCATGCTCGATCACTTCATCACGCTGATAGTTATGACCAAGCACCATCACCTGGCTCCCCAGGGTCTGCTTCGCCTGAGCGGTCCTGCGGAATAGCTCCTCGCCGGACAGCGCTTGGTAGTCGGTGATGGGTCTGGGTAATGTCGAAACGCCGTTCACAAAGACCTCAGGATTTATCTGTAGACTGCTATTGTACGATACGCTTCCTCGTCCAATCAATGAAACGACGGACGGGCAGAAGACCTTCTGCATTGGACCGTTCGGTGCCACGGCGATATAGGGCTATTAACCCGTTGACTTCATGGGAAGACGGGCGATACCATCGAGGTCCAGAGCTAGGGGCGCCACAAGGCTGAGAATCCGAGCAACTCGGATGACCCTTGGAACCTGACCTGGGTAATGCCAGCGTAGGGAAGCGGATCAACCGATGATCTCGGACTCAGCCGCACTTTTCCCTGCGAGGTGCGGCTTTTTTATTGCTTGCACGAAATGTTCACGATCCGATGAAAGGATCTCCCATGACAACCAACGGCCACCAGACCTCTTCCCCGGCCATTACTACTCAACCCTTTCCGGCTAGCCGGAAGGTCTTCGTCGAAGGCAGCCAATCCCGTGTGCGCGTGCCAATGCGGGAAATCGCCCTCACACCGACCAAATCGAGAAATGGCGGCGCCGACGTTCCCAATGAACCAGTGATCGTGTACGACACGTCAGGGCCCTATACGGATCCCTCGGTCACGATCGACGTCCGTAAGGGACTCTCGGCACTTCGCCGCGACTGGATTCTCTCGCGCGCCGACGTCGAGCAACTACCGGATGTGAGCTCGGAGTACGGACGTCTGCGGGCGACTGATCCGAAGCTGACGGATCTGCGGTTCCAACATATCCGCAAACCGCTTCGCGCCAAGCCTGGCTGCAATGTGACCCAATTGCATTACGCGCGACGTGGCATGGTGACTCCCGAGATGGAATTCATTGCCATCCGGGAGAGTCAATCGCGCGAGATTGCCCGCGAGCTGGCGTCGCGCAATGGCCACGGCGGAGGGACCGCACAGCACCCGGGACAGGCGTGGGGCGCCAGCATTCCAATATCCATCACGCCGGAATTCGTCAGAGACGAGGTCGCCAGGGGCCGCGCGATCATCCCTGCCAACATCAACCACCCGGAAACCGAGCCGATGATCATCGGAAGGAATTTCCTGGTGAAGATCAATTCAAACATCGGAAATTCGGCTGTGACGTCTTCGATCGAAGAAGAGGTCGATAAGATGATCTGGTCGACGCGCTGGGGCGCCGATACGGTCATGGACCTTTCGACCGGCAAGAATATCCATGAAACGCGGGAGTGGATCATTCGTAATTCCCCGGTGCCCATCGGCACGGTGCCGATCTACCAGGCATTGGAAAAAGTCGGCGGAAAGGCGGAGGAACTCACCTGGGAGATCTACCGGGACACGTTGATCGAACAGGCCGAACAGGGCGTGGATTATTTCACGATCCATGCCGGCGTGCGATTGGCATACGTGCCGATGACGGCCACCCGCATGACAGGCATCGTGTCGCGCGGCGGCTCGATTCACGCCAAATGGTGCCTGGCCCATCACCAAGAAAATTTTGCCTACACGCACTTTGAAGAGATCTGCGAGATCATGAAAGCTTACGACGTATCCTTTAGTCTGGGCGACGGCCTACGACCGGGCTCGATTGCCGATGCGAACGACGAAGGCCAGTTTGCCGAGCTCGAGACCCTGGGCGAGCTGACGAATATCGCCTGGGCGCACGACGTCCAAGTCATGATCGAAGGTCCCGGCCATGTGCCCATGCACATGATCAAGGTCAATATGGAGAAGCAGCTCAAGGAGTGCCATGAGGCCCCGTTTTATACTCTCGGCCCGCTGACAACGGATATTGCTCCCGGCTACGACCACATCACCTCGGGCATCGGCGCCGCGATGATCGGCTGGTACGGCTGCGCCATGCTCTGCTACGTCACCCCCAAGGAACATCTCGGTCTACCGGACCGCGAAGACGTCAAGGCAGGCGTGATCACCTACAAGATCGCCGCCCATGCCGCCGATTTGGCCAAAGGTCATCCAGGCGCCCAAATCAGGGACAATGCGCTCTCGAAAGCGCGGTTTGAGTTCCGTTGGGAGGATCAATTCAATCTCTCGCTCGATCCCGATACCGCCAAGGATTTCCATGACGAGACGCTGCCCGACAATGCGGCCAAGGTCTCGCATTTCTGCAGCATGTGCGGGCCCCATTTTTGTTCGATGAAGATTACCCAGGACGTGCGCGAGTATGCCGCGAGCAAGCGGGTGAGCGAGGAGCAGGCCATCGAGCTCGGCATGAAGGAAAAAGCGGAAGAATTCAAACGGACCGGCTCCGAAATTTATCGTTAGAAATCGGGTGGTGCCACGCAGACGCGTTTCGCATCCGCCGAGGAGATACGCCATGGGAAAGCCAAAACCCGCCCCCCTGCGCGAGCGCGATATCACGAGGCAGATCGCGCGCGAGTACTACAGGGAATTCGATCAACTCATCGAAAGCGACGTGATTATCGTCGGTGCCGGGCCGTCTGGTTTGATTTGCGCCCGTGACTTGGCTGACATGGGCTTCCGCACGGTCATCGTCGAGCAAAGCCTTGCGCTCGGCGGCGGGTTCTGGCATGGCGGTTATCTCATGAACAAGGCCACCATTTGCTCGCCGGCGCACAAAATTCTTGAAGAGATCGGCGTGCCTTGCAAAAAGGTTAAAGACTGCGAGGGGATGTACATCGTCGATCCGCCGCATGCCACCGGCGCGCTCATCGCTGCCGCCTACGCCGCCGGTGCAAGGGTGCTGAACCTGACGCGGGTCGTCGATTTAATCCTTCGCCGGGAGGGCGTCCTCGAGGGCGTCGTCGTCAACAACACCACGGCCGAGATGGCTGGTCACGACATCATCCATGTGGACCCGATCGCGCTCGAGAGCAACATCGTCGTGGATGCTACGGGACATGACGCCGTTGTGGTGAATCTGCTGCATCGGCGAAATCTGTACACGGAGGTGCCGGGGAACGGCGCTATGTGGGTCTCTCGTTCCGAAGAAGACGTCATGGACCACACTGGCGAAGTGTATCCCAACTGCTTCGTGATCGGCTTGGCCGTTGCCGCCGTGTATGGGACGCCGCGGATGGGGCCGGCCTTCGGATCCATGCTGTTATCCGGCCGGTATGGGGCGGAGCTGATAAAGAAGAAATTGAAGCAAGAGTAGACTAGCGGTTAAGCTCCAGCGGCTCTTCAAACCCGTCACTCAGCGAGGCCGCAAGGAGAGAAGCCCCCGAGGCGTACTCTTGCTCGTGCGTTGAAGGGGGAGCGACTGAGAGCGATGCTGATGGCGGGTTTCAAGAGCTGCACCATGGATGTTCAGGATTTTCTCGTACAAGGTGAAGGCCGCGAGGAAGACAAGCGCGAAGCGTGGGAGCTCTTCCAGAAGGCGTACGAGCAGCAGATGAAAGGCGAATTGGAGGAGGCCGTCTCGCTCTATCGGCAATCCCTCGCGGCGCATCCCACCGCCGAGGCG
>Ga0310810_10008071_pt1 | contig 12080 bp, 12 predicted proteins | sample NCmetagenome_FD_207641 | JGI IMG/M metagenome (GOLD analysis project Ga0310810, IMG submission 207641) | Soil microbial communities from experimental microcosm in Duke University, North Carolina, United States - NC | ecosystem: Engineered > Artificial ecosystem > Soil microcosm > Unclassified ...
GGCTCGTTTGGGTACGTGGAGATCAGCAGGACCAAGACAGGGAAGAAACAGCGAACCGAGGGCTTCATCGAGAAGCCCTCGGTTAGACTATTTTATCAGCGGATTGGAGTTGAATTCTGTGTCGATCCCGAAGCCAGGACATTCTTTGTTACCTGGCTAGCGGGTAACGGAAAGAATCCCGCCTTAATGACGGCTTCCTGCCCTTCCTGACTCATGATGAACGTCAAGAACTCCTTCACGACAAGTGGTAATTCATTTTTGGGGTTCTTGTCGAGATAGAGGTATAGTACGCGCCTCAGAGGATACGTTTGATCCGTAATTGTCGTCGCGGAGGGAATGACGAACGGCATTCCCGGAGCCTCTGCCAGGGGCAGAATCCGGACATTCGAACCTTGCAATCCGAACCCGCTGTAACCAATCCCGGTCGGATTCCGGCTGAGATCCAGGATAACAGACGCTGCTCCTGGTTCATCGCGAACACCAGGCATAAATTCTCCGCCGGCGAGAGAATGCTCTTGGAAAAATGCCCTGGTGCCGGATTTTCGATCTCTTCCGTACAATTCAATCTTGGCCGTCTCCCATCCACCGGTCAGACCGAGTTGCCCCCATTGCGTAATCGGTGTTTTGTATCCGCGGTTCCTTGTCGTCGAGAACATGGCGTCCACTTCGTCCAATGTCACGCCTTTCAACGGATTGTCTTTGTGCACATATAGAGCGACGGCATCGACCGCTACCGGCACTGCCAGGGGTTCATAGCCGTGCTGCGTCTCAAACTCCTTGATTTCGGCATCGAAAAGCTCACGCGATGTGGAGATCAGCGGGGGAAATGCCCGTTCATCGATGACAACGACGTTTCCTACCTTGCCCGGAGGAGGTTCCAGAAACTTTGCGACAGCCTGAGTGGAACCGCCCCCTCGAATGTCAAAGGCGATCTTCGGCTGGCGGCGCTGAAATTCCATGGCTAGGCGGGTCAACAATGGGTACATCGTATCCGACCCTTGGATTTTAAAATTTCCAGCGACATGAGGTTGTGGGTTATAGTGAGGGAGATTGGCATCGGCGTTCAACGATGCCACAGTGCCGTGCTGTTCAGCCCTGGTCTCCGCAGGCTGGCTGACCATTCCAGTGGCAAACAACGCCACACCCAGAATTCTCAGTCCTTTCATATATGCATGATGCATGTTTGCCTTCCTCCTTGATTGTATGGCTGGTAGCCACCTTTGCCCTGGATTTTTACTGTAATAGGATTGCAGGGGAGTAACTTGAATGTTACGAGCGTGTTAACTTTTGATGCGCAGTCGATGACTGTGAAGGTCAGAGGAAACGGAAATACCTCACGGCGCTGTTGCCTGTGGCCTCATCGCGCTGAAGCACCACGATGCCCGATTTGGTCGTCTCATTGACGGTCAATGTCATGTTGGCGGAGAAGATATCCGTTTTGACGTCGTAGACGCTGAGAAGGCGGAGTTCTTTGGCGATTTCGGCGAAGCTCCCCACACGATCCAAATCCTGCACCGTCTTGAACGGCCGGCTTTGAATAACTTCTCCTGCCATCGACTGGCTGATGCGAGGATCCAGAGCCTGCAACACCAGGACATCAGCCGTATTGATGTTGATGCGGCTTTCGCCTTCTTGGGGATAAATGGTCACATATTGCAGCAGCCTGTCGACGATTTCAGGCGTCATGCCCTTGATCAATCGCATTTCACGCATCGTTTGCAGCGGCGCATTGGCCGCCCGATACGAGGGACGTAATGCTTGGTAATAAACCGATTCGGCGCCGGCCGCTTCCGGAATGTCGTCGGCGTCCACCCAATCGATGATTGCGTCTACCAGGTCGGGATTAATCTGCAAGAGACTGAATAGCCGCTTGAACCTCAACACCTTCGTTTTCTTCACATTCGGATCGTTAGCGGTCGCCAGATCATTTAAGTTCAGTTTGCTCCGTTCATCTTCGATCTGAGCCGACATCAAGCCGTCGCCGATTGCATATTTTTGTATCGGAAACGCCCACAAGTCCGTCGTGGCATCGTACATTTGTCCGGTCTGCTTGTCCCGCATATGGTCCTGTTGGAGAACGGCGCGCGCCGCTTGGACCGCAGCTCTGGTGAGCACACTTGCCTTGAAGTTGTCTCGGAACGCTGCGGCTTCGCGATACTCACGCCGCGCATCACTGTCGAATTCGAGGATCAGCGCAACGAGAAGAGCGAGGACGAGGATCGCGAGAAGAAGGGCAACTCCTTGCTCATCATGCCTACTAGAATGTTGCAAAGGATCGATTCTTACCCGCCCGCCCTGCCGCGTCGAGACGCGTCCTGCACCAGCAGCGTCGTTCTCGCATCGCTCAGAGCCTCGACCATTTGAAATCACCGGAGGCAAAGCTTGGTATGTACCTTCAAGCCCTCTCGCTCGCTCGGCCGTCCACGGAGCGGCGCGTCTAGACGCGCCGGGGCAGGGTGGGTGGGATAGACGGTCTTTTTGACCATCCTGCATTGGAGCTCAAGCTTTAGCGTATGACACGATGCGGAGGGTAGCGTCGAGATTGACGGGATTGTCGTATTTGGGCTTGATTTGGAGGTGGTGAACCTGCACGTCGTACGGCGCTTGCTCGAGCGCAACCAGCAAAGCCAACAATTGCGGCAGTTGGACGCCATCCAGTCGAAGATCGACCGCCGTTTCCTGATACCCATGCTGCGTCGTGCCCTGCTGCGGCTGCATGCCGACAATCCGGTCCCGAATCTGCACCGAGGCCGCTGCCTCTTCCATGAAGGCCAGGAGGGAAAACTGACCGTCACCGTTCGGCAGCCGTTGCTGTAATCTCGCGACACGGGCTTGCTTGGCCGTATAGTCTCCAGCCAGAGCGGCCAGTTCAACTCGTTCCTTGGATTTCCTCGCCGTCTGGCGCTCGACTTTATCGATCCTTGCCATGAGGGGATCCACGATCAGGAGGAACAGGAGACTCGCAATCACCACGGCAGCGCCGAGCGCAAGAATCATGCGCTCGCGGGCCGCCAAATGTCGCCAGCGTTCTTGTAGAGTCGCCATCATAGCCGCTGCACCGTATAGGTCAGACGAAACACCACCTGATTGGCGTTGGCGCCGACCCGCGTATCGGTGACCGACACGCCCTGAAAGAGTTGGTTTGTGGCAAAGGCTTGTTTGAGCTTCTCAACGGAGTCGAAAGAATTGGTTTCGCCCTCCAAGTGGACCGAGGATCCTTCCACGGTCAGCTCCCGAATTGTCAACGGAATGCCCGTTGGCAGCTGCTTGGCGAGATCGGACAAGTTTGCCAATACACTGTTGCGACTGCCGTCGATCACCGACAAGCTCTTATCGAGTTGAGCGACCCGGTAACGAGCGACATCGAGCTCCTCTCCGGGCGCGGCCCCCTCGCCAAAGGATTGAGCGAATTGCGCCTGGAGTCCTTGCTTGACCTGGGCGAGCGTCGACTGCTTGACCCACACGCGCACCGAAAGATCCCCCAAGGAAAGGATGGCCAGAATGATCCCACCCCAGAGCGCCAGACGCCGGTCTTGACGTGATTCGCTGGTCCTGGCTGAAGCCGCCTCCGACGTTGCCGTCAGATCCAATCCCAAGTTGGAACCAATCGCTTTTGGCTTCCAGCGCGGTCGCACGACTTTGGGATGGATGGCGAGTCCGAACGCGATAGAGAATGCCCGCGGGCAGTTGGCACCAAATCCTTGTCGCGGACCCACAGGTGTCAGGCCTAACTCGTGGGCTACGTGTCCGCCGAGCTCACGGAGTTTGGAGCCGCCGCCGGAAACCCAACAATGGGAAAGGCGCTGATGCGCCGTCCCTTCGTAGGCATGAAGCGAGACCCTCAACTCCTTCAATAACGGCTCGAGCCAGGCGTCGACCTCCTGCACCGCCATCGCGCGCTTACGCCGTTCGGCTTCCGCAAAACTGCACGCATAACGAACGGCCAGGGCATGAGTGAGGTGGTTTCCTCCCCACAACACAGTGCGAAGTACCGCCGGCCGGCCCTCCTGAATGAGGCATAGGGTGGTCTTCGTGGCACCCACATCGATGATCGCCAGATCGCCCGGTACGTTTGCGCCTTCTTCCTGTAGGAATTTGGTGACGGAATACAGTGCCATGCCGTCGACGCCGACCGCAGCCGGCTTGAGATCGGCGGCGGCGAGGAACTTGAGATGCTCGGCCACCTTGTCTTTCGGCGCCGCCGTGATCAACACGTCGGCTCCCTTGGGCTTTTGGGAACCTCCAACCGGCCCTTTGGGCGGCAGCACAATGCTCCCCATGGCTACATCATCGAGCGCCATCGGAATGAGATTCTCCACTTCAAACGGCACCACTTGTTCGAGCTTCGCCGAATCCCGGAACGGGAACGAGAGTGTGCGGATGAAGAGGTCTTGGCAGGGGAGGGCGGTGACGATGTCACCGCTCCCATAGAGCCCATTCTGCCACAGAAAATTGCGAAGCTGTCCGGCAAGACGAGCCGGTTCAGCCTGTCCAGGCTTTCCATACGGTAGCGGCAGATGGAAATATTCCACGGACTCGCGGCCGGATAAGCGCCGGCGAAATCGGACGGCCTTAATGGCTGTCTGGCCGAGATCCAATCCGACGCACTCAGCAACCATGGCGTGAACACCATTCCATCTAGACGGTTTGGGACGCTCGTATCTTACAGTGTTAACTTGGGATTTGCGACTGATCCTCCAATTTTGAAGGTCAATGGCGTGCCAGGGGGAAGGGGGGGAAGCGGCAATGTCGCCGCCTTCTGCGCCCATCCCGCACCGGCCAGCACGGTAACTGTTACTTCCAACGTGCTCGCTCGAACCGGCTCCCTCAGCAACAGCCGGCCAAGCGCGGTAATGGTTCCGTCGGGGCCATCCCCTTTGAAATCCGTGATATCGCAGATGGCGTCGTGACACGTCAGAGACGCCGTCACCCGGGAAAAGTTCAACGATGGGACGGCCGCTGGCCCAACGGGGATCCGCTCCAGGACCAGATCCTTAATCTCGGCCTTCCATGACCCGTCGCCCTTGAAGGCGATTCCTTCCTTTCCGCGGTTCTCCCACCGTTGCGTCACCTCCGCCTGCAATAGGCCCTTTGTGACGTACGGCTTAACCACGGTGGCGAGATCGACCTGTTGCACATGCGCCTTGAGGGATAGGGGACCGAGAAATGACCAGGATGAGGCGGTCACCGTACCGGTGGCTTTGCCGGCGCCCGATTGATTGCTCCCCTGAAATTGCACGAGCGCATCGACCGTTTGGTGCCCCGCCAACAAGCCGAGCACGCCGACATTGAGTCGCATGAGTTGAACAGGAATACTGACGCCGCCCGGTTTCGTCCAGACGAGGTCGCGCCATTCCACCGCCAGCGGAAGAGCGGGAGACCACTCCGCTGCCCGGATGTCCCACCCCGTTGCCCGAATGATCTCCGAGATGACCCGTGACTGCAGGGTTCCAAATGGAAAGGTCACGAAGAAAAAAAACAGAAGGCTTAGGAGCCCTGCTGCGATCCAGGCCAAAGGCTCCTTCTTGAGCGTCACTGTCGTCGGCCATGAGAGACGGCCGGTCATGACTTCACCCCTATCATGACCCACTGTCGGAAGGTGCGCAGCTCTTCGGGGCTGTCCTGTCCGCCTTCCTGGGACAACGTCAATTCGATCAAAATTGCCGCCGGCGCCGACGTTCTCGTTCGACCATCCCATTCATCCAGCCAGGCGTTCGCTTTGGGATCGAAATACCGGAGGTTGAAGCCCCGGACGAGTTTGGCCAATTCAAATTGATCCAGGCTCTCGTCAGTGACTCCATAAATGTTGCGTCTGATGAACCGCAGCAGCCGATCGTTTTCCCGGGTATAGACGATCCGAACCATTTCAGATTCTTGAACCGAGGAGCCGCCCCGGAACTGCCCCAACGTATTGAACGCGAGGGTGTCAGCCGGCTGTCCTTCCTGATTCGCATTGATGCCCATCATGGGTCCGTTGGAACTTGAGACCGCCGTGGACAGTTCTTCCGACATGATTCTCAAGGTGCTACGCATGAGTTGCTCGCGCGCCGAAGCCCGTTTGGCGCCGTCGATGGCCGACATGCTCACTTGCAACGAGCCGAATACCATGGCTGCTGTGACCGCAACGAGCGCGGTGGCCAGCACGATCTCTACGAGCGTAAAGCCGTTTTCAGAATCCACTCGTGGACGCAAACACATAGGTATTGGCCTCGAGCACCTCATCGGTCGCTCCTTGCTGCCAGAGAATCTGGATCTTTACTTCTCGAACAGCCGTCAACGGCGTCGTCGTAATGATGCGTTTCCACCGGAATCGTTCGGCCCGGTCTGCGACGTCGCCGGACACTTGATAGCCGGGAGGAGGATTGCGGAAGTCGCCGGTGGTTTCTCCGACCGGATAGACGGGACTGAGTTCTGCTTCGACCAATTTTTCCTGAGCCAACATAGTGGCGGCTGTAATGTCGGCGGCCCTGGAATAGAGATTGAGATCCCAATTGCGTAGCCCTAGAAGAATTGGCAATGCCAAGGCAAGAATCGCCATGGCGATCAACACTTCCATCAAGGTGAAGCCACGTGGGTCCGATACAGCCGTATGCCTGGCTCTTGGCATCACCACGTCATTACCCTGTTCAATGTGTTTCATTGCTTCGGGACGCCGACAGGAGAACTGGGCCGCAGTCCGGGTGTAACCGGTTGGAGCAACGGTCGGATCCTGTCGGGAACCGTCCAGGGCTTCGGCGGGTCAATGCGCTGATCCGTGATTCGAATCAAGGCTGTCACAGGTTCCACATAGACGCCCATGATGTGATTATTGGTATCCGTCAAATGTACGATTGCCTGGTCGATCCGCCCGTTTGGGTAGAAGAAAATGTCCATGCGCCCCGCTTCTCTTCGAGTGGTACCCACCTGCACGTCGGCAAATCGGATGGTCTCGGGTAGGCTGATCGGCATCGCCCAGGTAGGATCGAGCGGAATCTTTTCCTCCTTACCGTCGATGACCATCGGCCAATACATCCCTCGGTCAATATCGATGTAGAGCCGGACGGTCTTTTGCCCCATCATGGCAAGTTCTTGAAAGGACTTTAGTGCACCGACCCATTTACGTCCGACCGTGCCAAGATTATCTCCGATCGACATCCGGGGAATGACCATGCTCAGCATCCCGACCATCAAGAACAACACCAACGCAATTTCCAGCATTGTAAAGCCGCCGGAAGAATGCCACCGGTCGGCGGGAGTCGCCGTCCCGGAAGCAGAGAAACCCCGACAGTCATCGGCCGCTAGTCCTTCTCCATATTCCAGTTGGTGATATCGGCATTCACGCCTTCACCACCAGCCTCTCCGTCCGTTGCATATGAGGTAATTTCGTAATCGCCCTTGACCTGCCCGTATTGCCCCTGCTGAACGGGAGCGGGGCTCAGATATTTATAAGGATTGCCCCAGGGATCTTCGGGAATACTGGGCAAATACCCTCCTAGCTTCCATTTTTTTGGCACCATGCCGACCGAAGGCTTCTCGATCAGAGCTTTGAGGCCTTGCTCGGTGGTGGGATAGACGCCGTTGTCGAGCTTATAGAGTTGAAGCGCGCCTTCAATGTTCCGGATCTGCACTTTGGCCGCCGTACGCTTCGCATCGTCCGTTCGCCCCATGATGCGCGGAACAACCAGGGCGGCGAGGATGGCCAGGATTGCCACCACCACCATGATTTCAATGAACGTAAATCCGCGCTCCGATCTGACTACCGCTCTGTCCATGTTCCTCTGTCTGAGCACCGTTCGCCTCCTTAGATCCGAACGTTTAGCGTACCATCTGTCCCATCTCGAAGATCGGCAGCAGGATGGCCACGACGATGAACAATACGATGACGCCCATGACGACGATCATCACAGGCTCCAGCAAGGACGTAAATCGAGTGATCACGCGATCCACTTCACCGTCATAAATCTGCCCGATTCGGCGCAGCATCTCTTCCATCTCGCCGCTTTTCTCGCCCACGGCGATCATATGGGTCACCAGCGGCGGGAATTGGCCGCTTCGCTTCAAAGGCTCAGCAATCGTTTCACCTTCGCGAATGTTTTGCCGGGCTTCTTCGACGGCCTGTTCGAGCACTCGATTGTTCATCACGCGCCTCGACACGTCGAGGGCATCAAGCAACTGCACGCCGCTCGATAACATCGTGGCCAACGTGCTGGCCAGCCGGGAAATCGACACCATGCGGGCCACCTGACCGATCAGAGGCAGTTTGAGCAACCACCGGTCCGCCATGAGCTGACCGCTTTCCGTCTTCTTGACACGGCGGAAGCTCCAGATGGCCACGAGAATGAGGCTTAGCAGCACCATCCAATAGTCGGAGCAAAAGCGGCTGACTTCCATCAGTACAACGGTCGGCCACGGCAACGCTTGCTTGGAATGTGCGAACACCGCCGTGATTTTCGGCACAACGAACGTCACCAGGAAAAACAGCACCAGAGTGCCGACGACCAGCATGATGGCCGGGTAGAGGATGGCATTCGTCACCTTGTGTTTGAGGGCCAATTGTTTTTCCAGGAACTCGGCCAAGCGGAACAGGATCTGATCGAGAGCGCCGCTGGCCTCACCGGCGCGCACCATATGTACATAAATCGGAGAGAAGTCTCGTGGATATCGTTCGAGGACCGCGCTATAGGACGCGCCTCCGCGAATGGCCTCCCGCACATCCGCAATCAGTCCCTTGATCGCTTTTTTTTCAGTCTGGTCCATGAGGACGCCAAGGGCATCGACCAGGGGCAGACCGGCGACCAACAACGTGGCAAGCTGCCGCGTCATCAAAGCGACATCGGTGACCGTCAATGTCTGCGATCGTCCGAGGCTGGCGCCTGGCGTCGCTTCCGACCGGGTCGTTATCGCCCGAGTCGCACCTTCCTGTTCGGCCATCTCGGTGGGGAAGACGCCGTCCTTGCGAAGCTTGACGCGGGCCACCTTGGGGCTTTCGGCGTCGACGATGCCGGTCGCGGCGGCACCGTCCGCTTTATAGCCTCTGTACTGGTAGACCGGCATACCTAAACCTCGACTTCTTGCTGCGTCATGCGCATGACCTCTTCGGTCGTCGTGACGCCGGCAAATATTTTTTCTGCGGCTTCCTCTTTCAACAGCACCATACCCCGGGATACGGCGGCTTGCCGGATGGCAGCCGCGTCGGATTTGCTGCCGATCAATCGGCGAATCTCGTCGTCCAGTACGAGCAATTCGTGAATGCCGGTACGTCCGCGATAGCCGGTCTGCGTGCAGGCCGGGCATCCAGTCCCACGGTAAAACGTTGGTTTGCTTTTGCCCGGCACGACACCGAGCCTAATTAGTTCCTCGTCATCGGGTTGGTACGCCTGCTTGCAATCGGGGCACACCTTTCGAATCAGCCGCTGGGCGAGCACTGCGACCACGGAAGAGGCCACGAGAAACGGTTCAATGCCCATGTCGATCAGCCGGGTGGCGGCGCTGGCCGCGTCATTGGTGTGGAGCGTCGAAAACACCAGGTGACCGGTGAGAGAGGCGTGGATGGCAATCTCGGCCGTTTCACGGTCGCGGATTTCTCCGATCATGATCACGTCAGGGTCCTGGCGCAGAATCGAACGCAATCCGGCCGCAAAGGTCAGATTGATCTTGGGATTCACCTGCATCTGTCCAATACCGAGGAGCTGATATTCGACGGGGTCTTCGACAGTAATGATGTTCTTGTCCGGTGCATTGATTTCGCTCAATGCTGCATACAAGGTAGTCGTTTTCCCACTCCCGGTCGGGCCGGTCACGAGGAGAATCCCGTGCGTAAGTCGAATGAGCTGTTGGATGGTATGGAGCCGGTCCCGTGAAAATCCCATTTCGGAGAGGTTCAGCAGACGGTTTTCTTTTTCCAGCAAACGCAGTACCACTCGTTCTCCGTGAGACGTAGGGAGTACCGAGACACGGAGGTCCACGTCCTTCCCCGCCGTTCGTATGCCAAAGCGGCCGTCCTGCGGCAACCGCTTTTCAGCAATGTTCAGCCCCGCCATGATTTTCAGGCGGGCAATGATGTTCGACTGCAGATGCTTGGGCGGCGTCAGAATAGGGTAAAGCACGCCGTCGATGCGGTAACGGACAACAAGGCCTCGCTCGAAGGATTCAAAATGAATGTCACTCGCGCGCTGACGGACGGCCTGGAACAGAACGGAATTGACCAACCGGATGATCGGGGCTTCGTCGGTGGCATCCAACAAATCTTGCGGTTCATCCAGTTCATGCGCGATCTTGTCCAAATTCTCGCTGGCTGCGATGTCCTCCATGACCTGTTCGGCACCCGTCGGACTGGCCGCCTCGTCGTAGGCACGATTGAGACAGGACATCAGAGACATGGCGCTCGTCAATACGGCTTTGACCGGCATGCCGAGCAGTAGTCGGAGATCGTCGAGCGCCGCCGTTTCCAAGGGATCGGTGGTGGCCACGACAATCACTCCCTCGTCCACTTTCAGCGGCAACACCCGATACCGTCGCGCAAAATGGATTGGCACCTTCTTGATCCATTGATGATCGACTTGCGCAACATCTAAATGGGGCAGCCAGGGCATGTCGAACTGAATGGCGAGCGCCTGGAGAAGCAGATCCTCTTCAATGGCCCTGATCTTGAGCAGGGCTTCGCCGAGACGGCCGCCTTTTGTCTGCTGGATGTTCAAAGCTTCAAGCAGCTTAGCCTCCGCGAGGCCGAATTTTTGCTCGAGAATGGCCCCAAGCAAAGGTCTGGTTACAGGCGTATGTTTAGCCACGGTTTTCCAAATCTAGGGTTTATCCTGTCCCTCCGAGGCCCGTCAAAGCACGTAACTGTCAGAAAGATCATAAATTACTCCTGAATAACGGGCTCTGACAAGCAGAGAGAGGCAAATTACCGTATCTGAGAGGATACCCAGGGATCGAAATTGGTGTGACGTATTAGAGGAAGACCCCGATGCGTCGACGGCTACCGAATGTCGAACATCATGGTCGTACGTTGATTATTGCGTAAGACGTCGAGTTTAACGGAACTTTCGTTACGCAGTTGCTGGAATAATGACAGCATGGTGCCGGGATCCTTGATCTCCACCCCATTCACCTGCTTCAAGATATCTCCCTGGCGTAGACCGATCTTTTCATAGAAGCTGCTGGAAGCGATATAGTCCAGGCGAAACCCGGTGATCGCGCCGTTTGCCAGAACGGGAACGGCGCGAGCTTGCGACAAGAGCTTGGGCAGATCGTTCAAAGCCTGCTCCACTTCGCGACGATCGAGCACTTTCTTAATCTGGCCGCCGGCAACCGCAGCTGGTGGACTGGTTGACACTACCTGCGCGGTTGGAGCGCCTTCGAGGCCGGTGGACAACGGCAAGAATTCCTGTTGATTGCCTTGGCGGACTAGAATCCCACTTCGCTGGATGTCAGTAATCTCGCCGATATCCGGAATCTGGTCGTGCAGGCGGAAGAACAGCTGCCGTTTTCCCGCCAACTCTTCGACGATCGCAGACACGCCGCCGCGGTCTCCCACAACCACGCCAAGCAATTTAAGCTTTGACGCCAGGTTCAATGGCTGCCGCATGGGAACGCCGGGGATGCCGCCGGATGTGGTTCCCTCGGCCATGTTGACCGGATCCGGGGGGAGAGGAAACAACCCGCTCATACGCACCTGATCGGCAAGTGCCGATGGCGAGCGAGTGGCCGAAGCGTCCTGACCGGCCGCCCGAGGCAATGCCACCCCAGGCGACACGAACAATGCTTCGGCAATGACCGCGTTGATCGTATGCGCGACCAAAAATGTCACCCCCAGGACAAGGATGAGAATGATTGCCCGGCGCGACGTCATCACGGCAAGTGCTCCGATGTTTCATCAAACATGGTGGCCTATTGTAATGCGCATATACAGGGTGCGCAATAGAGGGAGGCTTTTTGAGCACCTCCAACGCTGATTCGAGCGCCAGTTCGTGTGCCCTGCGACTTCGACGGACTTCGTGCGGGACGGCGATGATCGCGTGAGATCCACCAGTCAGTGGACAATCTGCCGGAATCGTTTCATAATTTTGGCCGACTATTCAAAGGGAGAAAGGCACCATGAA
>Ga0310810_10008072_pt1 | contig 12080 bp, 11 predicted proteins | sample NCmetagenome_FD_207641 | JGI IMG/M metagenome (GOLD analysis project Ga0310810, IMG submission 207641) | Soil microbial communities from experimental microcosm in Duke University, North Carolina, United States - NC | ecosystem: Engineered > Artificial ecosystem > Soil microcosm > Unclassified ...
TTCGCGATCTGTTGACGCATGGCTCCGGTCTTCTGAGCGGCGGCCTTGGCAATGCGGTCGCCGGGCCCGTTGCCGTACGCGGACCGAACGACACACTGGCGACGTACATCCCGAAGCTCGGGTCAGTCGCGCTGGACTTTCAGCCGGGCACACTCTGGCGATACAGCGGCCTCGCCGGCTTCGACGTGCTCAGCCGCGTTGTCGAGATTGCGTCCGGCAAACCGTACGACCAGTTCCTGAAAGAGCGCCTGTTCGATCCACTCGGCATGAAGGACACCGGGTTCGCGCTGACGTCGGCCATCCAACCCAGGCTCGTCACGCTCTATCGTCGCGGCCAGAATGGCCTCGAACGGGTGCCCGATCAGAACGGCTTGAGCAGCGCGACCTACTTCTCGGGCGCGGGCGGACTGGTCAGCACCGCGGAAGACTACGCGCAATTCGGGATGATGCTCGTCAACGGCGGCGAGTTGAACGGCCGGCGATATCTGGGGCCGAGGACCATCGAGTTGATGGCGTCCAATCACACGGGTGACCTGGCGGGAGGACAGATGGGCATGTCGCCGCACGGGATTGGATTTGGTCTTGGCGTGCAGGTCGTCGAAGATCCGGTCGCGGCCGATCGACGAGTGTCGAAAGGCGCCTGGGGCTGGGCAGGGGCGTATGGGACCAACGTGCATATCGAGCCGGCGGCGGGAATGGTCCAAATCATCCTGATGCAGACGAGCACGCCGGCGCTGCAGCGGGACTTCGAGAACGCGGTCGCGCAGGCCATCGTCAAGTGATGTAATTCAGAGTGGAGATTTCAGCGTATCCAAAGGCAGAGCAAGAGGTGCTCTCATGAAAGCTGCAGCCGGTCTTCTGCTCGGGCTGACGTTGGCTCTCGCGTCTGCTCGCGTGCAGGCGCATCACTCTTTCGCGGCACAGTACGACGCCAACAAGCCGGTCACGCTCGTGGGCACGGTGACCAAGGTCGAGTGGACCAATCCGCACGCACGCTTTTACGTCGACGTGAAGGACGAGAAGGGCGTCGTCACGAATTGGAATCTCGAGCTCGCCAGCCCCAATGTGCTTCGGCGCAACGGCTGGACGCGCACCTCGCTCAACGTCGGGGACGAAGTCACAGTCGAAGGAGCGCTGGCGAAGAACGGCAGCAAGATGGCCAACGCCCGCGTCGTGACACTCGCCGGCGGCCGCAAGGTGTTTGCGGGGTCGTCCGGCGGCGATTCGCCGCCACCATCACAGGCCAAGTAATCGCGTCCGTAGTGTCCGGCCGCAGCCGGACCGCGAGGGAATTTGATTGATTAGAACTGGCCTCGCGCTCGCTCTCGCTGGCGCCGTTTTACTCTTTGCCGGCCCACTCGGATCGCGCCTTGGCATGTGGTCGTTCGTCATCGGCTTCCTGCTGTTGGCGCTGAGCCTGCTCATGGGCCTCGTCGGTGCGTCATTGGGCCTGGTGAGTGGCGTCAAGACCGGCCAGTGGGGCATGGCTGCCCTGACGATCGTCGCGGGTCTCGTTGTCGTCAGCGTTCCAAGCGCGTTCGTGCTCTCCGCGCGAGGGAAGCCCGCCATCCACGACATCACGACCGATCCTGAAAATCCCCCTCTGTTCGTTGCGGCGCTGCCACTCCGAGCCAAGGCCGCCAATCCACCGGAATATCTGGGCGGAGACGTCACCGCGCAGCAGCGGCGCGCGTATCCCGACATTCAGCCGTTGCTGCTTCGCAGCAATGTGGCGGAGACGTTCGATCGCGCGCGCGCCGTCGTCAGGGATCTCGGGTGGGAGATGGTGGGAGACGATCGCGCGATGGGCCGCATCGAAGCCGTGGACACCACGTTCTGGTTCGGCTTCAAAGACGATGTGGTGATCCGGATCACGCCGGGCGCAGGAGATGGCTCTCGGGTGGACGTGCGTTCGAAGTCACGCGTCGGGCTTGGCGATCTCGGAACCAACGCTCGCCGCGTCCGTGAGTTCCTGTCACGGCTGCAGTCGCGGTCGTGATCCCAGATTCGCATCCGGCGTGTCGCCTACTGCGGCTGGCGAAGCTGCGCTCTGAACATCGCTTCCTGGATCTCGGCTTCGAGCCAGCAGTTCGACGGATCGATGAACGGATTGGGCGCGCCGTTCTTCAGCCGCGCGTACTTGGCGGCCAGGTTGTACTGCGCGGGATGGTCGCCGAGGGGTACATCACAGGGGAGCGTGCGGATCAGCTTGAACGTCCGATTGAATTCGTTCTCGATGTCGGGCGTGATCGCCGCAGGAGATCGGTAGCTGCACGCGAACACGACGTCGAGTGTCTTGCCACCCTCCTGCGATTTCATCGTCCACGTCGTGCAGCCGCGCGTGTGGCCGGCCGTCAGGTGCGCGACCAGCGTCGTTCCTCCGAGAGTCACTTCTTCGCCGTCGCGCAGCATTCGATCGATGGGGTGCGGCTTGCCGCCAGGCTTGATAGCTTCGAGCGCGGGCACGTCCTCGCGCATGACGATGACCTGGGCCTTGGTGAGCTCCTTGACCAGCGCGTCGCCTTCCTGATGATCACCGTGCGCGTGTGTGCCGAGCAGAACCTTGATGTCCGAGAACTTGAACCCGAGTTGAGTGACCGACTTCTCAATGGTGCGGACGTTCCTCTCGTAGGTGCTGTTGATCAGGATATGGCCGGCGGGCGTGGTGATCAGGAAGGAGCTCAGCGTTCGCGTGCCGACGTAGTAGACGTTACCGACCACCTTGTGGGGTGGAAACGCCGTCGTCTGATCCTCGTCGGTGCCCATGTTGCGCGACAGGATCGAGCGCGGCGTATACGTTTGTCCGCGTACCGTGACCGCGGGCTGATCGGGAGGCTGCTGTGCGTTCGCTGCTACGGCCACGACGCTGATCGCGATACAAACGAACGCTAAATCACGCGCGCATCTGATCGACATTGTGTGCCCTCGACCTCACATCTTAATCGTTGCGCGCCCGACGCTCCGGCGTCACCAGCACTGCCCCCGTCGACATCGGCTGAACGCTGCGTTGATAAATCGACAGATAGCCTGACGCCGAGGGGAGCGGCACGTCGCCGCGCCGGGCGCGCCGCGCATCGAGCGCGGCCGCGGCCACGTCGAGCTCGAGCGCGCGCGCATCGAGGTCGATGCGGATGCGATCGCCGTTCTCGACGAGCGCAAGCGGTCCGCCGACGGCCGACTCTGGCGAGACCTCGGCGATCGTCATCCCCTTGTTGCACAAACCCGAGAGCTGACCGTCGGACACGAACGCGACCTCGTTCTCGAGGCCGGCCGCATAGATCGCGAACACGACTCGCGAGGCGGAGCCTGCCATCGCCGGCCCGCCCTTTGGGCCGCACCCGCGCAGCACCAGCACCTGTCCCGGCTTCAACTCGCCCTTCTGCACTCCGCCGATGGCGTCCTGCACATCGTCGTAGACCAGCGCCGGCCCTTCGAAGCGCCCATCGTTTCCCGGCCGACTCACACCTGGTCTGACGATTGCGCTCTCGGGCGCCAGCGTCCCGGATAGCACCACGATGGACGCCTGACGAGCGAAGGGTCGATCGAGCGGGCGAATGACGGCCGCGTCTTGCACCGCCACGCCCTCGAGATTCTTCTGCAGCGTCCGTCCGGTCACGGTCAGCACGTCGAGGTCGATGAGCGACCGTAGTTGCGCGAGGAGTGCTCGAGCTCCTCCTGCCGCTTCGAACGCGTCGATCGTGTCCGTGCCGTTCGGCGCGACGGCACTCAGTACGGGCACCTGCGTGCCGAGCTCATTGAAGAGCGAGAACACGTCGACATCGACGCGTGCCTCGACCGCAGTCGCCTGGAGGTGCTTGACGCAATTGATCGATCCGCTGACGGCCAGCACTGCCGCTACGGCGTTGCGGAACGCGCCAGGCGTGAGGATCTTCCTCGGCGTCAGATCCTCCCATACCATCTCGACGATTCGGCGGCCCGATTCGCGCGCCAGGTCGAACATCTTCGGGCTGTTGGCGAGCACTGGCGCCGCTCCGGGCAGCGTCATGCCGAGAGCCTCGCAGACGATGTGCATGGAGTTGGCAGTGCCCATGCCGGCGCAGACTCCGGGACCGCCGATCGCGTGGTCGCACATCCCCGCGAGCGTGTCCTTCGAGAGCTTTCCGAACATGGCCTGCACGGACCCGATGAACACCTCTTCGATGTCCACATGCTTCCCCTGGTAGTGTCCGCTCGGCTGGTAGCCGCAGATGACGAGGATGGTCGGGATGTTGAAACGCCCGGCAGCCATCAGATGCGCGGGCGGCGTCTTATCACACGACGACAGGCAGACCATGCCGTCGAGTTGCGCGCCCTCGACCGCAATCTCCATGTCGTTGACGATGAGGTCGCGGCTCGCCAGCATGTAGCCGCCACCCTTCGCCGCGCTGATGATGAAGTCACTCGGTGCGGCGGTGCGAATCTCGAAGGGAAGCCCGCCCGCCTCGCGGACCGCGTCCTTGACGACGCGCGCAATGCCGTCAAGGTGGCTGAAGCAGATCGCCAGCTCTGACGAGCTGTTGACGACAGCGATCTTGGGTTTGAGCATGTCCTCGTCGCTCAGCCCGAGCGCCTTCCACTGGGCACGTCGAACTGCTTCGCGCGGTGATCCCGGCTCGAAGTTGCTTCGGAGGGCCCTCGTGGTACGTTCTCCGTGAACCGTTACCGGCCGCTCCGTTGTCGCAGCCGGGAAGCCGCTGTCGGGGGCGGGTTGTGAGCCGTACTCCTTCAGCGTATACGGTCCACTAGAACGCGCTGAACCTGGTCCTGGCATCTGCACTCTCAATCGGACGTAATCTATCAGGCCCCGGTCGTGGATTGCAGAACAGGAGGTCACGTTGCGGGCAGCAGACACGCGCCTTGACGCAATCGTGGAACGGGACAGCGCCATCTCGAAGACCTGGTACGCCTACTACGTCCTCTTGATGCTCACGCTGTGTTACGTCGTCAACGTCATCGACCGGTCGCAAGTCCTCGCCGCTTCCGTCCAGGCAATCAAGAAGGAGTTCGGGGCAACGGACTTTCAGATGGGCATGCTGAGCGGTGTGCCCTTTGCGATTTTCTACTCGTTGATGGGCATTCCGATAGCCTCGTGGGCCGATCGCTCCAGCCGTCGAAATGTGCTGGTCGTGGCGGTGGCGATGTGGAGTGCGATGACGGCGCTCTTCGGCACCGCAGTCAACTTCGCGATGTTGTTCCTGAGCCGCATCGGCACAGCCGTGGGTGAGGCCGGCGGCAGCCCGCCCTCGCACTCCCTTATCTCCGACTATTTCCCGAAAAGCAGTCGCGGAACGGCGTTCGCGATCTATGCGCTGGCAGTGCCGATCGGCACGTCGATTGGTGCCGCAATGGGCGGCTGGGGTAATCAGAATCTCGGGTGGCGCAACACGTTCATCGCGATCGGCACGCCAGGAATCGTTCTGGCAGTCCTCGTCCTGCTGACCGTGAAGGAACCGCCACGCGGCATGTCGGACGGCGCGCTCGCGCGAAATGCCAGCACCGAGACTCCCGGCATGTGGGAAGTGCTGAAGTTCCTGTGGCTGCGCCGATCGTTTCGCCATCTCAGTCTCGCCTGCGCCTTGCACTCCGTCGTCTGGTACGGCAGCGGCGCGTTCAACAATGCGTTCCTCCAACGTTCACACGCGATGAATGTGGCGCAGGCAGGTTACTGGATCTCGGTGCTGGCAGCCATCGCCGGGGTTGGAACGTTTCTGGGCGGATATCTCTCCGATCGCCTCAGCAGTCGCACCAACGATCGGCGCTGGTACATGTGGGTGCCGGGCATGGCGACGCTCATCTGCGTGCCGTTCCAGTTTCTTGCTTACCTGTCTCCGAGTCTGGCCGTGACGCTTCCGTCATTCGTCGGCCTGATGCTCATGGCGGCGGTATTCTTCGGGCCCTCGTTCGCGATGACGCAGGCGCTGGCGACGTTGCGCATGCGGTCGGTCGCAACGTCTGTATTGCTCTTTATTCAGACGTTGATCGGCAATGGGCTTGGCCCCTCGGTCACCGGCTTCATCAGCGACCGGCTCGCACCTGCGTACCAAGTCAATTCGCTGCGCTATGCGCTTGTCCTCATCGGCGTCGTAAATTTCTGGGCCGCGGTACATTACGTGTTGGGGGCGCAGAGTCTGCGCGACGATCTCGCGATGTCCGAGAAGCTCACGAGCGCATGACCGATGCATACTGCCAGCCCGCATGTACGTCGTGATTGATCGATGTCCGGGAACCACGAAGATCACGGAAGATACGAAGATCACGAGGCTTGCGTCTGGTGTTCTTCGTGTTCTTCGTATTCTTCGTGATCTTCGTGGTAACGGCTTTAAAGACGAATGCTCAAGCTAACTGATCCCGAGAAAGCGATGCTCGATGGCCGCGACGGGAAAGCGCGCCAGAAGGCCATGGAGCTGCTCGTTCGCTACGCCGAGGCGCTCGGTGCCGAACGCTTCGTCGACACGCGGAACGTTGCCGGGGTGCCCGGGTCGGCGAATCCATTCTTGCAGCGGTACTACGCGGGCAAAGATGCCGACGGCCTCGACGCCATCTTCTCGTATTTCGATCTCGATTCCGATGAGCTCGTGGAGGTGCCCTCCGCGCTCGTGCCGACCTACCACCTTCAGGGCGGAGCAGATCCGCGGCAGTGGCAAACGCTCGGTGTCCCGGTGGACGTCTTCCGGAACCACCAGGAGCGCGAGGCGTTCGCGGCGCGGCACGACGTCAGCATCCTGAAGACGTGCACGCCGTACCTCGTCGGCAACGTGCCGGCGAAGGGTGAGCACTGCGCGTGGATGGAGTCGTCTGCTGTGATCTTTGCCAACGCGGTACTCGGCGCGCGCACGAATACGGAAGGCCGGGAGAGCACCAGCGCTGCCATGCTGACCGGCAAGATCCCCGACTGGGGGCTCCATCGGACGGAGTGCCGCTTCGGTACGCACCGCGTCGACGTCGAGACGGCCGTCGAGTCGGTGATGGACTGGGGCATGCTCGGTTACTTCGTCGGCGACGCCGTGCAGGAGCACATCCCGGTCGTTGTCGGCGACTTTGCCCGGCCCGAGATCGTGCGCCTCAAACACTTTGGCGCCTCCGCGTCCTCCTCTGGCGGCGTCGAGATGTATCACATCGTCGGGACGACACCGGAGGCCGAGTCGGTGGAGATGGCGCTCGGGCCCAATAGGCCCGTCGCGCAATTCACGTATGGCAAGGCGGAGCAGCGTCAGGTATACGATCGGCTCAACGCCAACGCCAGCGATCCCAACGTCGATTACGTCATGTTGGGCTGTCCGCACGCGGCGCTGGAGCAGCTCGAAGAAGCGGCGCTGTTGCTGCGTGGAAGACGTGTCAGCGCGAATTGCCATCTCTGGATATTCACTTCGCGCGCGGTTGACGCCGAGGCGAGGCGATTGGGGTACGTGAAGGCGATCAACGACGCCGGGGGCGTCGTGCTCACCGACACGTGCTCGGCGTTCGCGCAGGCGATTCCGCCAGGAACGAAGGTCGCTGCACTCGACTCGGCAAAACAGGCGCACTACTTGCCTGCCATTCTCGGCGTGCAGGCGTGGTTCGGATCGACCCGGGATTGCATTCACGCAGCGGTCAGTGGCCGCTGGAGCGGAGAACGGCCATGACGGTATCGGCGACAATCGTGCTGCGTGGTCGCGGAGTGGTAGGCGGGCGAGCCGAAGGCGAGGCGCTCGTGACGCGTGAGGCGATCCCGGGCTGGGGCGGCGTCAACCCGCAGCAGGGCGTCATCACCGAGACCCATCACGAGCTGCGCGGGCAGAGCTTCAAGGACAAAGTGCTCGTCTTTCGCGGGGCCAAGGGATCGTCGGGATGGTCGGCGATGTACCACACAGCACGACTCGCGGGCGCGGCGCCCAGGGCGCTCGTCTTCAACGAGATGACGACGAAGGTGGCGTTGGGCGCGGTCGTCATGCGCGTACCGAGCGTGACCGGCCTGGATCGCGACCCGTTGGACCTGATCGAGACCGGCGACTGGGTCACTGTCGACGGCGATCTCGGCATAGTCGAAATTCACAAGCGGAAGTAACCGTGGCGCGCACGCGGCGACACTCCTTGATGTGAGGTGTTCACGCCATGTCTGAACACAAAGCGACGATCCGATGGGCTCACTCGCAGGGAGAGTTTCTCAAGGGAAGCTATTCGCGCGAGCACACCTGGACCTTCGATGGCGGCGTGACGGTGCCCGCGTCTCCGGCACCCACGTCGGTGAAGCCGCCCTACTCGAATCCGGCAAACGTGGACCCGGAGGAGGCCTACGTGGCTGCGATCTCGAGCTGCCACATGCTGACGTTTCTCTGGGTGGCCTCGCGTGAGGGGCTCGAGGTGATGAGCTACGAAGACGAAGCGGTGGGCCTGATGACGAAGAACGAGCGCGGCATTCCGTGGGTGAGTTCGGTCGTGCTGCGCCCGCGCGTCACCTTCAACGGCCCACACCCCGCACCTGACGTCGAGGACACGCTGCATCACAAGGCGCACGAGGCCTGTTACATCGCCAACTCCGTGAAGACGGAGATTCGGGTCGCCCCCACGTTTTGAAGCCGCCCTGCGTGACAGGGGGATCTGAAGATCCGCCTCTCCATCTCACCTCATCGCCGATCGAGGTTGTCCGTAAGGCGCTTCTGCAGAACGGCGTGATCGATCGCGTGGACTGACTCTGTCCCCGCCAGGTCGAGCGCGTGCGCCGCCGCCGTGCCCATCGCAATGCACGGCCCCATCACTCTGATCGCCGACAACGCGCTCACATCAGCGTCGACGCAGCGTCCCGCTGCCACGATGTTGTCAGCCTCGCGCGGCGCCATGCACGACAGAGGGATGTAGTAGACGTGATCGGGCGCGAAGCGCTCCCAGTGCACCAACTCCTTCGCGTTGTGCAGCTCGACCCACCACGCGCATCGTGCCGCGGCATCCGCGGGCCGTTCTCCGGATCGAATCTGATCGAGCGTCAGTTGGCGCGCTCCGACAATCCATCGCGTCTGTCTGAGTCCGGGATTGCCGTACGTACGGATTGACGCGTTGGCGAAGATACGCGGAAACTCGGCGCGCAGGAACCGGATGATGTTGTCGGCCTGACGACGTCCTTCGAAGACCATATGGGCGCCGGCGGTCGGGTCGAGCGGCGTCTCGAAATGCGTGACGTTGGCGAGCATCACCGTCTTGCCGGGGAAGTGCATCAGGAAACCGTCGTGACGCACGAGCCCATACTGACTGCCTCTCTCGGCGAGGCGGTCGTGGACGTCCTTGATGACCATGTCCTTGACGGCGTCGATGTCGTATCCCTCGATGATGAAGTTCAGCGATCCGTAGACCGGAGCATCTGGCTCGCGGACCTCGAGTCCGGCCTGATAGCACAGCGTGGCATCACCGGATGCATCGACGAAGGCGGTCGCCTCGATGCGAAGGGCGCCGAACCGCGTGGCGAGCTCGAGATGACGGACGCGTCGCTCGTCGAACCCGACATCGACGAGCACGGCGCCGACCACGGCGCGAATCCCCGCCTCTTCAACCTTTCGTTCGATCCACCTCGCCAGCCTCACCTCGTCGTATTGAAACGTGATCGTGCCGGTCATCGACACCCGCCGGCTGATCGAGCCCTCTGCCGTCATATCCGCGATCAAATCGTCGGCGATGCCGTGGGTAATCTGATAAGGCTGGGGGCCGTGCGTATACAGCCCGATGATGGTGCCGATGATCGAACCAACGGCCTGTCCGCCGAGAGATGGCGCGGCGTCGACGATGACCACTCGGCGGCCCAGCTTGGCCGCTTCGAGCGCCGCCGAAACACCGGCAATTCCTGCGCCGACCACGCAGACGTCTGCCGTCAGAGTTTGCGGCGTAATTCGTGATGGACGGCGAATGGTCCGCGAAGAAGTGGGTAACGACACGCGATCTACGTTAGCCGATCGGCCAGCCAACTGCGGGCCCGGCGCGGGCGGCCCGATCCTGACGAAGATTTCATCAACTCTTCAGGCGAGGAGGGAATGCCGCTGATTACGATGGACAATCGATTCGACCATCACGCGTCTTCACGGAGGTGCTATGCGCACGGTCTACTGGCTCCTGGTCCTCGTTGTGGCAATGTTCGGCACGGCGTTCGTGACCCAGCACGCCGGGGTCACGGCGAGCGCGGCGGCCGCCGCATCCGCTGCGCCGCCGGCAGCGACGGAAGCATCCCCCATCGGCACCATCAAAGATGTGATGAAGGGCATCGTCGATCCGAACGCGATGGCGATTTGGGATTCCGTCGGCGCTGAGTCCACCGCGACCGGAGGCGTCCTCGAGAAGGCCCCGAAGACGGATGCCGAGTGGGCGGCCATCGAGCACAATGCGTTGACGCTCGCCGAGGCGGCGAATCTGCTGCTGACGCCCGGCCGGCCGATGTCGCGTCCCGAGGAGGCGAACGACAAGAGCAAGCCGGATGCGCCCGAGCTGACACCGGCGCAGATCGAAAAGAAGATCGCGGAGAATCGCGCCGAGTGGGTCAAGCACGCGAAGGAGCTTCAGGCGACGGCCGTGAAGGCGATGGCTTCTGCGAAGGCCCACGACAAAGATGGCTTGCTCAATGTGGGCGAGGCCATCGATAGCGCCTGCGAGAGCTGTCACGTCGTGTACTGGTATCCGGACGAGAAGAAACCGCAGTAGCACGTAAGCTCAGGGGCGCCGCGTCACGGCGCCCCCGTAGCCCGCCGTTCGCAGCCTCGATATACTGACCGTCATGCAGTTAGCAGAACGAATGACGCGTATCGGGATCGAGTCCGCCTTCGAGGTGTTGCAGAGGGCGCGGGCGCTCGAGGCCCAGGGCAAGAACATCATCCACCTGGAGATTGGCCAGCCCGATTTCCCGACGCCAGCCCACGTCAAAGAAGCCGCCAAACGCGCGCTCGACGAGGGGTGGACCGGCTACGGTCCGACGCCGGGATTTCCCGACTTTCGTCAGGCGATTGCCGACTACATCTCGGCGTCGCGTGGCATCTCGGTGAGCGGACAGAACGTGGTCGTCGTGCCGGGCGGGAAGCCCATCATGTTCTTCTCGATGCTCGCCGTCGTCGAACCGGGCGACGAAGTCATCTATCCCAACCCCGGGTTTCCGATCTACGAGTCGGTGATCAACTTCCTCGGTGCGACACCCGTGCCGATTCCGCTCGTGGAATCGCGCGGCTTTTCCTTCGACCTCGATCTACTCGAGTCGAAGCTGTCGAAGCGCACGAAGATGATCGTGCTCAACTCGCCGGCCAACCCGACCGGTGGCGTCATCCCGCGCGCGGATCTGGCGCGCATCGCCGATCTCGTGCGCGAGCGCGACCTGCTGATACTGAGCGACGAGATCTACTCGCGCATCTGTTACGAAGAAGCTCCGTCTTCCATCACGCAGTTCGACGGGATGCTCGAGAAGACGATCATCCTCGACGGCTTCTCGAAGACGTACTCGATGACCGGTTGGCGCCTGGGATATGGCGTGATGCCGCTGTGGGTCGCCGACGCGGTCGACAAGCTGATGGTCAACTCGAACTCCTGCACGGCGAGCTTCACGCAGCGCGCAGGATTGGCAGCGCTCAAGGGCCCGCAGGACGATGTGGACAAGATGGTGGCGGAGTTCCGCCGCCGTCGCGACGCGATCGTCAAGGGGCTGAATGAGATTCCGGGCTTCCGCTGCTCGGTGCCCGCCGGTGCGTTCTACGTGTTCCCGAACATCACGGGCACCGGGGTCTCGAGTCGCGAGCTCGCAGACATGCTGCTCAACGATGGCGGCGTGGCCTGCCTGAGTGGCACAGCCTTCGGCAGTTATGGCGACGGCTACCTGCGTTTCAGCTACGCGAACTCGCTGGAAAACATCCAGGAGGCGCTCTCGCGGATTCGCAAACTGTCAGAACGGTGGGCGACAGCGGGAGTGCGATAGCTCACGAGCGCTGGGTCTCGTCGGTGCGATAGCCGTTTCCTGTTGGTGCGATCCCGCCATTTGTTGGTGCGAGTCTGAACCCTAGTCGGTGCGAGTAGCCGATGCCTGTCGGTGCCAGCGGTGTCGGTGCATCGCTTGTGCCTGGGCTGCGTTATTGCCGAATCCGTCG
>Ga0310810_10008073_pt1 | contig 12080 bp, 11 predicted proteins | sample NCmetagenome_FD_207641 | JGI IMG/M metagenome (GOLD analysis project Ga0310810, IMG submission 207641) | Soil microbial communities from experimental microcosm in Duke University, North Carolina, United States - NC | ecosystem: Engineered > Artificial ecosystem > Soil microcosm > Unclassified ...
TTGCCGATGAAGCCGGCGGTCGGCGGCAAGCCGCCGAGCGAGAGGAGGCACACTGTCATGAGCGCGGCGAGCGCGGGGCGCCTGTGCCACAAGCCGGCGTAGTCGCGGAGACTGTCGTTCGCCTTGTCGCGCGTGCCGACCAGCGCGATCACGCCAAACGCCGCGAGGTTGGTCACGGAGTACGCGAGCAGGTAGAAAAGGATCGCCGCCTTCCCCACCTGGTTCGCCGCCACCAGGCCAACCAATAGATACCCGCCGTGCGCGATGCTCGAGTACGCCAGCATGCGCTTCAGATTGCTCTGCGCCACACCCACGACGGTCCCGAGAACCATCGTCAGAATCGCGATCAACGCGACGACTGGCGCCCACTCGTCCTTGAACGGCTCGAACGCCGAGAGGAACACCCGCACAAACGCGGCAAAGGCGGCCGCCTTCACGCCGGTCGACATGAAGCCCGTCACGATCGCGGGCGCGCCCTCATAGGCATCCGGCGTCCACATGTGGAATGGCACCGCGGAAATCTTGAACGCGAAGCCCACGAGCAGCAACCCGAGCGCCAGCAGGATCATCGGGTTGTTGCTCATGGACTGCGCGGAGAGGAACGACCCGACCGCCGCCAGCCTGGTGCTCCCGGTGACACCGTACGTAAAGGCAATTCCGTAGAGGAAGAAGGCGCTCGAGAACGCTCCCAGCAGGAAGTATTTGAACGCCGCTTCGGTGCCCGCCACGTTATCGCGGCGAATCGCCGTGAGCACATAGACCGCGAGCGACAGGATTTCGAGCGCGATGAAGATGACGAGCAGATCGGTCGCCGTCGCCATCATGATCATGCCGACGATCGAGAACAGGAGCAGCGCGTAGTACTCACCCGCCGGCAAACCGTCCCTTTCGAGGACCTGCGACGAGAACATGATCGTCAGCACGCCGATGATCGCCAGCGTGATCGTCACGAACAACCCGAAGTTGTCCGCGGCAATGACACCGAACCCTTCGGCGTTGCGGTCCCACAGGAGCACCGCCGCTGCACCGCCAAAGATCAACCCGATGAGGCCCAGTGCGCCGATTGGCGTTCGCTCACCAGGACGACGGAGCGCTTCTGCCCCCATGGACGCCAAGGCGGCCAGGGTGACACAGAGCATCGGGACGATGGCGTCTAGCTGAGTGTTGAACATGAGCTACGGCTCGATCTGCCTGCGCTGTTGCGACGAGTCGACGACGGTTTGCACTTTGATCGCGGCATTCGGCGTGTCGTTGCGCACACGTAACGGCTGAACCGATTGCACCTGCGCCACGAGCCGTTGCACGGCGGGCTCCATCGGCTTGAGGAAGATGGTGGGGAATACTCCCATCACGATCGCGACCGCACAGAGAGGCACCACGCTCGCCCACTCACGGGGCTGGAGATCCTGCAGCGTTTCGTTCTCTTCGTGCGTGACGCTGCCAAGATATACCCGCTGGAACATCCACAGCATGTAGACCGCAGACAGAATCACGCCCAGTCCGGCCGCAACGACGTAGCGCGGATCCCACAGGAACGCGCCGAGCATCGTCAGGAACTCGCCGATGAACCCGTTGAGTGCGGGCATGCCGATCGATGCGAGCGTGATGATGAGGAAGGCGGCCGTCAGACGCGGCATGACGTTCTTGAGCCCGCCGAACTCCGAGATCAAACGCGTGTGCCGGCGGTCAGACAGCATGCCGACCATCAGGAAGAGTCCACCAGTGCTGATGCCGTGCGCGAGCATCTGGTAGACCGCGCCCTGCACACCCTGCACGTTCATCGCGCAGATACCGAGGACGACGAAGCCGAGGTGGCTCACCGACGAGTACGCCACCAGCTTCTTCATGTCTGGCTGCACCATCGCGACGAGCGCGCCGTAGATGATGCCGATGACGGCCAGCAACGCGATCCACGGCGCGAACTCCGCCGCGGCCATCGGGAAGAGCGGAAAGGCGAATCGCACCAGGCCGTAGGTGCCCATCTTCAGCAGCACACCGGCGAGGATGATCGACCCCGCCGTCGGCGCCTGGACGTGCGCATCCGGCAGCCACGTATGGAACGGGAAGAGCGGCACTTTGATGGCAAATGCGACGGCGAACGCGAGGAAGAACCAGCGCTGGGTGTTCGGCGCGATGTCCAGCGTGTAGAGCTTCAGCAGATCGAACGAGTAACTGCCGGTCGCTTCGCTGTGCAGGTACGCCAGCCCCAGAATCGCGACGAGCATCAGCACGCTGCCCGCCATGGTGTAGAGCATGAACTTGATGGCGGCGTAGATGCGCTGGTCGTAGCCCCAGATCCCGATGAGGAAGTACATCGGAATCAGCATCGCGTCCCAGAACACGTAGAACAGGAAGAGGTCGAGCGAGACGAAGACACCGATCATCGCCGCCTCGAGCGCGAGGACGAAGATCGAGAACTCCTTCACCTTCTTGTCGACAGACTCCCACGACGAGAGCAGCGCGATCGGCGTCAGGAACCCCGTGAGCACGACGAGCAACAGGCTGATGCCGTCGATGCCCAGGTAGTAGTCGATCCCGAAGGCGGGAATCCACGCCACGCGCTCGACGAACTGAAAGTCGGCGGTCGCCGGGTTGAATCCGGCCCACAGCGCGAGCGTGACGCCGAAGCTCACGAGAGACACCGCGAGCGCCAACCAGCGAACGAGGCCGTCGCGTCGCCCGTCGGCGTTGCCGATCAGCAGCAGCAGCAGTGCGCCAGCGAGCGGCAGCGCCCAGGACAAGGTCAGCATTGGGAGTTGTCCGCCTATCGCCACAAGTAGTAACCGAGGATCACAACCACACCGACGAGCAACGATCCGGCATACGCGCGCACCGAGCCGGACTGGAGACGCCGCAACACGCCCGCGCTGCCGTCCACGATGGACGCGGCGCCATTGACCGCCCCGTCGATGACGCGCACGTCGAACCACCGCCAGAGGCCCTCGGTCGAGGCCGCCTTGATCGGCTGGACGATCGTCGCGTCGTACAGTTCGTCGACGTAGTACTTGTTCAGCAGAAGCCGATGCAGTCCGGGAAACTCGCGGACCATGTTGTCGGCGACTCTGCGACGCTTCACCCAGACGAAGTACGCGAACGCAATGCCTACGACCGCGATCGTCAGTGACACGCCCATCAACGTGAGTTCCAGTGCAGCGCGATCGGCGTCGGCGGCGCTTTCTGCTTCTGCGCCCGCCTCCGCACCCACCGCTTCACCAACCACACGCGTGGCTGAAAACGCCGGCGCGAGCCAGGTGCCCAGTTCGTTGTGTCCACCGATCGCGTGCGGAATCCCGATCCAGCCGGCCGCGACTGATCCGATCGCCAACACAATCAGCGCAAGAGCCATCGCCGGCGGCGCGTCATGAAGGTGCGAACCAGCTCCATGTCCGTGCGAGCTTGCCGCATGCCCGTGCGCCGCGTGATCGTCGTGAGCACCCGCCGTGGCAGGCGCATCGTGTCTTCTCTCACCGTGGAACGTGAGGAAAACCAACCGGAACATGTACGTCGCCGTCAGCAACGCCGTCAGCGCGCCGATGGTCCACAGTAGCTTGTGTCCCTCGACGAACGTCTCGAAGAGGATCTCGTCCTTGCTGAAGAACCCTGACAGCGGGAAGACGCCCGCGATTGCGATCGCGCCGATCAGGAACGTCCAGTACGTGACCGGCAACTCTTTCTTGAGGCCGCCCATGTTCCTGACGTCCTGTTCACCGTGTAACGCGTGAATGACAGAACCGGAACCAAGGAAGAGCAGCGCCTTGAAGAACGCGTGCGTGTAGAGATGGAAGATGCCGGCGCCGAACGCCCCGACGCCCATCGCCAGGAACATATAGCCAAGCTGCGACACCGTGGAGTACGCGAGGACGCGCTTGATGTCGTTCTGAACGAGGCCGATCGTTCCCGCCATCAACGCCGTCAGCGCGCCGATCACCGCGACAATCGTCATCGTCTCAGGCGCATGACTGAACAGCACCGCGTTGCGCCCGATCATGTAGACGCCCGCGGTCACCATCGTCGCCGCATGGATGAGGGCCGAGACGGGCGTCGGGCCTTCCATGGCGTCCGGCAGCCAGGTGTAGAGAGGAATCTGCGCTGACTTTCCGGTCGCGCCGATGAAGAGCAGCAACGTCGCGAGCGACAGGATGCCGAACCCGGTCTCTGCCGGCATCGCGGCCACCGCCGACGCGACACCCTGGAAATCGAGCGTCCCGAACTTGGCGAAGATCGCGAGCATCCCGAGGATGAACGCGTAGTCGCCCACGCGATTGACGATGAACGCCTTCTTGCCGGCGTCGTTGGCCGACTTCTTCTTGAACCAGAAGCCGATCAGCAGATACGAGCAGAGCCCGACACCCTCCCATCCGACGAACATCAGCGGGAAGTTCGCGCCTAGGACGAGCACCAGCATGAACGCGGCGAACAGGTTCAGGTACGAGAAGTAGCGTGCGAACTCGCTGTCGACCTCGTCGTGCATGTACGCGGTCGAGTAGATGTGAATCAGCGAGCCGATACCGGTGACCACCAGGATCATCACCGCCGAGAGCGGATCGACACGGAACGTGAGTCCGATGTTCAGATCGCCGGACGCGATCCAGGTGTAGAGCGTCTGCTCGATCGCCCTGGCTTCAGGCGCAAGGCCGGCCAGCTGCAAGACGACGATGACCGACACCGCAAACGACGCGAGCATCGCGAGCGAGGCGAGTCCACCCGACACGCCTTTCGGCAGCCGTCGCCCCATCGCCAAGTTGACGACGAAGCCGAGGAACGGAAACAGAGGAATTAGCGCGAGCATCTCACCATTTCAGCGAGGTGAAGGCGTCCGGATTAAGTGACTCTCGATGCCGGAACAGCGCGATGACGATCGCGAGGCCGACGGCGGCCTCGGCGGCGGCGACGGTCATCACGAAGAACGTGATGATCTGGCCGTTGACGTCGCCGGCGAAACGCCCGAACGCCACGAACGTGAGGTTCACGGCGTTCAGCATGATCTCGATCGAGAGCAGGATGGTGATCAGGTTACGGCGCAGGAACACACCCGCCGTGCCGATGGCGAACAGGATCGCCGAGACGATCAGATAGTGACCGAGAGGAATCACTGCTCGGGGCCCTCCCGCCGGGCGAGGACCACGGCGCCAACCATCGCAACCAGAATCAGGACCGACGTGGCCTCGAACGCGAAGGTGTGGCGCGTGAACAGCACCCGCCCCATCTCGACGACCGAGCTGACCGAGGCGGCATCGCTGCGTGAGGCCACGGGTGCCTCGATTTCGACGACCTTCGAGAGCGCCCACGCAAGCTGGACGATCAGCAGCGTCGCCAGGAGCGCGCCGAACCTCCCGATATTGGGGTGCGCGAACGGATGCGACCGGTCGTACTCGGCGGCGTCCTCGCGCGGCGCATTCAGCAGCATGACCACGAACAGGAAGAGCACCATGATGGCGCCGGCGTAGATGATGATCTGCGCGACGGCGACAAACGGCGCATCGAGCTGAATGTAGAGACCTGACAGCGCGCCGAACGACGCGATGAGCAGCATGACGCTGTACATCGGATTGCGCTGCCCGATCACGAGCGTCGACGCTCCGATCGCCAGGGCCGAGAAGGCGTAGAAGACGAAAGTCTCAGGCATCGAGGTACAGCACCAGGGCGGCCGTCGCGATCAGATTGAGCACCGACGCCGGGAACAGCCACTTCCAGCCAAACTGCATCAACTGGTCATAGCGGTACCGGGGTACCGTCCAGCGCATCCAGATGTAGGCAAAGAGAATGATGCCCACCTTGATGAGAAACCAGATCCAGCCGTACTCGGGTGGCAGGAATGGGCCATGCCATCCACCGAGATACAGGTCGGTAGCCACGGCTGACATCGTGACCATGTTGATGTACTCGGCCTGCGGGAAGAGCGCGAACCGCACGGAGCTGTATTCGGTGTTGTACCCGGCCACGAGTTCCTGCTCGGCCTCAGGGAAGTCGAAGGGGGCGCGGTTGGTCTCGGCGACGCCGGCGATGACGTAGATGATGAATCCGATTGGCTGCAGGAAGACGTACCACCTCGGAATGACTCCGAACCAGGTTCCGGCTTGCGCGTCGACCAGCTCGCGCAGCGACAGCGATCCCGCGAGCATGATCACGGCCGCGAGCGACGTCGCATACGCGAGCTCGTAACTGATCATCTGCGCGGACGCACGGAGACCACCAAACAGCGCGTACTTGCTGTTCGACGCCCATCCCGCGAGCACGATGCCGTAGACGCCCATCGACGTCACAGCGAAGACGACGAGCAGTCCGACATTGACGTCGGCGATGCCGAGCTTGATCGGTTCGTCGAGCAGACCGAAGAAGGTCGTTTCAGCACCGAACGGCACGGTCGCAAACGCGACGAACGCGGTCACGACCGAAAGCACCGGGGCCAGGGTAAACAGCCACTTGTCCGCGCCCTTCGGCCGCAGTTCCTCTTTGAAGAGCAGCTTGAGAATGTCGGCAATCGGCTGCAGCATGCCGTGCGGCCCGACGAGATACGGGCCGTAGCGCTGCTGCATGAAGCCCATGATCTTGCGCTCGGCGAGCACGAGGATGGCCGACGCGATGATCAACGCGTTGAAGACCACGAAGATCATGATGCCGATCGTGGTCGGGCGGATGTAGGGCGCCAGCGTGTCCATGTCAGTGAGCCGCCAGCATCGGCTGCTTCGCGCGCCACTCCGACGGCAGCGTGCAGCGGCCTTCCTTCACGTGGGCTTCGAACTCGTGACGGAACAGGTTCAGCGTGGTCAACACCGGCGTCGCGGCGGCATCGCCGAACGCACACAGCGTCTTGCCGACGATGTTGCTCGCCACACCATAGAGCAGATCGATGTCCTTGGTGCGTCCTTCACCGCGTTCGACGCGCATCAGCAACTTGTAGAGCCAGTCGCCCCCTTCGCGGCACGGCGTGCACTTCCCGCACGACTCGTGGCGGTAGAAGTGCAGCAGGTTCATCGCCAGCCACACCATGCAGACGCTGTCGTCCATCACGATGAGCCCGGCCGACCCGAGCAGCGATCCCGCCTTCTGGATGTGATCGAAGCTCGCCGGAGTATCGAGGTCCTTGTCGAGCAGAATCGGCACCGACGACCCACCGGGGATGATGGCCTTGAACGTCCGGCCATTCAGCATGCCCTGCGCGTACTGATCGCCGTAGATCAACTCGCGCAGCGTTGTGTGCATCGACGCCTCGTACACGCCCGGCCGCTTCACGTGGCCGCTGATGCAATACAGCTTCGGGCCGCCGTTCTTCTCCGGGCCGAGGCTCGCAAACCACTCGGGACCGTTCAGGACGATCAGTGGAACGTTGCAGAGCGTCTCGACGTTGTTCACCGCGGTCGGGCACTGATAGAGGCCGGCGACCGCCGGGAACGGCGGCTTGATGCGCGGCTGCGCGCGCTTGCCCTCGAGCGACTCGATGAGCGCCGTTTCCTCGCCCGCTTCATACGCGCCGGCGCCACGATGCACGTAGACGTCGCAGTCGAAACCGCTGCCGAGGATGTTCTTCCCGAGGAATCCGGCGCGATAGGCTTCTTCGATCGCGCGCTCGAGCGTTTCCTGCACGTGGTAGAACTCGCCGCGGATGTAGATGTAGGCGACCTTGGCCCCGATCGCGTAACAGCCGATCGCGCACCCCTCGATCAGCAGGTGCGGATTGCGCTCCATCAGCACGTGATCCTTGAACGTGCCCGGCTCGCTTTCGTCAGCGTTGCACGCGATGTACTTCGGCTTCGGGGTGTCCTTGAGGACGAACTGCCACTTGAGGCCCGTCGGGAATCCGGCGCCGCCACGGCCACGCAGCCCTGACGCCTTGACCTGCTCGATGAGGTCGTTCGGCTTGAGCGTCAGCGCCTTCCGCAGCCCTTCGTACCCGCGCGCGTTCTTCTGGTAGAAGTCCAGCGTGAACGAATTTGGCTCGCGGACGTGATTGGTTAGGACTGGTTGAAATGAAGCCATTTGTGAATCTTGTAGTAGGCGGTAGGCAGTGTGCAGACCGCCATTTCGTGCCTACTGCTTACCGTCTACTGCCCACTACTTCTTTTCAACATGCAAGTGACACCCGGTGAACGCGGCCCGGCCACGTTTCTTGATGTCATCAACAAACGCGCCGGCCTGCTCCGGCGCGAGCCGCTCGTGCCAGTCGTCGTTCACCATGACGACCGGTGCGCGATCGCACGCACCCAGACACTCGACCTCGATTACCGTGAACTCACCGTCACTCGTCGTCTGACCTGGATGAATCCCCAGCTTCGCGCACAGCTCCTCGGTGACGCGCTCGGCACCCAGCAGCGCGCACGACAGCGTCCGGCACACGTTCAGCACGTACTTGCCGACCGGCTTCGTGTAGAACATCGTGTAGTACGACACGACGTCCTCGACTTCCGCCGCTGTGCACCCGATCTGCGTCGCCACAAACCGCATCGCAGCACCGGTGATATACCCCTGCTGCTGCTGGACCAGATACAGCGCGTAGAGAATCGCCGACTTGCGCTGATCGGCCGGATAGCGCGTGACGTTCTCGTCGAACTTCGCCTGGTTCTCGGCGCTGTAGACGAACGCCTCACCCGCTTCCGCCAGCTTCCGTTCCGACCTGTGGAACTTGGCTGGCGCGTAATCCATCTCGGGATGAAAACTCACCGGTCGCAGTCTCCCATCACGACGTCGGTGCTGCCGATGACAGCAACCAGATCCGCGATCAAACCGCCCTGGGCTACGCTCGGGAGCGCCTGAATCGCCATGAACGACGGCGCCCGCATCTTCACGCGCCACGGACGATTGCTGCCGTCGGAGACGATGTAGCAGCCGTGCTCGCCGCGCGGCCCTTCGATCGGCACGTAGCAGTCGCCCTCCGGGACCGTGAAGCCCTGCGAGTAGATCAGGAAGTGCTGAATCAGCGCCTCCATCTCCGTGTAGACCTTGTCCTTCGGCGGCGGTACGACGCGCGTGTCATCGCACGCCCAGGCACCGGTCGGCGAGATTCGCTGAATGGCCTGCTTCGAGATGTTGATGCTCTGTCGCATCTCCGCGATGCGCACCCGATACCTGGCGTACACGTCGCCTTCGCTCGCCGTCGGCACGGCGAAGTCGTAGGTCTCGTAGCCGCAATACGGGAAGTACTTGCGGACGTCGTAGTCCGAGCCGGCCGCGCGCGCGATCGGACCGACCAACCCCCATTGATAGGCGTTCTCGAGCGAGACGACGCCGACGCCCTCGGTTCGGCGGCGGAAGATGTCGTTCTTCGTCAGCAGCCGCTCGAACTCGTCCACCTTGGTCGGGAATCGATCGAGGAACTCGTTCACCGCCTCGTGGAAGCCACGCGGCAGATCCTCTCGAAGTCCGCCAATGCGGATGTAGCTCGGGAAGAAGCGGAAGCCGGCGATCAGCTCGTTGATATTGAGCAGCAGCTCGCGTTCGCGGATCGCGTAGAACAGCATCGAGACCGCACCGATTTCCATCGCGTGCGTGCCGAGCCAGATCAAGTGGCTGGCCAGGCGCTGCAGTTCGGCGATGAGCACGCGGATGTCGTTCACGCGCTGCGGCATCGTCAGGCCGAGCATCTTCTCGACGCTGAGCGCGTATGCCAGGCTGTTCGACTGCGCGGCCAGATAATCCATGCGCTCGACGAGCGGGATGACCTGCTGCCACTTCTTCTGCTCCGCGGTCTTCTCGATGCCGGTGTGCAGGTAGCCGATGGTCGGCATCACGGATTGAATGACCTCGCCATCGAGCTCCAGCACCAGCCTCAGCACGCCATGCGTGCTGGGGTGCTGCGGCCCCATGTTCACGGTCATCGTCTCGGTTCTGATCTCTGCCATCGACTCAGCTCGGTCTGTGATGCTGCCTACCGCTTCCTGCCTACTTCTAGTGAGCGCGCTTGACTCGATCGCGTTCGATATTCGCCCTGAACTCTTCCTGGCTGACTTCGAGCGGTTCGTAGGTCTGCGCCGCCTTCCGGATCTGCACCGGGTAGTCCTTGCGAGCGGGATGCCCTTCCCAATCCTCGGGCATCAACAGCCGGCGCAGGTCGCCGTGGTCGTCGAAGACGATGCCGAACATGTCCCACACTTCGCGCTCGGGCCATCCGGCGCCGCGCCACACGCTCTGCACCGTCGGCAGCGACCCGTCACTGCTCACGCGCACCTTCAACCGCAGACGCAGCTTCTTCGAGATCGACAACAGATGGTAGACGACCTCGTAGCGAGGCTCGCGCGGCAGGTAGTCAGCCGCCGTGATCTCGGTCAGGACCTTGAAGTCGAGGGCCGGTGTGTCACGCAACGCCCGGCACGTCTCGACCAGTCGATCGGCCGGGACGTAAATGGTCGCGAAGTCGATGCTTCGACCGACTTCGAGGGCTGCGCCCGGTACGAGCGGCTGCAGGATGTCGATAATGGCGGCGGAATCCAATTACCTAAGACCCTATGATCGTGATCGTTCGATCTTCTGCTGCAACTGCACGATGCCGTAGATGAGCGCTTCCGGACGCGGAGGGCATCCGGGCACGAACACATCCACCGGCACAACCTGGTCAACGCCCTGAACGATGGCGTAGTTGTCGAAGACGCCGCCGACCGACGCACAGGCGCCCATCGAGATGACCCACTTCGGGTCGGGCATCTGGTCGTAGACGCGGCGCATCGCCGGCGCCATCTTGCGGGAGAGTCTCCCGGCCACAATCATCAGATCCGACTGACGCGGCGACCCGCGAAACACTTCCGCGCCAAACCGCGCGATGTCGTACCGACTCGCGGCCATTGCCATCATCTCGATCGCGCAGCACGCCAGCCCGAACTGCGCCGGCCAGATGGCCGACCGCCGGGCCCACTGGATCAGCCATTCGAGCTTGGTCGTGATGAACGGAAGTTCGGGGTCGAGTCCGTGTTCGTGAGTATCAGCCATGGGTTACGCGGCTTTCCGATCGGTGCGACCGCGCACCTCTCGCACAGCGGGCCCCCAATCGAGCACGCCCTTCCGCCAGACGTAGACGTAGCCGACAAAGAGGACCAGGAAGAACGTCAGGATCTGGAAGAACCCGAGCCACCCGAGGCTGCGAAGCGCCACCGCCCATGGGTAGAGAAAGGCAATCTCGATGTCGAAGAGCAGGAAGATCATCGCCACGAGGTAGAACTTCACCGAGTGGCGTTCACGCGCGTCGCCGACGGCGGGCATGCCGCACTCGTAGGGTGCCAGCTTCTCGGGCGTGGGATTCTTCGGGCCGAGGAGGATCGACGCGCCGATCATGGTCCCCGCGAACCCGAGACCGAGGCCGATCATGATGACTACGCCTAGCCAGCCGTCCATCTAGCGATTCACCCTGGAAGACACGTCGTGGAAGGTGACGCGGCGAGGGCTACTCGCAGCGCGCGCCACTCGCGCTTGTGAAGAGTTTCCCAAACCTGTTCATGCTATAGAACCCACTCTGAAAGGTCAATTACGACACCCTTGTCATGCGCTCGTCGTACATGAGGCCACGTATGCGGGCCGCGGCGCTCGGCTGCACCGTACTCTTACTGGTTCCCGTCGCGCTTCATGCGTAACAGGCGCTGTCGGCGCCGATCGCTCCGGGCGCGACCACCACAGGCGCTCCCGGCACCAATCAGACAACGCAACCTGAAAACGGGACGCTCGCGCGCAGCTCCGGTCGAAGGGATCGCGCACTACGCTGCGCGACGGAGACACCCGCACGCTCGACGTGAAGGTCGTCTGCTACTGATTGCCCGCTTCCCAGTCATACCCAGGCTGCGTCCTCAGCCGCACATCGTCAACCGGCTTCCCCATCGAGAAGTGGTAGAGGCTTTGCCACGCGTGACCGGTCAGGCCGAGAACTTCATGCACCGCATTGTCGAAAAAGCAGCCGATGCCTGTTCCGCGTGAATGGGCTGCCTCGGCTTCGAGATACAGGACCTGACCGATCATCCCGCACTCCCAGAAGAGGCGCCGGTAGAACCACTGACCGCGATCGCGGATGGCCGATTCGAAACGCGCGATCATCCCGAGGCTGAAGAACCCGTCGCTGGCGATCGCCTGATCGCACGACACACGATTCGCGGCCGACCTGACGT
>Ga0310810_10008074_pt1 | contig 12079 bp, 10 predicted proteins | sample NCmetagenome_FD_207641 | JGI IMG/M metagenome (GOLD analysis project Ga0310810, IMG submission 207641) | Soil microbial communities from experimental microcosm in Duke University, North Carolina, United States - NC | ecosystem: Engineered > Artificial ecosystem > Soil microcosm > Unclassified ...
AGGATCACAATTCCAGCTCAATAAGCATCTTATGGCAAGGGGAGAATATGGATTCCTGGGTAGCAGGACGCAGTTCCTGGTAGGCCTGCAATATCGTTTCGGATTGTAAACGTACGCAAGAGAGAGTATTATTTTTTTATTCTGTATCAGATCATGCATTCATGTGGGACATGCAAGAAAATCCCAACCGGGTGCTGGTATGCAAACAAATCACCGCCTCTAATTTAACTTCTTTATCTTGAACAAATGAACGAAATTATGAACCAGGAGCTACTACAACATTTTCAATCGAAACAACCAAGTGTCGAAATGCGCATTTCGGCGGGTAAGAAGCTGCGTGATAAATTTCCACGTAACAAACAAGGCGTGTTCAAACCAACAGCAAACCGAACCGATCCTGTGTCCATTTTAGAAGAACAGGGAAAATCACGGCTGCAGGACTTGGTGCCCGTCCGGTATGCCCGGATGCTAGCGTCTCCTTTCGCATTTCTTCGTGGCGCGGCAGCCATCATGGCGGCAGACCTGGCGGGAAACGGTGAAACGACGGGCATTAAGGTGCAAGCCTGCGGGGATATGCACGTAGCAAACTTTGGCGTGTTTGCTTCGGCAGAACGAAATCTTATTTTCGGGATAAATGATTTTGATGAGACGCTGCCGGGGCCATGGGAATGGGATCTGAAAAGACTGGTTGCAAGTATCGTAGCGAGCGGCAGGTTTTTGGGCGCCGATAAGAATTTGTGCGAAGAGTCTGTATTGACTGCGGTAAGTGCCTATCGTAAAAGAATAAAGGAATATGCCTACATGGGAAGCATGGAATTATGGTATTCAACTATCAGCGAAAAAGAAATCCTGAAAACGCTTCCAGGTGAACAACAAAAGGCGTTTAAGAAAATTGCCAGCAAAGCCCGTGCACGAACTCATATGCAGGTGCTGGACAAGCTCACAGATCTCGTCGACAAAAAATACAGGCTTCGGGACGATGCGCCGTTCATCGTTCATGAAACACATTCACAGTCCGGCAGAACCATTGAGGAAGCGTTGGGATTATTACTCGAATCTTATTTCCTTTCACTTGCTGATGATCGCAAAAACCTGCTTAAGCAATACCGCATTGTTGATGTGGCACGAAAAGTAGTTGGCGTAGGTAGCGTGGGGACCCGCTGCTGGGTAATTTTCCTTACAGGCCAACATTCTGAAGACCCCTTATTTCTCCAGGTAAAAGAGGCGCAGCCATCTGTTTTGGAACCCTTCCTCGCTCGATCGACTTATGCAAACCCGGGGGAACGCGTGGTACAGGGACAGCGATTGATCCAGGGAGCTCCTGATATTTTTCTCGGGTGGGGTGAACTGGACGGAAAAACTTTTTATGTCCGGCAATTACGCGACATGAAAGGAGGCGTGGAGTTTGATCCGGCAAAAGCGAACCTTGAAAACATGCCTGACTATTGTTCACTATGTGCCTGGGCCCTCGCGCTGGCACACGCAAAATCTGGGGATGCTGCTATGATATCAGGTTATGCCGGCAATAGCGATGAACTCGATGAGGCCATGGTTCAATTTGCGTTTGCATACGCTGATCAGACTGAAAAAGACCATAAGTTGCTTCGTGCAGCGGCAAAAAGCGGCAGAATTAAAGTGGCAGAAGTAGCTTCATAACAGCCAAATTCTACTTTATCGGTAGTTACTGAAGCCCACAGGGCCACTCTGCTGATGATGGGTATTTTACCACCAACTCCAGGCGAACTCGCCCGTGACGTTCTATAATGCAACGGGCAATGACCTACCGGAAGCGAACTCCCTGTTGTGAACAAATTCTTCCAGTTGATCAAAAATTCGGCGAACTATATCATCTTCTATTTCGAAAAAATTGGATTTCGAAATTTGCCTTTCAAATGTTTCGGACCATACCTGGCGGCAGGAAACGCATTCGATCAGCTGTACCGTTACCCTCAGCTTGTCCTTCAGGTATTGTACACCACCGGTAATGATGTGATTGAAACCAAATGCCGCACCCATTTCCCTGCAATCGGGGTATTGGCCAACAAGATTTTTTATGACCTGGTAGGCGATCACGGAAACAGAACTGACCCTCGTGAGCATAGAACTTATTTGCAGGCACAATCCGTCTGCAAAGAGTTTTGCCGATACATTTTTGGTTGCCGAGGTAAAAGGCAAAACGGCCAAAATTAAATCGCCGCGTTCTGTGGTTTCATACCCGCTATCGTTTGATCCGTGGTTAACTATTTTCATCGCACGTACCTGCACGCGGTTGGTGAAAACCGGGACATATTTTCCTTTCGGAATAGTAATGATGATCTGGTCGTCGCGGCCTAATTCTTCATAATATTTATGTAGCGCGTGTCGCAACCGCCCCGCATGAATCCGGACAATGCCGTTTTCCTGGGGGTTAAAATAATGCGGCTTATCCAATACACCGACAGCAATGGTATATTCCTTAAGCTGGTTAGCACGTCCAAGAATGGTTTCCTGTACGATAAAAGACAAAAACTTTTTCAGGATTACAGATTCAGTAAAGTGAGGGTCATGAAAAATTCTTTCCAATTGTTTCTCCACTGCATCAACGCTGAATAGTAATTTCGGTTCGGAAATGTCGGGCATTTTCATAACAGTCTTGTTTTAGGTTAATTCCTGGTTAATGATTATGGTTCCAGGGATATGGGATTTCATCATTGGAATTCAAAGCCCCCGAAGGGAGATTTTCAAAGGCAATTACAACCCGGTAAAGTTTACACAAAACCGTTGAGGTAAACGTTACACACATGCACACTAATCTTACATAATTCACATATTAAACCGTCTCGTCAAGTGGTGTAGGATTAGTCGGATTATCTCGGTCAGGAATGGTGCCTGAAAGGAGTTTTCATTTCTCCAATCGAATTTTCAAGCAGCTTGCCCAGCGTCGCAAAAGCGCCGTTAAGCATGAGATAGCCCGGGGTTTTTCTAAAGGATTCTATAGCTTCCTGGCTTGCCCAGTACGATACGAAATAATACTTACCATGCTCCACCATATCTGTTTCAAACCAGTATCCCGCACAGGAAACCGGCATCTGGGTTGAAACTAAAAAATATGTTTGCTCAAATTCACTTCTCTTTTGCTCAGGAATAAGGCCAGATAGGAAGAGGTAATACATATAGGTGGTTAAAACTTGCTCTCCTGTTGTGGTCAATATACATGCCGGAATTCAAAAGCTCACCAAGCTATACAAACAACTGGCTATCAAAATTGTTTTGCTTCAAATTAGTGTCGGCTGTTTCATAAGCATCGATTAGGTATCGAAATCCGGATGCACTCTCGAAATATCGAGAGTAAACCGGCTGTAGCGGGCCTAATCCGCCCTTTCAATCTGTAGTTTTTTGAGTTTCGAACGAAGAGTACTTGGGTGTATGCCGAGCTTCGATGCCGCGCCGTCATCGCCATTAATTTTCCAATTGCATTCCTGGAGTATTTTTAGGATATGTGCCTTTTCAACATCTTCCATAAGGACCTTTGCGTTATTTCCATTGGAATTGCCGCTTGTTTCCATTTGCCAGTCAATTTCCAATTGCGTACCCCTGCTGACGATCACCGACCTTTCAACGAGGTTGATAAGCTCCCGGATATTGCCCGGCCAGGAGTATTCGCACAGCCGGGTAAGGTCTGCTTTCGACACTTCATATACTTCTTTATTGAACTCTTTCGCGTATTTATTTACAAAATGAGAAATAAATAAAGGGATGTCATCTTTTCTATTTCGCAAAGGCGGTATGGTGATAGGGAAAACATTGAGGCGGTAAAAAAGATCTTCACGAAAATTTCCCGCTCTTACTTCTTGTTGCAAATTTCGATTGGTGGCCGCGATCACCCTTACGTCAACCTTTATCACCTGATGTCCGCCGATTCTTTCAAATTCGCCCGCCTGCAATACGCGGAGCAGTTTTGGCTGTAAAGCAAGGGGCAATTCTCCTATTTCGTCAAGAAATATGGTTCCGCCATCCGCTATTTCAAATTTGCCTTTCCGGGTGGCGATGGCGCTCGTGAATGCGCCTTTTTCATGTCCAAACAATTCGCTTTCGATAAGCTCATTTGGAATAGCGGCGCAATTCACCTTTACAAATACGTGGTTGTTGCGGAAACTGTTCCTGTGAACCAGGTTTGCGAACAGTTCTTTTCCCGACCCTGTCTCGCCCAATAATAAGACGCCCGCATTGGTGGTAGCGACCTGTTTTGACTTCTGGACGGCATATAAGATGGCATCGCTCTGACCAATCAGGTCGTGTTCCGTCTGGGCACCCAATTTTTCTGACTTCAGCAGCAGATTTTCTTTTTCCAGTTCGTTCTTCAACATCTGAATTTGTTCAAAAGATTTTACCTGCTCGGTATTGTCCATGCCAATTTTCATGATCCCCCTTATTGAATCGTCCTTGTTGTACACAAACACGTTGGTCCAGTTTACAACAAGATTATCCCCATCCCTCGTTTTTAGTTTCGTGTTAACACCTGGCATAGGCGTTTGTTCTATCATGGACTTCTGATAAAATGCATTAAGGATCGCTCCATCTTCGTTCGCAGCAAATTGCTCAAACCAGTTCTTCTTCAGAAGCTCAGTTTCCTGTTTGTATCCAAGTTTGCGAAGGGCATAAGGATTCAAAAACATAATTCTTGCATCACTATCCAGTTCAACAATCATCAGTTCCATGTTTTTAACCAGCAGGTTCCAGCGGGTGTCCCGCCAGCGCACTTGCTTTTCCAGTCTCAATTTTTCCTGCGTATTCACTCGCAATCGAATGCCCATGATGACGATAAAAGCAATCATGTTTAAATGAGAAGGAAAGAAAACTGTCACCCCAAGAACCCGTTCAATCGCCTGCATTTCTACCAGGTTGACCGTAGAAATTAAATAGAGAATTCCGTAGATGATCATAGCCGCCATCAGCCACCTTGCTTCCCTTATTTTCTTTTCCCTGATTCCATATATGGAAGCAGCCATTCCATAATACAGAATAAGTCCCAATGCCACTCTCGAAATGTAAAACCATGCGGCATGATCGTTTTTTGTGAAAAACATCGAAATATAACTGATGGCCAATAAGAACACGATGGAATACGAGACGAACCTTTTCTTGTAGTTGCTATAATACTCGATAAAGAACGGAAGAAGCGCGTAGTAGGCCCAGATAAAGATGCGCTTAAACTTGAGGTCGGCGGCGTAGGGGGGATTGTCCTCCAGTACAAACCCGCCCGGCGGCAGGATGAGAAACAAAAAACCACAGAGACAAAGAATGCCAAATACCAGTTCAGTTTTTTCACCCTCTTTATTCAGCCCGGCAATAAGGTTGATCAATCCGGAAACCAGCGCCATCCCCGCGGTGACCAGGGCAAGATTAAGGTAAAATAATTCCATGTGCTGCAATTCTACGCTCCAAACAGGTCAAAAATGATTGACAATTTATCGAAATAGGGCAAAAACGGCAAGTTATTTTATTCAGTGTTTAGATCATGGGTTTCGGGGGAACGGACTCAGGCCAAGCATGCTGAGCCATAAATCGGGTCCAAAAGGCAAAGGCGAATTGGTATTATGACTGATCAAATCTGTTGCAGGTTGCAAGTATCAACAAGCAAGATGTAAAAATGACGCCCTCCGTGGCAAATAAGAACATATTACCGCAACGCTAAAACGCTTCTCCCAGTGCGACGTAAACACCGGTAAAGTCTTTGCTCATACCCAAATCGAGGGCAATATTTGTTCGGGAGATCTTATTGAATTTAAGGCGCAGACCGGCACCTGCCGCCGGGTGCCAATATGTAAAATCATTGCCATAATATTCGGATACCGCGTGTAGGTTCGCAAACAAGACGAAACCCCAAAGTCCATTACTCGAAATGTCGCGCCTGTATTCCGACTCAAAATAAAGCAGCCGCCGGCTTCGAAACCTGTTTTGCTCAAAACCACGTCCTGACCTGCTGTAATAGTCCCACCCGATGGAGGGCAGATCCAGGTATGGAGCTTTTCCATCGGTAACCCTCCAGTAATAGCTCCACAAAGCAAGGAGATTTTGACGTCGTTTGTCGAACGGGAAATATTTACGTGTATCTATCAACATGGATTGCCAATTGGAGCTGCTTCCCAGGAATTCCAAATTAAACCGGTAATCCACTGCGAAATAAAATCCGCCGGGAGGATTGATGGAATTACGCCTTGAGTCAATCAAAAAATTGAGCACCGGACCTGATGACACATTATTCTTCCGGGTTTCATTTTCATAATCAAAAACCGGAACGTCAAAGTGTGCGGAATCATTTTCAGCACTAATATTAAAGTGATAATCCAGGTTGTATCCTGCTCCAAAAAAAACTTTGTCTCCGGTCTTCTTTAAAAGGCTATGATAAAACCGGATGTAATTATATTCAAGCAGTACTTTGTCATCGTGATTTGTATTGCCACCAAGTCCCCATGTGAACTGAGGATAGATCATGAATCGGGTGTCCCCTTTCCACAACAGGATGTCGTTGGGTAACCAAATCATGTTCCGGGCCGGAAGCACAAATTTTCCATCAAACGTGAACCATGGAGAAAAAGTAATTGTAGAAAGCGAGGTTGTGGAATCGTTACCGGTATAAAACGCAGCATTGAACGCCGTAGCAATTGCTTTTCCTCCGCCAGCCACGCTTCCGGCCACAGGTATCAATGAAAATTGGAACTTTTTTCGAATGCGGCCGGAGTCAATCTTTTTTTGATCGACTTTAAATATTTTCTTTAAAATGTCGATAACATCCTTCTGTTTTACCGTGGCAGTTGTATCGTTCACCGTTGTTTCCTGGGCATAGGTTGAGACGGCAAACACCGTGAATAAAAACAGCAGAAGGAACTGTGTACGTAGCCCTTTACGCAAAAGCAGCGTTGCGCTCATATTTCCGGCTAATAAAGTTGATACAAACCTAATAAACGGGAAGAAATGCCCTTCGCAGATGCGAATTATTTAACGGTTAAACCAGCGTAGTTCATATCATCCAGCAATTCTTTCTTCATGACCGGATCAAGAACAAACCGGCCAACGATTTCAGAAATATTGTTCTTGAATTGGAATCCTTTTTCAGATTGCTTTTCGATGTCGTTGAATTCCGGGTCAAGCAAACGCATTTTTCTTTGGAGTGCCAAACGTAACAGCGAAATAAACGGCACCTGCGGACTGCTGATTTTGTTCGCCCAGTTCAATGCGTCGGTGGATTGACGTTTGTGATAATAATACATGGATAGTCCCAGTTTTGAACACCAGGGCAATCTTGGACTGAGTTGCATCGATTTTGAAATCAGTTCAAACCCTTTTTCATAATACCCCAGGCAAATAAGGCCAAAACCCATGTTGCCGGTTATTGTTGTTGCCTTCCTGTTAAGAGAAATGCATCGCTCGATGGATTCATAACTTTCTTCCTTCTGGCCGGACAGCAGGTGAGCCCATGCAAGTGATTGATGAGCTTGCTGGCAATTGCTATCATGTGTCACGGCCTGTTGCGCATATTTTAGTCCATCTTTCAGCAAGTTTTTTGGAGCCGACGGCATCAATGCATACATGTCAAGATACATTTTAGACAGCATCGCAAGCACGATGGGATTTTCCCCCTCTAATTGCACAGCGTTTTTCAATGCATTGAAAGCCGTCTCATATGCTCCCGCATCATATTCCTTTTGATATGCGTAGTACAGGCTCATGGCCTCGTAAACACTCTGGTTCCTGGTTCTTTTCGATGGAGATGCGACTGATGTTTTGATGCTGCTTATAATACCATGATCATCGGCAATAGCAGTCAGGATCTGGTTGACAATCTCATCCTGAACTTCATATACGTTAGTCACTGTTAAGCGCCGCAAATACGTTTCGGTCCAGACCATTATTCCGCTCTGAGCGGAGGCAAGTTCCACGTTAAACCGGACCATGTCGTCAATAAAACGCACGCTTCCTGCCAAAACGTAATCAGCACCGGTTATTTGATAAAGCTTGTTGAAATCTTTTATTTCGTCGGCATACTTCCAGGTTGAGTAATAGGAAAGGACCGATATGTGCTGAAACCTCGCGAAGTCAATGCTTAATTGTTCGCCCATCCCTTCAACGAAATAATTCATCGCCTGTTTGTTGCTCAGGTTATGAAAAGGAAAGACGGCGAGCACCGGCTTTCGATCCGATATGTCAGCGGTAGTTTTTTTTATCACGCCAGATGAGGCGCTTTCCCCGGGAGATAGAAGGAATTCTTTCTTTGAGCCCTCTGTGCGGAGTTCGAAAACCGGGATATAAGTTCCTTTTGGAATGTCAATGATCAGGCTATCATTTTTTCCTTTATCGTTGTAATATTCACCAAGCATTCGCCTGAGCCTCCCGGCATGAATGCGAACAATGGCGTCGAGTTGAGGATTGAAATCCACCGGTCTCCCCAATGCCTTTACACCAATCGTATATTCTTTGATTTCATCGGTGCGCCCGGATAATTTTTCTTCAACGACAAATTCGAGAAATCTGGATATCACTTGTGAATTCCTGATAGCTTCGCAAGTCAGGATATTTTGTAGTTGCTCCCTGATTTTCTCGATCGTGATAGGCGTTGCTATTTCTGCCATAACAGTTAATTAACGGTTTAATGCTTCGTCATAAAACTTCTTCCATTTACCTTACTCACGGGAACGGGTCACCTGTAAATGATAAACTATGGTCAATGATGGAAAACATTTACATTCCACCGGTACGGATATAGATACAGAACTACTTTATGTGTCTGACAGGTTTCCTGTCTTTCACGAAAAAGTTGAAAGCTTGTACAATCAGAGCGTGGAATTCCAGGGCCTTTGTAGTGACTACCATCTCTGCGTCACAACACTGGGCCAATGGGAAACCAGGATGGAAAATGATAAGCAATTCCTCCTTGAATACACAGATTTGAAACGATCGCTGGAACAGGAATTACACCGGTTCCTGGAAAAAAGTTTTGCCAGTTCGTCATAACTTTTCAAATCACCTCTGCTGGATTTTCAGGATGGAGCACTGTTAAAGTGGCAAAGGTAGCCAGGCAGGCTAACGAGGCCAAAATTTAATGTGAACATTTTATTGCCGTTTATGTAATTCACTGGTGTATGTTTGAGCCGGCAAATCTTTGACACACAGAAGACAAACAATTAGAAAAGGTAAAATGATTTAATGCTAGGTCGTGCGAAATGGCGAAATTATCGGTATGCGGTAACGGATTAATAAGATTCAGATGGAAAAAATATCTCACAGGTTTGACCGGATCATTACTTCTGTACTGCTTGCAGTGGGTATGATCCTGATAACCGTACAGACAATTTCATTAATCTGGGAATTAGTTTCAAAAATTTATTTGCGTTTTGGGGAGGCGGGTCTTGGTTATGCACCAGAATATGGCAAGTCGATAGTCGTACTCTTCTTCAATGTGCTGCTGGCGCTCGAGATACTGGAAACCGTGAAAATTTCTTCCAGCGCACATGATGTTAAGATCCGCGTCATCTTGCTCGTTTGTCTTATTGCTATCAGCCGGAAGGTGTTGATGCTGGATCTGGGTCACCCGGAACCCATGGAGGAATTAGCCCTTGCCACTCTCGTTATTGCTTTTGCATTTAGCTATTTCCTGGTAACACGCAAGCCGGGTCCTGGTATGACTAAGGAGGATGAGCACAAAAACGAATAATCGGCCGATTGACAATAAAGCATCGATAAACGTGAAGTTGAATGGTGATGGAGGAAATGTAGTGACTAATAGAGTGTCTCATTTTAGAAACTCGGTTTAAATTTTGAACCACATAGACACATAGATACATAGGTTTTCACATAGAGCCTATGTGTCCGCCTATTGCGTCCTATGTGTCTATGTGGTTCAGATTTTCAATTGAGACATTTCTTAGGAAGGATCAACAAAGGGGTTCGATGATAACTGGCAGGAGCGTAAATAAATATTATGAAGCAAAGTGATTCGGTGCAGGTGGGGCGTTATCAGTTATATATTGTCGCCATTTGTTTGTTTGCGAATATTGTTGGATGTAAAACAAAGCCCGGCAGCGATGAGACTGTTCAATCACCGGTTAAAGCTCCCGCGCCGCAAGGAATGGCGTGGATTCCTGGTGGTGAATTCATGATGGGCGGTGATGCAGCCAGTGAAGGTTTGTGTGGATTGCCGGGGCTGGTCCGCGACGCGACTCCTGTTCACGAGGTATATGTGGATGGATTTTGGATGGACAAAACTGAAGTAACAAACGAAGAATTCGAACAGTTTGTGAAAGCCACCGGATACATAACAGTTGCCGAAAAAGCTCCCACAAAAGAAGAATTTCCCACTGTTCCCATTGAAAATCTGGTTGCGGGTTCGGTAGTTTTTACATCAACAAAACAGAAGGTTCCTTTAAATGATCACCTGCAATGGTGGCGCTATCAAAAAGGCGCAAACTGGAGGCATCCCGATGGACCCGAAAGCGACCTTAAAGGAAAGGAACAGGTTCCCGTTGTGCACGTTTGTTATTATGATGCCGAAGCATATGCTAAATGGGCAGGAAAGCGATTGCCCACAGAAGCTGAGTGGGAATTCGCTGCTCGTGGCGGGCGACCGGCTGAGCTTTATTCATGGGGAAACGATCTTAAGCCGGGCGGTAAATGGATGGCTAATATCTACCAGGGCCAGTTTCCGGTAAAGGATAATGGCGAAGATGGATTTGCAGGGATTGCATCGGTTGCGCAGTTTCCTGCAAACGGGTTTGGACTATATGATATGGCCGGCAACGTGTGGGAATGGTGCAGCGATTGGTACAGGAGCGATTACTATTTGCAGCTTGCATCAACCGGTACTGTTACTCGCAACCCAAAGGGGCCGGACAGTCCATTCGATCCTGCCGAACCAATGGAGAAAAAACGGGTGCACCGCGGCGGCTCATTTCTTTGTACGGATCAGTATTGCACGCGCTACATGGTAGGCACGCGAGGCAAAGGAGAAGTGAATACAGGTACGAATCATCTTGGATTTCGTTGCGTGAAGGATGCAAAATAGATTTGCAATAGAGTGCAGTACGCAAGGCGTAAACGGCAAAGGTGGGGACTTAATGCTGAAGACAAACGCAGCAAATAATAATAAATCAATGCCTATGGAAAGGCGATCGACCCTTGCGCGGCCAAATAAATAAATTGAAAAACGAGCTCATCATAACGGTAGCCTGTCTTTTGCCGCTGGCAATTCTGGGACAGGAACTTGAACCAAGGGTATATGCCAATCTCCCAAAGGGATTGAATGCAGTTGCCTTCCTGTATGGCTTGTCAAAGGGTAATGTGCTGACAGAACCGACGCTTCCAGTAGAAAATTTTAAAATAACGGCTCACAACCTGGGACTTGGTTATGTGCGCACATTTGCCCTGGCAAACAAGCTTTCCCGTGTACAGTTAACCATACCTTTTTTGCATATGATGGGCGCCCTTAAATTGAATGGTCGTGATACCAGCGGTACAAGAACGGGATTTGGTGACATGCGCATTCGGTTCGGAATTAACCTGCTTGGTTCAGAGGCGTTGTCGCCCAAGGACTTTGCAAAGTATCAGCAAAAAACAATCCTTGGTGTAAGCCTGGTGACCTCTGTTCCCACCGGTTTGTATTATAGGGATAAACGAATCAATCTTGGAAGCAACCGATGGGGATTCAAACCCGAGATTGGCGTATCACGCCGTTTCAAGCGTTTTTATGTGGAAGGGTATTCAGGGGTATGGATCTATACTAACAATACGAAGTTCCTTGAATCAAAAACGCTGACGCAGGACCCGGTGCTCACGGTCCAAAGTCATATTAATTATACATTGAACAAAAAAATGTGGCTGGGAGTGAACGGCAATTGGTTTAGAGGGGGCAAAACTAAGGCAGATGGTGATCCCGTGGGCAATTTAAAGGATAACTGGCGCATTGGAGGTATTTGGTCATACGCAATGTCCCGGCAGCATTCGCTAAAGTTGCAGTTTCATGTGGGAGCTTTTACTGATGTTGGCTATGACTACAGTATTGTTATCATCGGCTATCAATATGTATTTTTTTAATTGTTTTTTTTGC
>Ga0310810_10008075_pt1 | contig 12079 bp, 8 predicted proteins | sample NCmetagenome_FD_207641 | JGI IMG/M metagenome (GOLD analysis project Ga0310810, IMG submission 207641) | Soil microbial communities from experimental microcosm in Duke University, North Carolina, United States - NC | ecosystem: Engineered > Artificial ecosystem > Soil microcosm > Unclassified ...
AGAATCGAGAGGGCGCGGCCACCGCGGCCGCCGCCGCGATCGTCTTCCTTGAGCGCCGTCACCAGTTCGGCGCGCGAGGCGACGAGCGCCGGCACCAGCGCGAAGATCAGCGTTGTTCCCACCGCGCAGACGAGCGCGAACAGCAGCACGCTCGCATCGAGCGCGGGCGCACTGTCGCCGGCCAGCGCGGCGTAGTTGTTGCGTCCGGTGGCGATCACCGCCGGCGCTGTCCGCGCGAAGACACCGACGCCCCACCAGGCGAGCAGCGTGCCGCAGACGCCGGCGATCGCCGCCATCACCAGTCCTTCGGTGAGCAGTTGTTGCACGAGACGGCGGCGGCCGGAGCCGATGGCGAGCCGCACGGCGATCTCACGCCGCCGCACGCGGGCGCGGGCGAGCAGAAGACCGGCGACGTTGACGCAGGCGATCAGCAGGACGCACGCCGCTGCGGCCAGCAGCACCAGTGCCGACTGCCGGACGATCGGATCGACGCGCGCCTCGCGCAGCGGCACCGCCGTCGCGCCCCACACGACATCGGGCGCCTCGCTGTTGCCGATGAACGCTGGTCCGATCGCGGCCAGCTCCGCATTCGCCTGCTGCAGGGTGACGCCATCTTTCAGCCGCGCGACGGCGCTGATGAAATTCTGCGGCGTCGTCATGTACTCGCGGTAGTACAGGCGCGCCGCCGTCGGCGGCGCAATCCAGATGTCAGATTTCCCGCTGAGCCCGGTGAAGCCGTCGGGCGTCACGCCGATGATCGTGAGCGGTACGTCGTTGACCGTCAGCGTGGATCCGAGGATGGACGGATCGCCGCCCAGTTTCCGCTTCAATAGCCGCGCGCTGATTAGCACCACGGGCTGCGCGCCGGACGCCGAGCTTTCTTCGACCGTGAACAGCCGGCCCGCGCTCGGCTGCACGCGCAGCGCCTGAAAGTACCCGCGCGTCACGGTTTCGCCGTCCACGTGCTCAGGCTCGCCGCGGCCGCTCACCGTGAAGAGCGGGCCCGTGAACGACCCGACGCTGGCGAACGACGTCGCGACGCGCTCGAGCTCGTTGATGTTCGACAGCGACCAGCGCAGCCGCTGCAGCCCCTCGCGCGGCGTGATGCTGGTGTTGAAGAGGATCACCAGCCGTTCCGGATCCGCGAACGGCGGCGGGCGCAGCAGCATCGCATGCACGACGCTGAACATCGTCGTCGTCGCGCCGATCCCGAGCGCGAGCGTCAGAATCGCCACGACGGCGACGCCGCGCATGTGGAGCAGCGTCCGCACGGCGTAGCGCAGGTCGCGGGCGAAGGTATCCATCAGATGTGAGGACGATGTTACAAGGGGCGGTGTTAACATCCGCGCATGAAAATCGGCCGCTCGGCTAAAGCCTTCGCGCTACTCCTCATAGCCGGGCTTTCAACAGTCGTCATCGCTCAGCAGCCGGCGGTCCCGCCGCAGCTGGCGCCTCAGCCGGTGATTCCCGCGGTCTGGGTTCCGGTCCGGCCGATCGAGCCGCCGGCAACGCCGCTGGCGTCCGAGGCGTCGTCCGCGGGCGTGACGCGGTTTTCCTTCTTCGCCTACGGCGACACCCGCAGCGGCGGCGTGCTCGGCGTCCCCGGCGACGGCGATGTGATTCATCCGGAGCACACGCGGATCGTCGACCGCATGATCGCGCGCGCCGGCGAGCTGGCGCGGACGCCGTTTCCACTGAAGTTCGTCCTGCAGTCGGGCGACGCCGTCCTGCGCGGGATCAACGGCGCGATGTGGAACGTCAGCTTCTCGCCGATCATCGAGCGCCTGACCAGGGACGCGAACATCCCCTACTTCTTCTCGGTCGGCAACCACGACGTGACCGGCATGCCGGCGGGGGATCCGCAGCGCGCGCTCGGGCTGCACAACACGCTCACGGCGATGTCGAAGCTGATCCCGCCGGAAGGATCGCCGCGCCGGCTGAGCGGCTATCCGACGTATGCGTTCGGCTACGGCAACGCCTTCTTCATCGCCTTCGATTCGAACATCGCGTCGGATGCGATCCAGCTCGCGTGGGTCACCAACCAACTGGAGCATCTCGATCGCGCGCGCTACCGGCATGTGATCGCGTTCTTTCATCACCCGCCGTTCTCGTCGGGCCCGCACAGCGGCGCTTCGGGCACGCCGATGCCCGGGACCGGCCAGAAGGCGCCGGATCGTCTCGAGCCGGCGACCGTGGCTATTCGGACGATGTACGTGCCGCTGTTCCGGAAGCATCACGTCGCGCTGCTCGTGGGCGGGCACGATCACCTCTACGATCACTTCGTCGAGCACTACGTGGACAACGGCGTGACATACCGTATGGATAGCCTCGTCACGGGCGGAGGTGGCGCGCCGATCTACTCGTACGTCGGCGAGCCCGATTTTCGCGGCTACGTGGCGGCGAATGTGGCGGAGGGCGTCCGGGTCGATCATCTGATGAAGCCGGGCTCGACGCCTGAGGAGAACCCGCACCACTTCGTCGTCGTGCAGGTGGACGGCGACCGCCTGTCGCTCGAGGTGATCGGCACTGGCCCGGCGCCTTACACCCCGTACAACGGCTCGGCGAAGATCGTCCTGAGCGACCGCGCAAGCTGATTTTCTTGACATCTCGCGGTAGTAGAATCGGGGCTTCATCCAAGAGGCTCCCATGAAAAAGCTCCTGCTGCTGACGTTCGCCGCGCTGGCATTCATCGTCTTTGGCGACGCGCGCTCGGACACGCGCGCCGTCGCGCAATCCAATCCCAACACCGTCGTCAATCCGAACACGTATCAGGATTTGCGCTGGCGATCGATCGGTCCGACCCGCGGCGGACGCTCGACGGCGGCGGCCGGAGTGCGCACGCAGCCGAACGTGTTCTACATGGGCGCGACCGGCGGCGGCGTGTGGAAGACGGAGAACTACGGCGTCAGCTGGTTCCCGGTCTCCGACGGGCAGATTCCGACGGGATCGATCGGCGCGCTCGATGTCGCCGATTCCAATCCGAACATCGTCTATGCCGGCACGGGCAGCGAAGCGATTCGATCGAACGTGATCGTCGGGCGCGGCGTCTACAAGTCGACCGACGCGGGCAAGACGTGGCAGTACGCCGGGCTCAAGGAAGTCGGGCAGATCGGCCAGCTGAAGATCCATCCGAAGAATCCCGACATCGCCTACGTCGCGGCGATCGGCCAGCCGTTCGGCTGGGGACCTGACCGTGGCGTCTATCGCACGAAAGACGGCGGCAAGACGTGGCAGAAAGTGCTCTTCATCAACGATCAGACCGGCGCCGTGTCGATCGCGATCAACTGGCAGAACCCCAACGAGCTCTATGCCGGAGCGTGGCGCGGGCAGCGCAAGCCGTGGACGATCATCAGCGGCGGGCCGGCGGCTGAAGGCGGCGTCTACAAGACGACGGACGGCGGCGACAAGTGGACCCGTGTCAGCAGCGGATTCCCCGACGATCTCATCGGCAAGGTATGGGTCGATGTCGCGCAGTCGAACCCGAAAGTCGTCTACGCGCAGGTCGAAGCGAAGGGTGCGAAGGGCGGCCTCTACCGGACGGCCGACAGCGGCGGGAGCTGGACGCTGGTCAACAGCAGCCAGTCGCTGCGCGCGCGGCCGTTCTACTTCAACAAGGTGTTCGTCAGCCCGAAGGACGAGAACGACGTCTGGGTGTCCGAGCTCAGCTTCCACCACTCGACCGACGGCGGCAAGACGTTCGTCAACGTCAACACGCCGCACGGCGACAACCACGTCGTCTGGTTCAACCCGGATCAGCCGCGCATCTTCATCGAGACCAACGACGGCGGCGCCAACATCACGCAGGACAACGGCCGCAGCTGGTCGTCGATCAACAACCAGCCGACCGCCGAGATGTACATGGTCGACGCCGACGAGCAGTTTCCCTACAACATCTACGGACCACAGCAGGACACCGGCAAGAACCTCACGGTACCGAGTTTTCCGCCGACGTCGTGGGGACCGGACGATCCGATTCAGCTCTGGATTCCAGCGCCCGGCTGCGAGAGCGGACAAGTGCGGCCGATTCCGTCCGGCAAGATCGTCTACGGCGACTGCAAGGGCGAGTTCGGGCGCATGAACGTCGAGACGGGCCAGGAGCAGAACTACTGGATCAACCCGCAGCAGCGCTACGGCAAGCTGCCGCAGGACATGATGTTCCGCTTCGTGCGGCAGTCGCCGATCGAGATCGACGCGCACAACCCGAACATCGTCTATCACGGCTCGCAGTTCGTGCACAAAACGGTCGACGGCGGCGTGCACTGGACGAAGTTCAGTCCCGACGTGACCGCCAACGGTCCGGAAGGGCACGTGATCTCGGGCGAGCCGATCACGCGCGACATGACCGGTGAAGAGGTATACGCGGCGCTCTACTCGATGCGCTCGTCGCGTCTCGAGCCAGGCGTGTTCTGGACCGGTTCGAACGACGGCCCCGTGTGGATGACGCGCGACAACGGCAAGACGTGGAAAAACGTCACGCCGGCCGGCCTGCCGCCCGGCGGACGCGTGCACACCATCGAAGACTCGCCGCACCGCAAAGGCTCGGCGTACGTGTCGGTCTACCGGATGTACATGAACGACTTCAAGCCGTATCTGTACATGACCAACGATTACGGCGCGCACTGGACCCTGCTCACCGACGGCGCCAACGGCATCCCGATCGATCAGCCGATGCACGTCGTGCGCGAGGATCCCGAGCAGGAAGGCCTCCTCTACGCCGGCACGCTGCAGGGCGCCTACGTGTCGTTCGATCAGGGCAAGCACTGGCAGACGCTGCAGCAGAACCTGCCGGCGACGCCGGTGACGGACTTCAAGGTTCATCACGGCGATCTCCTCGCGTCGACGATGGGGCGGGCGTTCTGGATTCTGGACAACGTGTCGCCGCTGCGCCAGATCGCGGCGGGCATCACCAAGCCGACGCGCACGCGGACGACGGACAACCCCAATGGGCAGATAGGGCGGGTAGGTCCGATGGATCGGACCGGCGTGGCGCAGGGCTTCAGCCCTGCGAAGGATGTTGTTCTTGCGTCGATGCAGAGCGCGGCGGCCGGCGCCAGCGTCAAGCCCGCGGGACCGGGATCACTGGCGAAGACCGCGCCTGTGGCGCAGGGCTTGAGCCCTGCGAAGGTCGCGATCAAGCCGTTCGACGGCTCGAACGTGTTCCTCTTCACGCCGGCGCCTGCCTATCGCGTGCACTATCAGCCGCTCATCGGGCGTCCCGATCAGCCTGAGTATCCGCCGGCCGGCGCGCGGATCGACTACTACCTCGCGAGCCCATCGGGTGAAGTGAAGCTCGAGATCCTCGACGCTGCGGGCAAGGTGGTGCGCAGCTACTCGAGCGAAGCGCGCGCGGCCGCGGTCGGTGGACGCGGCGGCCGTCGCGGCGGCGGCCTGCCGTCGACGCTGCCGATCAAGGTCGGCATGAACCGCTTCGTGTGGGACCTGCGTCATGCCGGCGGACCGGCGACCGCGGGTGACGGCGAAGGCGGCGGCTTCGCCGGCGGCGGACCGCTGGTCGCACCGGGCAGCTTCAAGGCACGGCTGACCGCCGGCGGCGTGACCAGGACGGAGCCAATCACTGTGAAGATCGACCCGCGGATCGCGAAGGACGGCACGACGGTGGCCGACCTCGCTGCGCAGACCGCGTTCGCGCTGAAAGTGCGCGATGCGCTCGCCGAGGCGCGCGCGGTCCAGACGCGCGTGCGCCAGGCGATCGAGGCCAAGCGCGGCGACGCGGCGAAGCTGCAGAGCGTCTGGGAGCGGCTGACGACGAAGACGGGGCCGTACGAAGATCAGATGTTCGTGGATCAGCTGTCCAACGTGAACCGCGAGATCTCCGAGGCCGATCAGAAGCTCGGCGCCAGTGCCTTCGAGCGGTTCAATCAGCTGATGAAGGAGTGGACGCCGCTGAAGGCGGACGCCGAGGCGGCGCTGCGCTGAATCGGCCGCCATTTTCATTGGCGTCGGCGTCTAACCGCGCGGAGGTTTTATGAAGTTGCTGTTGGCCGTCGCGCTCGTCGCCCTCGCCGGTGTCCAGGACACGACGATCTACACGCCGGGAGACGGCGTGTCGCTGCCGCAGCCGACGAAACAGGTCAAGGCTGAGTACACCCCCGAGGCGATGCAGAATCGCATTGAAGGCAAGGTGGGCCTCGATACGGTCGTGCTGGCCGACGGCACGGTCGGCGACGTCAAGGTCGTCGAGTCGCTCGACACCGTCTACGGTCTCGACAAGAACGCGATCGCGGCGATGAAGCAGTGGGAGTTCAAGCCGGGCATGAAGGGCGGCAAGGCCGTCGCCGTCCGCGTGCACGTGGTCATCAACTTCACGCTGAAATGAAGGGTGTGTGGCGCAGCCCTTTTGGGGCTGCGAAAAGCGCAGGGCTGAAGCCCTGCGCCACAAGCCGAAGCCCTGCGCCACAAAGTCAAAACTGCCTTAGCGCAACTCGCTGGTGTTGCCGAAGTGTTTGGTGACGCTGGCGTTGAGCGCCGCGTCGCTCCTGGCGCCCGCCATCGCACGCTCCAGATGACCGCGGTACTCGGCGCGCAGCGCCGCATTCGTGCTTCCCTGTGCGACGACCGCGGCGCCGAACTCCATCGCCGGATCGCCCTGCAGGGCGGCAGCCTTCAGCACCAGTTGATAGCCGTCCATCCCGTCCAGCCCCTTCACCGGCGCCGAAAACATGAACGTCGCCTGCTTGTACGTTTCCACCAGGTAGCCGAAGTCGAAGACCGCAGACGCGGCGGTCTCGGTGCGGGCCGCGGCGCGCACCTGCAGCGCCGCCAGCAGATCGGCCGCCAGCTGTGGATGCGTGGACGCGTAGATCGTCGCGCGGCGAATGGTCTCCATGCGCGCGACCACCGGATTGGCCGGCGCGAGCAGCGCGAGCGTGTCGGCGGTGAGGTGCGACACGTCGTACGTCGGATCGACCGACTTCCAGTCTCCGCCTTTCATCGGCAGGGTTTTCGCGCCACCTGTCTCGAACGGGAAGCAGAGCAACGGCGGGCCGGCGAAGACGGGTGAGGCGATGGCGAGGAAGGCGGCGACGATCGAGCTGAGCACCGAGTAGCGTGTCTTCATATGCATCTCCTGTTGATCAGGACGCTACTCACACCGGATTGTTAACGCGCCACCACGGGCCTCTTCCATTTTCTCCACCAGCTCGCCTCATCGAGGCCGAGCGCGTCCCACCACTGGTCGAGCGCGGCGCGATCGAGGCGCAGCACCGCGTCGCGCGTCACCGCCACCGGCATCGGCACGCGAGCAGCCAGCGCGTCGACGACTGCGGTCCGGTCCTGGGCGGACACGCGCGGGATCAGGTGCCACAGCGTCATCGCGTCGCGGCCGCGCGCGTGCTCGAGCACGAAGCGCAGCGACGCGGCCTTGTGCGACGGATCGCGGCCGTTGTCGATGTCGTCCAGCGCATCACGGAAGGCCGGCTCGGTATCGTCGTAGCGCGGCGTACCCGGACCGTTGACCCTATCGGTGCGCGACGACGCGCCCGCGGGCACGAACGACTCGCGCCCGCGCTCTTCGAACGCCACCCAGCCCGCCTCCACGCTCAGCATCCCGGATCCATCCTCGTCGACGTGCAGCGAGTAGATGCAGCCGAGATCGGTGGCGGTCGCCGAGGGCGTGTTGACGACGAACTGGCCCGGAGGCGCGGTGATCACGGCGTGCAGCGTGCCGCGATCGAGCGCGAGACGATGATGGCCGTCGCGCGTGTCGGCCAGACGGACGCGGGTGCTTTCGTCGATCGTCACCTGACCGATGTCGCTGACCTCCATCTTCGCGCGCGAGCCCGCGTCGGTTGTCAGCGTCTGGCCGATCGCAATCCGCCCTTCGCCGACGAGCACGCTCGCGTCGACGCGCGGCGTGCCGACGATCACCGCGACCTGCCATGAGGCCTTGCCCGCCGTCGCTTCAGCGGAGGTGGAAGCGGGAGCGGCGTTCCTCCACGTGAGCCCGACCATCAACACGATCGCTGCCGCCGCGGCCAGCGCAGGCAGCAAGAATCTGATGCCGACGTAGGTGGACGGGCGGCCGCTGTCGTCGCGCGCCGCCAAGATTCCGGTAGTGTCCGCCTTTAGGCGGACCGTCGCCGTGATCCGCGGCGGGGCGGTCGCCGTGCTGCGCAACTGTCCGAGCATCTTCTCGATCCGCTCGATGTCGGGATCGGGCGCCGCTGTCGGATCCCAGAGGTAGTCGTCGTCTTTCATCGTCATGTCCGTTGGGGCCGACCCTGGTCGGCCCACCTCTCACGCAGCAGCTTCATCCCGCGATGCAGGTTGACCCGGACCGACGCCGGCGTCAGCCCTGATCGTTCGGCGATCTCGTTACCGCTCATCCCTTCGACCAGCCGCATCAGCAGCGTTTCGCGATACGCGTCGGGGAGCTTGCGGACGATCTCGAGAAGCGCGAACGTTTCGGCCTCGATCGGGTCGCCCCCCGGCAGCTCGTCCGGCAGCTCGACCTGTTCCCGCCATCGGCGCAGGTAGTCGGTCGCGCGGTTGCGCGCGATCGTCGCGATCCAGCCGCCGAACGCCGCCGGGTCACGCAGCTCGCGGATGCGGGTGTAGGCGCTGATGAACACGTCCTGGACCAGATCGTCGACGTCGCGCCGCGGCACCCGCCCCAGCAGGATCGCATGGACCATCCGCGAGTAGCCGGCGTAGAGCCGCGCAAAGGCCTCCTCGTCGCCGGCCGCGACGGCACGAATCGTCTCGGCGAGCGCGGCGGTGCGCGCCGGGGTCGTCAGAGAGTCGCCGGCGGGGAGAACGCGGCCAAATTCGAGCACATGCTCCATTCAGGGTCCGTCACAACAGAGGACGGCCCGGACAGGGGCGATGTTAACAACTCTCAACTCTCAACTCTCAACTCTCACCTCGGCTCGGCTCAGCTCGGGTTGTGTTGAGACTTGAGAGTTGAGCCTTGAGAGTTGAGGTGAGCCCTTGACGGCGTATATGCCTTTGAGCAATATGTCGCTATGCAACATATAAGGCCGGGGATCCTCGACCGCGAGCTGAAGAAAGGCAGCGCCGAGCTGCTGATCCTCTCGCTGGTCGAGGATCAGCCGCGCCACGGCTACGACCTCAGCAAGCTGATCGAAGCCCGCTCGGGCGGCGTATTGAAGTTCCGCGTCGCCTCGCTCTATCCGTTGTTGTACCGCCTCGAAAAACGCGGCTGGATCCTCGGCCGCTGGATCGAGAAGGCCGGTCAGCGCCGCCGCCGCTACTACCGCCTCACGCCGGCCGGCGCCGGCGTCCTGGCATCGCAGCGCAACACGTGGCGCGAGTTCTCCGAAGCGATCAACCGCATCACGGGAGTCGACCATGCCTGAGTGGCCGCGCCGGATCAACGAAGAGATGCGCCAGCACCTGGACGACGAGTACAACTCGCTGCGCGCGCAAGGCGCCAGTCACGAGGAGGCAATGCGGCGCCTGGCCGGCGACATCGACGAGGTGTCGTCGGCGAGGATGCCGCCCGTCCACGCCGTCAGGAGCGATTTGCGATTCGCGCTTCGCATGCTGCGCGCAAACCCGGGATTCAGCGCCGTCGTCATCCTGACGCTGGCGCTCGGGATCGGTGCGAACGCCGCGATCTTCTCCGTAGTCAACGCGGTGGTACTGCGCCCGCTGCCGTACGCCGAATCCGATCGGCTGATGGTGCTGTGGGGCAACCTGCACCGGCCCGGCGTCGAGGAGATTCCGGCGTCGGCCGGCGAGTACGTCGACTACCGCGATGGTGCGCGCGCCTTCGAGTACGTCGCCGCCTACGACACGCTCGGATACAACATCTCCGGCAGCGGCGAGCCCGAGCGCGTCGAGGGCGCCATGGTGACGGCGAACCTGTTCCCGCTGCTCGGCGTCACGGCGGAGATCGGCCGCACGTTCATCGAGGGGGAGGAGCAGCCGGGGCGCGAGCACGTGGCGATCATCAGCCACGCGCTCTGGACACGGCGTTTTCAGTCGAACCCGGCGATCGTCGGGCAGAAAGCCACGGTGGACGGACGCCAGGTCGAAATCGTCGGCGTGCTCCCGCCGTCGTTCGAATTTCCCGACGAGACCATTCAGCTGTGGATGCCGGTTGTGCTCGGCGCCGAGGCCCTGAGCCCCGACAATCGCGGCTCGCACGGCTTCACCGTCCTCGCGCGTCTGAAGCGGGCCACGACGGCGGCGCAGGCGCGGGCGGATCTCGACGCAGTGACGAGCACGTTCAAGGCGCGGTTCCCAGGCAATTACCGCAACGGGTTCAGCGTCGTCGTGCGGCCGCTGCAAGCCGAGATCGTCGGCGATACCGGCCGCGCGCTCTTCGTGCTGCTCGGCGCAGTGGGCCTCGTGCTGCTGATTGCCTGCGCCAACGTCGCGAACCTGCTGCTGGCGCGCGCGTCGGCGCGGCGCAAGGAGATCGCGTTGCGCACGGCGCTCGGCGCGACCCGCGGCCGCCTGATCCAGCAGCTCCTGACCGAGAGCGTCTTCGTCGCCGTCGCGGGCGGAGCGATCGGACTGCTGATCGCGTTCTGGGGCGTCGACGTACTGGTCGCCTCCGCGCCCGCCAGCATCCCTCGCCTGCGCGAGGTCGGCGTCGATGGGCGGGTCATCCTCTTCACGGCGGTCGTGTCGCTGGTCACTGGCGTGCTGTTCGGGCTCGCGCCCGCCGTCACGGCGTCGCGGGCGGCGCTCAACGAGGCGCTCAAGGAAGGCGGCCGGACGAGCGCGGGACATGGCCGCGCGGGGGCGGTCCTTGTCGTGTCGGAGGTCGCGCTGTCTCTCGTACTGCTGGTGGCCGCCGGCCTGCTGATCCGCAGTTTCGTACGGCTGCAAGACGTCGCGCCAGGCTTCGATTCCGCCAACCTGCTGACGTTCCGGCTCTCGCTCCCGGAATCGCGCTACACGACGTTCGAGAACGGCGACAGGTTCTTCGACGAGCTGTTCGCGGGGCTGCGTGCGACCGCCGGCGTCCGCGGCGCAGCGGCGACCAACGCGCTGCCGTTCAGCGACAGTGGCGGCAGCCGCTCTTTCTTCATCGAGGACCGTCCGCCGATGCGGCCGGAGGATTCGACCGAAGAGCAGCTCCGCATCGTCACCGACGGCTTCTTCGGGGCGATGGGGATCCCCGTCATCAAAGGCCGCGAGTTCACCGCGCGGGATTCACTCGCGAGCCCGCGTGTCGCGGTGATCAACGAGGCGCTGGCGCGCAAACATTTCCCCAATGAGGATCCGATCGGCAAGCGCATCAAGTTCAATCAGGACACTTCACGCTGGTATGAGATCGTCGGCATTGCCGGCGATATCAAGCACCGCGGGCTCGATGCGCGCGATCGGCCGGAACTGTACGTGCCGTATCGCCAGCCGCTGTTCGACAGCTGGACGGTCCGGCCGATGTACGTCGCGGTGCGCACGGCCGGCGAGCCGCTCGGCGCGGCCGCGGCCATCCGTCATCAGGTGAACCGTCTCGACCCCGACCAGCCAATCTCCAACGTGCGGACGATGGACGAACGCATTACGCGATCGCTCAGCGGCCGCCGTTTCAACATGGTGATGCTGGGGGTGTTCGCGGTTCTGGCGCTGACGCTTGCCGCTGTCGGCATCTATGGCATCGTCGCCTACTCGGTGACGGAGCGCACGCATGAGATTGGCGTCCGCCTTGCGCTCGGCGCGCAGCGCGGCGATGTCGTGGCCATGGTCGTGCGCCGTGGCATGAACATGACCCTGGCTGGCACCGGCGTCGGCCTGGCTGCGGCGCTTGCGATCGTGCGCGTAATGTCGGGGCTGCTGTACGGCATCAGCGCCGCCGACCCGGCCACGTTCATCGTCATCCCCGTGCTGCTGCTGGCCGTCGCGCTGGCCGCCTGCTACATCCCCGCGCGTCGCGCCACGCGCGTCGATCCGATGATCGCCCTGCGAGCTGAATAAGAAAAAACCGCAGAGACCGCAGGGATCGCCGAGAAGACGTTTTACTCTGCGCTCTTTGCGATCTCCGCGGTTTTTTCTTGTGCCGGTATACTCATCGAATGCCCGACCATGCCGAACGTCTGCGCGCCCTGCATCGCACACCGCCCATGCTCGTGCTTCCCAACGC
>Ga0310810_10008076_pt1 | contig 12078 bp, 12 predicted proteins | sample NCmetagenome_FD_207641 | JGI IMG/M metagenome (GOLD analysis project Ga0310810, IMG submission 207641) | Soil microbial communities from experimental microcosm in Duke University, North Carolina, United States - NC | ecosystem: Engineered > Artificial ecosystem > Soil microcosm > Unclassified ...
AACGGCGTGGCGCCCCTTCAGCAGGCCTCGTATTTCCAGTTGCGGCGCTTGCCTTCGGCCATCCATTCCACCGCCTGCGCCAGGCGCCGGCTGCGGGTGTCCTCACGCTTGGCCTCGACGATCCAGTCGACGTATTCGCGCTGCTGGCCGGGCGGGAAACCTTCGAATGTCGTGCGCGCGGCCTTGTTGCGGCGCAGCGCGGCGGCGAGGTCCTTCGGCACCTGCGGCGGCGGCCTGGGTGCGCCTCGCGTGCGTGGGCCGGGTGCCTTCACGCCCTGCTCGTTCAGCAGCATGGCCTTGCGGATCATCGGCAGCAGCGTCTTCTTCGCAGGAATGTCGCGCAGCGAGGTGATCTTGCCGAAGCTGCCCATCCCGTCGCGCTCGACGCCCTCGCCCACCACCAGGGCATGTTTCCAGAACCCGAACGACACGTGCTGCTTGAAGGCTGCCATCCCGCACAGGATGCCGCCGGCATGCATGAAGGTCGGCATGCCCCACTTGATCGTCTCCTCGACCTCGGGACAGCCCTCGTGGACCAGCGCCCGCAGCTTCTCCAGGGTCGGCTGGGCAAACGCCGCCGAACGGGCGATATAAGCATCCACGCGGGGATCCAGGACGGCCATGGGCGTTTCCTTGGGGCGAAAACGGGTCTATTCTGCCCCCCGCGTGTTCCAGTGGGCATTCCCGGGGGGGATCCGATGCCAGACCGTGAACGCCGGCAGCCTGCGCCAGCCAGTGGCGCGAGCCTGCGGGCCCAACTCAACCAGGAGCAGCTGATCACGCTGCGCGACCTGGAACGCTTCGGCTGGGAACTGAAGTTCGTGCGCCGGCCGCCTTTCATGGAATCGATCCCGGTCGTGTTCGATCCCGACCGCAAGGCGTTTGCGGTGATCCGTCCCGACGGCGAGATCGACACCGATCCCGGCTTCGACATCCGCGCCTGAAGACGACCGCGGCCTGCCGCACGGGCAGGCCGCCGGTTCAGTCGTTGCGGGCCGCCAGCCAGCCGTGGATGGTGTCCGGCACCTGTTGCTGCGCGCGCCCGGATACGTAGATCCCGATATGGCCGCCCCGGAAGCTGAGTTCGGTGTAATCGTCGCTGCCGACCAGGCCTTTCAACGCCCGTGACGCATCGGGCGGCACCAGGTGGTCCTGCTCTGCGAAGATGTTGAGCACCGGCATTTCCACCAGGCCCAGATGGACCTCGCGGCCGCCGATGTCGATGCCGCCATTGACGAAGCCGTTGCCCTGGTAGAACTGCTTGAGGAACTGGCGGAAGGCCTCGCCGGCCTGGTCGGGCGAATCGAAGATCCACTTTTCCATGCGCAGGAAATCCTCGACCGCGCGCCGGTCGTCGAGGATGTCGGTCAGGGCGACGTATTTCTGCAGGTTCAGCCGGAATGGCTTGAGCATCAGGTAGCAGTAGTTCATCAGGTCCGCCGGCACGTTGCCGAGCGTGTCGACGAACAGGTCCACGTCCAGCTCGCGCACCCAGTTCGACAGCATGTTGTCCGGCGTGTGGAAATCCACCGGCGTGACCATGGTGATCAGGTTGCGGACCTTGCCTGGATGCAGCGCGGCGTAGCTCAACGCGAACGTGCCGCCCTGGCAGATGCCGAGCAGGTTGATCGATTCGAGGCCGAAACGCTGGCGCAGATGGTCGACCGCGCCGCCGAGGAAACGCTCGATGTAGTCCTCCAGGTCGAGGAAGCGGTCCGAACGGTCCGGATAGCCCCAGTCGATGATGTAGACATCCTCGCCGCGCGCGAGCAGGCCCTTGACGATCGAACGGTCCGATTGCAGGTCGACCATGTAGGGGCGGTTGACCAGCGCATAGCTGATCAGCAGCGGCACCCTGGCCGTCGCGGGCTTGTCGCCGACGAACCGGTACAGCACGACCTTGCCATCGCGCCACACTTCATCGCGCGCGGTCGCGCCGTACGTGACCTCGCCCAGGTTGCGCAGGGTGTCGATGCCGGCGCCGAGCTTGGACTGCAGCTTGAGCGCTTCCTCCGCCAGCGCCTGCGCGGTGACATCCAGCGCCGACGCGCTCATGCGCTGGCCGCCTTGCCGGCAGGCTTCCTGGCGGACTTTTTCGCCGCGGGCTTTTTCGCGGCCGGTTTCTGCTTCGCCGGCCCCGGTGCAGCCTGCTTCGGCGTCCCTGCCGCGGGATTGGCAGCAGCGGCATCCCGCATCCGCCGCAACTCGCGCTCCAGGTCGGCGATCTTGCGATGCGCGGCATCCATTTCGCTGCGCGTCGGCATGCCGAACTGCCCTGCCTGCAGTTCGACTTCGCGCAGCACCCCTTGGCGCAGCTTCATCTGCGCGTTGAGCATCGCGCCGTACGACTCGCGGAAACGCGGCGACAAGGCAATCTGTGCGTAGGCGTCCTCGGCGGCGTCGATCCACAGGTCGAACAAGGCACGCGCGGACTTCGGTGGCTGGCCTGATTGCTGGTGCTGCGCGAGCTTGTCCTGGAACAGCGCGAATGCCTGCTGCAGCGCCTCGAGCATCAGCGCGTCGTGGGCCGCCTGTCGTTGCTGGCTGTCCAGCTGCGCCTGCAGCAAGGCCTGCAGCCGTTCCTGGTGCTCGCGGCCGATGCCGAATGCCGGCATGCCCAGCCAGCTGCGGGCTTCGCCGCGCCACGCGTCAAGCAGTGGCTGCGCGGCGCGCGCCCATTGGTCGGTGCCGTACGCGCCGGCGCCCTGCATCGAGGCGAACACCTGCGCGAAGGGGTTTCCGCCGAGCGCGCCGAGTGCGCGCTTCCATTCCTCGACGAGGTCCGCCGGGCTCGCCGGCGCATCGGCGAAGCGCGCGGCCACCTGCTGCATCTGCCCGTACCAGTCGCGGGCCTGTGCGGAGAAGCGATCGACCGCGGCATCGGCATCGGCGTTGCCGCCGCGCACGAGCCGGCTCCACCCGTCGACCGCCTCCTGCCAGCCGGGCACGTTCGTCGAGGAGGCAGGATGCTGCGTGCCCAACGCATCGCCCCATGCCTGCCAGTAGCGTCGCGCCAGGTCTTCGAACGTGTTGTCGGCCATGCATCCTCCTGCGAGGCGCCCATGCTATCGCCACGGGATGGCAGCGTCACGACGACAGCGCACCGTGGCGTCAGGGCTTGGGAATATGCAGGGTCTTGCTGATCATCAGCGAACCCGACAGCGCATACACCAGCACCAGCGGATGCAGCAGCCACGGGCCAAGCTGGTGGACGCCGAACCAGAGTTCCTGGCCCGTCCGGCCCGAGAACGCGGCCCAGGCCAGCAGGCCGACGATGAGGACGCTGGTCGGGATCGGCGTGCCCTCGAAGTACTTGACCTTGCCCTCCTCGCCCGACAGCGATTCGGCGGTCACGTTGTAACGCGCCAGCCGGCTCACGCCGCAGCCGACGAAATACGACAGCACCACCCAGTCCCAGCCGCCCTGCAGGCCGCAGGCATACCCCAGCGCGGCCGGGGCGACGCCGAAGGAGATCACGTCGGCGAGCGAATCCAGTTCGCGCCCGAGCGTCGACGCCACCTTGCGCCAGCGCGCGATCCGGCCATCGAGCGCGTCGAACACGAACGCCAGCGGGATCAGCGCCATGCCCCACAGCAGGTCGCGGACGCCATGCTGCTGCAGGAAGCGCATCGCCGCGAAGATCGCCCCGGTCCCGCAGAAGGCGTTGGCCAGGGTGAACCAGTCCGCGAGCTGGAAGTCGCGCAGCATTGAGAAATGGCGTTGTTTCATGGCGCGCCTCGATGGATTTGCCCCCAGCCTGCCAAAAATCCGGTGAAGGCGGCAAACTGGCCTGCCCACGCGCGAGACCGCCCATGACCTCCCGATGCATCCTGATCACCGGCGCCGGCAGCGGCATCGGTGCCGGCATCGCCACCGAACTGGCCGCCGCCGGACACCACCTGGTCGTCACCGACATCGCGCTGGATGCCGCGGATGCGGTCGTCTTCCGGATCCGCGCCGCGGGTGGCTCGGCCGAGGCGCTGACGCTCGACGTGACCTCCGACGACAGCATCGCCGCCGCATTGGCCGCGGTATCGCACCCGGTCGAGGTCCTGGTCAACAACGCCGGCCTGCAGCACGTCGCGCCGCTGGAGCAATTCCCCATCGGCAAATGGGATTTCCTGGTACAGGTGATGCTGGTCGGCGTCGCCCGGCTGACGCGCGCACTGCTGCCGGGCATGCGCGCGCGCGGCTTCGGCCGCATCGTCAACATCGGCTCGATCCACTCGCTGGTGGCAAGCCCCTACAAAAGCGCCTACGTCGCCGCCAAGCACGGGCTGCTCGGCTTCTCCAAGGTCGTCGCGCTCGAAACCGCCGATGCCGACATCACCATCAACACGATCTGCCCGACCTACGTGAAGACGCCCCTGGTCGACAGGCAGATCGCCGACCAGGCGCGCACGCGCGGCATCCCCGAGTCGCAGGTCGTCTCGGACGTGATGCTGAAGCCGATGCCCAAGGGGGTGTTCATCACCTTCGAGGAACTGGCCGGGATCACCGCATTCCTGCTCTCGCCGGCGGCGCGCAACATCACCGGCCATACCATCGACGTGGATGGCGGCTGGACGGTGCAGTAACCGCTGGATGACCCGCAGTCGCGGTCCCGTCGGCAGTGGCATGTCGTAGTCACGGCTGAAGCCGCCGCTTGCGACAGTTTCACGGTGAAGTTCCCCGGCGCGGCAGGCATGCGCATTCCCATGCAGGCCGACATCAATCGGGAAAGCCCGCCTTGCGCAGGCCTTCTGTCAGCAGCGTGACGTCGGCTTCGCGACGAAACGGCTTCTTCGCCAGCAGGAACCGGATCGAAAAACCGGGCCGGCTGGCCATGCATGCGTCCGCGCAGGCACGGGCCCCGGCGAGATCGCCGCACATCGCCAGCGCGGCCGCGCGGAGCGGCGCGACCAGGTGGTCGCGGGACGGGGAACGGCTGAACTTCTGCACGGCGTCCTCGAAATGCTGCACGAGGAAGCAGGCCAGCCCGTATTCGCGCCAGTACCACGGTTCCTCGAAATACGGGTCGATCTCCCGTGCACCAGGCCAGCGCCTCCTCCGGTTGCCCGGCGTAGACCAGGATCATGCCCATGTCGGCGTTGTTCCACTGGTTGCTCGGATTGAGTTCGATCGCGCGATGGATGTGCTGCAACGACAAGTCGAACTCGCGGCGCAGGTGATGGACCTGCGCGAGGATGGAATGGCAGGTGCTCTCGTCGGGATCGATGGCCACGCCATGCAATGCCAGTGCGTAGGCTTCGTCCAGCAGCGCATCCTCGCCGATCGGCGCGCCGTACCACTCGTTGTAACGCATCACCGCCAACAGGGTGTGCGCCAGTCCGTACCCGGGATCGATCGCGATCGCCTGTTCGAACAACCGCGTCGCCTCCGCGCGCTCCGCCGGGTGGTCCCACGCCAGGGCATTGCCCTTCAGCACGCATTCGTAGGCCGCCAGGCTGGTCGTCGCCTTGCCGCGCGCACGCCTGATGTCGCTCGCCTGGACCCGGCCCACCAGGGTGCTGACGATGGTCTTCACCACCTGGTCCTGGACTTCGAACAGTTCGGCGGTCGCCCGGTCGAACTTCTCGGCCCAGACCTGGGTGCCCGATTCGGTGTCGATCAACTGGATCGTGATGCGCATGCGTTCGCCCATGCGTCGCACGCTGCCCTCGACCACGAACCGCACGCGCAGCTCGCGCGCGACCTGCGCGGGATCGACTTCGGCGCCGCGATAGCGGAACGACGCCGCCCGCGAGCGGACCGCCAGCATGTGCCAGCGCGACATCTCGGTGATGATGTCCTCGCTGATGCCGTCGCTGAGGAATTGCTGGTCCGGATCACCGCCGACGTTGGCGAACGGCAACACGCAAATCGCGATGCGTTGGCGCCCTGCTTCCGGCATCGCCCCGGGAGCCGCCTGCGGGGCCGGCAATGGCGGGTGCGCGATGTGTTCGGCCAGGGCACGCACGACTTCAAGCACCTGCGGACTGCCCGCACGCACGGGCTCGTCCAGGTCGATGGTGTGCAGCACGCGCGCATCGATCGGCAGCGTCGCGGCGTCGAACCGCACCGGGACCAGGATGCCGCGATCGGCTGCCTCCCGCGCCTCGCCGCGCACCCAGCGCGAGGTGACCGAATCCTTCGACCACACCACCAGCACGGCGCCGGCGGCGGCCAGTTCGGTGTCGATCAGCCGGTCGAACTCCTGGCCCGGCGCGATTTCCGGATCCCACCACACCGACCAGCCGGCCGCGGTGATCGCCTCCACCAGCGGCATCACGCGGGCCTTGTCGCGACGACTGTATGAGACGAAAACGTCGGCCATGGCGCCTCGCGCATCCCGGCACACTTCGTTGGAAACGCGGCCCGGGTCGCAAAGGGGGTCAGGCTCCGGATTCCGGCGTCGGTGGGGCGCTTTTCCGCTGGAGCCGCATGCGCTAGCCTGCGCCGGAAACGGAGCGCAGGGAAGCCTCGCCTGTCATCACCAGGGAACCGGAACGTGGCGTTTGCCAGCAGCGACTCGACGACGCTCTGGTTCGATGTCGCTCCCGGTGGCCATTACCGGCTGGAAAGCTTCGCCGACGCGGAGAACGGCCAATGGGGCATCGGCATCGTCGACGCCGCCAGCGGCAAGCGGGTGGATCGTCTCTGGTCCAGCCATCCGGCCGCGGCGACCCACTGACGCCCGCACCGGCGAACACCGCGGCCGGGCGTTACTAGAATGGCGGGATGGCCTCGCCGCGCAAGATCCTCCACGTCGACATGGACGCGTTCTACGCGTCGGTCGAGCAGCGCGACGATCCATCGTTGCGCGGGCGGCCGGTGGTGGTGGCGTGGCGCGGCAGCCGCTCGGTGGTGTGCGCGGCGAGCTACGAGGCGCGCGTGTTCGGAGTGCGTTCGGCGATGCCGGCGCTGCGTGCCGAGCGGCTGTGCCCGCAGGCGGTGTTCGTGCCGCCGGATTTCGTGCGTTACAAGGCGGTGTCCCGGCAGGTGCGGGACATCTTCGCGCGCCACACCGAACTGATCGAGCCGCTGTCGCTGGACGAGGCCTACCTCGACGTCACCGCCAACCGCAGCGGGTTGCCCTCGGCTACCGCGACCGCCGAGGCGATCCGTGCGGCGATCCGCGAGGAAACGCAGCTCACCGCGTCGGCCGGCGTCGCGCCCAACAAGTTCGTGGCCAAGATCGCCTCGGATTTCCGCAAGCCCGACGGCCTGTTCGTGGTGCGCCCGCAACAGGTCATGGACTTCCTCGCGCCGCTGCCGGTCGGTCGCCTGCCGGGGGTCGGCAAGGTGATGGAACGCAAGCTGGCCGAACTGGGCGTGTCCATCGTCGCCGACCTGCGCCTGGTCGATGCGGCAGCACTGGAACAGCGTTTCGGGCGATGGGGCCGGCGCCTGCACGAACTGTCGTTCGGCATCGACGAGCGACCGGTGGTCAGCGAGCGGCCGACGTTGCAGGTCTCGGCCGAAGACACGTTCGCGAGCGATCTTCGCCTGGACGAGATCGAAGACCAGATCCGCCTGCTGGCCGAAAAGACGTGGAACGGCTACCAGCGCGAACTGGCGCAATCGCCCGAACGGATCGCGCGCACGGTCGTGCTGAAACTCAAGACCGCCGATTTCCAGATCCTCACGCGCAGCCTGACCCCGCCGCAGCCGCCGGCATCGCTGCAGGCATTGGCCGAGATCGCCTGCGCACTGCGCGAACGCGTCGGACTGCCATCGCGCACCCGTTACCGGCTGGTGGGCGTCGGCCTGTCGGGATTCGTCGACGCCGAGCGGCTGGTCGCGCAGCCGGAACTGTTCGGCGAGGCCTGAGCGGATCAGAACTCGAAGCGCAGGCTCAGCTGCGCCTGCAGGTCGACCCGGCGCGGCGACGATCCCTCCAGCAAGCGCTGGTCGCGGCGACTGTCGACCCGCAGCACTTCGCCGGTGACGCGCATCCACGCGTTCGGCCGCCAGTTGAGTGCGGCGGTGATCGCATTGCCATGCTCGCTGAGCGGCGCGGCCAGCGTCCCGGGCAACTGGCGCAGGCTGAACATGTCCAGCCGCACCGCCGGCCGCCACGCACCGCGGTCCCAGCCTGCGAGCAGGGAACCGGCGTGGAATCGCGTATCGAGCAGCAGCCCCGCGCGCGGCTCGAACGCGGTCGAGCCATCCATCGCCTGCGCGACCAGCACGACATCGCCCATGTGCATCCGCCCGGCCAGGCTCCAGAAACGCGTCCGCCAGGCGAACACCTTGCGTTCGTCGTACAGCTGGTACCGGGTCGGATCGGCGCGGTTGTCGTAGCGCAACAGCGAGACATGGTTGTCGCCGATGCCGGCGTAGTCCACGCCGGCATACCAGCCGGTGCGACCGTCGATCTCGACGAACGGCCGGTATTCGACCGGCACGTCCGAACGTGCCTGCGATGCGTAGACATCGGGCTCGCGTACGTCGGCATGCCATGGCGTCACCAGGTCGTCGAGCGCCCAGCCACGGCTGGCGAGCAGTTCCCCGGTCGGATCGTTGCCCCGATACAACGCGGCGACCGCACCGAGCGTGCGCGCCGGCGCGCGATGCTCGATCCGCCATTCGACGCCGCGCGTGCGCACTTCCTCGCCGATCCAGCTGTTGCTGGCCGAAGGGGTCAGCGTCCACGGGCTGGCCCAGCCGACCGCATCGTTTTCCAGAGACACCGGCGGGAAAAACGCGCCGGCCTTCAGCGACCAGCGCCAAGGCGTGGTCGAGACCGGCCGATAACGGATCCAGGCATCGAGCAGGTCCACGGGATGCTCGCGACCTGGCCGGTATTGCAGTTCGGCCGACGCCAGCCATTCCGGCGCCAGCTGGAACGCGCCGGACAGCACGCCTTCCACGTCGCGCACATTGCCACCACGACCGAATCGGGTCTTGCCCAGCCCGCCGTCGCTCCACGCGCGTTCCCCGGGCACTGCGGCGACGCGCAGGTCGAGGTAGCCATGCCATTGCACCGACTGCGCGTGCAGCGCGCCGGCGCAGGCCAGGCCGGCAAGGCACGTCCATCGCAGGCGCCGGCGCGCCTTCATGCGCTCGACCTGCGGGCGATCGGGGCCATCCGTGCGGGCCATTCGCCCGCGGCGACGAACCGGTCGAAATCGTCCTGCGCCAAAGCACGCGCGATCAGGTAGCCCTGGGCATGGTCGCAACCCATCTCGCGCAGGCAGGCGAGTGCGGCCGGATCGTCGACGCCTTCGGCGGTGACGCGGTAACCGAGCTGGTGGCCGAGTTCGACGATCGAACGCACGATGACCTGGTCCTCGCGAGAGGTCGCCAACCGCTCGACGAAAGTCTTGTCGATCTTCAGTTCCCGCACCGGCAGCCGGCGCAGGTAGGCGAACGAGGACTGGCCGACGCCGAAATCGTCGATCGCCAGGTCGATGCCCTGCCCGGCCAGCCGCTCGAGCACCGCGATCGCCGCATCGGGCTTGCCCATGATCGCGCTCTCGGTGATCTCCAGCGCGATGCTTTCGGCGGGTACGTGATGGATCGCAAGCAGTTCGGCGATCCGGCGCGGCAGTTCGGCATCGTCCAGATCGCGCGCGGACACGTTCAGGGAGAGGCGGATGGCATGCCCCGCTTCGCGCCAGCGCCGGGCCTGGGCGATCCCCGTCGCCAGCGCCCAGCGCGTGAGCCGGCGGATGTTGCCGCTTTCCTCGGCCAGCGGGATGAACGTGTCCGGTGCGATCGCACCCGCGCGTGGATGCTGCCAGCGCACCAGGCCTTCGGCGCCGTCGATCGCGCCGGTGGCGAGGTTGAGCTTGGGCTGGAAATGCATGTCGATGCGGTCGCGCTCGATCGCCTCGCGCAGGTCGCCCATCAACGACAGCCGTTCGGGGCGATGCGGATCGGTGGCCGGGTCGTAGACGGCGACGGGCTCCTCGCTGCCCAGCGCACCGATCAGGGCGACTTCCGCACGCCGCAGCAACGCACCGGCATCCCTGCCGTGGTCGGGCGCCAGCGCGATCCCGACCGCGGGCGCCAGGTCGAGCGTGAGGTCGGATTCGCGATAGGGCTCGGACAATGCTTCCAGCACTCGGAATGCGGCCGCGATGGCGCCGGCGCGCGCCGTGGCCGGCAGGAAGATCGAGAACTCCGCATCGGTCGCGCGCGCGATGGCGTTCGCACCCGCCGGTCCGTGCAGGCGCGCGCCGGCTTCGCGCATCACCCGGTCGCAGACCTCGTGGCCCATCGCCTTGATGATGTCGGGGATGCGCGCCATGCCGACCATCAACAGCGCCGCCGGCTGGCCGCGGTGTTCGGCGAGTTCCTGCTGGATCACCGCTTCGGCGGCGCTGCGGTTGGCAAGCCCGGTCACCTGGTCGTGGCCGGCCTGGTGGCGGATGCGCGCTTCGCGTTCCTGGATCGACTGCGCCATGTTGCCGAACGCGGAAGCCAGCTGGCCCAGTTCGTCGCGGCGCAATGGCGCATCGGGGTTCGCCAGTGCGTAATCGCCCGCCTCGATCCGCCGCGCCGATGCCGCCAGTCGTTCGACCGGTCGCGAGATGCCGCGCGCGATCAACCAGGCGCCCACCACGCCCACGATCAGCCCGAGCAATGTCAGCGCGCCCCACGCCAGGGTGACGCGTCGATAGGGCTGCAATGCTTCGTCGACCGAATAACCGAGCACGGCCATCACCTCCGCGCTCTGCCGCGAATGGTTCAGGCGCACGCCCTGCACCACGTACTCGCGACCGGCCACGGCCAGCACCTGCGGTGCCAGCGGCGGCTGGCCTCCCTGCGGCCACAGTCGTGCGGCCACGCGCACGTCGCCGCCGCCATGCGCGAGCACCTGCCATTGGCCGTCACTGCCCTGGCTCGCCAGTTCGATGCGCTTGGGCAACGCCGATTGTTGCTGCAGCCGCGCCAGCAACGGGTCGTCGACCGGAATCGCGGCGGCGATGAAGCCGACCAGGTTCGGCGCGAACACCGGCACCACCACCATCCAGTAGGCACCGCCGCGCCAGGCGACGATGGCCGCCGCAGGCTGCTGCAGGGCGCCGTCGACAAGGTCCGCGTAAGGGAACGGCGTGCCGGTGGGATAGGCGCCGCGCGTGTCGGCCTCGACCTGGCCATCGACGCCGACCAGCAGCATCTGGGTCGCGCCCACGCGCCGGCCGTGGTTGCGCAGGGCGGACAGCAGCGTGGCTTCGTCGTGCTGCGCGATCGCCGAGCGCAGGGCGAAGTCCTGGGCCAGCACCTGTACGCTGTCGGCCACGCGCCGGGAGATGTCGTCGAGCTGGCGCACGAATGCGCCGGCGGCCATGTCGAGCTGGCGCTGGCCTTCACCGATCAACTCGCTGCGCGCGACCTGGTAGACCAGCAACGCGGTCACGCCCTGCACCATCACCAGCACGGCGACGACGAACAATGCCAGTCGCAGTCGGAATCCCATGGCGGCGCCGGTGTGCTGCCTTCAGTAAGACGTGTGCTCGCGATCGAACTGCAATCGCGGATCGGGTAACAGCTTCAACGCGAACGTGAGGCTGCCGGTGCCGCTGCCCGGGACGATCGTGGTCGACTGCACCAGGTCCGGGCGCCGGGGCCGAAGGCGCGGCTGCCACACGCGCACGTCGTAGGGTCCCGCCGGCAGGGCGTGGATCGTCACCACGCCACTGGCGTCCGACTGCCCGATCCAGGGCGCATCGGACACATACAGGTAGCTGATCATGCCGTCGTGGATGTTGCAGCCCACGGCCACCACGCCAGGCTTGTCGAGCAGTTGCGGCGCGGAGCTCTGCCCAGGCGCGAGCACGAACTCGAACGCCTTGACCGGCGAGAACGAATACACGTGGTGGCGGGTGGTGTCGCTGTTGCGGAACACGACCTGGTCACCGGGGCGGAAGACCTCGATGTAAGGCATGAACATCAGGTTCTTCTGGTCGATGATCCGGCGCGTGGGCGCCGGGCGACTGATCGCCCCGCCCGCGCGCGGCAGCACCGTCACCACGGCATCGGCGACCGGCCTGCCGCGGTCGTCGTTGACCTTCACCACCAAGTCGGCTGCGTGCACTGGCTGCATTGCCAGCATGGCCAGCACCGCCAGCCCCGCCATGATCGATC
>Ga0310810_10008077_pt1 | contig 12076 bp, 11 predicted proteins | sample NCmetagenome_FD_207641 | JGI IMG/M metagenome (GOLD analysis project Ga0310810, IMG submission 207641) | Soil microbial communities from experimental microcosm in Duke University, North Carolina, United States - NC | ecosystem: Engineered > Artificial ecosystem > Soil microcosm > Unclassified ...
GAACTCCGCGCCCGCTCCAACGCCCTCCGGCAAGGACAAGCGTGCGACGCGCGGCTACCAGGCCAGCGCGCACGTCAACAACTACTACCGCACCACCAAGGTTTGAGGAGCACACCATGCTTCTGACCCGCAAAGCAACGAGCCAAGCGGTTGCCCAGCCACGCCTGTCGCGCGGGCTTGCCTCCATTCCGCTGAAGATCATGGACCGGCGCGCGTTCCTCAAGCGCTCGGGCGTGACCGTCGGCGCGGGCGCCGTCGCCTCGCAGCTGCCGTTCTCGATGATCCAGCAGGCCGAGGCCAAGGACGAGGACGGCGGCAAGGTCGAGGTCAGGCGCTCGGTCTGCACCCACTGCTCGGTCGGCTGCGCCATCGACGCCGTGGTGCAGAACGGCGTGTGGATCCGGCAGGAGCCGGTGTTCGACTCGCCGCTCAGCCTCGGCGGGCACTGCGCCAAGGGCGCCTCGGTGCGCGAGCACGGCATGACGCACGACTCGCACCGCCTCAAGTCGCCGATGAAGCTCGAGGGCGGCAAGTGGCAGAAGATCAGCTGGGACCAGGCCTACGACGAGATCTCCAAGAAGCTGCTCGAGATCCGCAAGTCGAGCGGCCCCGACGCGCTGTTCCTGATCGGCTCGTCCAAGCACAACAACGAGCAGTCGGAGCTGCTGTGCAAGTGGGTGCGGCTCTGGGGCTCCAACAACACCGACCACCAGGCGCGCATCTGCCATTCGACCACCGTCGCCGGCCTCGGCCAGACCTGGGGCTACGGCGCGATGACCAACTCGTACAACGACGAGCAGAACTCCAAGTCGCTCATGTTCCTCGGCTCGAACGCGGCCGAGGCGCACCCGGTGTCGATGGTGCACACGCTGCACGCCAAGGAGAACGGCTGCAAGGTGATCGTGGTCGACCCGCGCTTCACGCGCACCGCGGCGCACGCCGACATCTACGTGCGGCACCGCTCCGGCAGCGACGTGGCGTTCATCTTCGGCCTGCTGCACCACATCTTCAAGAACGGCTGGGAGGACAAGGAGTACATCAAGAACCGCGTCTACGGCATGGACCAGATCAAGAAGGAATGCCTGGAGAAGTGGACGCCCGAGGCCGCGCTGGCGGCGACCGGCGTGCCCGAGGACCAGATGCGCCTGGTGGCCAAGACGCTGGCCGAGAACCGGCCGGGCTTCGTCATCTGGGCCATGGGCCAGACGCAGCACACCAACGCCAACGCCATCGTGCGCGCGAGCAACATCCTGATGCTCGCCCTCGGCAACGTCGGCGGCTCGGGCGGCGGCTGCAACGTGTACCGCGGCCACGACAACGTGCAGGGCGCGACCGACGTCGGCCCCAACCCCGACACGCTGCCCGGCTACTACCCGGTGGCGGTGCCCGGCTCGTGGGCGCACTGGGCCAAGGTGTGGAACGTCGACCTCGACTGGCTGAAGAAGCGCTATGCCTCCGAGGCGATGATGGCCAAGCCGGGCATGACGGTGTCGCGCTGGATCGACGGCGTGACCGAGAAGAACGAGGCCATCGACCAGGATTCCAACCTGAAGGCGGTGATCTTCTGGGGCCATGCGCCCAACAGCCAGTCGCGCGGCCTCGAGATGCTCGAGGCGATGAAGAAGCTCGACCTGATGGTGGTGATCGACCCGTACCCGTCGGCGAGCGCGGCGATGTTCGCCAAGGTGCGCAAGGACGGCGCCTACCTGCTGCCGGCGGCGACCCAGTTCGAGTGCGACGGCTCGGTGACGGCCTCCAACCGCTCGCTGCAGTGGCGCGAGCGCGTGATCGAGCCGATGTTCGACTCGCGCACCGACCACATGATCATGTACCAGCTCGCCGGCAAGCTCGGCTTCGCCGACCAGTTCATCGGCAAGAAGGACGGCAAGCAGCTGCTGCGCCTGGTCAAGGGCAAGGGCGGCATGGACGAGCCGTCGATGGAGGACGTGCTGCGCCACGAGATCAACGGCGGCTGCTGGACCATCGGCTACACCGGCCAGTCCCCCGAGCGCATCCAGGCGCACATGCGCAACATGCATGTGTTCGACGTGAAGACGACGCGCGCCAAGGGCGGCAAGGACGCGAAGACGGGCTACGACCTGACCGGCGACTACTTCGGCCTGCCGTGGCCGTGCTACGGGCACGCCAACATCAAGCACCCGGGCACCCCGCTGCTCTACGACACGCACAAGCATCCGATGGACGGCGGCCACGCCTTCCGCGCGCTGTTCGGCGTGGAGAAGGACGGCGTGAACCTGCTCGCCGAGGACGGCATCTGCAACAAGGGCAGCGACATCACCACCGGCTATCCGCAGTTCGACCACGTGCTGCTGAAGAAGCTGGGCTGGTGGGACGAGCTCACCGAGCAGGAGAAGGCCGCCGCCGAGGGCAAGACCTGGGCGAACGACCTCTCCGGCGGCATCCAGCGCGTGGCGATGAAGCACGGCTGCACGCCGTTCGGCAACGCCAAGGCGCGCGCCGTGGTGTGGAACTGGCCCGACGCCATCCCGCAGCACCGCGAGCCGCTGTACAGCCCGAAGCCCGAGCTGGTCGCCAAGTACCCGACCCACGACGACGTCAAGGTGCTGTGGCGCCTGCCGACGCTGTTCAAGTCGGTGCAGGACAAGGCGGTGGCCGACAAGATGCACGAGAAGTATCCGCTGATCCTGACCAGCGGCCGCCTGACGGAGTTCGAGGGCGGCGGCGACGAGACGCGCTCCAACCCGTGGCTCGCCGAGCTGCAGCAGGACAACTTCGTCGAGATCAACCCGAAGACGGCGGCCGACCGCAACATCCGCGGCGGCGAGTACGTCTGGGTGTCGACGCCGAGCGGCGCCAGGATCAAGGTGAAGGCCAAGGTCACGGAGGGCGTGGGGGCGGACACGGTGTTCATCCCGTTCCACTTCGCCGGCTGGTGGCAGGGCGAGGACATGCTGCCGTACTACCCGGAGGGCTCCGCGCCGATCGTGCGCGGCGAGGCGGTCAACACCGCCACCACCTACGGCTATGACCGCATCACGCTGATGCAGGAAACCAAGACCACGCTTTGCCAAGTGGCGAAGGCCTGAGGAGACGACCATGGCGAGAATGAAATTCCTGTGCGACTCGGAGCGCTGCATCGAGTGCAACGGCTGCGTCACCGCGTGCAAGAACGAGAACGAGGTGCCGTGGGGCGTGAACCGCCGCCGCGTGGTCACGCTGAATGACGGCGTGGTCGGGGCCGAGAAGTCGATCTCGGTGGCCTGCATGCACTGCTCGGACGCGCCCTGCATGGCGGTGTGCCCGGTGGACTGCTTCTACCGCACCGACGACGGCGTGGTGCTGCACGACAAGGACCTGTGCATCGGCTGCGGCTACTGCTTCTACGCCTGCCCGTTCGGCGCGCCGCAGTTCCCGCAGGCGGGCGCCTTCGGCCTGCGCGGCAAGATGGACAAGTGCACGTTCTGCGCCGGCGGCCCGGAGCCCGACCGCAGCGAGGCCGAGTTCCAGAAGTACGGCCGCAATCGCCTCGCCGAAGGCAAGCTGCCGGCGTGCGCCGAAATGTGCTCGACCAAGGCGCTGCTCGGCGGCGACGGCGACGTCATCGCCGACATCTACCGCGAGCGCGTCACGCGGCGCGGGCGCGGCGCCGAAGTCTGGGGCTGGGGCACGGCGTACGGCCCGGCGCCGAAGCAGGGAGCGACCAAATGAGGCCCGCCACCGCGATCGTCGCCGTGGTCCTCGCCGCCTTCGTGCTCGCCGCGTGCGGCGAGCGCGAGCAGGTCGCCGAGGGCAAGCGCACCTACCAGGGCAAGCGCGACACCAAATCCTGGGACAACGAGCCGCTCGATTACGCCCTCAACCACGGCAGCAAGTGGAGCAAAGGCGACGAGGCGGGCTGGGAGCAGCAGATCAAGCAGCGCCAGCTCACCCAGAACGAGTACCAGCGCATCGGCCGCTAGCCGCCCGGCGCTCCAAGGAGGCGAGATGAAGCTCTTCCACGCGCTGTTCCTCGTCGCCGCACTGCTCGGCGTGCCGGCGTTCGCCCAGTCGCCCGGCCCGCTGCCGCAGTCGCCCGACCGTGCCGAGGAGATCAAGGCGCAGCAGCAGCGCTCGGTCACCCAGCCGGGCAACAACGCGCCGGTCTGGCGCAACGTGCAGTCCGGCGCGCCGAACTACACGAGCATCCCCGGCCGCGAGACGGCGGTGCTCATCCAGCCGTCGGCGCGCTTCCCGGGCCAGAGCCACATCAGCACGGCGGGCGAGGCATGGCGGCAGTTCCGCAACGGGCCGGTGACCTTCATCGGCGGCTGGTGGCTGGTGCTGGTGGTGGCGCTCATCGCGCTGCTCTACGTCTGGAAGGGGCCGGTCAGGCTGACCGAGCGCCCCACCGGCCGGCTGATGCGGCGCTTCAGCGCCTTCGAGATGACCGTGCACTGGTCGGCGGCGATCAGCTTCTGCATCCTCGGCCTGTCGGGCCTGATCATGCTCTTCGGCAAGCACGTGCTCCTGCCGGTGATCGGCTACACGCTGTTCGCCTGGCTGACGCAGCTCGGCAAGAACCTGCATAACTTCATCGCGCCGCTGTTCATCGTCTCGGCGGCGGTGATGGTCGTCATGTGGCTGCGCGACAACCTGCTCCGCGCCTACGACTGGCGATGGTTCGGGCGCGCCTGGGCGTTCTTCGCCCGCAACGAGCATATTCCCTCGGGGCGCTTCAACGCCGGCGAGAAGGCCTGGTTCTGGGGCGGCGTGCTGCTGCTCAGCGTGGTGATGAGCTGGAGCGGGCTGGTGCTGCTCTTCCCGAACTTCGACCAGACGCGCGCCATCATGCAGGACGCCTGGATCTGGCACGCCTGCGCGGCCATGCTATACATCGCGCTTGCGCTGGGCCACATCTACATGGGCACCATCGGTGTCGAAGGCGCGTACGGCAACATGCGCCACGGCTATACCGACGAGACCTGGGCGAAGGAGCACCACCTGTACTGGTACGAGGACGTGAAGTCCGGCCGGCGCGACGCCGCCGGCGGCGCGGTGCCGCTCGGGGCGCCCCACATGAAGGAGAAGCCATGAAGAAAGCACTGCTCGCCGTTTTCGCCGGCCTGCTGCTCGGCTCGCTCGCCGCGCAGGCCACGATGCCGCCGCCGCCGCCGAAGAGCGACGCCGAGAAGAAGGCCGAGGCCGACAAGGCCGCCGCGGCCAAGGCCAAGGACGCCGCCGAGCTCGCCAGGGCGCAGGACAAGGCCGTGGCCAACTACAAGCGCAACCACGGCGGCATGCAGCCGGCGAAGAAGAAGTAGCGATTTCGTGAGGAGGAGGGGCTGGAAGGGCGCCTTGGGGCGCCCTTCCTTTTTGCGGCCTACGCTCCGTCGACGAGCAGCAGCCGGCCCTGCGATGCCTTCTGGCGCAGCTTGATGAGCGGCGCGTATTGCGCGGAGCGATACCACTCGAGCGCGCGCGCGTAGCTCGGGAATTGCAGCACCACCACGCGCGTCGGCGGCACGCCGCCTTCGAGCGCTTCGGCGCGGCCGCCGCGCGCGAGGAAGCTGCCGCCGTAGTTCTGCACCGTGGCGAGCACCTGCTTGCGGTACTCGTCGTAGGTCGCCGCGTCCGTCACCTCGATTTCGCCGATCACGTATGCCGCCATGGGGTGCCTCCGGGTTCAGGCGTAGCCGACGCTACGCCGGTCGATGGATACGGACTTGACGAGCGCGTACACGGCCAGCCCCGGCCGCAAGCCGAGCTCGCGGGCCGACTTGCGCGTGATGCGCGCGAGCAGCGGCGTGCCGTGGATATCCAGGCGTACATCGATGCTCGGGCCTTCCTCTTCGCCCAGACCCGCTACGGTGCCGGCGAGCACGTTGCGGATGCTGAGCCCGGCGGGCCGCGCGAGCGCGAGCGAGACATCGCGCGCCCTGACGCGCACCCGCACGCGCTCGCCGGGCAGCGCCTCGACGTCCGGGATCTCCAGCGAGCCGCCCGCGAACTCGAGCCGCGCGAGGCCGTTTTCGAGGTCCTGCGACGCGACGCGCGCCTCGATCACCGCGCCGCCTTCTTGGCGGCCGAGGTAGGGCCGCAGCTCGATGCGGCTCGCCATCTCGCCGACCGGGCCGGTGGCGAGCACCTTGCCATCCGAGAGCAGCACCACCGTGTCGGCGAGGCGCACCACTTCCTCGAGGGAATGGCTGACATAGACGATCGGGATGCGCACCTCGTCGCGCAGCCGCTCGACGTAGTACAGGATCTCCGCCTTGCGCGGCGCATCGAGCGAGGCCAGCGGCTCGTCGAAGAGCAGGATCTCGGGATTGGCGAGCAGCGCCCGGCCGATGGCGACACGCTGCTTCTCCCCGCCCGACAGCGCGGCCGGGCGGCGCTCGAGGAGATGGCCTATGCCGAGCAGCGCGATCGCGTTCTCGAAGCCCAGCGGTCCGTGCTTCGGCGAGAAGAAACGCCCGTACAGCAGGTTGTGGCGCACCGTCAGGTGCGGCAGCAGGCGTCCTTCCTGGAACACGTAGCCGACGCGCCGCTCGTGCGGCGGCACGTCGATGCCGCGCGCGCCGTCGTACAGCGTGCGGCCGCCGACGGCGACGCGGCCGCTCTGCGGATGCGCGAGGCCTGCGATGACGTTGAGCACCGTGGTCTTGCCGGCGCCGGAGCGGCCGAAGAGCGCGGTGATGCCCGGCCCGGCGCGGAACGCGGCATCGAGCGCGAAGGCGCCCGCGCGCAGCCGCACGTCGAGCTCAAGCATCGCGGCCGCCGGCACGTACGTTGGCCCGGCGCAGCAGCACCTCGGAGGCCATCAGCGCCGCGAGCGAGAGCACGACCGAGATGAGGCAGAGCCGCAGCGCCTGCGCATCCCCGCCGGGCGCCTGCGTGAAGGTGTAGATCGCGAGCGGCAAGGTCTGGGTCTCGCCCGGGATGTTGGAGACGAAGGTGATGGTGGCGCCGAATTCCCCGAGGCTGCGCGCGAAGGCGAGGACGAGGCCGGTCACCATGCCGGGCAGGATGAGCGGCAGCGTGACCGTCGCGAATACCCAGGCCGGCGGCGCGCCGAGCGTGGCGGCCGCCGCCTCGAGGCCGCGGTCGACGCCATCGAGCGACTGGCGCACCGCGCGCACGAGCAGCGGCAGGCCCATCACCGCGCTCGCGAGCGCGGCGCCGGTCCAGCGAAAGGCGAAGCTGACGCCGAGGACCTCCTCGAGCAGCGCGCCGATCGGACCGCGCCGCCCGAAGCCGAGCAGCAGGAAATAGCCCACCACCACCGGCGGCAGGACGAGCGGCAGGTGCACCAGCGCATCGAGCAGGCTCTTGCCGGGAAACGTCCTGCGCGAGAGCAGCCAGGCGAGCGCAACGGCGACCGGCAGGCTTGCCGCGACGCTGCACAAGGCGACTTTCAGGCTGAGGAGGAGGGCTTCGGTCTCGGCGGGGGAGAGCACGCCCCGTCAGTGTAGGGCGAAGCCGTGCCTGCCGAAAATTGCCTGCGCCGGCGGGCTGGCGAGGAACCCGAGCAGCTCGCGCGCGCCGGGCCGCGCGCCGCGCAGCACGGCGGCGGGGTAGACGATCGGTGGATGGCTGCCGTCGGGGAACACGCCCGCCACGACCACGCGCGGCTCCTCGCGGGCGTCGGTGGCATAGACCACGCCGAGCGGCGCCTCGCCGCGCGCGACGAGCGCGAGCGCCGCGCGCACGTTCTCGGCCGGCGCCACGTGATCGGCGACCGCGTTCCAGACGCCCAGCTTCTGGAGGGCGCCCTTGGCGTACTTGCCCGCGGGCACGCTCGCCGGGTCGGCGAGCGCGAGCCTGCCGTTCTGCAATGCGGCGGAAATGGCAAAGCCGGGCGCGGGCTGGAGCTCGACCGGCTGCTTCGCCGGCGCGATCAGGACCAGGCGGTTGCCGAGGAGGTTGCGTCGCGTGCCGGCCTCGAGCAGGCCTTTCTTGTCCAGGTAGTCCATCCAGTCGAGGTCGGCGGAAATGAACACCTGGGCCGGCGCGCCGTTCTCGATCTGCTTCGCGAGGGTCGAGCTCGCGCCGTAGGAAACGGCGGGTTTCGCGCCAGGATACGAGGCGGCGACCTCATCGAGCGCGTTCTTCAGGCTCGCGGCGGCGAAGACCAGCGTGGTCGTCTGGGCATGGGCGCCGGCGGCCAGCGCCATCGACAAGCCGAGGATGGCCAGGATGCTGCGCGCCATACCGGCATTATGGCCGCGCGGCCCGGAGCAGGCTGTTCCACGGCGGCGTGTCCGCGAGCCGCGTGACGTGGCCGGTGCTGTGCGGGCCCTCGCCGTAGAACTCGGCGACCATGTCATGGAATGCATCGCAGCGGATCAGGCCGAGCAGCAATTCGCCCTGCGTCGTGGCGAGCAGGTCCTCGTGGAGGGCGAGGAAGTAGCGCTCCGTGGCAAGCGGCACGAAGCCGAGGTGGAACTGCCGCGCCGCGGCGCGGATGCCGAGGCCGACGTCGGCGAGGCCGCTCGCGACGTGCGCCGCCACCGAGGCGTGCGTGTACTCCTCGGCGCCATACCCGTGCACCGCGCCGGCGGGCACGCCGGCCTCGGCGAGGAGCTGATCGAGCAGGATGCGCGTCCCGGAGTCGCGCTGTCGATTGATGAAGCGCACGCCGCGGCCCGCGAGGTCGCGCACGCCGTGCAGCGATTTCGGATTGCCCGGCGCGACGATCAAGCCCTGCGTGCGGCGCGCGATCCAGACCAGCCGATGGCGCTCGCCGAGCGCCTCGGCGTAGCGGCTGGCGGGCGCCACGCCGTGCGCGCCTTCGCTGACGTGGAAGCCGGCGATGTCGCAGCGCCCTTCGCGCAGCGCGGCGAGCGCCTCGGCGCTGCCGCGATAGCGAAGATCGAGCGTCACGCGCCGCGATTTGCCGGCGAGCTCGCGCAGGCCGGCGAGCGTGAAATCGTGGCTCGCCTGCAGGCGCAGCACCGGCACATCGGTCGCCACCGGGTCGTACAGGCTGTCGGCCAGCTCGGCCGCCAGGTTCTCGAGCTCGGGCGCGAGGCGCGCGTAGGCGCGGCGTCCCGCCCAGAGCAGCTTCGCGCCGAGCACGCTCAGGCGTGTGCCGCGTCCGCGCGCCACCGTGACGAGCGGCGCGTCGAGCAGGGCGCTCCAGCGCTCGATCAGATTCCAGGCATGACGGTGCGATATTCCCGCCGAGCGCGCCGCGGCCGTCAGCTTGCCGCTGTGCTCGATCGCCTCGAGCAGCACGAGCAGCGACGCGTCGAGCTCCCGCTCCTCGCCGTTGCGGAAGCGCCAGACCGGACGCAGCTGGATGCTCAGCGAAGATGCCACGGCGCGATGGTAGCCGATGGGCGGCGACCGATGACCGGATACATCGTGGCACGATATGAACGGGCGTTCATATCGCGCAGCGCGCGGCACTCGCCTATATTGCCCCGGCCAGCGACACAACAACATACGAGGAGGGAGTCATGGCGGAAGCAGTCGGAGTGATCAGCGGCGGCGGCAACGGCGTCGGCCTGCTCGCGAAGGAGCGCATCATCGCCGGGCCCAACTACAACCGGTGGCTGGTGCCGCCGGCGGCGCTGGCGATCCATCTGTGCATCGGCATGGCCTACGGCTTCAGCGTGTTCTGGCTGCCGTTGTCGCACGCGCTGAACGGCAAGTCGAGCGTTGCCTGCGCGGCGGACATGTCGCTCGCCACGCGCATGTTCTCCAGCGCCTGCGACTGGAAGATCAGCGAGCTGGGCTGGATGTACACGCTGTTCTTCGTGTTCCTCGGCGCGGCGGCCGCGCTGTGGGGCGGGTGGCTCGAGCGCGCCGGCCCGCGCAAGGCGGGCGTCGTGGCGGCGCTCTGCTGGTGCGGCGGCCTGCTGATCGGCGCGCTCGCCATCACCACGCATCAGCTCTGGCTGATGTGGCTCGGACCCGGCGTGATCGGCGGCATCGGCCTCGGCCTCGGCTACATCTCGCCGGTGTCGACGCTCATCAAGTGGTTCCCCGACCGGCGCGGCATGGCGACCGGGATGGCGATCATGGGCTTCGGCGGCGGCGCGATGATCGGCGCCCCGCTCGCCGCGCTGCTGATGAAGCACTATGCGACCGCGACCTCGGTCGGCGTCTGGGAGACCTTCGTCACCATGGCGGTGATCTATTTCATCTCCATGAACCTCGGCGCGTTCGGCTACCGCATCCCCGCGCCGGGCTGGAAGCCCGCCGGCTGGACGCCGCCGTCGAACGCCAAGGGGATGATGACCGCGCGCCACGTGCACGTTAAAGAAGCGCCGCGGACGCCGCAGTTCTGGCTCATCTGGTGGGTGCTGTGCCTGAACGTCACCGCCGGCATCGGCATCATCGGCATGGCCTCGCCGATGCTGCAGGAGGTGTTCGCCGGCCAGTTGATCGGCATCGACGTCAAGTTCAACGATCTGACGCCCGACCAGAGGGGCCAGATCGCGCTGATCGCCGCCGGCTTCACCGGGCTGCTGAGCCTGTTCAACATCGGCGGGCGGTTCGTCTGGGCTTCGAGCTCGGACTACCTCGGGCGCAAGCTGACCTACTACACGTTCTTCGTGCTGGGCATCGTCCTCTACGCGTCGGCGCCCTGGTCGGGTCACTATCACCACGTGGCGCTGTTCGTCGGCGCGTTCTGCATCATCCTGTCGATGTACGGCGGCGGGTTCTCCACGGTGCCCGCGTATCTCGCGGACATGTTCGGCACGCAGATGGTGGGCGCGATCCACGGGCTGCTGCTCACGGCGTGGTCGGCGGCGGGCATCTTCGGCCCGGTGATCGTCAACTACATGCGCGAATTCCAGCTCGCGCACGGCGTCCCGCGCGCCCAGGTGTACGACACCACGGCCTATATCCTGTGCGGCCTGCTCGCCATCGGCTTCGTCTGCAACTGGTTCGTCAGGCCGGTCGCCGACAAGCACTTCATGACCGATGCCGAGCTGGAAGAGGAGCGCCGGCGCGCTCACGAGGCGGCGAGGGCGAGCGAGGTCAGCGGCCGCTATGCCACCGTCTCGCACAGCTCGCCCGCGCTCGTCGCGGTCGCCTGGGTCGCGGTCGGCATCCCGATCCTGATCGGCGTCTGGATCACGCTGCAGAAGGCCTGGATCCTGTTCCGCTGAGCGCTGCCACCGGCGCGACTTCGCCCGCCCCCGCGGGGTCGTAGCCGGTGAGCCGCTTCGCCGCGCGCTCGAAGGCGGGCGCGCGCAGGCCGGTGAGCAGGCGCTCGCCGGCCGGCGAGGCGAGCGTGTTCGCGTGCGCCGCCAGCCAGTATTGCTCCCGGCGCAGCGGCACGAAGCCGAGCCCGAAGCGCGCCGCGGCGGCGCGCACGCCCACGCCCGCGTCGGCGCGCCCGGCGGCCACGGTCGCCGCGACCGCAGCATGGGTGAACTCCTCCTCGCCGTAGCCGCGCAGCCCGGCCGGCGCGACCCCCGCTTCGCGCAGCAGCTCCTCCACGAGCGCGCGCGTTCCGGAGCCGCGCTGGCGATTGACGAAGCGCAGCCGCCGGGCCGCGACCTGGCCGAGCGAGCGCAGCTTCTTCGGGTTGCCCGCCGCGACGATCAGACCCTGCTCGCGCGCCGCGAAGCGCACCAGCCGGTCGCGCCGCGCCTTGAGGAGGCGCAGGTAGGGCAGGGCGCTCGCTTCGCCTCCCGCCGTCACGTGGAACCCGGCGACGTCGGCTTCGCCGTGCGCGAGCGCCGCGACGCTGTCAACGCTGCCGCGGAAGCTGAGGTCGAAGCCGAGCTCGGTGGCGAGCTCGGCGAGCAGCAGGTCGTGGCTCGCGACGCAGCGCAGCGGCGCCGCGCCGCGCGCCGGCGCCACGCGCACCGCCAGCTCGTCGCTCCTCGCCTCGAGCAAGCGGCGCGCGCGGTCATCTGCCGCGAGCAGCGCTTCGGCGAGCGGCGCGAGGCGCGTCCCCTTGCCGCGCTGCAGGACCACCAGCGGCGCGCCGAGCGAGCGGGCGTGGCTGCCGAGCAGGTCCCAGGCGCCGCGATACGAGAGGCCGAGGCCGGCCACCGCGGCGCGCAGCGTGGCACGGCTGCGGATCTCGCGCAGCAGCGGCAGCAGGCGCGGGTCGAGGCGGCGCGCCTCGCGGTCGGTGGTCTTCCAGGCG
>Ga0310810_10008078_pt1 | contig 12074 bp, 8 predicted proteins | sample NCmetagenome_FD_207641 | JGI IMG/M metagenome (GOLD analysis project Ga0310810, IMG submission 207641) | Soil microbial communities from experimental microcosm in Duke University, North Carolina, United States - NC | ecosystem: Engineered > Artificial ecosystem > Soil microcosm > Unclassified ...
GGAACGGCAATCAGTCCGAATAGAGCAAGCAGCGTGACGCTGCGGCGGATACGACGAACGGCGAAGTGTGTCATGGCGGCTATTTCCTGATGAGGTCGTTGCCGAGGTCTTTCTCGTTCTCGCAGAAGTGTTCGATCAACTCGGTGTCCGGCATGAGATCGAACGGAATCGTCGCGCTCCATGGCCGCTGGTAGTACTTGGGATCGGTGAACGTGAATTCGACCGCGAGGTGGCCGAAATCCGGCCGGCTGTAGCGTTCGACGATGCGCAGATCTTCCGAGTGCGGCAACCCTTCTCCATCCAGATAGGTCTTGTCGTTGAACCCGATACTGTCCACGACGAGCGTGTTCATCTCCCAATGCGCGACCGAGTATCCGAACCAGCTCGGTTGTGGGTCAACGGGCAGTTTCCGACCATCGGTGAATATCTGGCGGAACACGGTGAATTCTTCGAACAGGGTCAGGACAAGTCCCGGAGTTTGCACGATCTTGATCGGGATGGGAAGCATGTGGTTCGGGACGCCGTCGGGAAGGCAGCGCTCGGAAGGATCGGCCGCGTCGTACTGGCCGTTGCCGGTGACCTTCGCGTAAAACTGCTCCGCCGCGGGCGTCATGGGGACCTTCGCACCGGGAGGCATGAAGTGCTCGAGCCCTCGGCCCTTGGGATTGCTGAAGTGGCGGCTGGAGAGCCAGATCCCACTGAGGTCGGGATGCCCGTCGGAAGCGCGCGGCGCGGGAGCCGTGAGATTGGGTTTGCCGTCTTTGGTGCGGGGCGTCCCCGGCAACGGCAGTTTGACCCACTGCGCTTCGGCGGTGAACACCGCGCCAAGGAGGAGGAAGAGGCCCGCGACCACGCTCGAGAGTTTCATCACCGGCTCCTGAAATGTCGCCGTGCTACCGCCGCACGTCAGCAGAATGCCGACGTGCCGATTGTGCAATTTGTTCTCCGTCATGTAGAGGCGGACCCGCCTCTACGGACCGTCAATCCAGCGGTTCCACCTTCACAATCGAGGCGCCGTGATTGCTGCCGACCCAGAACGTCACCGGGTTCGTGGAGTTGTCCACCCACACGCGCCGGATGTTCGTCGGATTCGGCAGCAGGTATTCCGTGAACCGGCCGGTCCTCGTATCAAGGCGCAGAATGCGATCGGACATCATCGAGCCCGTCCACGCCTCGCCGTTGCCGTCGACGACCACGTCGTAGGGATTCGACCACAGCGTGGGAGCCGTCCACTCCTTGATCTGCTTCGTCTTCGGATCAAGCACGCCGATGGCGTTGCCGTCGTATTCCGCAAACCACAGACGGTTCTGGGCGTCGACGCTTCCTCTCCGCGGCCGCGAATTCCGAATCGACGTACGAACGACATCCAGCTGCTTCGTGGCGCCGTCGAGCATGCCGATGCTCTCGCCGTTGAAGTCGAGCATGTAGAGATTGTTGTTGTGGTCGGCATTGATGCCGTAGGAGCCGATCGATCGCTTCGTCTGCGGGTCGGTGAAGGTACCGAAGTTCTCCCACGCGTTGGCCGCCGGATCGAGTCTGAGGATCTGCGCCCGATCCGAGTTCTTGACCCAGACCTTGCCGTCAACGTGCGAGGACGTCGGCGATGCGAACGATTGTTGCGTCGCATCGGTCTGCCATTCCTTCGGCACCGACCAGGTCTGCACCTTCCCGGTCTTCGGATCGAGTTTCGCAACGCCGCCCTGGTACATCAGACCCACCCATAGATTGCCGTCGCGGTCCGGCTCGAGATCGAGTGTGCCGAGCGGGAACCCTTCCTTGATCACCGGAATCGGGTATTCGGTGACCTTGCCCGTTTTCGGATCCATCCTGCCGAGGAACATGGCGCCGAAATCCGAGTACCACACCATCCCGTCGCGATCGAGGATGACGTCATGCGGCTCGATCGTCTTCCGTGGCAGATCGTATTCGGTCACGATCACGTGCGTCGCACGCCCGGTCGGCCGCGGCAGTGTCTTCAACGCATAGCCGTGCGCCGGACCTTTGCTCCGGTTCACGGTGGCGAGCCACTCCGCGGCGGCCTTGGCGCGCGGGTCGGCGCTCATCGCCGCCGCGCCCATGGCGTTGCCGGCGCCGCCGCTCAGGTTCCGCCGTGCGGTGCCCACGAGCCGCTGCGGGTGCTGGAGCGTGCTGCCTGGAAAATAGCCCGACATCCTGTCGAAGACCTGCAGGAACTCGCTGGCGTCGTGCGTGGAATTGACGATCGGCTGATATGAATGGCAGCTGTTGCAGGAGAGCAGGAACTTCTTCTGCTCGTCGGAACCGGGCATGCTCGCCAGCCACTCGGCGTTTGTGAGCTGCGCCGCGAGATCGTTCGTCTTCCTCAGTTTGATGATCGCGTTCGCGGTGACCCCGCTCCTGACGTCGATCTCTCTGGGACCGACGAGGTCGTAGCCGATCGCACGGATCTTGAGGAGGTAATCACCGTCCGGGAGTCTCGACTCCGGAAAGTTGTAGCGACCCATCTCGTCGGTCACGACCGAAATCGAGATCGGAGATCCCTCCCTGCGCGCGGTGACCACCACGCCTTCCATCCGATCTTCCTCTTCGGAGACGACGAGCCCGGTCAATGCGACGCCGGATTGTGCCCGCAGCGGGAACGAGGGCTGCAGTCCCGCGTATATGACCAGCACCGTCGAAGCGGCGGCCGCACCGAGCAACAGGTTGTGTCGCATGACTCTCCGCCGTGTACCTTCCTGAAGGCGACTTTAAGGTTTGGGAGTGGCCGTCGCCGGACTGGGCTTGCCCTCTTTGGCACCGTGGGCGACGAGAAGCGTGACGACAGGCTCGACCTTCAGCGCTCGCGCAACGTCGAGTGCGGTGCGGCCGTCCGTGTTGACCGCATTCACGTCTACACCCAGCTCGATCGCCAGCTTCACGCTCTCGAGCATCAACGCGGCGCGTTCAGCGCGATCCGGCTGAGCCCACGCTCGTCCGCCGCCGATGCCAAGAGCCGCCATCAACGCGGTGGTGGCTTGCGTCCGCCGATCGTTGAAATCGTTCACGTAGTACTCGTTGCGGAGGACAAACAACGGATCGGCGCCCTGCTTCACCAGCAGTCGCATCACGCCCGGTTCGGCGAAGCGCGCCGCCAGCCAGAACGGCGTCGCGCCGACGATAGCGGGCGCGAAATTGAAGTCTTCGGAGGAGCGGCGTTCGGGTGTCCAGGTCGTCAATGGCGTATTGGGATCGGCGCCATGGGCGAGCAGCGCGGTCACCATCCGCTCGTCCCGCCGCATGATCGCTTCGTGAAGCGCGGTGAAGCCAGGCCCAGCTGCGTTGGCATCGGCGCCGTTGTCGAGCAGGAACTCGACCATCTCGGTAAACCCTGAGTGCGCCGCCAGCACCATCGCACTGACACCCCAGGCATCGGCGTCGTTGACGTTGGCGCCTGCGGCGAGCAGCAGCTTCGCCGATTCCAGATCGCCGACGCGAGCCGCGAACAGCAGCGCGGTCTCGGCGCCGAACGGAATCATCCGGTTGTATTCGAGCTTGCCGTGCGGCGGCACCGCCATCACCTGCCCCGACTTGTCGGACCGGGCATGGATGTCGGCGCCGTGCGCCACAAGGATCCTGACTATCTCGGGATGCTGTTGCGACACCGCCCACATCAGCGCCGTCTGTCCGCGCGCGCCGCGCGCGTCCGGATTCGCGCCTTTGTCGAGCAACTGGCTGACGACGTCGGCATTCCCGGAGCGTGACGCCGCCATGAGCGGCGTTTCGCCAAGGAGCAGAGCGAGGTTTGGATCGGCGCCGGCCTGCAGCAGTGTACGGACCATCCCGGCGCTGCCGTTCACGCTCGCCATCCACAGCGGCGTGGCGCCGAGATCGTTTGCGGCATTCACCTTCGCGCCGGCGGCAATCAGCAACGTCGCGCTCGCCACGTCATCGCGATAGCTTGCCCAATGTAGCGCCGTGGCGCCGTCCGCGGCCGATGCGTTGACGTCGACGCGTTGCTTGAGGAGCGCGTTCACCGTCGCGGCGTCGGCATTGCGGACCGCATCAATCAACGGCACCCGATCCGCCGCGTACACCTCGCCGGTGCGCCCGGCCAGGGCACAAAAAACGGCGAGGATCAGCGCGACGAGTCGCACGGTGCGCTGCATCCTCACAGGGAGACCGTGTCGATCTCGAGGTGGCCCGTGCTGCCGCCCAGGTGATCGACGGGCACGTCGAGCTTGTCCATCAGCGTGACGAGCAGGTTGGCCATCAACGGTTTGTCGGTGTACTGCAGATGGCGGCCGCCCTTGAGCTTCCCGGCGCCGCCGCCGACGACCACGATTGGCAGGTTGTCGCCCGAGTGCGCGTTGCTGTTCGAGATGCCCGCTCCGTACAGCAGCGTCATGTGATCCAGCAGCGAGCCGTCGCCGTCCGGGGTGGCCCGCAGCTTTGCCAGATATTTCGAGAAGAGCTCCGCGTGGTAGCGATTGATCTTCGACATGCGCGCGATGAGCTCGGGGACGTTGCTGTGGTGCGACAGCGGGTGATGCGCCTCGGGCACGCCGATCTGCGGGTACGGGCGCGCGCTCTGCTCCTTGCCGATCATGAAGGAGATGACACGTGTCAGGTCGGACTGCAGCGCCAGCAGTTGCAGGTCGAGCATCAACGCGAGGTGATCCTCGAAGACAGGCGGCACGCCCTGGGGCTGTTCAAGCGATGGCAGCTCGAGGTTCGCTTGTTGTTCCGCCTTCGCGACGCGCCGTTCGACGTCGCGCACGGACTCGGTGTACTGGTTCACCTTGGCCAGGTCGTCGGGACCAAGCGTCTTCCTCAACGAAGCGAGCTTGTCGGTGACCGAGTCGAGAATGCTCTTCTGCTCCCGCAATCGTTTCTCGCGCGCCGCCGCCTGCGTGCTGCCGGTGTCGCCGAACAGCTTCTCGAAGACCGCACGCGGGTTGTATTCCATGGGCAGCGGCTGTGTCGCGTTACGCCAGCACAAGGTGTGCGTGTAGACGCAGCTCAGGTTGCCGGTGCAGGCGCCCGCGTTGTTCGGCGGGTCCATGGCGAGCTCGAGCGACGCGACCTGGGTCTCGCTCGCAAAGTGCCTGGCGAGGATCTGATCCATCGACACGTCCGCGAAGATCTCCACCTCGTTGCGCCCACCTCTAGTCGTCCCCGTGAGAAACGATCCGGAGGCTCCCGCATGGATGTAATTCCAGTTCGCCTTGAGCCCCGACAACACGAGGAGTTGATCGCGGAACGGTGCGAGCGGCTCGAGAATGGGGGACAGCTCGAACGCGTTGCCCACGCCTTTCGGCGTCCAGTACTCCATCGCCATGCCGTTGGGCACGTAGAACGTCTGGAACCGGTGCACGGGAGCGGCTGCCGCACGGGCGCGCAGCGACGCGGCCGGCAGCATCGCATCGAGGAACGGCAGCGCCAGCGTGGCGCCGAGTCCGCGCAGGACCGTCCGTCGCGGCAAGGCTTTCGAACTCAGGAAGGACATCGATGTCTCCTCCGGGCCGGCTAAAGCCGGCCCCTACGTACTAGTCCCTAGTCCCTAGTCCCTAGTCCCTAATTGGTGGCGACCCGCGGTGCCCGCATCTGAAACGCGGGGCTTTTCACGATGCCCATGATGAGCGACGACCACCGATAATCGCTGGCGCCCGCGTCTCGAACGATCTGACGGATGGCAGGCCGGTCGAAGTACTCGACGCGACGGCCGAGCGCGTAGGCCATCAGCTTCGCGGTCAGCGTCGTCGGAAATTGTTGCGGCCGTTCGAGCAGGAGCGCACGGAGGCCGGAAAGCCCCTCGACATCCGCGCCGCTCACCAGCCTCGCCTTCGCGTCGACGGGTTTGCCTGCTTCGTCCGTCGTCCGCCATCCGCCGATCGCATCGAAGTTCTCGAGCGCGAACCCGAGCGGATCGATGGCCGAATGACACGTCGAACAGACTGCGCTGGTGCGATGCTGCGCTAGCCGCTCGCGCATCGTCGGCGGCAACGCACCGCCTGTCGGTTCCTCCAGCGACGTGTTCACGCCAGGAGGCGGTGGCGGCGGTGGCGTGCCGAACATGTTGTCGAGGAGCCACTTGCCGCGCAGCACCGGCGACGTCCGGTTCGGGTACGAGGTCGTCGCCAGAATGGAGCCGTTGCCCAGTAATCCGCCACGTTGATTGCCGTTCGGCAGCGTGACACGTCGAAAGCGGCTGCCGTAAATGCCGGCTATTCCATAGTGGCGTGCGAGCCGTTCGTTCACGAACGTGTAGTTGGCGCGCAGCAGGTCGAGGACGCTGCGGTCCTCCTGCAGCATGCTGGTCAGAAACAGCCGCGTCTCCTCCTGGAAGGCTTGGAGCAGGCTGTCGTCGAAATCGGGATAGGCATCCGGGTCGACGATTACTTCACTGACCCGGCGCAGGTTCAGCCATTGCGCGGCGAAGTTGTCAACGAGCGCGCGCGTGGCGCGAGGGTCCGCGAGCATCCGGCGTACCTGCTGTTCGAGCGATGCACGCCCGGACAGCTCGCCACGCTCGGCTGCGTCGAGCAACCGCTCGTCGGGAATGCTGTTCCACAGGAAAAACGACAGACGCGACGCCAGCTCGAGATCGGTTAACCGAGTCGGAGTAGCGGGCGTTGCCGAACTCCGACTCGCTGAATCGTGGTAGACGCGCAGCAGGAAGTCGGGATCGACGAGCACGCGTTCGAGCGCGAACTGAATTCCCGCATCGAAGCTGCCGCCGTCGCTTCGCCCGTTCGCGAAGAACTGAAGCAGCGTCTGCACGTCCGCAGGTGTTGCCGGCCGGCGGTAGGCAAGACGTGCGACGCGCGAAAGGATTTTGGTGGCGCAATCCTTCTCCTCCGCGGGACGCCGCGGTTCGCACACGAAAATCGCCCGCCGGCTTGGCGTCGCCTTCGCGGATTCAGCGGCGTACGGCCCCGCAATCGACACGGCGCCGACGCCCGCATATCCCATGTAAATCTGGTCGTTGGTCAGTACTCTTCCGCGCTGCAGCGGCTGCGGCAGCCCTTCGGGCTCCCACATCTGACGGACAAACGAGACGCCGATCAGATGCGGGCCGGCGCTGATGCGCATGCGGAGCTCGAGGCCGGCATCCGCACCTTCCTGCATGTATTTCTCCCACTCCGGATCGCCGGCGAATCCCGGCTCGCCGTCGCCAGCGTAGCTGGCCGCGGCGGGCCTCCCCTTCGCCTCGCCGCCAACGGTAAACCGCTTGACGAGCGCGCCGTCCAGGCGGACATCGAGCTGCTGCGGCCAGCCCATGCCCATGACGTAGTCCTGATACTGCCGTCGCAGCCGCACTTTGATGGCGTACTCGCCGTCGACGGGAAAGTCGTGATGAATAGCCGTGCCGCCGCGCGACCCGAAGGGAAGGTCCTCGCTCTCCCGATCTTCCTGGAGGACGTGCAGCGGGACTTCGAATCGCTCGATCGATGGGCTGCCGGGCGGCAGGCCGACCGCGAGCCGCGTGACGCGACGCCCGACCGAAAGATACCGCTCGAGGTGCGTGGTCGAAATCGACAGGACGTCGGCGAAGTTGTCGAAGCTGCCGTCGGCGGTCTCGTCTCCCGGCAGCTCCGGTGTTACGTCGATGTCGAGCGCGAACAGATCGCGGATCGCGTTGTTGTATTCGACGCGATTGAGGCGATGCACCGCGCCGATTCTTCCGGGGTTCGGGTTGGCGGCCCATGCGCGATCGATCGCAGTCTCGAGCGACGTGGCGACTGCGTCGTAGGTGGCGGCATCGGGACGCGCGATACCTGCCGGCGGCATCGCTTTCGCGCGGAGCTTGGTGATGACGCGCTCCCATAGCTCCGGTTGCGCAGCTGGGTTCGCCGCGTCGATGCCTTCGAGCACGAGACCGGCAGTCCGCAGCCGTTGGCTGTGGCAGGTGATGCAGTACTTATCGAGAACAGCCTTGGTGTTTTCGTAGGGGCCGACCTTAAGGTCGGCCCCTACCTTAAGGTCGGCCCCTACCTGGGATGGCGCAGATGTCTGGACGCTGGACCACGCAACAGCCATCCAGCCACAGGTGACGAGCGCGAAGACCGCAGGACGGCCTTTCATTGCATGGGCGCGCGTGCGGGGTGCATTGTGCCACCAACGCGCCTTTTCTGCACGCCACGACTGAACTACTTTTCCCGTGGCTTGAGAGCGCCGCGGAGCTTGTCGGCCAGCGACGATCCGAATCCCTCCGCGGTGTCAACATGGTCGTGCTCAGGACGGTCGGTGTCTCCCGCCCGAGCCGACCCCTCCGGCACGAGTGCAAGGCCGATCCGCTTCTTTTCGAGATCGATGGCGACGATCTCGAATGCCGCCGTCATACCCGGGGAGACGTGCTTCGACCAGGTATCCGCTCGCCCCAGTGGGGCGAAGGTTGAAGCGTGTGCCAGCCCCTCGATGCCCGCCTCCAGCTCGACGAAGGCGCCGAACTCGGCGAGGCGCGTGACGCGCCCGGTGCGCACCTGCCCAACTTCGTACGTGTTCTGGACGCGCGACCATGGATCGGCAGTGAGTTGCTTCAATCCGAGGGAGATCTTCTGTTTGTTCTCGTCAACCTGCAGGACCTTGACCGTAATCTGTTCGCCGGGCTTGATGAGCTCCGAGACGTCCGTGACGCGGTACCACGCCATCTCGGAGACGTGCAGCAGGCCCTGCACGCCACCACCGAGGTCGACGAATGCACCGAAGTCGCGGACCGATGCGACGCGTCCGGTCATCACGGCGCCGACGACGACCGAACGGCGGACCTCGGCAGCGCTCGCGCGCTGTTCCTCCTCGAGAAGGGCACGCCGCGAGACGACGAGATTGCGGCCTCCTTCCTTGTACTCGATGATGCGGAACTTGTAGACGCGCCCTTCGTGCGCCGCGGCGTCCGTCCGAATGATGTCGATCTGGGAGAACGGGCAAAACGCGCGCTGCCGCGCGATGCGCACCTCGTACCCGCCCTTCACGGCCTTTTCGACCTTCCCTTCCACCGGCAGGCCCGAGTGGAAGGCCTCTTCCAGCTGCCGCTGCGTTGCCGCGCCTAACGCCAGCTTGCGAGAAAGTGTCAGCCCCCCAGCCGTCGATACCACCACGGCCTGGATGCGGTCGCCAACGGCGACCTCCACCTCACCGTCGGCATTTTTCAGCTCGTCGATGTCGATGCTCGCTTCGCTCTTCCCGCCCACGTCCACCAGCGCCACCTCGGGGCCGATCGCGACGATCGTCCCCTCGATGGTCTGCCCCTTCTCAATACGCTTCGCCTGCTGCGAAGCTTCGAACATCGCGGCAAAGTCTTCTTCGGTGGGATCACTCACGCTACTACCCTGGAAACTCGTTGGTCATCAAGGCGCTACGCACGCGAAATTCGCTGCATCGTTCGTGTCGCCGGTCCCTTTGTATTTCGCGACCTGCGGATACGGGCAAAGCGGACGCGAGATTGGAGCATTCGCCTTGGTCGCGATCATCGACGCAGGCGGCATCCCCTGCTCGACCCAGCGCTCCATCGCGGTCAACGCATCGAATTGATCGGGCCCCGGACCACCCCCGCAGTGGAGCACGCCGGGCGCGAGGAACAGACGCACGCTGTCTTTCGCGGCGGGCACCTTTTCCCGCACGCGATCGAAGTATTCGATCGTCGACAGCGGACTCGGGCCCGGATCGTTGAACCCATGCCACAGGAGGAGCTTTCCACCCCGTCCTACGAAGGCGGAGATATCCGGATTCTGCTGATGCACTTCGGCGGCCAGCCCGTTCGAGAGCGCCTTCATGTCGCGCTCCGGATCGAAGCTCATCACGTCATACGACGGATCGTTCTTGACGATATAGGACATGAACGGCGCGCCGAGCACCGAGTTGAGCCCGAGCGGCTGGTCCTTCGTGCCGACCATTCGATTGACCCAATCAGCCTCGCCGCCGCGCATCAACGGCATCGCAGCCCACTGGCCATCCTTCGTCTTCACGCCGGCGTAGACGCGGCGCACGGTCTCGACTTGAGCCGGCGTCAGACAATCGGCGGACGCCCCACCCTTGCACGCGAGCTCCCCTGGATCCCACGTGCACGATCGTGGATCGGTCAGGATGCCGTCGGCCACTCCGTCTTTCGCATCGCAGGCGGCGAGCAGGTGCTTTTGAATGAGCGGCACGTGTTCCGGCAGCAGGTTGCTCGCGGGGTTCTTATGGAAGGCCTGCACTCTGAGAATCGCGTTCGAATAGACGAGCGGCGTATACACCGGCGCGCCGGCAATCACGCCGTCGTAGTCGTTGGGATAGCGCTGGATTTCCGCGAGCCCCTGTCGCCCGCCCGTCGAACATCCCTGCCAGTAGGCGTGCTGCGGCGCGCGTCCGTAGTAGCTGGAGACGAGTTGCTTGCCCACGTCCGTCGCCACGTGCGTCGCACGGTGACCGAAATCGACGATGGCTTCGACGTTCGGTTGTCCGGGAGCCTTGATCGTGAATTTCGGATCGAGCGAGCCGGTGCTCTCGTGACCCATGTCGTTCTGGATCACCGCATAACCGCGCGAGAGACCATTCGCCGCGGCGTTCAGCGTCAGGTTGCCCGCGAAGCCGCCGCCGCCGATGCCCAGCACCTTGCCGTTCCAGTTCATCGGCAGGCGATACACCGCGCCGACATGCGAGCCGGACACCGGCGAGATCGTCGCGCGCACTTCACAAAAGGCGGGCAGATGCTCCTTGGCGTCGGCCGCCACCGGCTTCGACGACACGATCGTCGTGGCGGGCAGCGCTTTGGCGAGCTCGGCGACCTTGGCGCACGGGTCCTGCGCCGACGCAGCGGTCGGCGCGATCAGAACGAGTGCCGCGAACAGCGGAACCAGACTGCGCACGCTTACTTCCAGCGGTTCATCGCCTGGCGATGCATCGAATCGGGAGTCAGCTCGGCGAGCTCGATGCGGATCCCGTTCGGATCCGTGATGTTGTTCAGGATCGCCTTCGTGTCGCTGGTGCGGATCTCGCCGATGTTCACGCCGCGCGCCTTGAACATCGCCGTCGCCTCTTTCATGTTCTCCACATGGATGCCCACGTGATTGATGGCGGCGGGCTTTCCGGGGCCGGGCTGAATCTCGAAGAACGTGTTCTTGCTGATCTGCACGTAGACGAGGCGCGCCTGCCCCTTCTCGTCTTTTACTCGAAACGCCTCCGGAAAGCCCATCTTCTGTGTGTAGAACGCGACCGCCTCATCCAGGTTGGGAACATTCATTCCGATGTGATTCACCTGAACGAGTCCTTTGTTCGGAGTGTTGTTCGGACCCTGGGCCGCGACCGTGTGAAGGCCAACGCCGACGAGTAAACCGGTGAAGAACAGCATGCAAGCACGCATCGCAACTCCTCTCATAGCGGCGCGTCCTGCCGGAAACGCGAGCCGCACGTTCCCAACCTGAGCGCCCGAAGCCACCGTTAACCGGGCAACAAGGGTATGCGGTGTTCGGTGAGACGGCAAGTTCTTGGATCGCGGCCGTAGTCGCTGGCATCGATCACGAGGCCTCAGAGACGCGGAGACACAGAGAAACCCTGTTTACTCTGCGTCTCCGAGTCGCTGCGGCGCAGGTTGGTGTCTGCCGCCGTTGTGTGCACCCTTACGTGGCCCGCCTCCGCGAACGCGGCGCTGTACTCCGCTACGGAATGCCCGTCTCGACCGCACACGATGGAGCGGCCTCTTCGCGACGGCGCGGCGCGCCATGTTTTATCAAGTAGCTGATGTACAAATCGGCGTCGACCGACCCCGTGTTGCTGATCGCATGCACGTCGTCGTTCTCCGTGTAGACCTGCCCGACTCCAATCGTTCGCTTCCGACAATTCGCGTCGTAGAAGTCGACTTGGCCGGACTTGACGGCACCAACAAGAACACCCGGGTGACTGTGCCAGCCGCTGTAACCACCTGGCGCGAGCACCAGATGCTGCGAATAGTAGTCGGTGTCACCCTGGACTTGTAATACCAGTTGCCATGGCGTCGCCGTCCCGTCCGGGTTCTTGTTGATCTGCATGTGCTCGCTGATGCCGTCCGCAGCGAACCCCGACGCGAGAATCTGATTGACGATGAACCCGAGCGGTGGCGTGGCCCACGCCTTTGCTCCCAACACCAGCGCTGTCAGCGC
>Ga0310810_10008079_pt1 | contig 12074 bp, 7 predicted proteins | sample NCmetagenome_FD_207641 | JGI IMG/M metagenome (GOLD analysis project Ga0310810, IMG submission 207641) | Soil microbial communities from experimental microcosm in Duke University, North Carolina, United States - NC | ecosystem: Engineered > Artificial ecosystem > Soil microcosm > Unclassified ...
GCCAGGACCACGGCCTGATACTCTTTCCGCAGGTCGTTGAGCGAGGTGATAGGAGAATTGGTAATGAACTCGACGCCCTCGGCTCCCATCTGCTCCATGCGCCGGTCGATGCCCTGCTTCTCCATTTTGAAGTTGGGGATGCCGTAGCGCAGCAGGCCGCCGATGCGGTCGCTTTTTTCGAAGACGGTGACCCAGTGACCGGCGCGAGCAAGTTGTTGCGCGGCGGCCAAGCCCGCCGGACCGGATCCGACCACCGCCACGCGCTTGCCGGTGCGAACGGGCGGAGGCTCGGGCACAATCCAGCCTTCCGCGAAGGCGTGATCGATGATGGTGCGCTCGATCACCTTGATAGTGACGGGCGGCTCATTGATGCCGAGCACGCAGGCGGCCTCGCACGGGGCGGGGCAGATGCGGCCGGTGAACTCCGGAAAATTATTGGTGGAGTGCAGCACACGCACCGCTGCACGCCAGCGGTCGCGATAGACCAGGTCATTCCAGTCGGGAATGATGTTGTTCAGCGGGCAGCCGGTATGACAGAACGGGACGCCGCAATCCATGCAGCGGGCGCCCTGCGTGCGGACTTTGTCGAGCGGAAACTCCTTGTAGATCTCGAACCAGTCGTTCACGCGCTCGACGACTGGACGCCTTTCGGGGAGTTCCCGGGCGTACTCCATGAACCCGGTGTTTTTACCCATTGTTTTTATCCATGAGCAGCCGCCTTCTGACGCTCGACACCGAGCACGCGTTTGTATTCGTGCGGAAAAACTTTGACGAACTTCGGCACCAACTGGTCGAAGTTGTCGAGGATCCAGTTGGCGCGGGGGCTACCGGTCTCCTCGGCATGGCGCGCGATCCAGTAGCGCAACATTTCCACATCCTCAGGGAGGTCGACCTTCTCCAGATCCACGCTGGCGCGGTTGCAGCGAGTTTTGCTGAATTCGCCTGTCTCATCCAGCACGTAGGCGATCCCACCCGACATGCCGGCAGCGAAATTCTTTCCGGTATCGGCCAGACAGATCACCAGTCCCTTGGTCATGTATTCGCAGCCATGATCGCCCAGCCCCTCAATCACCGCCGTAGCGCCGGAGTTGCGAACCGCGAAGCGCTCCCCGGCGCGGCCGTTGAAGAAAGCCTCGCCGGAGGTCGCGCCATACAGGACCACGTTGCCGACCAGGATGTTCTGCTCGGGTTTAAAGGTCGACCCGCGGGGCGGGTAGACGATCATCTTCCCGCCCGAGAGTCCCTTGCCGACATAGTCGTTGGAATCGCCTTCGAGCTCGAGCGTCACGCCGCGGGCTAAGAACGCTCCGAAGCTTTGTCCCGCCGAGCCCGAAAATTTGCAGTGAATCGTGCCGGGCTCGAGGCCCGCCGAGCCGTACTTACGGGCGATCTCGCCCGAGAGCATCGCGCCTACGGTGCGGTGGACGTTGCGGATCGGCAGCGTGATCTCGACGGCCGTTCCGTTCTCGATGGCCGGCCGCGCGTGATCGATCAGCTTGGCGTCCAGCGCCTGGTTCAGGCCGTGATCCTGCGCGATCATGCAGCGGCGCCCCACCCGCGAAGGAGCTTCGGGATGGTACAGAAGCTGCGAATAATCGAGACCCTTGGCTTTCCAATGGTCGATGCCGGGGCGCATGTCGAGCATGTCGGAGCGGCCGATCATCTCATCGACGCGGCGGAAGCCCAGCTTGGCCATGATCTCGCGGAGTTGCTCGGCCACGAAGAAGAAGTAATTGATGACGTGCTCAGGTTTGCCGGCGAACTTCCTGCGCAATGCCGGATCCTGCGTGGCGATGCCCACCGGACACGTATTCAGGTGGCATTTGCGCATCATGATGCAGCCCATGGCCACCAACGGGGCGGTGGAGAATCCGAACTCCTCGGCGCCCAGGAGCGCGGCAATGGCCACGTCGCGGCCGGTCTTGAGTTTTCCGTCGGTCTGCACGGTGATGCGGCTGCGCAGATCGTTCAGGACCAGCACCTGTTGGGTTTCCGCTAAACCCAGCTCCCAGGGAGTGCCGGCGTGCTTGAGCGATGTCAGCGGCGAGGCTCCGGTACCGCCGTCGTGTCCGGCGATCAGGACCACGTCCGCATGGGCTTTCGCCACACCGGCTGCGACCGTGCCGACGCCCGATTCAGAAACCAGCTTGACCGAAATCCGGGCCTTGGGATTGACGTTCTTCAGATCGTAGATCAACTGCGCGAGATCTTCGATCGAGTAGATGTCGTGATGCGGCGGCGGCGAGATCAATCCCACGCCGGGAACCGAGTAACGCACCCGCGCGATGGTTTCGTCGACTTTGTGGCCGGGAAGCTGGCCACCCTCGCCGGGCTTCGCGCCCTGCGAGATTTTGATCTGCAGATCGTCGGCGTTGACCAGGTAGTTGGCGGTGACGCCGAAGCGGCCGGAGGCCACCTGCTTAATGGAACTGCGGCGCCAATCGCCGTTGGCATCGCGCTTGAAGCGCTCTTCATCCTCGCCGCCCTCGCCGGTGTTGGAGCGGCCGCCGATCCGGTTCATGGCGATCGCCAGAGTCTCGTGCGCCTCTTTGCTGATCGATCCGAACGACATCGCGCCGGTGGCGAAGCGCTTGACGATCTCACTGGCGGGCTCGACTTCGTCAAGCTTCACGCCTCGCTTTGGCTCCTTGAGGATCATCAGGCCGCGCAAGGTGCACAGGTCTTTATTCTGCTGGTCGATCAGCGCGGCATATTCCTGGAAGGTGGTGTAGCCGTCTTCAGGTCCCTTGTGGACCGCGTGCTGGAGTTTCGAAACCGTCTGCGGATTCAACAGGTGATATTCGCCCGTGACGCGATATTGATAGGTGCCGCCGACGTCCAGCTCGGTTTCCGATTCGGTGGCCGGGCGGAAGGCGTGCTCGTGCTTGATCTGGGCTTCGCGCGCCAGAACCTCCAGGCCCACTCCTTCGATGCGCGAAGCAGTTCCCGTGAAGTACCGGTCGATCAGCTCCTGATTCAGGCCGATGGCTTCGAAGATCTGCGCGCCGCGATAACTCTGCAAGGTCGAAATACCCATCTTCGAGAAGACCTTGAGAAGCCCCTTGTTGATCGCTTTCTTGTAATTCTTGAGCGCCGTGGCGAAATCCACCGTCAGCAGCCCTTTTTCCGACATATCCTCCAGAGTCTCGATGGCCAGATAGGGATTGATCGCGCTCGCGCCATAGCCTGTGAGCAGGGCGAAGTGCATCACTTCGCGCGGTTCGCCCGATTCGATGATCAGCGCCACTTGCGTGCGTTTCCGTTCGCGGACCAGGTGATTGTGGACCGCGGTGAGCGCCAGCAGGCTCGGAATGGGAGCCTTGTCCTTGTCGATGCCGCGGTCTGACAGAATCAGCAGCCGCTGGCCGTCGCGAATGGCAAGACTCGCCTGCATGCACAGTTCATCCAGCGCGTCTTCGAGGGCCTGAGCTCCGCCGGCGGGATTATATAGCGCTCTCAGCGTGGTGGCCAGGAAGTCGCCCCAGTTCACGCGGCGCAGCCGTTCCAGGTCGAAGTTGGTGAGGATCGGGTGCTCCAGCTTCAGCGTGTGGCAGTGCAGCGCGGTTTCTTCCAGGATGTTGCGCTCGGTTCCGATGTAGCTAGTGAGGGACATCACCAGCTCCTCGCGGATCGGATCGATGGCCGGATTGGTCACCTGTGCGAACATCTGCTTGAAGTAGTTGAACAGCGGCTGCGACCGGTCCGAGAGACACGCCAGTGGCGTATCGGTGCCCATCGATCCGATCGGCTCCTCGCCCTTCTCGGCCATAGGAGCGATCAGAATCCGCAGGTCTTCTTCGGTGTATCCGAAAGCCCGCTGCCGCTCAAGGAGGGTCTTGGGATCGAATCCGTGGACCCGCAGAGGATCGGGCAGGGCATCGATGGTGATCTGGTTCCGCCTCAGCCACTGGCCGTAGGGCTGCTGCGTGGCCAGCGCGTGCTTCATTTCTTCGTCCGGAACAATGCGGTGCTCTTCGAGGTTGACCAGCAGCATCTTGCCGGGCTGCAGGCGGCCTTTGTAGGTAACGTCTTCCGGTTTGATGGGCAGTACGCCGGTTTCCGACGCGACAATCAACTGCCCATCCTTGGTCACCAGGTAACGCGCGGGACGCAGGCCGTTACGGTCGAGCGTCGCGCCGATCCATTTGCCGTCGGTGAAGGCGACCGCGGCCGGGCCGTCCCATGGCTCCATCAGCGAAGCATGGTATTCGTAGAAATCGCGCTTCTCCTGGGGCATTGTGGAATCGGCGTCCCAGGCCTCCGGAATCAGCATCGCCATCACATGCGGCAGGCTGCGCCCGCCCAGCGTCAGAAACTCCACGGCGTTATCGAGCGAGCCGGTATCGCTCAGGTCCGGGCGGATCACCGGGAAGATCTTGGTGATATCGTCTCCGAACAGGTCCGATTTGAGCGTCGACTCGCGCGCGTTCATCCAATTGACGTTTCCACGCACCGTGTTGATCTCGCCGTTGTGGCAGATATAGCGGTACGGATGCGCCAGTTGCCAGGTGGGAAACGTGTTGGTCGAGAAGCGCTGGTGCACCATGCACAGGGAACTGCGCGTTTCCGGGTCCCGCAGTTCTTTGTAGAAGTCGTCGATCTGCGGCGCCAGCAGCAGGCCCTTATAGATGACCAGCCGCGAGGACATCGAGGGGACGTAGAAGAATTCCTTCTCGGTCAGCTCGGTCTCGAGGACCTCGGTTTCCGCCCGCCGCCGGACCACGTAGAGCTTGCGTTCCAACTGGTCCTGCGTCATGTTGGCGGCGCCCCGCAGGAACACCTGCTCGATGTAGGGCTGCGTGGCACGCGCGGTACGGCCGATGGCGTCGGCGTGCACCGGTGTATCGCGCCATCCCAGTACCGTAAGCCCTTCTTCCCTGGCGATCCGCTCGACAATGCCTTCGCAGATCAGCCGTTGCTTCGGTTCCACCGGCAGAAACATCATGCCTACGCCGTAGGTTCCCGGTTCGGAAAGCGAGAAACCCAGAGCGGAGCATTCCCGCGCAAAAAACTCGTGCGGGATCTGGATGGTGATGCCTGCGCCGTCGCCCGTCTCCGGATCGCAACCGCAGGCGCCGCGGTGAGTCAGGTTGATGAGGATTTCGATGCCCTTGCGGACCACTTCGTGGGACTTTTCGCCATTCAGATTGACGATGAACCCCATCCCGCAGGCGTCGTGCTCATACCTGGGATCGTACAGGCCTTGCTGGACCAGCCTTTGGACAGCCATAGTCTACAATACTACTGAAACAGTATTACGTCAACAGAAAGTAGGCTCTTGTAGTATTAGAATATCTGATATATAATCGGGCCGTGGAGCAAGGTAGCCTTAAGCTTTTCAAGGACATTGCGCAGACGCGCAGTTTTAGCCGCGCTGCCGTCATGAACGGATTGAGTCAATCGGCAGCGAGCCAGCAGGTACAAGAGGTGGAACGGAGCCTGGGGGTGACCCTGCTGGACCGGTCGCGTCGGCCGCTGGTGGTGACCCCGGCCGGGCAGCTTTACGCCGAATTCTGCCGGGACGTGCTTCGTCGCCGGGTGGAGTTGGATGCGGCCCTGGGGCAGCTCAAACACCAAACCGCCGGAACGGTCCGGGTGGCCTCTATCTACTCGGTAGGACTGAGCGAAATGGTGGAGCTCGAAAAGCAGTTCGCGGCGCGCCATCCCGAGGCGCGTCTCGACGTTCAATACCTGCAGCCGGCGAAAGTTTATGCCGCCGTGCTGGCCGACCAGGCCGACCTGGGGCTAGTGAGCTACCCGCATGCTACGCGGGAGATCAAGGTGATTCCCTGGAGGCAGGAGGAAATGGTGCTGGCGACGGCTCCGGATCATCCCCTGGCGAAAAAGGCGGCCGCCATCCGCGGCGCGATTCCGATCGAAGACCTGAACGGCGTGGACTTCGTCGGTTTCGACGAGGAGCTTCCAATCCGCAGCGACGTCGACCGCTTTCTCAAGGAGAAGGGAGTGGAAGTGAACGTGTCGGTGCACTTCGACAACATCGAGATGATCAAGGAAGCGGTCGCCCACCGCGTGGGGGTGAGCATCATGCCGCACCGCGTGATGCGCGAGGATATCCGGCAAAAGCGTCTGGCGGCGATCCGCATCGCGGGCGCAGCGCTGTACCGGCCGTTGGGGATCATTCATCGGAAGAAGAAACGTTTTCGGCCGGTGGCGCAGGCGTTCCTGGATCTGCTGTGCGAAAAGCCGATGCCGGAAGCGGCTTAGCTAACCCTGCCTGAACACGGTCAACTGATCCTTCCAGCGCGAGCGCACGGCAATAAAGTCCGGATGCCCCAGGCCCAGTTCGTTGACGATCTGCCGGATCTCGTTGTCCTCGGTGGTCGAGATACCGCCTTCGGCTGCGGCCACTGCGAACAGGCAATCGAGCAGCGCGAGTTTCTCCTCGCGCGTGGCGATCCGGCTGAATTCGCGTGTCACCAGGAAGTTCTCGGTCCCGCCGAAGAGTTGCGTCCGGGTCTTGGCGGTCTGGACCACGATGAGCGCCTGCTCCTCGGGCAGGGCGCCGCGTTCCATGATGATCCGTTCCATGGCGCGGGTTTCCTCCGGGCTGATTTTCAGATCGGCATTAGCGACGCGCCCAAGAATGTATCCGAAGGCGGCCATGAAGCGGGCGCGGTCCGGTTCTATCTGGTCCAGCGCCTCGATCACTTTGCGGACCGTCTCGGTCTCGCCTGTTGTGTGTTTTTCGGGAATCCCCAGAAACTCGCGGATGGACACGCTATTCCGACTCGTTACTCAACAACGCCCATTTGCTTCAAGAGTGCAATGTGTTTCGACGGATCGTCTTCATTGAACTGCGTGGGCATGATCACACCCGTCTGGCGGCCGCGCTCGATCAAAGCGGCGTAAGGCGGATTGTCGAACTTGAAGATTTCCCGCAGCTTGGCGGAATCCGTCGAGGTTTTGGCTTTGAGCCCGCTGTCTTTAAGGTAGGAAGCTGCGAATTGCGGCACGCGGGTGGGAATGCCGACCACGGTCACGTCGTCGCGAAATTTGAGCGGCGCCATGCTTTTGCCGACCGCGAAACACGTCCCGCACTCCGGGTCATAGAAGAACAGGAATACTCGGCCGTCCTGCAGGGACATCGGACTGCCATCCACCATGATCGAATCGGGCGCCTTGAGCCCGGTCAGTTTGCCGTACGCCGAGCCGAAGCTCACCCCGGTGAACACGGCCACCGCACCCAGTATCACCGCGGCGGTACGGATTCCTTGGGCTGGTTTAGCCCAAAAACCAGCGATCGCGGCGGCAACCAGGAAAGCGAAGTCGCCATAGAAAAAGCCCGGGCCCACCGAGCGACGCATGTCGATGGTGACGCCCAACAGCGTGAGCGTGGGGAAACAGCTGCAATCGCGGCCGATCAGAGCCTTGTAGTTCCATCCGATATAACCCATGAACGCCAGCAGCAGCGCGCCGGCAAGAAAAGCACCCCAGCGGCGGAAGCGCGGCACCAGAACCAGGGTTCCCGCGGTAGTTTCGGCCACCGCCAGAAGCAGCGCCAGGGGAAGTGTCAGATCGTAAGGCACCAGCAGATTCTTAGCGAGATTGGCAAACTTATAAGGATCAATCGCCTTGTAAACGCCCGCGGTTAGAAATAGAACCGCCACCACCAACGCGGCTGCGTGGCTGGCGATGGTCTTCCACCCGGGTATTTCCACCGAGCCCGCTAAGGGACCCGCCGTAGTACTTGCACTCATACCCTCTATTTTAGCTGGAAGCATGCCAGAATGGTTGGATTCATGCCTGCCGCGCGGAGAACCGTCCGTGTACCCGCCTCCAGCGCCAACCTGGGTCCTGGTTTCGACGCCCTGGCATTGGCCCTAAGTCTCTATTTGGAATGCCACTTTCGCCGCGCCGATACGCTGGCGATTTGCGCCAATGGGCGGGATTCCGGGCTCATCTCGACAGGCGAAGATAACTTCATCTGGCAGACCGCTTTACGTGTTGCGGGGGATACCGGCGCAGCCATGCCCCCGATCGATCTCGAAATTGCCAACGACATTCCTATCGGCAAGGGGCTGGGGTCGAGCGCCGCCGCGCTCACGGCAGGTGTAGTGATCGCCAATGAAGTTCTAGGCCTTGGTTGGGACGCGCATCGCGTTCTGGACGAAGCCGCGCAGATCGAGGGGCATCCGGACAACGTTGCGGCGTGCGTGCTGGGCTCGATCGTCGCGAGCGCGATCGACTCCGAAGGGGTGGCGCGCGCAGTGCGCCTGGAACTTGACGCGCACTACAACGTCGCCGTGGTGGTGCCGGATTTCGTGCTGCCGACGTCGGAAGCGCGGCGCGTGCTGCCGCAAAGCTACTCGCGCGAGGATACCGTGTTCAACGTGCAGCGCAGCGCCTTGTTGATTGTCGCGTTGGCGACCGGCGCGCGGGATGTTTTTCCGACGGCGCTCGAAGACCGGCTGCATCAACCGTATCGCTACGATCTGGTGCCAGGGCTGGAGGAAATCACTAAGCTCCGGGCGCCTGGCCTGCTGGGGTGCGCTCTGAGCGGAGCCGGACCGTCGATCCTGGTGTTCCACGAGCGCGGGCACGAGGCCGTATGCGAGCTGGTTCGGGATGTTTTTGTGCGCCACGGCCATAAATCGGAAATTGTCTGCTCGGCCGTATCGACGCAAGGGTATACCTTGAAGTAGTGTCTTCCAACCGACTGCTCCACGAAAAAAGTCCCTACCTGCTGCAGCACGCGCACAACCCCGTGGATTGGTATCCGTGGGGCCAAGCGGCGCTCGACAAAGCCCGCCGGGAAGACAAGCCGATTTTTCTTTCGATCGGTTATTCCACGTGCCACTGGTGCCACGTCATGGAGCGCGAATCGTTTGAGAACGAAGACGTCGCGCGGATCTTGAATGAGTACTTCGTACCGGTGAAAGTGGACCGGGAAGAGCGGCCCGATCTGGACCGCGTCTACATGCTGTTCGTACAGGCCTCCACCGGCAGCGGCGGCTGGCCGATGTCGGTTTGGCTAACTCCGGAAGGCAAGCCGTTTTTCGGCGGGACTTACTTTCCGCCCGACACACGCTACGGCCGGCCGGGATTCCGCACGATTCTCCAAAGCCTGGCGCGGGCCTGGCGGGAAGAGCGCGGCAAGATCGAAGAGTCCGGCGCGCAAGTGATCGAGCAGCTCCGCCAATACAGCCAAGCCGGCGGAAGTCCGAGTGCGGTGGGTCAACACACTCTGGACGCCGCGTTCCACGCCTTCCGGAGAGCTTTCGACGCGCGCCTAGGCGGATTCGGCGCGGCACCTAAGTTTCCGCGTCCCAGCGTGCTTAATTTCCTGCTGCGTTATGGGGCGCTCACCGGCAACGAGGAAGCCCGCGATATGGTGCTGGTCACGTTGCGCGCGATGGCCAAGGGCGGAATGCATGATCAGCTCGGGGGCGGGTTTCACCGCTATTCGGTCGACGAGAACTGGTTCGTGCCGCATTTCGAGAAGATGCTGTACGATCAGGCGCAACTCGCGCTTTCCTATCTGGAGGCGCATCAGATCACCGGCGATTCCCAGTACGCGGATGTGGCCCGGGACATCTTCGGCTATGTCTTGCGCGACCTGACCAATTCGGAAGGCGGATTCTACTCGGCCGAGGATGCCGATAGCGCCGCCGATCCCGCTCAGCCCAAAGAAAAGTCCGAGGGCGCGTTCTACATCTGGAGACATCAGGAAATCGTGGAGGCCCTGGGCGAGCAGGATGCGGCAGCTTTCAGCCGCCAATTCGGCGTCAAAGCGAATGGCAACGTGGACGAAGATCCGCACGGAGAGTTTGCCGGCCGTAATATCCTTTATCAGGCCCAAGATCACCAGGGGTCCGTTCCAGGTGTCGCCAAGCTGCTTGAGATCCGCTCGCGCCGTCCCCGGCCGCATCTCGACGATAAAATCCTCGCCGGCTGGAACGCGCTCATGATTTCGGCCTTCGCCAAGGGCGCGCAGATCCTCGAGAAGGCAGGCGATGCTCCGCGCTACGCGCAAGCGGCGCGGGCCGCGCGTAGTTTCCTGCACCGTCGCCTATGGCGCGAGGCCGATTCGACCCTGCTGCGGCGTTACCGCGACGGAGATGCCTCCATCGAAGCGTTTCTGGACGACTACGCGTACCTGATCAACGCTCTGGTGGATTTGTACGAGACCGCGTTCGACCCGGCCGATCTGGCCTGGGCCGCGCGGCTGGCGGAACGCGCCATGGTCCTCTTTCAGGATACCGAGGGCGGTGGATTCTTCAGCTCTCCCGCGAATCAAAGCGATCTGGTGCTTCGGCTCAAGGACGATTACGACGGCGCCGAGCCTTCCGGGAACTCGGTGATGGCGCTGGCGCTGCTGCGCTTGGCCCGCATCACCGGTCGAGACGACTTCCGCGCAGCGGGCGAGCGGACCCTGGAAGCATTCGCGGGACGCATGCTTACGGGCGGCTCCGGATTACCGCAAATGCTGGTGGCGCAGATGTTCGCCATGGGCAAGCCGATGGAGATCATTCTCGCGGGGCCACCGACCGGGTTTCCCGGAATGTTGCGCGAGATCCGAAAACACTTTCTGCCGAATACCGTGGTCATGCGAGCTTCCGAGGCGCCACAGGCAATGCCGCCTGTCGACGGCCTCGCCACCGCCTACGTTTGTGAGAACTACGCCTGCAAGCTGCCAGTGACCGAGCCCCGGGCGCTTGCGGAATTACTACAATAAAAGTCTATGGAGAGACCAGGAGCAACAACACTCAGAGGAAACCCGCTGACGGTGCTGGGTCCGGCGCTGAAGCCGGGCGACAAGGCGCCGGATTTTAAAGCGGTCGACGATTCACTCAAAGCGCTGGATCTGGCGGGCACCGGGAATAGCGTCCGGATTTTCAGCGTGGTCCCATCGCTGGATACCCCCGTCTGCGATGCGCAGACCAAACGGTTCAACGAGGAAGCCGGCAAGCTGCCGGACGTGAAGATCTATACCTTCAGCATGGATCTTCCCTTCGCCCAGAAGCGCTGGTGCGGAGCTTTCGGCGTGGACCACGTCAAGATGGTTTCCGATCACCGCGATGGGTCCTTCGGGCAGGCCTACGGGACGCTCATCAAGGATCTTCGCATCATGAGCCGCGCGATCTTCGTGGTCGACAAGAACAACGTGATCCGCCACGTGGAGTATGTCAAGGAAGTGGGCGATCACCCCAACTACGAGTCCGCCCTCTCCGCAGCCAGGGCGGCCACCGGCGGAGCCGCTTCCGCGTAATCGTCCGCGCTTAACGATACATCTTGCGCCGGCGGTGCAGAAAGCCCAGCCCGGCCAGCCCAAGCCCCAGCATCGCGAACGTCGCCGGTTCCGGCACGGGATTTTCGACCAGCACATGCGGCGTGAAACTGGTGGTGGTTTGGAGGCGGAAGATCGCATCGTTGTAGTCGCCGTAGCCTTCCGCGGTGTTTAGGCCGAAGATGTCTTCGAAGCCAATGAAGTAGCTTTGCGGGTTCTGGGCGTTTTGAAACAAGGCGAAGTGTTGGTGTGACGGTTCGTCCGCGGGATCCAACCCCGCGTCGGAGTAATACGTCCGGCAGGAGGCTCCATAGTAATCACAGGTGATCGCGTAAACGCCGTAATTCGCCCAGGTGTTCGCGGAAAACGGCGCGATTGGGGAGACGTTGTTGTTATAGGTTCCGCCGTAAGGATTGGCGAGCGACCCATGGCTGAAGAGCGTTAGTTTCTGGGACGGATCCTGGACGTTATAGAATCCGATCTCGGTTCCGTACGGGCCGATGTTCGCCCCGGCGTTAGTGTAGAGCAAGGTCACATTTACCGACAGCGCCGTTTGCAGAAAGCTGAAATTAACGGGCGCGTCGAGGCCGGAGCCAGCGGTGGATAAGTAGTTCCCGAATCCGCCGGTCGAGCTCAAATAATCGGTAAGACCTAGACTGGGGTTGCTGCCGGTCAAATAATCGCCGGCATTCATGTCCGGTCCGTCGAGCGAGTTGTTGTTCCAGAACGGTGCGGCGTTCGACCCGGTGGTCGACTGGAAGCTGAACGGGACATTGACGAAAGCGGCGCCAGGCGAACTGATGATGTCCGCTAGAGCTGCAGCCGG
>Ga0310810_10008080_pt1 | contig 12074 bp, 12 predicted proteins | sample NCmetagenome_FD_207641 | JGI IMG/M metagenome (GOLD analysis project Ga0310810, IMG submission 207641) | Soil microbial communities from experimental microcosm in Duke University, North Carolina, United States - NC | ecosystem: Engineered > Artificial ecosystem > Soil microcosm > Unclassified ...
TGTCGGCGCCTTGCTCTTCCAGCGTCCCGATCTCGGGCTGGAGCTGGTCGCCTGGTGGACCCTGGCCAGCCTGATCTTCCACGCGGTGCGCCTGGCCCAGGCGAACGAGCAAGTCGCGCGCGGGCAGCCGATCACGTCCTGGCTCGAAGCGTGAGTCATACCGCCATTGTGCTTGCCGGATCGCGCCCCGGGCGCGACGCCCTCGCCGAGCAATTAGGGACCGACTTGAAGGCGCTGATCCCGGTTGCTGGCAAGCCGATGATCCAGAGGCCCGTGGAAGCGCTCCTCGGGAGTGAAGAGATCGCGCAGGTCATCGTCCTGACCCAGGCGACGGATCAAATCGCGGCCGCCCTTCCCGACGATCCGCGAATCTCAGTGCGCAGCTCGAAACCAACGATTGCCGAAACGATGCTCGCGCTGTGCAACGATGCAAGCCTCGAGTGGCCGCTGATTGTGACGACGGCCGATCACGCGCTGCTCGATACCGCGACCGTCGACGAATTCCTGGGCAAGGCGAAGGGCGCGGATGTCGCGATCGGGGTGGTCGAACGCGAGGCGCTGATGCGGCGTCTTCCGGAGACTCGGCGCACCTGGCTCCGGTTCAAGGGCGGCGCCTACACCGGCGCTAATCTGTTCGCACTGCGATCGCCAGAGATCGCGCCCGCAATCGAGCTGTGGCGCTCCGCAGAACAGGACCGCAAGAAGGGATGGCGGCTGGTCGCGTTGTTTGGGCCCGCAATTTTGATGGGCGCGGCGCTTAGGATTCTCACCATCGACGACGTCCTTGGGCGAGCAGGAAGAAAGCTGGGCCTTGCGATCAGGACGGTGCGTCTCGGCAACCCACTCGCGGGGGTCGACGTTGACAAGGCGGAGGATCATGCGCTTGCAGAGGCCATCCTTGAGGACAAAGCATGAGCGATCTCGCGATCTACGACCTTGACCGTACCGTTACTCAGCGACCGACCTATACGCCATTCCTGATCCACTATGCGCTGCGGCGGGCGCCGTGGCGGCTGATATTCCTGCCGTTCGTGCTCCTGACGATGCTGCTTTATGCGCTGCGGTTGGTCAGCCGCGGCCGTCTCAAGGAAGTGAGCCAGGAACTGCTGGTCGGCGGGCAGGTCCATCCGAAGACGCTCCAGCCCTTGATCGAAAGCTTCGCCGACCGGCAGGTGGAGACCAATATCCGGCCCGGCGCGCGCCAGGCCATGCGGCGCGACAAGGAACAGGGGCGGCGCCTGGTCCTCGCAACCGCCTCCTACCGGCTCTACGCGGACGCGATCGCGCACCGCCTCGGGTTCGACGACGTCATCGGCACCGAATCCATGTTTGGAGAGGACGACCGGGTCCACGCCAAGATCCTCGGCGAGAATTGCTATGGCGCAGCCAAGCTGCGGATGATCGCCGACTGGGTCAGCGAATCCGACCTCAAGGGCAAGCACGGTCACGTCCGCTTCTATTCCGACCATGCGTCGGACAAGCCGACCTTCGAATGGGCCGACGAGCCCGTCGCAGTGAATCCTCACGGCAAGCTCCGCCGCCTGGCCGAGCAAAACGGCTGGGCGATCGAGAACTGGGGCTAGATCGCGTTCAGCGCGTTCGCGAAGTCCGCAATCAAATCATCCGCATCTTCAACGCCGATCGAGATCCGTACGAGGTTCGGCGTGATGTCGAGCTGCTTCTTGCGCTCGTCAGGGACCGAGAGATGGGTCATTGCCGCCGGGGCGCTGGCTAAGGTCTCGGTTCCGCCCAGGCTGACCGCGAGATTTGCGATCTGCAGCGCGTCGAGGAAGGCGAACGCCTCCTTCTCTCCGCCTTTGAGGTAGAGGGAGAAAGTCGATCCCGCTCCGATGCAGTGGCGTTGGAAGATGTCGGCCTGCCGCGAGCCGGGTTCGAGGAACCCGAGATAGCCGACCTTCTCAACCTTCGGATGATCGCGGAGGAAGTCGCACACGAGGCGCGCATTCCTGCCAGCCCGTTCCATTCGAAGCTCGAGAGTCTCGAGGCTGCGTAAAAGCATCCAGGCCGTGTTCGGATCGCAAATCGTGCCGATCGTATTCCGGAGCATGCGGATCTGATTGACGAGCGCCTTTTCGCCGACGACCGCCCCGGCGACGAGATCGCTGTGCCCACCGACATATTTGGTGAGGCTGTAGACCGACAGGTCCGCGCCCTGGCTCAGCGGCTTGGCCCACAGCGGGCCGAGGAAGGTATTGTCGATGGCGATCGGCGGCCGCTCGCTTGTCCCGAACGCTGCGTCGCGGGCCGCCGCGACTGCCTCGACGTCGACCAGCTGGTTGGTCGGATTGGCCGGGCTTTCGAGATAGATCAGCGCGACCCGGCCCTTCTCCTTGGCGCGGGCGATGACGTCGTCGATCTCCTCGCGGGTCGCGCCCGCCGGGAAGTCGAGCCACGACACCCCGAACCGTCCGAGGATCTTGGCGATCAACGTCTCGGTCGCGGCGTAAAGCGGGCCTGAGTGGACGACCACGTCGCCGGGTTGGACGAACGCCAGGAGCAGGGTCGCGATCGCCGCCATTCCGCTCGAGAAAGCGAGCGCGTCGTCGGCGTCTTCCCAAACGGCCAGGCGATCTTCCAGGATTTCCTGGTTGGGACCGTTGAAGCGCGAGTAGATGAGGCCTTCGGCGCCGCCCGGACGCTTTCCGGTCACGCCTTCGAAGAAGCGCTTTCCGGCCGCGGCACTTTCAAACACGAAGGTCGAGGTCAGGAAAATCGGCGGCTTCAAGGATCCTTCGCTGAGCTCCGGGTCAAAACCGTAGCCGAGCATCAGCGTCTGGGCTTTGAGCTTATGATTGCCGATTTTCGTGGGCGAGGGTCGCGGCGGACGATGGTGGGCGCTTGCGCCGCTGAGTTCGTCTTCGGTGGGCAATGGAGTCTCCTTGTCACGGTCGCGCTAGGCGCGCCGCGGAAAGACGGTCAAGCTGAACTTCAGGGGAGAGCGATAAGGCTGACTTGTCGCCCATAGTCGGCCTCGCCGCGATGGCTCGCTCGGCGATAGCTGTAGAAACGGTCGGCTTCTGCATAGGTGTCGAGATGCAGCGCCTCGACTTCGCCGATCCCGGCGGCGAGGAGGCGGTGGACGACATAAGCCGTCAGATCGAAGTGCGGCCGGCCGCCAGGTCCGTCGATGAAGAAGCGCGTATTATGCTCGTCCTCCTCCAGGAATTGCCGGCGAAAGGCCTCGTCGACCTCATAAGAATCGCGCCCGATGCAGGGCCCGACCGCGGCGGCGATTCGGTCGCGATTCGCACCGAGGTCCTCCATCGCCGCGATCGTCGCATCGGTCACTCCACCGAGCGCGCCGCGCCAGCCGGCATGCGCCGCACCAATCACTCCCGCCTCGATGTCGGCGAGCAGGACCGGAGCGCAGTCGGCGGTCAGGATGCCGAGCAGCAGGCCCGGGCGGTCGGTGACCATCGCGTCTGCTTCGGGCCGGCTGTTCTGCGGCCAGGCCTGGTCGGCATAGACGGCGTCGGCCGAATGAACCTGGTGCACGGTGACCAACTCGCCACCCGGCAGGATCGCGTCGACCGCAAGGTGCCGGTTCTCGTCGATCGCCGAGCGATCATCATTGCTTCCATAACCGACATTGAGGCCAGCTAGATCGCCGCTCGAAACGCCGCCTCGCCGGCCGAGAAAGCCGTGGGGCAGATCGGACAGGGCGCTTGCCCGGATAACCTCGACTCCGCTCACGGCGCTGCCTTCATGATCGTGTGCCGAAGGATCAGGTCCTCGTCGGCTTGGCTCCCAACCATGAAATCATATTTCCCCACGGCCTCGAAGCCATAGCGTTCATAGAAGCGGCGGGCGCGGTGGTTGTCGACATAGACCGACAGCACGAGCTCCTGAGCTCCCCGCCGCGTCGCTTCTTCAAGGAGCCATTCCATCAGCCGCTGCGCAACGCCCGTGCCGTGGGCTTTCTTTCTCAAATAAAGCCGGCGCAGCTCAAGGGCTGGAGCGGACGTTTCGTATGGTAATTTCTTTGGGGCGAGCTCGGCAAAACCCAGGAGCGCGCCGTCCAACTCCGCGACGCGGATTGCGACTTGCGGATCCGACAAGTTGGTGTGCCACTTGGCGTCGCTATTGCCGTCGAGGAACTCCTGAAGGTCTGTCGGACGGTACAGATCACCGAACGTGTCGATGAAGCTTTCCGCGAAGAGATCCTTCAGCGCTGCGGCATCATCGATCCGCGCATCGCGATAGGTGATATTCACGCCAGCCCTGCCGGCGACGGCCAGTCCGGGGAATGCAGCGCCATCACCTTGAATAGCTGGCCCATCGCATCTGGGGCGCTAAGGCGATGGAGCGCGGCTTCGATGTCGGATGCTCGCTCCGGGTTTTGCTCGGCGAGCACCTGGGCGCGCGCGTCAATGCCCAGCCGCCCAAGCCAATCCCCCTGCAGAACCACGCGAGTGACTTCAGCGCCGGCGCTCCGCGCGACATTCATCACGGCTTCGAAATCGACATGCGCAGTGATGTCCTGGTCGCCTGGGCGCTCCAACACCGGTGCAAACCGATGGTTGCGCACAGCCTGCAGCGTATCGCCGGGCACGCTCACCTCGTGGCCGTAATCGATGATCAGCGCGACACCGCCGTCCACAACAAGCCGCCGGGCGATCGCCGCTACCGCTTCGTCCCGGGCCGGTGAGGTTTCGACGATCTCGCCGTCCCGGTCGAACGCGAGCGCGCCCCCTGCAATGATGATGTTGCGGTCCATTCCATCGGCCTGCTGGCGGATGGGGAGAGCGTCGAGGAATTCGTTGGCGATGAGCAGGAATGGCCGCTTGGGAAGCTCCTCGACGGAGATGTGCCAACACGCATCGGGCACCGCCCGCGCCTGAGCCTCACGCAGGACCGGGCTAGTCTCGACGAAATGTGCCTCGCCGCCGAAGCCCGCCGAGCGCATGACCCGCAGCGCATCGGCGGCAAGGGTGCCGCGCCCAGGTCCGAGCTCGGCATAGACCGCCTCGGCAGGCGCGCCGGCGCGCATCCAGCATTCGGCGAGCGCGGCGCCAATCATCTCCCCGAACATCTGGCTGATTTCCGGCGCGGTCGTGAAATCGCCGTCAACGCCGAGCGGATCGCGCGTTGCGTAATAATATTCGTTGCAGGCTTCCATATAGGCTTCGACGCCGACCGGCCCTTCGGCGCGAATTCGCTCGTGGAGCGCGCGCTCCAGCGGGGTCACGATACGCTGGCGGTGCCGGCTGTTGCTTCGACCCGAACGCGGCGGCGTTTAGCCGTCAGCATCAGGTAGAGACCGGCAAGGATCATCGGCAGCGACAGCCATTGGCCCATATGCAGCCCGGTGGCCTGTACAAAGCCGATCAGCTGCTGGTCCGGTTCGCGGATGAACTCGATGCCGAAGCGGAAGCAGCCGTAGAAGAACAGGAAGGTGCCGACGAGCTTGCCCGGTTCGTACCGCGCCTGGGTCTTCCAGAACATCCAGGCGAGGATGGCGAAGAGGACGAGGCCTTCCAGCACCGCCTCATAGAGCTGGCTCGGGTGGCGCGGTGGGCCGAGCAGGAATTCCGCCCTGCCATTTGCGAGCAGCCGGCCAGTTGGCTCCATGAACCGAATCGCCCAGGGGACATGCGTGGGTGCCCCCCACAGCTCCTGGTTGATGAAGTTGGCAAGGCGGCCGAAGAACAGCCCGAACGGCACGCAGCAAGCGACATAATCGTGGATCCTCAGCCACGACAGTTTCTCCTTGTGCGCGAAATAGAAGATTCCGAGCGAGGTGCCGATCACTCCGCCATGGAACGACATGCCCCCGTCCCACAGCTTCAGGATCTCGATCGGATGACGGAGATATTCGCTCAGGTTGTAGAACAAGACGTAGCCGATGCGGCCGCCGAGAATGATCCCGAGAGCTGCATAGAAAACGAGGTCGTCCGCGTGGCGGCGCGCGAGTGGTGCGCCCGGCTGCTTGATCAGCTTCAGCAAATACCAATAGCCGATGAAAATTCCGGCGAGGTACGCGAGGCTATACCAGCGGAGGTCGAACGGCCCGAGGTGCAACGCCACTGGCGACAGCCCTAAATCCGGGAACGCAACGAACTGGGAGTTATCGGCGGTTTGCAAGGGCTTCCCCGTAAATGATCAGCGCCTCATAAGGCGGGTAGCCGCAAAGGCAAAGGAGCGGGAATGCGGAGCGAGCTCGACCGCCGGTACGACGAGATGCTTGCCGAGGTCACTGGCCCCGGCGGGCGGATCGTCCTCGGGCGCGACGAGCAGGGGCGAACGATCGTCAGCAACTTCCCAGCGACGATCGCCGAACTGCTGCGCGTCTTTTGCGAGCTCAATGGCGCCAATGAGGCGATCGTCGCGGGCGACGAGCGGCTGACCTTCGCCGATCTCGATCGCATTTCAGAACAGGCGGCGCACGCACTCGTCGCGCGCGGTATCGCCAAGGGCGACCGCGTCGGGATTGCCATGCGCAACTGCCCGTCCTGGGTCGTTGTCTACATGGCGATCGTCAAAGCGGGCGGAATCGCGACGCTGATCAATAGCTGGTGGGAAGCGCATGAGATGGAACATGCGCTCGCCTTGAGCGATCCCAAGCTGATCATTGCCGATGACGAGCGGGCGAAGCGCATCGCCGCGCGCTGCGCCGGGCGCGATATCCTGACAATTGCGGTCGAAAAGCCCATCGAGCAGGCCCTGGCCCACCTGCTCGGCGATGCCGACGAGAGCCTGCCGCTTCCCGAAGTCTCGCCTGAGGACGATGCGACTTTGCTCTTTACGTCCGGATCGACCGGGGAAGCCAAGGGCGCGCTATCGACGCATCGCGCCGTCACCGTCGCCACCTATGCCTATGCAACCGGATTGATGGTGCTACTCGAGCTGCTGACTGAAGATGGCCGCAAGCCGGCAGGGCCCCCGCGCACTTTGATCAACGTCCCGCTGTTCCATGTCACTGGCGAAGTGCCGGTGATGCTCAACAGCTTTCTCGTCGGCCGCTGCATGGTGATGATGCCCAGATGGGACCCGGCCGAGGCGCTGCGCCTGATCGAGAAGGAGCGGATCACATACTTCGTCGGCGTGCCCACGATGAGCCTCGAGTTGATGACCCATCCGGACCGGCACAAATATGACCTGTCGTCGCTGACGGACATTACAGCCGGTGGCGCGCCTCGGCCGATCAGCCATGTCGAGCGGTTGCAAAAAGAATTTCCGCATGCCCAACCGGCGCTCGGGTACGGCCTCACGGAAACGAATGCGGTCGGCTGTCAGAACTTCTGGGCCAATTATGCGGCCAAGCCGGCGTCGACCGGGCGAGCGCACAAGCCCTATGTCGAGCTGGCTATCCTGGGCGAGGGCGAGCGCCATCTTTCCTCCGGCGAAGTCGGCGAAATCGCGATCCGCACCGCCGCGTCGATCAAATGCTATTGGCAGGCGCCGGAGGCAACCGCCGCGCTGTTCACGCCGGACGGATATGTTCGCACGGGCGATGTCGGTTACGTGGATGACGACGGCTATTTGTTCATCGTCGACCGCAAGAAGGACATCATCATCCGCGGCGGCGAGAATATTTCGGCCGCCGAGGTGGAAGCAGCCTGCTATGCCTGCCCTTCGGTCGACGAGGCGAGCGTGTTCGGAATGCCCGACGAGCGCCTCGGCGAGGTTCCGGTGGCCATCATCCATTCGAAGAATGGGCTCGGTGAAGCCGAGCTTCGCAAGTTCCTCGAAAGCCGCATCTCCAAGTTCAAGATCCCTGAGCGCATTGTCTTTTCGGCCGATCCCTTGCCGCGCCTTGGTACCGGCAAGATCGACCGGCGGGCGCTCAAGGCGCAGTACGCACATTGAATCTCGACCGGCGCACATTGCTGATCGGCGGCGGCGCGGGGGTTGGCCTGATCGTCGCCTTCGCTTTGTGGCCTCGGCATCTTTCGAGCGGGCTGGCGGTGGACAAGGGTGAGGAAGCGTTCGGCAACTTCATCAAGATTGCGCGAGGCGGCCAAATCACCGTCGCCGTCCCGCAGGTCGAAACCGGCCAGGGCGTGTTGACGGCGCTTCCGCAAATCGTCGCCGACGAACTTGGAGCGGCGTGGGAAACGATTGCCGTCGAGCCGGCGCCGCTCAACGGGCGATATGGAAATGCGCTGATCGACGACCAGCGAGTAACCGCCGCCGCGACGTCGATCCGCGCGTTCGAGCGGCCCCTTCGCCAAGCCGCGGCAGTCGCGCGGACCATGCTGATCGGCGCGGCAGCGGACCGCTGGAACATCGATCCGAGCGAATGCGAGACTGCCGACGGGTTCGTCATCGGTGGTGGCCGCACGCTCACGTTCGGGGAGCTTGCCGAAGAAGCTGCTGAGCGCAGCCCGCCGCGCAATCCGCCGCTTCGGCAATCGAAGCGTCCGCGGCTCATTGGCCAGCCGCTGCAGCGGCTCGACGGACCGGGAAAGGCCAGCGGAAGCCTTCGCTTCGCGGGGGATGTGCGCCTGCCCGACATGCTGTTTGCGAGCGCTCGATTGGCACCCCCCGACGGCCGGCTCGCCAGCTACTCAAAAGATGCGATCGAGGGCATGCCCGGCGTTCGCCACGTCGGCGCCCGCGATGGGTGGATCGCGGTGGTCGGCGAAACATGGTGGGCGGCGGACCGCGCGCTCAAAGCCGCCGATCCCAGGTTCAGCGGCATTCGAACGTCGCCCGACATGCGGCCGGTATTCGAGGACGCCTTGGCGTCGGGCGATCCGCACCGCTGGTTCAGCCGCGGCGATTATGAAGGCGTTACGCGCGGATCGCGACCGCTGACCGCGACCTATTACGTGGCGCCGTCGCAGCATTTGGGGCTCGAACCGGCGAGCGCGACCGCGCGCGCCGGCAGCGAGGGACTTGAACTCTGGGCTGCCAGCCAGGCTCCCAGGCTCGAACAGACCGTGGCGGGGGATGCGGAGCTTTTCCCGATGCCCGTTGGCGCTCCTTCGGGGCGGGCGATGGAGAACGAGGCGGCGCCGATTGCGGTGGCGCTGTCGCGTGCGCTGAAGCAGCCGGTCCAGGTCATACTGTCGCAGAGCTCGACCCAGAATCATGACCCGGTCGCGCCGGGAGCGCTGGCGCGCATGACCGCGCTGCCCGGTGAAGGCGGGATCACCGCCGCCTGGGCTATGCGCGTTGCGACGGCGGACGGGCTTGGCTCGGCGCTTGCCCGGCTGAAAGGCCGAACGCCTCCGGACAAGCTCGACAAGGCTGCACTCGATGGCGCGGTGCCGCCCTATTCTATCCCGAACGTGCGGATTGAGTCGGTCGACGCCAAGCTTCCCTTCGTCGCGGGTTACATGCGCGGGTCGCCGAACCGCGAAATGGCCTTCTTCACTGAGAGCTTCATCGATGAGCTGGCGCATGCCGCCGGTCTTGAGCCGCTCGCCTTTCGAATGTCGCTGCTCGGCGACAACGGCCGTTTGGCGCGGTGCCTGCAGGGCGCGGCGCGGCTTGCCCAATGGGACGGCGGCGGACGCGGAAGCGCGATGGGGATCGCCGGCTGGTCGGCCTACGGATCGCACGTCGGCCTAGTCGCCACCGCAAGCATCGGTGATAATCAGCAGGTGAAGGTCCAGCGGCTGGTCGCAGCCGTGGATTGCGGCCAGGCCGTCAACTCCGGACTGGTGGCTCAACAAGTTGAAAGCGGGCTGATCTGGGGCCTCGCGCAAGCCACGGTGGAATCGCCCGAATGGATCGCGGGAATGCCGCGCGCGCGCTCCTGGTCCGACACTGCGTTGCCGAGCCTAGGCAAGCTTCCCGAAATCGTCATCGAACAGGTTGCGAGCAGCGAGCCTCCGGGGGGGATCAGCGGCCTTTCCTCGGCGGTGCTGGCGCCCGCGGTCGCCAATGCCATCTATGCCGCAACCGGCAAGCGCATGCGCGCGCTGCCATTTGATCCGATGTCCGCCGCATGAGCCCGTTGGCCACCCCCCGGGTCGGCGTGCTGCTGATCAACCTCGGTACCCCCGACGCGCCGGAGGCTCGAGCGGTCCGCCGCTATCTCGCCGAATTCCTCACCGACCCACGCGTCGTCGAGATCCCGGCGATCGCCTGGCGGCCGATCCTTTACGGCATCATCCTGCGCACCCGCCCGCAACGCTCGGCCGAAGCTTACAACCAGATCTGGACCAACGAAGGATCGCCGCTGGTGGTGATTGCCAAGCGCCAGGCCCAAGCTTTGCGCGACCGATTGGGCCGCGAAGTCAGGGTCGATTATGCGATGCGCTATGGCAATCCCGGAATCGCAGACGCGATCGAGCGGATGACGGACGCCGGCTGCGACCGGATTCTCGCAGTGCCGATGTATCCGCAATATTGCGCCGCCACGACGGCGACTGCCGGCGACGCGGTGTTTGGAGTCCTCGCGCGGATGCGCGTGCAGCCGGCGCTGAGGATCCTGCCGCCTTATTATGACGACCCGCTCTACATCGGAGCGCTTCGAGACAGCTTCACGCGGCAGCTCGGCGCGCTCGACTTCAAGCCCGATCGACTGCTGCTCAGCTTCCACGGGATGCCGCAGCGCACGCTCGCGCTTGGCGATCCCTATCACGACCATTGCCAGGCCACAGCTCGGCTGGTTTCTGAAGCGCTCGGCCGCGACGTCGATGTAGCGTTCCAGTCGCGCTTCGGCCGGGCGAAATGGCTCGAGCCGGCGACCGATGCGACGCTCGAAGCTTATCCCAAGCAAGGGGTGAAGCGGATTGCGGTCGCCGCGCCGGGGTTTTCGGCCGACTGCCTCGAAACTCTGGAGGAACTGGGGATCCGGGGCCGAGAGACGTTCGAGCGCGCTGGCGGCGAGCGCTTCGCACTCCTCGACTGCCTCAACGACTCGCCCGAAGGCATGACCATGCTGCAGCAGCTGGTGACGCGCGAACTTGCAGGCTGGGTTCCGGCAACCTAAGCGCGTCAGCCGCACCAGACAGGGAGAGAATCAATGGCTCGAGTGGCGATCGTCACCGGCGGCACGCGCGGCATTGGCGAAGCGATCAGCATCGCTCTTAAAGACATGGGCATGAACGTCGCTGCGAACTACGCCGGTAACGACGAGCGCGCCCGCGAGTTCTCCGACCGGACCGGAATCCCCGCTTACAAATGGGACGTCGCCGATTTCGACGCCTGCCACGAAGGCGTGAAGAAGGTCGAGGCCGATCTTGGCCCGGTCGACGTGCTGGTCAACAACGCCGGAATTACCCGCGATTCGACCATGAAGCGGATGGACCATCAGAAGTGGCAGGAGGTGATGGATACGAACCTCGGCGGCTGCTTCAACATGGCAAAGGCAGTGTTCGAAGGCATGACTGGCCGCGGCTACGGTCGCATCGTGAATATCGGATCGATCAACGGCCAGGCCGGCCAATATGGCCAGGTCAATTATGCAGCCGCCAAGTCGGGCATCCATGGCTTCACCAAGGCGCTGGCACAGGAAGGCGCGCGCAACGGAGTGACCGTCAACGCCATCGCGCCGGGCTACATCGATACCGACATGGTCGCCGCGGTTCCCGAAGAGGTGCTGGGCAAGATCGTCGCCCGGATTCCGGTCGGCCGCCTCGGCCAGGCGAGCGAGATCGCGCGCGGAGTGGCGTTCCTGGTGGCGGAGGAGGGCGGCTTCATCACCGGCTCGACGCTCTCGATCAACGGCGGCCAGCACATGTACTGATGGAGCCCGATTACGCTCCGCCGACGAAGCGCTCGGTCCTCATTGCCGGGCACCAAACCTCGATCAGCCTCGAGCCGATATTCTGGCGTGCGCTCGAAGCAGCGGCTCGGCAGCGCAGCTGCCCGGTCAATGCCCTGGTCGCGGAAATCGACACAGCTCGCCTGGATGCCGAGCGGCCGCCAAACCTCACCTCGGCAATCCGCCAATGGCTATTTGATCAGCATCTCGACCGTTGACAGGATCGCACCCGCGAAGGCCGGGCCAGCGTCCGATGCGTAATCGAGGAACAGGGCTGGCTCGATCAATTCGAGCTCCATGATCCGCAAGACGCCATTGTCGTCGGGAACGATATCGACGCGGGCATAGGTCGCGCGTGCCGGCGCCGCGGCCAGCGCCTGTTTGGCCAGAT
>Ga0310810_10008081_pt1 | contig 12074 bp, 9 predicted proteins | sample NCmetagenome_FD_207641 | JGI IMG/M metagenome (GOLD analysis project Ga0310810, IMG submission 207641) | Soil microbial communities from experimental microcosm in Duke University, North Carolina, United States - NC | ecosystem: Engineered > Artificial ecosystem > Soil microcosm > Unclassified ...
CACAGCCCGATCAACCTGGGGAAGGGCGCCGCCGTTCGCCTCGGCATGGAGCACGCCACCGGTGACGTCGTGATCACGCAGGACGCCGATCTCGAGCTCGATCCCGGCGAATACGGCAAGCTGCTCGCGCCGATCCTCGACGACGGGGCGCTGGTCGTGTACGGCTCGCGCTTTCTGCAGAAAAACGGCGCGGTGTCGTTCCGCACGCGGTTCGCGAACCGCATGCTGACGATGCTGACCAACGTGCTGTTCGCCGGCCGGCTCACCGACATGGAAACCGGATACAAGGCGATTCGCCGCGAGGTCGTGTCGAAGATCCGGCTGCGATGCGTCGGCTTCGACTTCGAGCCCGAGATCACCGCCAAGCTGCTGCTCGCCGGCTACAAGATCGTCGAGGTGCCGATCAGCTATGCGCCGCGAGGAACCGATCAGGGCAAGAAAATCCGCTGGGTGGACGGCCTCGACGCCGTCTACATCCTGCTGAAATGCCGGCTGACGCGCGGTCGCTAAAGGATGGGATCGCCGATTCCGGAACGACGCGCCGCTACAGCCCGCAGATCTCGATGACGCGCGTCCCGCCGAACGACTGGTCGCCGCAGGCTGACGTCGCCGCGAGCCGGGCGAACTGCGGGAAGTCGTCGAGCGTCAGGTGCGTCCACATCGGCGCGCGGTCGACGACGATGCGCCGCACGTGGTCGCGCCGCGCGCGGGCGATGAGGCCGTTTTCGAACGCCGCAAACCCCGGCTCCTCCGGGTGCGGCATCGTGAGCCGCGGATCGAACCACAGCACGGGACTCGCCGACGGTTTTCCGGTGAGCCCGTACAAGATGCTCGCGTCGCCGATCAGGAGAAAATTGCCATCGGCGTCGCGGAGGTACTTCACCAGCGCGGTCAACTGGTCGGCGTCGTACGCCGAGCGGCCGCGGCTCCAGCGCATGAACTCGAGTCCGGGCGGCAGATGCCCCTCGGCTCTGTCGGCTTCGTCGGCGCTGTATTGCACGTGCTCGAGGCGCGGCGCGTCCACTCGTGTCACGAAGAATGCCGTGTCGCGAACGGCGGCGAGTCCGACCAGCACCGTTACGGGCACCACCATCGCCGCCGGCAGCCGCTCGCGCGTCGCGACGACGGCAATGGCGACCATCGGCATCACGAGCGCCAGACCGGTCTGTGCCAGCGTTCTCGTGAAGGCCAGAAACGCGGCCGTCGTGACGAGCGCGCTCGCCAGCAGCCATACCTGAAGAGACCACCGCGCACCGGACCGCCGCGCGACCAGCAGCGGCACGGCGATCGCGAGCGCGGCGTAGAGAGACCACAACTGCACCCACCCCGGAAACCGCACCAGCGTCGCCAGCACCATGCGCACCGGACCCGCGACGCCCGGCCGCGCCGTCCGATCGCCGGCGACGTGCAGCGGCAGCACGACGGTGTAGGTCAGCGCCGCCCCCCAATCCATCGGCCAGACGAGATGGAGTCCGATCAGGCACGCGGCGACGGCCACCGTGCCGACCGCGAGTGCCATCAACCATCGCGGCGCGCGGCGCGGGTGGCAGGCGACCCAGATCGGCACGCACAGCGCGCCGAACGCCATCGGAATCTGACTGCTCAAGTAGCCGAGCGTGAACAGCGCTGGCACTGTCGCCCAGGCGAGAAGTTCCGCCCGCCGCGACGCGATGCTTCCGGCGGCGACGGCGACAAACATCAGCGTCATGAAGAAGAACGAGTGCTGATCCATGAACGGCGTGCCGGCCGGAGGATAGAAAAAAACCGCGCTCATCGCGCCGAACGCCGTGGCCTCGAGGCGCGATGCCGCGCAGATGCGCAGCAGCGCGTAGACCGCGACGGCGAACAGACCGTTCACGACCGACGCGTGCAGGCAGTACGCGAACCACGTGACGCCGAAGACGCGAAAGAACACCGCCTGCATCACCGACGGCGTCAGGCCGCTCGGTGCGACGAAATCGCGGAACGGCACCTGCCCCGACACGATGCGATAGCCGCCGTCGAAGATGACGCTTTGATCGAGTGGCAGGAAGCCGCGGCGGCCGAATGTGAGATTGACGCCGACGCCGATCGCGAACAACAGGCACGCAGCCGCGATCGCCTTCATCGGGCGCTCAGCGTAGCACAGGAGCTTCGCGCGTCATGATCAACGGCCGACGCCTCGCGGTCGTCCTGCCGGCCTACAACGCCGCGCGCACGCTCGCCGCGACCGTCGCCGAACTGCCCGACATCGTCGACGATCGGATTCTGGTGGACGATGCGAGCCGCGACGACACGACGACGATCGCCGGACAGCTCGGCCTGTCCACGTTCGTCCACGACGCGAACTACGGCTACGGCCGCAACCAGACGACCTGCTATCGCGAAGCGCTGAAAGCGGGCGCCGACGTCGTCGTGATGGTTCATCCGGACTATCAGTACACGCCGCTGCTCGTGACCGCGATGGCCAGCATGATTGCCTTCGGCGTCTACGACGTCGTCATCGGCTCGCGCATTCTCGGCGGCACGGCGCGGTCGGGCGGCATGCCGTTCTACAAGTACGTCTCGAACCGCCTGCTGACGCTGTGGCAGAACCTGTTTACCGGCGCCAAGCTGTCGGAATACCACACCGGCTACCGGGCGTTCAGCCGCCAGGTGCTCGAGACGCTGCCGCTCCTCGAAAACTCCGACGACTTCGTGTTCGACAACGAGATGCTGACGCAGTGCATCTACTTCGGGTTCCGCATCGGCGAGGTCTCGTGCCCGACGAAGTACTTTCCGGAGGCATCGTCGATCAATTTCTCGCGGAGCGTGCGCTACGGCCTCGGTGTGCTGACGACGACCGCAAAGTTCGTGCTGCAGCGGCGCGGTCTGTTCCGCTTCCGGATCTTCGACGCGAACGGCAAGCGGCTGACCGTCGACCGATCGACGGTGACCGATCGCGCGGCCGCTCGATGATGGCGGCCGACACGCAGACGTTCGCGCTGGGCATGGCCGCGGCGGCCTTTCTGGTCGGACTGGCCATCGACTGGAATCACGGCTTCTACAATCCGTGGGCGCTGCTGCTGGCGAGCATGGCAGCGCTGACCGGTCTGCTGGTCTGCGTGCGGCCGCGGGTGGCCGCGATCGATGCGCTCACGTCCGGCGCCCGCACCGCCATCGTCACGGCGGCGATCGCCGTCGAAGCATTCCTGCTGTGGTACAACGTCCGCGGCACCGGATTGGTGGCCTTCGGCGCGATCGCGCTCGGCGTGCTGGCCGTGGCGCAGGCGGTCGATCTGCGAGGGCAGCGACTGTTGCTGCTGGCGGTGACGCTCGGCGTGTTTTTCGTCGTCGCCTCCGCGGCGTTCAGGATGAGTCCGCCGCCGACCATCGACGTGCTGATGTTCCAGCAGGTTGGCGCGTCCGGCCTGCTGCACGGCGAGAATCCCTACACGCCGCGGTATCCGAACCTCTATCCCGCCGACACCGCGTTCTACGGCGCGGGCGTCGTCGACGCGACCAACCACCTGACGGTCGGCTATCCGTATCCGCCGCTCAGTCTGCTGCTGGCGCTTCCTGCCTACATCTTCGGCGGCGACTGCCGCTACGCCGACGCGGCGGCCATCGCGCTGTCGGCCGGCTTGATGTTCCTTGCACGGCCGAGTCAGTGGACCGGACTCGTCGCCGCGCTGTTTCTGCTGACGCCGCGCTCCACCTACGTCGTCGAGTACGCGTGGACCGAGGCGCTGTTCGCGTTCAGTTTGTCGGTGCTGATGTGCTGCGCGATTCGGTGGCGGCGCGCGCTCCCGTACGCGCTCGGCGTGTTCATGGCGACCAAGCAGTACTCGCTGTTCGCGCTGCCGTTCGTGCCGCTGCTGTTCACCGCGTCCGAGAAGCCGTCGACCGCCGTTCGTGTGTGCGCGATCGCGGCGATGGTGGCCGCGGTTGTGACGCTGCCATTCTTCCTCTGGGATCCGGCGGCGTTCTGGCGATCGGTCGTCGTCTTCCAGTTTCTGCAGCCGCTGCGCACGGACGCGCTCAGCCATCTGGTCTGGATCAACAAGTACTTTCCCCGGCTGCCGTGGCAGCAGGCGATTCCGTTTGTCGCGCTCGCGGCGACTGCGGCGATCGCCTGGTGGTACCGGCGACCGACTCCCGCGTATTTCGCGGGCGCGTTCGCCGTCGTCCAGCTGGTGTTCTTCGCGATCAGCAAACAGGCGTTCGCCAACTACTACTTCTTCGTCATCGCCACCTTGTCGTGGGCGGCGGCGGCCGCGTCGTGGCCGGGCGAGGAGGCCCCGGTCTGAGGACCGCGCTCGTCGCTGCTGCACTCTTTCTGCTCGGAGTCGGCGTCGACCTCCATTTCGGGCGCCAGGGCTTCCTGCCGCTGGACCAGAGCATTTCCTTCGACGGCGGCTGGCGGGTGATGAACGGCCAGCTGCCGTTCCGCGACTTCACGACGCCGAACGGCGTCGTGCCGCTGCTCATGCAGGTGCCGTTCTTTCGACTGCTGGGCGTGACGTGGTTTGCGATGTGCCTGCATGCCGCGGTGGTGAACGGCGTCGCGTGCGTCGCCGTCTTTGCCTTCCTGCGGCTCTGCGGGTCGACGCTCTGGCAGGCGGCGGCGTTCGGCGCACTCAACGCGGTGTTCTTCTATCCACCGACCGGGACGCCGTTCAGCGATCAACACTCGTTCTTCTTCACGCTCCTGATGTTCGTCGCGGTGGCGCTGGGCACGGTGTCGCCGAATCGCGCGCTGGCGACGGTCGCGTGGTTTCTCGTGCCGGCGCTGTTCCTGCTCGGATTTCTGTCGTGCCAAATTCCTACCGCGTTCGCCGCGCTGTGCGTCGCCGCGTGGGTCGTCGTCAACCCGCGGCGCGCGGTCGGCTGGATCGTCCCGATCGCGGCCGGAACATGCGCGGTCGCGGTCGTGCTATTGCTGATCGCGGCGCTCGGTCATGTCGATCTCCGGTCGGCTTTCGACCACATGGTGTTGTCGCCGATCCATCAGGGCGGATCGCGCACACCGACGCCGGGCCTGTTGTCGCCGGTGCGCATGGTGCTCGGCACCATCCGGCGGCTGCCCGCATGGGCGCAGCTCTGGTCACTCGACGCGGCGCTGGTGTCGCTCTTGTTCCTGCCGTTCGTGGCGCGCCGGAGTCGTATCTGGCGTCTGCACGCGTGGGCGCTGGTCAGCCTGGTCGCGACGACGGGCGCGTTCGTCGCGTATTCGAAGACTCAGATCGACACCGGCCTCGCACTGGCCATGCTCATCGCCGGCGTGGGTGCAGTGGTCCTGGCGCACGCTGTTGAGGGGATCGAGGTCGGCGATACCGCGCGTCAGCGTCTCCGCGTCATCGGTGCGGTCGTGGTGCTGGCGCTCGCCACCCGCGATGCGATCAGGTTCACGCGCCAGGTCGATGTTCCTGGCACGGTGCACAAGCACTACGACGCGCAGCAGGCGATCGCGGCCGCGGGCAAGCTGCCGCCCGCGATGTCGTTCATGCGCTGGTCAAGGGGCGCGTCGCAGTACGAGCCCGAGGAGTTCGCGGCGCTCGTGCGCTATTTGCACGATGCCGACGGCGATTTCCTGTTGATAGGGGATTCGAGCATTCTCTACGGCCTGACCGGCCGCGTCTCACCGAGCCCGGTGTTGTTCTTCGACTTCGGTCTTACGGTGCCCCGGAGCGAGTCGCCCGGGTTCGCGCTTTTCGAAACCGACCTCATCGCGCGGATGCGCAACTTCGGCGTTCGCCGCGTGGTGCTCGAAGGCTCCAGCACGTGGGGCGGCCTGTCGTTGGGCGCCTTGCCGACGGTCAAGCGCTGGACGGTCGAGCAGGGGTGCGGTGAACGCGCCTTCGGCGGCGTGCGCGTGCTGGAGATGTGCTCGCCGCGATGACCCACGAACGGCCCGGCCGCGCCCGAGACGGCAGAGGGCGCTTCACGCTCTACCTCGCGTACCTCGCGGTGCTCGCCGTCGTCGGCTTCATCGCGTCGCGCACGACACTGCCCGACAACCGCTTCTACATTCGCGCGGCCGAGCAAATGATCACGCCCGGCTGCGCTGAGATCCATTGCTTCCGCGTTCTGGTGCCGTGGACACTCGGCTTCATCCCCGTCAACTGGCTGTTCAAGTGGAAGACCTACGCGGTGGTGTGCAATGCGGCGGCGGGGCTCGCGGTCTTCGACCTCGCGCTGTTCTTCGGCCTGAACCGGCGCGCCTCGATCGTCGCCGGCGCGCTGACCGCGTTCGGATCGGGATCGTTCGGCACGCTGTGGCAGCCGTACAACTCGGATCCGCTGATGTTCTGGTGGGCGCCGGTCGTGATGCGATGGGCGCTCGAGGATCGCATTGCCGCCGCCGGGGTCCTGGCGTCGGTCGGCGTTTTCGCCAAGGAATTCGTCGTCGTGCCGCTCGCGATCTCGGGCATCGCCGACGCGCGCGACGCGCGGTGGGCGCGCGCATTCCGCGCCGCCGCGGCCGGTGCAGTTGCGTTTGCGATATGGATGGGGCTCCAGCTGTTTCTTCGGCTCAATTACGGCTACACGTTCGGCCACAATCTGTCGCCGAAATTTTTCGATGGCAGTTACCTCTTGTTCTGGCTGCACGAGATGAGTCCTCAAGGCGCCCTGTCGGCCATGTTCAACGAGTTCGGGCCGCCGTGGCTGCTGTTTCCGCTCGGCTGGCTCGCCGCCGGACGCCGGCTGCGCCGCACGATCATCGCGGCCCTGCCCATCGCGATGGTCTACGCCTACCTGCAGCAGCCGGATCGCGCGCTGTGGAATTTCAACTTCCTGACCAGCCCGCTCGCGGCGCTGGTGCTCGAGACGATGTCGACGCCGTTCATCGGCGCGTTCGTCGCGGTCTACGTCTTCGCGTATCTGAAGTCCGGCGCTGAAGTCGCCTTCGTGCCGCAGTCGCGCTACGCATATGCAGTCGGCGTCACGCTCGCGATCATCGCGGCAATCAAGTTCATCCGGTCACGCCAGGCGCAGCCGGCCGTGGTGCAGCCATCGTAGCGACGGCGGCGGCGGTGCCGGCGTCGAGCCACGCGACTCGCCGCGGGCTGGCGCTCGTCATCGCGGCCGGTGTCCTCGCGCGGCTCGCGTTGATTGCCGTGTCCGGTCCGCCCGAGCGCTTCGAGTACGACGACCTCGCGCGGCATCTCGTCGCCGGCGACGGCTACATCTACACACAGCTCGGAACGCCGTACCGCAGCTTCTACGGCGGGCTCGGCTACGTCGCGATCAACACGGCGACCGACTGGCTGTTGCCGATGCAGCCGCGCGCGATGGTCGTCGTGCAGTCGCTGTATTCCGCACTCCTGGCGCTCGTCATCTTCAAGATCGCCCGCCGGTTCTTCGACGATGTCGCTGCGGTGCTCGCCGCTGCGCTCGTCGCCTTCCATCCCGCGCTGATGTATTACGACGCCCGCAAACTCCATCCGCTTGGCTTCGACTCGCTGTCGATGATGGTTGCCGTCTGGCTCATGCTGCGCCTGCGCGGTGAGCGGCGGATGTGGATGCAGTTCGTGACCGGCGCGGCGCTCGGGCTTGCCATCTTCCAGCGCGGCAGCATGATGCTGTTCTTCGCGGCGAGTCTGCTGTGGCTGGTCGTCGAGCTGCGTCCTTCAGGTCGAGGACTGCGCACCGCGATTGCCTGCGTCGCCGGCGCGGTCGTCGTCATCGCGCCATGGGCGGCTCGCAACTACGCCATTCACGGCATCGTCATGCTCGAGTCGATGACGATGCAGCAGTTCTGGAAGGGGAATGCAACCTACTCGAACGGATCCGGATACCTCGCCAACGGGTTGAACGTGTACGACGCCGCCCCCGCGCGGCTCGTCCACGAATGGCAGCAGCGCGACGAGAGGGGGCAGTTCCTGCTGTTCAGAGAAGAAGGGCTGGCCGAGATTCGCAAGGATCCGGCGCGAGCCGCGGCGTTGATGGCGAAAAAGTTCGTGTACTTCTGGACGTCGCCGCCGAACAGCGGCCAGACGTATCCGGCCGGCTTCTTCTACGCCTACCTGGCCTACTACGCCGCCATTCTCGTCGCCGCTGTGGCGGGCATCGCCGGCGCCTACCGTCAGCCGGCCCTCCGCGCCGACGCGGCGCTTGTCGTGATCTATTTCGCCTCGGTGTCGATCGTGCACGCGATCATGTTCATCGAGATGCGGCATCGCTGGGGGGCCGAGCCGCTGCTGCTGGCGTTCGCTCCCGCGGGCGCACGCGCGATCTGGACGCGATGGTCGGACTAGCGCCGGCCGCATCGCGGTCGACCGTGGAAGCGTTTCTCGTTCGAGCCGAACCATGGCTGCCGCTCGTGATCGGATTCGCGTGGTGGGCCGCCATGTATCCGGGGCTGTTCGGCGAAGACTCGTTGATGAACCTGGCCGAAGCGCGAGACGGACCGGTGACTGTCTGGTTCACCGCGTGGTGGATCTACGTCATTCGCTTCGTCACGCTCGGCACCCGCGCGATTCCGCTGCTGACGCTGTTTGGCGTCCTCACGCTCACCTTCGCGGTCCGGCAATGGGCGGCGGCGTTTCTTCCAGAAGGGGCCACTCGCGCGATCTGCGTGTCCCTGATTTGCGCAACGCCGCTGGTCGGCGCGCTTGGCATCCAGCTGCGCCACGACGTGGCGATGACCGCGGGGCTGCTGCTGCTCGCGGCGGTCGTCAGCCGCGTCCACGATCCGGCGTGGCCGCGACTTGTCGACACGCTTCTGCTCGTCTTCGCGGTGATGTTGATCGCGACGCGTCACAACGGCCTGACGGTCGTGGCCGGCGCGGCGATCGCGTGTCTCGTCGTTCCGCGCGCAGGGTTCGTGCGCCAGGGCCTGACGCTGTTGGTCGTCGCCGCCGCGGTGCTCGCGGGGACCTTCGCGGCCACTCGCGTCGCCGCGCAGCCGCAGATGGTCGATCCGCTTGGCGCCGTCGAATGGGCCGTGACCGACATCTCGTGCCTCCTCAGCAGAGACGACGTCCGCGTGTCCGCCGACGACTGGGCGTATCTGACGACCGTCGCGAGCCGGACCGACTGGCCGCAGCCGACCGCGTGCCGCTTCATGGCGAAGGCACTCTTTGCGTCGCCGTCGTGGCGCGCCTGGGAGGTTCACGAGCACCCGCGCGCGCTGCTGCGCGCCTGGTGGAACCTGGCGCGCGAAAATCCGTGGCAGATGATCAGCGGCCACCTCGAGCGGGTACGGCTGTTTCTGCCGCCGTTCGTCGGCACCGTGCCGCGCGGCGACAACCTGCCATTCATCCACTCGACCATCCTGGCGAACGATTTCGAGTTGCAGTGGGCGTTTCCGCGCGTGGCCGAGCGTGTCAGGCTGCTCGCGCGGGCGTGGAACGCCATGGCGATCGTGATCGCCAACGCCGGTCTGTGGCTGATCGCGCTCGTGGTCTCGGCGCATGCGCGCGGCGAGCGGGGCCGCGCCCTTCGGCCGACGATCTACCTCGCCGCGGCGCTGGAACTCGGCATCCTGCTCGCGGCGCCGATGTCGGAAGGACGCTACGGGTTGTTCATTCTGATCACCGGTCAGCTCACGGCGCTGTTCGTGTGCGTCGAGGCCTCGCGCCGGCGGCTGCATGTCTGATGACTCGCGCATCCTGCGGATTGCATGTCAGCTGATCGTCTTCATCCTGTATCCGATCAGCCGCGTCCGGCTGCTGTTGTGGCCGTACACCAATCCCGGCACCGATCTCGACGTGTACTTCGACTACGTGCAGCGCGCCGCCGCCGGCCAGGTCCCCTACCGCGACTTCATCGTCGAATATCCGCCGGCCGCATGGTTCGTGATCCGGGCGCCGGGCGCGACGGGGTGGATCGAGTACGCGCGGCGGTTCACCTGGATCGGCACCAGTCTCGAGATCGCGGCGTTCGGCGTCTTTCTGCTGGCTGCGCGCGCCGTCTCGCAGCGGCGCTTCTGGCCTGCGGCGGCGACGTACGTGATCGTCACGACGCTGCTGCGCGAGTTCCTGTGGACGCGGCTCGACACCGGATTGCTGCTGCTGTTGATGATCTGGGCGTGGCTCGTGCTGACGTCGGCGCCGGGTTCGAGCGATTCGAAACGGACGCTCTCGTACGTCGTCCTCGGGCTCGCGACGGCGTTCAAGGTGGCGCCGCTCGTGATGCTGCCGTTCGCGCTCGCCCACGATTGGCGGAAGGAGCACGGCGGGATCCGGTGGTCCCTGGCAGTGTGGTTCGCCGTCGGCGTGGCGGCGCCGTTCCTGTTGATGGCGCCGACGGCGGGGCTCGCCCCGCTCGGGTTCCTGCGCTATCACCTCGACCGCGGACTCGAGGTCGAATCGATCGGCGCGACGCTCGCCTGGGCGACGCGCTGGATGGGGCAGCCAGTGGCCGCGGTCCAGGCGAGGCACGCGTTCGAACTGGCTGGACCTGGAACGGCGGCAATCGCGCAGCTGTCGACGATTGCTTCAGCCGGGGTTGTCGCCGCCTGCTTCGCCGCTGAGATCGCGCGCCCCTGGCGCGGCGCGGCAATCGTCGCCGGCGCCATCGCGCTGGCTGCGTTCGTGATCGTGTCCAAGGTACTCTCGCCACAGTACTTTTTCTGGCTGCTGCCGCTGTTCTCGCTGGCGGGAATGGACGCGTGGACCAGCGACCGGGCCCACCTTGCCTGGTGCGCGGCGCTGCTGGCGATCGCGAGCCTCACGCATCTCATCTATCCAACGTTCTTTCTCGCGGTCGTCAATCTGCAGCCGCTCGGATTCTTCCTGTTGCTCTCGCGCAACGCGCTTGTTGTAGTCGTGGTGATCGGCCTTGCGCTGCGCGTGTGGCGCCGATGAACGCCGAGCTCGCGGCGTGGGCCGCCATTGCCGCCGGCGTGACGCTCTTCTTCGCGCCGCCGCCTCTCGCCGCGGCTCTGGCCCTTGCGGTCGGGATCGCCTTCGCGGCGTTCAATCCGCGCCTCCCGATCGTTGGTCGTGCGACGGCTGCGGCCGTTGCCGTTGCCGCCTGGCCCATCTTCTTCCTGCTGCGCACGAACGTCCTGAACCAGGACGGCAACATGCTGACGCCGAAGCTGCAGCACGACGTGCCGCTCGTCGGCGCGCACCTGTCGCACGACGAGCTGCTCGAGCTGTTCGTGCACTCGCGCATCTGGGACTACACGCATCGCTGGTGGGGCTGGTCGGTGGTGTTCTCCTATCAGGTCGTCTCCTGCACGGCGGGCGTGTTATTCCTGTACGCGCTGCTCCGCCTCGCGAGCCGGCTCGCGCCGGAGCGGACGTGGCTGTTTCTCGGCGGCGTGCTGTCCGGCGGCTATATGCAGCTGTTCTTCGGCGACGTGGAGAACTACACGGTTACTGCCGCGATCGTGGTGGTCTACCTCGTGGCCGCGTGCCGCTTCCTCGCCGGCGAAATGCCGTTGTGGGTGCCGGCGACGGTCCTCGCCGGGGCGGCCACGTTTCATCTCGAGACCGCGTGGCTGCTGCCGTCGGCCATCTATCTGGCGATGGTGTCGCGATCGCGAACCGGCGACATTCGCGAAGCAGTCCGCAGCGCGGCGTTCGCCGTCGCGTTGATCGCCGTCGTGTTCGTCTACTTTCAGTTCAACGGCTTGCCGCTGGTGAAGTTCTTCTCAGGCCACGCCGGGCATGCGCTTCGCGCGGAAGGATTCGCGACCGCGTTGCCATCGAACTACTACATCGATCAGCTGCGTCTGCTGCTTGTGCTTTGTCCTGCAGCCGCAATGCTGGTGCCGCTCATTCTGTCGTTTCGGAGACGCAACGACGAGGTGACGGCGTTTCTCGTGGTGGCCGCCGTGTCGATGCTGATCTTTCAGGCCGTGTGGAAGGCGCAGCTGGGCGTGTTCGACGACTGGAACCTCTACGCGATCGGCGCGCTGGTGATTGCGATCTGCGTGTGGCGGTACGTGGCGGCGGCCGCGACGACCGTGCCCATGCGTCTAGCGGCGGCGGCGCTGGTCGCGATCGGATCGCTCCACACCTATTCCTGGATCCTCGCCAACCACCGCGGCACTCAATGAGGTTGGACGTTCAACCTCGCGAGCAGATGCAGGATGCCAACCGCGATTCGCTGACCGACTTCGTGATTGCCGGCGACCGTTCGATGAAGGCCGTCGGGCG
>Ga0310810_10008082_pt1 | contig 12073 bp, 14 predicted proteins | sample NCmetagenome_FD_207641 | JGI IMG/M metagenome (GOLD analysis project Ga0310810, IMG submission 207641) | Soil microbial communities from experimental microcosm in Duke University, North Carolina, United States - NC | ecosystem: Engineered > Artificial ecosystem > Soil microcosm > Unclassified ...
AATCCGGCGAGGAGCCCGAGCAGGCCCCCCACGAGCGCGGTGAGCAGGACGCAGCAGATGCCGATGAACAGCGCCACCCGCGTCCCGTACAGCACGCGGGCCAGCAGATCGCGGCCGAGCTGGTCGGTGCCGAGCGGGTGGCCGGGCGTACCCGGCGGCCGGAGGCCGGCCGCGAAGTCGGTCTGCACCGGATCGTGGGCGACCAGCAGCGGAGCCGCCACCGCGGCCAGCACCACCAGCGCCGCGATCGCGAGTCCGAGAATCCCGCGCCCGTGGCGCCCGAGGAAGAGCCTCACGCCCGGGCTCGCGTCCGCGGGTCGAGCCAGCCGTAGAGGAGGTCGACCGCGAAGTTGATGAGGGTATAGGTGACCGAGAACACGAAGACCGCGGCCAGCACCACCGGGAAGTCTCGGTTGAGGAGGGCCTGGACGGTGAGGCGCCCGAGCCCGGGCCAGGCGAAGATGGTCTCGGTGATGACGGCCCCGCCCAGGAGCTGGCCGGTGTCGAGCCCGGCCAGGGTCACGATCGGGATCGCCGAGTTCTTCAGCGTGTGCTTGCCGATGACGATCCGCTCCGCCAGCCCCTTGGCGCGCGCGGTGAGCACGAATTCCTCGTTGAGGGTGTCGAGCACCGAGGAGCGGGTGAGCCGGGCCATGCGCGCCGCGTAGAACGAGGCCAGGACCACGCACGGCATCACGAAGTGGAGCGCGCCGCCCATGCCCCCGGTGGGGAGCCAGCCGAGGCGCACCGAGAAGAGGTAGATCATCATGAGGCCGAGCCAGAACCCGGGCACCGCCTGCCCGAGCACGGCGCCGCCCATGCCGAGCAGGTCGAAGAGGGAGCCGCGGCGGACCGCCGAGAGCACCCCGACCGGCACCGCCACGCAGAAGGTGAGGAGCAGCGCGGCGAGCGCGAGCTCGAGGGTCGCGGGCAGCCGCTCGAGCACGAGCTGGAGGGCGTCGCTCTTGTAGCGCAGCGACTCGCCGAAGTCGCCGTGCAGCGCGCGCCCGATGAAGCGGCCGTACTGCACCGCGAGCGGGTCGTTGAAGCCGAGGCGCTCGCGGAACTCGTTCAGGTCCTTGGCCTGGATGTCCATGGGCAGGAACAGGAGCACCGGGTCGCCGCCGAGCCGCACCAGGAAGAACACCGCGGTCAGCGAGAGGAATACGACCAGGAGGGTCTGCCCGAGCCGCGACAGGAGGTACGCCCGCATCCCGGGGAGTGTACCCGATCCCGCGGCCGGCCCGGCCCGGACCATTGCTATAGTTGGGCGGGGCCCGCCCCATGTCGCTCGTCCGGGATTGCTCGGCTTCGGCGGTCGTCGCCGGCTTCGTGACCGTGCTGGTGGGCTTCGCCAGCGCGGCGGCCATCGTCTTCCAGGCTGCCGGGGCGGTGGGTGCCTCCGCGGCACAGCTCAGCTCGTGGATGCTCGCGCTGGGACTCGGCATGGGGCTCACGTGCATCCTGCTCTCGCTCCGCTACCGGGTGCCGGTCGTCACCGCGTGGTCCACCCCCGGCGCGGCGCTGCTGGTCACCAGCGCGGCCGGGCTCTCGATCGAGGAGGCGACCGGCGCGTTCCTGGTCTCGGCCGCGCTCATCACCCTGGTCGGGTTCTCGGGCTGGTTCGAGCGCGCGATGGACCGCATCCCGGTGCCGATCGCCTCCGGCATGCTGGCGGGTGTCCTGCTGCGCTTCGGTCTCGGCCTGTTCACCGCCATGAGCACCGAGCTCGCGCTGGCCCTCGGCATGTTCGTCGCCTACCTGGCCGCCCGGCGCCTCGCGCCTCGCTACGCGGTGATCGCGGCGCTCCTGGTCGGGGTCGCGATCGCGCTCGTGCAGGGGCTCCTGCACGTGGACGTGGTCCGGATCGGGCTGGCCCGGCCGGTCTGGGTGACCCCGCGCTTCACCCCCAGCGCGATCATCGGGGTGGCCCTGCCCCTGTTCGTGGTGACCATGGCGTCCCAGAACGTGCCGGGGGTCGCGGTCATCCGCGCGTCGGGCTACGCGGTGCCGATCTCGCCCATCATCGGCTGGACCGGGCTCGCCAACCTGGCGCTGGCGCCCTTCGGCGGGTTCACCCTGAACCTGGCCGCGATCACCGCCGCCATCTGCATGGGCCGCGAGGCCCACGAGGACGCGCGGCGACGCTACGTGGCCGCGATGGCGGCGGGCTTCTTCTACGCGGTCGTCGGGGTCTTCGGGGCGACCGTGGTGGCGCTCCTCGCCGCGTTCCCGGCCGAGCTGATCGCGGCGATCGCCGGGCTGGCCCTGCTGGCCACGATCGGCAACGGCCTCGCCCTGGCCGTCGGCAGCGAGAATCAACGGGAGCCGGCGCTCGTCACGTTTCTGGTGACCGCGTCCGGCGTCGCGCTGGCCGGCATCGGCTCGGCGTTCTGGGGACTGGCGGCGGGGGTCGTGACCCTGCTGATACTGCGGGCGGCGGGCCGTCCCCCCAATTGAACACGTTCAGCGCGGCCCGGGAGGAGCGGACATGGCGGCATACATGGAGGGACGATCGGGCGTGCTCCCCGCGATCATCGTGGGGCTCTGCCTCGTGATCGGGCTGTCGGTGGCCGGCTACTTCGTCGGCCGGGGCGGCTTGCGCTTCAGATCAGATGCTCGAACAGTCACGGTCAAGGGGCTGGTCGAGCGGGAGGTGAAGTCGGACCAGGCGGTGTGGACGCTCGGGCTGCGCCGGGCCAGCGAGACGCTCCAGGACGCGCACGCCCGGATCAGCGCCGACCGGGACGCGGCGGTGGCCTTCCTCCGCAAGCAGGGCTTCCCCGAGGCGGAGATCGAGCGGCAGCCGACCCGCACCGTGGACAAGCTGGCCCGCGAGTACGGCCAGCCCCAGGCCTCCGACCGCTTCCGCTACGTGGTGACGACCTCATTGGTGGTGAAGACCACCAACGTCGACCTGGTCCGCACCGCGCTCGGCTCGACCGAGGAGCTGCTGAAGGTCGGGGTGATCCTCGACGGCGAGCGGGAAGGCGCGGCCAACTCGCGGTACATCGTCTCCAAGTTCAACGACCTGCGCCCGCAGCTGCTCGCGGAGGCCACGAAGAACGCCCGGGCCACCGCCCAGCAGTTCGCGGCGGACTCGGGAGCTCAGGTCGGCAGCATCCGCTCCGCCAACCAGGGCTCGATCCAGATCTTCGGCCAGGACGGGGGTGACGAGTCGGCCCCGTTCAGCCCGACGAGCACCCCGGTCAAGCGCATCCGGGTGGTCAGCACCTTCGAGTTCGAGCTCCGCTAGGGCCCGGCCCGGTGCCGACCGTCTTCTCGCACGCGGCGGTCCCGCTCGCGCTGGGGGTGGGGCTCGGGGCCGGGGCCGTCCCCCGCCGCCTGCTGCTGGCGGGGGTGCTCGTCTCGGCGCTGCCCGATCTCGACGTGATCACCCTCGGATGGGGCATCCCCTACTCGGTGGGCCTCGAGCATCGCGGCTTCAGCCACTCGCTGCTCGTCGCGGCGCTGGTCGCGCTGGCGGGGGCCGCCGCGGCCTCCGCGCTCCGCGCCGGCATCGCGCGGGCCTTCGTCTTCCTGTTCGTGGCGATCGCCTCCCACGGCGCGCTGGACGCCTTCACCAACGGAGGCCTGGGGGTGGCCTTCCTGTGGCCCTGGTCCGGCGAGCGCTTCTTCGCCCCGGAGGCGCTGCGGGTGATCGAGGTCTCGCCGATCGGGCCCGCCCGGTTCCTGTCCGCGCGCGGGGCGGTGGTGCTCGGGTCGGAGGTCCGGTGGATCTGGCTGCCCGCGCTTGCGGTGGGCCTTATGCTGATCGTTGCGCGTCGCGGATGGTCGGGGCGGCGCCGGGGAGGCCACGCGTGAAGTACTGGGAGGACTTCGAGGTCGGCGAGAGCACCGAGCTCGGCTCGCACTCGATCACCGAGGCCGAGATCCTGGCGTTCGCCCGCAAGTACGATCCGCAGCCCTTCCACGCCGACCCCGAGGCGGCACGCCGGAGCATCTTCGGCGGGCTCATCGCGAGCGGCTGGCACACGTGCGCCCTGATGATGCGCCTGTCGGTGGAGGCCAACCGCCGGGAGGAGGCGGCCGCCACCGGCTCGCCCGGGCTCGACTCCTGCCGCTGGCTCAAGCCGGTGCGGCCGGGCGACACCCTGACCGGGCGCAGCGAGGTGCTCGAGACGTGGCCCTCCCGGAGCAAGCCGATCGGCTTCGTCCGCCGCCGCGTCGAGCTGATCAACCAGGACGGGGAGGCGGTCGTGTCCATCGTGGGGATCACGATGTACCGGCGGCGTCCGGCGGCCGCGGCGTGAAGTACTTCGAGGACGTGCACGTCGGGGACGTGATGCGGTTCGGACGGTACGAGGTCACCCGGGAGGAGATCGTCGAGTACGCCCGGCAGTTCGACCCGCAGCCCTTCCATCTCGACGACGAGGCGGCGAAGGCCAGCATGTTCGGCGGGCTCATCGCGAGCGGCTGGCACACCGGGGCCATGTTCATCCGGATGGTGGTCGAGCACATGACGCCCGTCCACGCCACCTCCGGGGCCATGGGGTTCGACGACCTGAAGTGGCTCAAGCCGGTGCGACCGGGCGACGTGCTCTCGGTGGAGTCGGAGATCCGCGAGAAGATCGAATCCCGGAGCCGGCCCGATCGCGGCACCGTGAAGATCGAGAGCCGGATCGAGAACCAGCGCGGGGAGGTGGTCATGAGCCTCGTGTCCCTGGTGATCTACCTGCGGAGGTGACCGCGTGCGCGGCCTCGTCGCCTTCAATCTGTGGCAATGGATCGAGGAGCACCGCGCCACCTTCGAGCCGCCGGTCGGCAACAAGGTGATCTGGGAAGACTCGCAGTTCACCGCGATGGTCGTCCGCGGGCCGAACGCGCGGCGCGATTTCCACGTCGACCCCTCCGACGAGATCTTCTACATGCTCCGGGGGGCGATGCGTCTCGAATACATGGAGGCCGGCCGGCGGCACGAGCGGATCATCCGCGAGGGGGAGATGTGCCTGCTGCCCGCGCTCGTTCCCCATTCGCCCCACCGTCCGGTCGACACGTGGGGCCTGGTGGTCGAGGTCAAGCGGCGGCCCGAGCAGACCGAGTCGCTCCTCTGGTTCTGCGACCGCTGCGATCGGCTCCTCCACCGGGTGACGATGCACGTGGCCGACATCGAGCGGGAGCTGAAGGCGGCCATCGAGGCCTTCGACGCGAGCCTCGCGCTCCGCACGTGCGGCGGCTGCGGGCACGTGCAGCCGGAGCGCGCGCCGGTGGTCGCGCCGGTCACGTCGGAGGGGCGGTTGCCCTAGGGGACCCGCTCGCGGGGCCGATCAGGACGCAATCGTGAGGGTATAGCTGCGCGTCTCCCCGCACGATCCCGCTCGCGCGGAGGGCGGCCACCGCGCGCTCCCGGCCTCGGTTCCACTCGAACCAGCGGCACGGGGCGCCGCGGGCGGCCCCTGCGTAGCGCTGCCGGAGCCCGTCGCGCACCGAGTCGGCCAGGGCGGGCGGCAGCCGGGGAATCGTGCCGACCAGCGCGGGCGCGCCGTTCGGCGAGAGCTCCCAGACCAGGTAGGACGTGTCGAGCTGATCGGTCCGGAGAAAGCGCCCGACGTTCTGCCGGACGATCCACGCCTCGTGGTTCCAGTAGAGCAGGGCGGCTATCGCCACCGCGGCGATGGCCGCCGCCCGTCGCGCCAGCCACCCCGACGTCAAGCCCCGAGCCAGACCCCAGCCGAGCATGCCGAGGAAGAGCGCGACCGCGATCATGTAGGCGTGGGCGTAGAGCCGCACGGTCGTGAATCCATAGGCCGACTCGTAGAGCCAGAGGCGGTGGAGCGCCGAGGCCAGCAGCACCTCGACCTGCCCGACGACCGCGACCGCGGCGAGGCGCGTCCACCCCTCGCGGGGGCCGCGCGCGGCCCAGTGGTCGAGGGCGGCCAGGAGGATCGTGCAGAGGGTCGCCACCGTGGTCAGCTCGGCGAAGCCCCGTCGGGCGAACTCCGAGAAGGTGACCCCCGATCCCGGAATGAACGGGGCGTTGCCGAAGAGGTAGCTGAGCTGCAGGAGGAGGAACGCGCTGAAGAGCGCGCCGACCGCGCCGAGGACGACGAGGCGCTCGGTGTCCCCGAGGCGAGGGATCCGGGCCGGCTCCACCGGCGCCGGTCTCCGGGCGCTGCCGCGATGCAGGACGACGCCGCACCCCCCCAGGGCAACCGTGAACAGGCCGCCGAAGAACATGAGCCGGGGCACGAAGTCCAGGCGGGCCAGCGCATCGGCCAGGTCGTCCCGCAGCGTGGCGAGCACCGGATCGGCGTTCGCGAGGATCAGCGTGAAGAGACCCACCACTGGTAGCGCGAAGAGCATGCCGCGGAGGACCGGTCGGTAGCGAGGCGTGGCGACGAGACCGACGAGCTCGAATGTGCGCCGGATCGCCTCTCCGGCCACCAGGAGCGGCGCGGCCACGGGGACCCGGAGCATGAACGGCGCGGTCAGCCCCTCCCACCCCGGATGGCCGGCCAGGAGCACCGCGATCGCGAGGAGCACCGCCACCCCACCGGCGATGACGGCATGAAAGGGCGGGGCGGCGGTGACGGCGGCCGCGACCCCGAAGCCGGCCGCGAGGACGAGCGGCACGACGAGGGCGGCATGCTTCGGCGAGCCTCCTGCTCGGGCGCAGAGCAGGAGGCCGCCGGCGGAGGCCAGGGTCCAGATTCCCCAGTTGAGGCCGGGGGCGGCATCGAAGAGCAAGCCGGTGCCGAGTCCGCCGAGCGCGACGGCGACGGACCACAGGAGGAAGGCGCGGGCCACGGCGCTCATCGCGTGCCGGCCTCCGACAGGGCACCGAAGCGGCGGTGCCGGCCGCGAAACTCCGCGACCGCCGCCGCGAGGTCGTCCTCGTGGAAGTCGGGCCACATGCGAGCGGTGAAGAGGAGCTCGGCGTACGCGCTCTCCCACAGGAGAAAGTCGCTCAATCGCTGCTCGCCTCCGGTGCGGATCAGCAGATCGACGTCGGGCGCGGGCCCACCGTGGATCTCTCCGAGCCGGCTCGCGAAGCGTTCACGGGTCGCGTCGTCTCGTCGGCCGAGGCGGGCCGCTTCGAGGATCGTGTCGCGCGAGGAGTAGTCGATGGCCACTCGAAGGTGCAGGCGGCTGCCCCGGGCGGTGAGCGCTTCGGCGGCCGAGATGGCCGACACCAGCTCGGACGGCAGCCGGTCGCGGCGCCCGATCACGGACAGGCGCACGTCGTGGGCCCTCAGCGGGCCGGCTTCTTCTCGTAGGAACCGCGCGAACAGCCCCATCAGGACCTGCACCTCCTCCGCGGGCCGAGCCCAGTTGTCCGAGGAGAAGGCGAAGAGGCTCAGGGTGGCGATCCCGACGTCGGGCGCCGCCTCGACGACCCGACGGATCGCGTCGACCCCCGCGTGGTGTCCGGCCGAGCGCGGCAGCCCGCGGCGGACCGCCCATCGCCCATTGCCGTCCATGATGACGGCCACGTGGATCCGGGTCCCAGAAGTACTTTGCATGTCAAAGTCTCCTCGCAAAAAAAATCATGCCGGCATTCACCGCCGGAGCGTGTCCCGCGTCGCGCGGATCAGGGCTTCCATGTGGGACAGGTACCGCGTGAGCTCCCGGCGTCCAACCGCGGTGAGCCGGTACTCGGTCCGCGGGCGCCGGCCGTCGAAGGTCTTGGTGCAGGTGACGTAGTCGGCCTCCTCGAGCTTGCGGGCGTGAACGCTCAGGTTGCCGTCCGTCGTCTCCAGCAGCGCCTTGATCTCGTTGAACGTGAGCGACTCGACGGCCGCGAGCGCGCTCACGATGCCGAGGCGGATGCGGTGATGGATGAGGTTATCGAGGCTCGCGGAGCCTCGACCCCCGGCGGCCCGCGGCGACTGGCCCCGCGGGGCCGAAGCCTCCGGCCGTTGCCGTCGCGCCGCGCTCGGATCAGCCACCGTGCTTCCTCCCCACGATCACCCCGAAGGCGATGTGCAGCCCTCCGAAGCCAGCGATCAGGAGCCAGTTGCTCCACGAGAGCGGAAGCAGCAAGCCCACCGCGCCCAGGACCATGAAGGCGGTCCCGATGATCGGGACGACCCTCACCGACCACGCGCCGGCGGCGACGAGCCCCGCCCCGTAGAGCAGGAGCCACGTCCCCGGCAGCAGGTCGACGCGCTCGCCTCGCTCGAGGGCGCCGGTGAGGAGGGCGCCCGAGACGACGGCGGGCGCCAGGCTCAAGGCGAACTTTCTAGCCGGCCCCGGGATGAGCGGCTCCAGTGCGGTGCGGGTCTTGCGGGCCGTCGAGAGCGCGCCGATCACCGCCGAGACGCCGGCCGCGGCCACCCACGCCACGAGCCAGCGGAGGTGGGTGGGTTGCCGGGCCGCCACGAGCCCGCACGCGGTCGCGACGCCACCGATCAGGATCAGCCCCCAGCCGGAGAACGCGGAGAACGCGGAGGCGCTCGCCATGGTCTCCCGGATGAAGCGGAGGTCGGCCATGGCCCGGGCGTGGAGGGTCGACGACTCGGAGATCGGCTCGTTGCCGGCGCCGGAGGACACCATGGCGTCGAGCATTAGCGCCGTTGGTTCAGTCTGTCAAGTACTTTGAAAATCAGAGTCACGGGACCCGCCGTGCTAGGCTGCCGGCGCGCCTGCGCCTTCGCGGTCGAATGGCGTCGCTCTCGCCGGAGGACCGCCCGCAGGGATAGGATGCTCCGGTGGACGCGCTGCGGCCGTTCCTGATCGGGGGTGGAGCCGCGGCGTCCCGCAGGGCTACCTGAGGGAGCTGGCCGAGTACTGGCGCACGACCTACGATTGGCGCGCACACGAGGCCGAGCTCAACCGATACCCACAGTTCACCACCACGATCGACGGCCAGAACGTCCACTTCCTGCACGTGCGTTCCCGCGAGCCGGACGCCACCCCGTTGATGCTCATCCACGGATGGCCCGGATCGGTCGTCGAGTTCCTCAACGTGATCGGCCCACTGACCGATCCGCGTGCGCGTGGCGGGGACCCGGCCGACGCCTTCCATCTCGTGATTCCATCGATTCCGGGCCACGGCTTCTCTCGACCGCTCAGCGGGCCCGGGTGGACTCACGCGCGCATTGCGCGCGCATTCACCGCCCTGATGCGCCGGCTCGGTTACGAACGCTATGGGATCCAGGGGGGTGACGAGGGTGCGTTCATCGCCCCGGACATGGGTCGAATCGACCCCGCGCGTATCATCGGCATACACGTCAACGCGCTCGTGACCATTCCCTCGATGACGCAGATCCTCGCCGGCCTCGTATTCTTCACGAGAGCGGAGCGGCGGCGCCTGGCGCGCTTCAAGCATTTCCGGGACGACATGATGGGCTACATGCAGATCCAGGCCACCCGGCCGAAGACCCTCGCCTACGGGCTCACCGACTCCCCGCCGGCCATCTCGCCTGGATCGTGGAGAAGTTCAAGGAGTGGACCGATCCGGCGGCCGAGCGACCCGAGGATGCGATCGACCGCGACCGCATCCTCACCAACGTCAGCGTGAACTGGTTCACCCGCACCGCGGGCTCATCGGCGAATCTCTACTACAGACGCTGCACGAGCCCGCCGCCGGGAAGCGGAAGGCGCGCAACATGGTTCCGACCGGCGTGGCGGTCTCGCTGACGCAGATGTCGCGATCCGACGCTGGGCCGAGCGCGAGAACAACGTCGTGTACTGGTCGGAGTTCGAGCGCGCGGCCACTTCGTCGCCCTGGAGGTCCCGGAGTTCCTGGTCGGTGATGTGCGCGAGTTCTTCCGGCGTCTCCGTCGGTAGCGTGGTGTACGTAGTCGGGCTGATCGGGCCGGACGATCCCCCACCGGCCGTGCTAGGCTCCCGGCATGCCTTCGCTCGGCTCGACGCGGAGACCAAGGCCCGGCGTCGAGCGTCCGAACCTCCTCGTCATCCTGATCGACGACCTGCGCTTCGACGAGTTCGGGGCGGGCGGGCACCCCTACATGCAGACGCCCCACGTGGACCGGCTGGCCCGCGAGGGCGCGATGTGTCTCAACGCCTTTCACACGACTCCGCTCTGCTCGCCCAACCGGGCCTCGATCGTGACCGGCCAGTACGCGAGCCGCCACGGCATCATCGACAACGTGGCGCGGGACGCGGCGAGCCACCGGCTGCCGAACTATCACCTCGAGCTGCAGCGCCTGGGTTACGAGACCGCGCACGTGGGCAAGTGGCACATGGGCAACGACGGCTCGCCGCGCCCGGGCTACGACCGCTGGGTGAGCTTCGACGGCCACGGCACGCTGTTCGATCCGGAGCTGAACATCGACGGCCGGCGGCGGGCGGTCCCGGGGTACGTGACCGACGTCCTGAATGCGGAGGCGTTGGCGTTCGTGGAGCGGCCGCGCGCGAAGCCGTGGAGCCTCTTCTTCGCCCACAAGGCGGTGCACCCGGACGCGCACCAGGCCGCCGACGGCACGCTCGACCTGAGCCGCGGCGGATACAAGCCGGCCGAGCGCCACCGGGATCTCTACCGGGGCTGCGTGTTCCCGGCGCGGCCGAACGTGCTGCCGCCCGAGGAGGTGCTGCGGGGGAAGCCGGCCTGGGCGGAGGCCTTCCGGCTCAAGGCGACGGAGCGGGCGCAGGCGGTGCTGGCTGCGATCCACGCGGGGACCCAGGAGGAGATCCGGCTGCGCGCGGCGATGATGGCCTCGGTTGACGAGGGGGTGGGGATGCTGCTCGAGGCGCTCGAGCGGACCGGGCAGCTCGACCGCACCTGCATCGTCTTCCTCGGCGACAACGGCTACTTCTTCGGCGAGCACGCGCTCGGACCGGAGCGGCGGTTCGCCTACGAGGAAGGCATCCGCTCGCCGTTCCTCGTGCGCTACCCGCCGCGGGTGCCCGCGGGGAGCCGGCCCGACCCGCTGGTGCTCGCGCTCGACATCGCGCCCACCATGATCGAGCTGGCCGGGGGCACGCCGGGCGCGCACGTCCAGGGCCGCTCGCTCGTGCCGCTGCTGGGCGGCCGGCGCCCGCCTGACTGGCGCACCTCGTTCCTGGTCGAGTACTGGAGCGAGAACGCGATGCCCTGGCTGGTGGGGATGACCTACAAGGCGGTGCGGACCGAGCGGGCCAAGCTGATCCACTGGGTCAACCGCGACGGGGTGGACGAGCTCTACGACCTCGCCGCGGATCCCTACGAGCTCGCGAACCTCATCGACGACCCGGGCCGCGCGCGCGAGCGCGACGAGCTGCGGCGGGAGCTCGCCCGGCTCGTGGTCGAGGCGATCGGGCTCTGAGCCGTCAGCGGCCGCCCGCTCCGGCCGCCGGGCTCGGGTAGCTGACCGCCAGCCCGGCCGCCGCGTCGGACTGGATGCCGAAGGGCGGGATCGGGTAGCGGAGCCCGTTCTTGCTGAGCGCGGCCAGGCCCTCGATGACCTTGGGCAGGAAGCGCGGCGGGATCGCCATCAGCATCTCGTCGTCGGCCACTCCGCCGTAGCGGCGCTCCGCGTAGCAGGGGATGGTGAGCGCGGGCTCGCCGGTCTTGAGCGCCTTGCCCCAGGAGTCGGCGCAGGCCGACTCGCCCACCGAGGTGAACGACATCTTCTTGTAGCCGATCCACTGCAGCCCGTTGATGAAGAAGATCATCTGCCCGGGGGTGCCGTAGATCAGGCAGATGTCGGGCGGCTCGAGGCGGCCGGAGGTGAGCGGGGCCACCGCCATCGCCTTGTAGCGCCCGTAGGGCACGCAGTCCATCGCGTGCTGGTGGAGGCTCGCGTCGTCCTGGGTCTTGAACCACACCCCGGCCATGCGCTTGCCGGAGAGCCACTCGTCGTCCTGCGGCGAGAGCCCGATGACCGCGCCGCACTGGGCGCCCACGAGGTCGGCCATCGTGATGCCCACCGTCCAGCCGAGCTGACGGGCCTGGGCCACGATCTGGTCGGTGGTGTGCTTGGCCTTCGGGCGCCGGATCTTGGGGATCGCCTCCATCTCCGCCACCGTCTCGAAGAGCTTCATGCCGATCGGGATCGAGCGGAGGCGCAGGTACTGGTTGAGGCCGTTCACGATCGCGTCCCAGTCGTACGTGTCGGTGGTCATGGCGTCCTCGCAGAGGTCATCGGTCGAGCAGCAGGTAGTAGAC
>Ga0310810_10008083_pt1 | contig 12072 bp, 12 predicted proteins | sample NCmetagenome_FD_207641 | JGI IMG/M metagenome (GOLD analysis project Ga0310810, IMG submission 207641) | Soil microbial communities from experimental microcosm in Duke University, North Carolina, United States - NC | ecosystem: Engineered > Artificial ecosystem > Soil microcosm > Unclassified ...
AAGGCGCGAGCGGACCGCCGGTCTGGGAGCTGGTCGAGCGCTATCTCAAGGATCGCAAGACGATCCCGGACCGCGCGCCGAGCCTTCCGCGCTTGATCGGAGTGGAGCACAATCCGGGACTCGCCTGACGGAGAACAGCCATGCCCGGTTTGACGCGGTTCTTGATTTTTGTCTCGTTCCTCGGAATGTCATCCCTCGCGGCGGCGCAATCGCCGACCTCGGTGGAAGGCCCCGACAAGGTGGTCTATCACTTCAACGAAGGGCTCGCGCAGGCGACGAACGGCCTGCGCAACATCCGCAATCACCTCGAAGTGAACCCGAAGGCGAAGATCACCGTCGTCGCCCACGCGCTCGGCGTCGACTTCCTCATGAAGGGCAAGAAGGACGCGAATGGCAACCCGTACGAGACGATCGTGCAGGACCTGGAGAGCCAGGGCGTCAAGTTCGACGTGTGCCTGATCACGCTGCGCAACCGCAAGCTCTCGAAAGATCAGTTCATCGACGACGTGACCTACGTGCCTTCGGGCGTCGCCGAGATCGCGCGCCTGCAGCAGCGCGAGGGCTTCGCCTACCTGCGCCCTTAGGCTAGGCGGCGACCGCCTTCAGCCCGGATTTTTCCTCTTCGATCATGCGCGCGAGCGTGCGGCGGAAGTGCACGAGCGGCGCGTCCGAGACGATCGCGTTCATCTGGAAGGCGGGATCGGCCTCGAGCGTGCGTTGCTGGTGCTCGATGATCGCCTTGTCCTCCATGAAGCCGTCGATCATGGAGCGGTTGAGCGAGAGCGCGACGTTCGGGTCATCCAGCGCGTAGTCGTGCAGGTAGTCCCAGAAGAAGTGCGTCGAGCGCTCGGTCTCGGGCGTGAAGAACTGGCAATTGCGGTACTGCCTGGCGCCATCGAGCTTGCCTTTCTCCGCGCCCGAGCCGGCGGGCGAGAAAAGCGTCTCCATGAAGAAGATGCCCGGCACGTACATGCGCGCGATGTTCCTTCGATCGACCTGCCCGGCATCGCGCACGACCTTCTTGTGAAAGGGCGGCGGCGGCGCGTCCATGTGCCAGCGCTCGACGCGAAAGCCGTCGGCCAGCCGCTCGATCGCGGTGGGCTTGGACTTGAACGCGTACTCTTCCGACCCGCCGAGCGTCTTGGTGTGCACGAAGGCGAGGTGCGCGAAATCCGAAAGGTTGTCGACGATGAGCAGGTAGTTCGCGTCGTAGTGCAGGTAGTCGGGCTTGCCGCGCCAGGCCGGGTCGCGCAGGTAAGGAAAGTCGAGGATCTTCGCGGGATCGGCCTTGGCCGCATCGCCCATCCAGATCCAGATGAGGTGGTCGCGCTCGACCACCGGATAGCCGCGCACGCCGAGCTTGGGCGGAATGTTCTCCTGGCCGGGAATCTGGATGCACTTGCCGGTCGGGTCGAACTTCAGGCCGTGGTACATGCAGCGCAGATCGTCGCCCTCGCGCCGGCCCTGCGAAAGGCGCGCGCCGCGGTGGCAGCAGCGATCGTCCATCGCCACCGCGCGCCCCGAGTCGCCCTTGTAGAGCACCACCGGCCTGCCGAGGAGCGTGCGCGCCAGCAGCTTGCCGTCGATCAGCTCGTGGTCCCACGCCGCCACGTACCAGCAGTTCATGAGGAACGGCTCGGCCGACTGCGCCTGGTGAAATGCTTCTCTCTGGGTCGCCATAGCTGCCTCCAGCGTCAAGTTTACCCGCTCAGGCGATCAGACAGCACAAGCGCCCAGATCGATCCCGCACTGATGAGCGAAACCATCACCGCGGCGCTGCCGATGTCCTTGGCCCGCTTCGAGAGCGGATGCCGCTCGCTCGAGATGCGATCGACGATCGCCTCGATGGCGCTGTTGACGAGCTCGACCACGAGGACGAGCAGGACGCTCGAGACGAGGAGCGCGCGCTCCACCCCGCTGCGCCCGAGAACGAGGCCGAGCGGGACGGCAATCGCCGCGCCGACGAGCTCGAGCCTGAACGCCCCCTCGCTGAGCGCGGCCTCGAGGCCCGCGAGCGAGATGCGCAGGGCATCCAGCACCCTGCGCAGGTCCATCGCACCCTTGCGATCCCCCTCCATCGAGGGACTAATCTATCAGGCTGCCGGAACGTGCGAGCGCAGCAATTCTTCCTGCACCGCGCGCGGGCGCCCGCGGCGCGCCGACGGGGCCTCGTAGCCGCCCTCGGAATTCATCACCCAGGTCTGGCTGCCGTCGTCGAGGTAGGCCTCGATGCCTTCGCTGATCACGCGGCGCTTGAGCTCGGGGTCGCGCACCGGGAAGGCGAGCTCGATGCGGCGGAAGAAATTGCGGTCCATCCAGTCGGCGCTCGACAGGTAGACGTCCTCGGCACCGTCGTTGAGAAAGTAGTAGACGCGCGCGTGCTCGAGGAAGCGCCCGACCACCGAGCGCACGCGGATATTCTCGGACAGCCCCGGCACGCCGGGCCGCAGCGCGCACACGCCGCGCACGAGCAGCTCGATCTTCACGCCGGCCTGCGAGGCGGCGTAGAGCTCCTCGATCAGCTCGGGCTCGAGCAGCGCGTTCATCTTCGCCATGATGCGCGCCGGCTTGCCCTCTTTCGCGAGCCGAACTTCGTTTCGCACCGCCGCCACCACGCGCTTGTGCAGCGTGAAGGGCGAGAGCCACAGGTGCTTCATGCGCGTGGACTTGCCCAGGCCGGTGAGCTGCTTGAACACCTCGTTCACCTCGGCGCAGATCTCTTCGTTGGACGTGAGCAGGCCGAAGTCCGTGTACTGGCGCGCGGTGCGCGGATGGTAATTGCCGGTCGAGAGGTGCGCATAGCGCCTGAGCACCGTGCCCTGCGGGCCGTCCTCGCGCCGCACGACGAGCGCCATCTTGGCGTGTGTCTTGTGCCCGACCACGCCGTAGACGACGTGCGCGCCCACCTCCTCCAGGCGCGAGGCCCAGGCGATGTTCACCTCCTCGTCGAAGCGCGCCATCAGCTCGAGCACCACCGTGACTTCCTTGCCGAGCTTCGCCGCCTCGATGAGGATCGCCATCAGCTCCGAGTCGGTGCCGGTGCGATAGACCGTCTGCTTGATCGCGATCACGCGCGGGTCGGTGACGGACGTGCGGATGAACTCGATCACCGGCAGGAACGACTCGTAGGGGTGGTGCAGCAGCACGTCCTGCTTCGCCAGCACCGGGTAGATGTCGTGCTGCGCGGCGAGCGGCGCCGGCGGCGCCGGCTGGAACACGGGATACTTGAGCTCGGGGCGGTCGACGCGGTCGATCACCTCGCGCAGGCGGTACAGGTTGACCGGGCCGTCGACGCGGTAGAAGTCGGCCTCGGCCAGGCTGAATTGCTGCAGCAGGAATTCGGCCATCGCCGGCGGGCAGTTGTCGGCGACTTCCAGGCGCACGGCGTCGCCGAAGTGGCGCTGCAGGAGCTCGCCCTGGATGGCAATCCTCATGTTCTTGATCTCCTCCTCGTCGACGAAGAGGTCGGAATTGCGCGTGACGCGGAACTGATAGCAGCCGCGGATCGCCATTCCGGAGAAGAGCTCGTCCACGTGCGCGTGCAGGATCGAGGAGAGGAACACGAACGCATACTCGGCGCCGGCGATGTCCACGGGCAGGCGAATCACGCGCGGCAGCGCGCGCGGCGCCTGCACGATCGCCGCGCGCGACTTGCGGCCGAAGGAATCGCGTCCTTCCAGCTCGATCGCGAGATTGAGCGACTTGTTGAGCACCCTCGGGAACGGGTGGGCCGGGTCCAGGCCGATCGGCGTGAGCACCGGCAAGAGCTCCCTCATGAAGTAGTCGCGGATCCACGCGCGTTGCGGCTCGGACCATTGCTCGCGCCGCGGGAAAATGACGCCCTGCTTGTCCATCGCGGGCAGGAGCACGCCGTTCAGCAGCCGGTACTGCTCGCCGACGAGCGCATGCGTTTGCGCCGAGACGAGCTCGAACACCTGCGCGGGGCTGCGGCCGTCGGGTCCGGATTCCTTTACGCCGAGCTTGAGCTGCTCCTTCAGGCCCGCGACCCGGACCTCGAAGAACTCGTCCAGGTTGGACGACACGATGGTGAGAAAACGCAGCCGCTCGAGCAGCGGCACCGAATCATCGGCTGCCTGCGCGAGCACGCGCCGGTTGAATTCGAGCACGCCCAGCTCCCGGTTGAGGAAATGCGAGGGCTGGAGGCTTTTCTTGACCATCGGGAAATTCGGATACCGCGGGAAGAAAGGACAGGCTACACCGATTCAACCGGGAAATTGTTGCAATCCGGTGAAAGCTGGAGCGCGTTTCGTTTGCTCTGGCCCTGCTGCAGTGCTAAGTTCTTGAGTTCATGGCGCGTCCTGATCTGCTGGCAGCTGTCGATCTCGGCTCAAACAGCTTCCATCTGCAGGTCGGCCGCGTCGTCGAGGGCCAGATCTATTCCCTGGACTCGCTGCGCGAAGTCGTGCGCCTCGGCGGCGGGCTCACCTCGGAGAAGCGCATCGACCGCGCCACGCAGACGCGCGCGCTCGAGACCCTGGAGCGCTTCGGCGAGCGGCTGCGCGGCCTGCCCCGCAACGCGGTGCGCGCCGTCGGCACCAACGCGCTGCGGGTGGCGAAGAACGCGCCCCAGTTCCTGCGCGATGCGCGCGCCGCCCTCGGCTTCCCGATCGAGGTGATCGCCGGCCGGGAAGAGGCGCGGCTCATCTACCTCGGCGTCGCGCACTCGACGCCGCCCGCGCCGCAGCGCGCGCCGTACCGGCGCCTGGTGGTCGACATCGGCGGCGGCTCGACCGAGTTCATCGTCGGGCAGGGGCTCGAGCCGCTGCTCACCGAATCGCTCTATATGGGCTGCGTGAGCTTCAGCCTCGCCTACTTCCCCGAGGGCAAGGTCGAAAAATCGCGCATGAAGAAGGCCGAGCTCGCGGCGCGCCAGGAGCTCTCGGGCATCGTGCGCGAATACCGCGCCCTGGGCTGGGAGGAGGCGATCGGCTCCTCGGGCACCGCGCGCGCGCTCGAGACCATCCTGCACGAGAACGGCTTCGCCGACGAAGGCATCACGCGCGAGGGGCTCGACCGCCTGAGAAGCCTGCTCATCAAGCACGAGCGCGCCGATCCGGGCCGCATCGCCGGCCTGCGCAAGGATCGCGCGCCGGTGCTGCCCGGCGGGGTCGCGATCATGCTTTCCGTCCTGGACGAGCTCGGCATCGAGAAGATGACGGTGTCGGAAGGGGCGCTGCGCCACGGCGTGCTCTACGACCTGCTCGGCCGCGTGCAGCACAAGGACATGCGCGAAGCGACCGTCGCGCAGTTCATGCGCCGCTACCACGTGGATGCCGCCCAGGCGGAAAGAGTCCGCCTGCTGGCTTTGCGGATTTTTGATTCGATCGAGAAAAAGGAGGAGCAGGAGGCCGACCGCATGCTGCTCGATTGGGCGGCGCGGCTCGCCGAGGTCGGGCTTTCGGTCGCGCATGCGCAGTACCACAAGCACTCGGCCTACATCCTGCAGAACGCCGACATGCCCGGGTTCTCGCGCATGGAGCAGCAGCGCCTCGCGCGCGTCGTGCTCGCGCAGCGCGGCAAGCTCGCCAAGATCCAGGACGAGGGGCTGGAAGGCAGCGACTGGACCCTCGTCTTCGCGCTGCGCATGGCTGCGCTCGCGCTGCGCAGCCGCACCGACGCGAAGCTTCCGCTCATGCGCGCCACGGGCGACGGCGCGGGCTATGCGGTCGACCTGCCCCAGTCCTGGCTCGAGGACAATCCGCTCACCGCCTCGGCCCTCGAGACCGAATCCGATCACTGGAAGTCGATCGGCATGCGGCTCGACATCAACACCCTGTCCGAGAAGAAGGTCGCCCAGCTCCGCGGCTAGAGAAGGTCCGGCGCGAGCACCGCGCGCACGACGATCTGGCGCTCGCCGGCGCGCTCGCGCGCTTCCACCCACCACAAGCCGCCCTTCCTGACCGACCAGCTCGCGCGCGCGCCTGAAACCACGTAGGCGGCCGCGCGCCCCAGGTCGGGCTGGTGGCCCACGACGAGCGCGGGCTTCTTCGCGTCGGGCCAGCCCGCTGCCCCGAGGATTTCCTCGATGCCCGCGCCGGGCGCGAGCGCCTCGCTCGTCCTGAAGGGCACCCCGAGCGCCGCCGCCGTCTCCTGCGCGCGGCGCGCGGGACTCGCGAGCACCGTGAAGCGCGAAGGCAGGCGCGCAAGCAACCACTCGGCGACGCGCGCGGCCTGCTTGCGACCCTTGGGCGTGAGCCTGCGCTCGAGGTCCGGCGCGCCTTCCGCGGCGTCCGCATGACGCCAGAGAATGAGCTCCATCGCTAGCGCGCCACCGTTTCGCCGGTCCGCGCGAGGCGCGACGCGGGAAAGCGCGCCGCGAAGCGGCTGCCCTTGCCGGGCGTGCTCGTGATGTCGAGGGTCGCCTGGTGACGTGCGAGCGCGTGCTTGACGATCGAGAGGCCGAGCCCGGTGCCGCCGGTTTCTCGCGAGCGGCTGCGATCGACGCGATAGAAGCGCTCGGTGAGTCTCGGGATGTGCTCGGCCTCGATGCCGATGCCCGTGTCCTCGACCGAGAACTCGCCCCCGCCGTCGGCGAGCGGGTCGCCCGAGCGCCAGCGCAGGCGCACCTCGCCGCCGGCGGGCGTGTAGCGCACCGCGTTCGAGGCGAGGTTCACGAACGCGCTCAAGATCTCGCGCTCGGCGCCGAGCACATCGTGCCCGTCCTCGACCTCGAGCGTGATGCGGTGCTTGCCCGCCGAGAGCGCCTGCGCTTCCGCGCGCACGTGCTCGAGCAGCGCTCTCACCTTCACGCGCTCGGTGGAAGCGGGCGCGGGCGCGTGCTCGAGCGCCGAGAGCATGAGCAGGTCCTCGATCAGCCGCTTCATGCGCTCGGCCTGCGGCGCCATGAGGCCGACATAGTCCCGCATTCGGACGGCGTCGAGCTTCAGGTCCTGGATGGTCTCGAGAAAGCCCGCGAGCACCGTGAGCGGCGTGCGCAGCTCGTGCGAGACGTTGGCGACGAAGTCGCGCCGCATCGCCTCGAGCCGCTCCGGCCCGGTCACATCCTGCGAGAGCAGCAGGTGCTCCTCGGCGCCGAAGTCGACGATCTGCAGCGCGAGCACGCGCGGCCGGCTTTCGTGCGAGGACACGCGCACGGCCTGCGCGAAATCGCCCGCGCGCAGGTATTCGACGAACTCGGGCGCGCGCACGAAATTGACGAGGGGCTGGCCGCGATCGGTTTCGGGGTCGAGGCCGAAGTGATCGCGCGCCGCCTCGTTGCACCAGTCGAAGCGGTAAGCGCGGTCGAGCACCACGACGCCGTAGGGCAGCGCCTGCGCGCCGCGGCGCGAGCGCACCATGAGCTGGGCGAGCTGGCGCCGGCGCTTGAGCGTCGCGCGCCGGTGGCGGTGCAGCAGGTTGAAGACGTCGCCCCAGGCGCCGGTCGACTCCGGCGGATCGGTGAGCCGCGGCTGCGCCGCCCAGCGCCGGAGCTTGCCGAGCTCGCGCCGCTCGCACGCGAGCATCAGGCCGAGCGCGATCGCGACGACAAGGAACCCGATCTCGAGCCCGCTCACGGCCTCAGGCGCTCTTTACCGTCGGCGCGTCCGATCGCAGCGCATAACCGCTGCCGCGCACGGTCTCGATCAGGCTGTCGTGGCCCGACGGCGTCAGCGCCTGCCGCAGGCGCCGGATGTGCACGTCGACCGTGCGCTCCTCGATGAACACGTGATCGCCCCAGACCTCGTCCAGCAGCTGCGCGCGCGGATACACCCGGTTCGGGTGGGTGAGCAGGTAGTGCAACAGCCGGAATTCAGTGGGCCCGAGGGCGAGCGGCTGGCCGTTGCCGGTGACGCGGTGCGCCACGGGATCGAGCCGCAGCCCTCCGATCTCGACCGGCTGGTCGCCATGCTGGGGTTTCCGGCGCCTCAGCACCGCGCGGATGCGGGCAACCAGCTCCTTCGTGGAAAACGGCTTGGTAATGTAGTCGTCCGCTCCCGCCTCCAGGCCGGCGATCTTGTCGGGCTCGCCCGCGCGTGCGGTGAGGAAGATGAGCGGCAGCTCGCGCGTGCGGGCGTCGCCGCGCAGCCTGCGAGCGAGCGCGAGGCCGGACTGGCCGGGCAGCATCCAGTCGAGGAGCACCACGTCCGGAAGGACCTCGCCGAGCAGCCGGTTCGCCTCCTCCGCGCTCGCCGCGCGCATGGTCTCGTAACCCGCGTGCTCGAGATTCACGCAGACCAGCTCCAGGATTGCGGGCTCGTCCTCGACGACCAGGATGGATGCAGGCATCGCTTCGCGCTACTCCCTCGCGAGCTCTCGCTCGATGTCGGCGAACGAGGTGTGGCGCACGTCGGTGCCGCGCACGATGTAGATCACCTGTTCGGCGACATTTTTGGAGTGATCGCCAATGCGCTCGATCGCCTTGGCGACCCAGACGGTGTCGACCGCCGCCGTGATCGTACGCGGGTCTTCCATCATGTAGGTGATGAGCTGGCGCAGCACCGACTTGAACTCGGTGTCGATGTCGGAATCCTCCTTGAGCACTTCCGCGGCGCTGACCGCATCCAGCCGCGCGAACGCGTCCAGGCCGTGGCGCAACATCTTCACCGCCGTCTCCGCCGCGTGCCGGATCGACGGAAACTTGGCGGGCAGCGTCGAGCCGCCCTCGTGGATGCGCTTGGCCATGCGCGCGATCTTCTTCGCCTCGTCGCCCATGCGCTCGAGGTCGGTGACGATCTTCGAGATCGCCATGATCAGGCGCAGGTCGCTCGCCGCCGGCTGGCGCTTGACCACGATGTGGTTGCAGGCGCCGTCGATCGCGACCTCGTAGCCATTCACGCGCGCGTCGTTCGCGATCACCTGCTCGATCAGCGCCGGCTCGCCGGTGGCGAAGGCCTGGATCGCGGCGAGGATCTGCGACTCGACCAGGCCGCCCATCTGCAGCACGCGCGTGCGCGTGGTGCCGAGGTCGGCCTCGAACTGCTTGGAAATGTGCTCGGCGGTGCCCATGCTCGCTGTCCTTCCTAGCCGAACCGGCCGGTGATGTAGTCCTCGGTCGCGGCCTTCTTCGGCTTGATGAAGATCGTGTCGGTGACGTCGTATTCGATCAGCTCGCCCAGATACATGTAGGCGGTGTAGTCCGAAACGCGCGCCGCCTGCTGCATGTTGTGCGTGACGATCACCACGGTGTAGTCCGCCTTCAGCTCGTGGATCAGCTCCTCCACCTTCGCGGTCGAGATCGGATCGAGCGCCGAGCACGGCTCGTCGAGCAGCAGCACTTCCGGCCGGATCGCAATCCCGCGCGCGATGCACAGGCGCTGCTGCTGCCCGCCCGAGAGACTCTGCCCGCTCTGCGAGAGCTTGTCCTTGACTTCGTTCCAGAGCGCGGCGCGGGCGAGCGCCCACTCGACGCGGTCGTCCATCTCGCGGCGCGACAGGTCCTCGAACAGGCGCACGCCGAACGCGATGTTGTCGTAGATCGACATCGGGAATGGCGTGGGCTTCTGGAACACCATGCCGATCTTCGCCCGGATCAGGGAAGCGTCGCGGCGCGTCGTGATCAGGTTCTCGCCGTCCATCAGGATCTCGCCCTCGGCGCGCTGCTCCGGGTAGAGCGCGTACATGCGGTTGAAGGTGCGAAGGAGGGTCGACTTGCCGCAGCCCGACGGGCCGATGAAGGCGGTCACCTTGCGCTCGGGAATCTCCATGCTGATGTTCTTGAGCGCGTGGAAGCCGCCGTAGTAGAAGTTCAGGCGCTTGACCGACAGCTTGGCCTTGAGCTCGGCGGGGGCCGGCACGCTCGCGGTCTGGACCTTCAGCTGCCTCACTCAGGCCGCCTTCCTGAAGAGCGCACGCGCAATGATGTTCAGCACCAGCACGGCGAGCGTGATCAGCGCGGCGCCGCCCCAGGCGAGGCGGTGCCAGTCCTCGTACGGGCTCATGGCGAACTGGAAGATGACGACCGGCAGGTTCGCCATCGGCGCGTTCAGGTTGGTCGACCAGAACTGGTTGCTCAACGCGGTGAAGAGCAGCGGCGCGGTCTCGCCGCTGATGCGGGCGACCGCGAGCAGCACGCCGGTCATGATTCCGGTTTGCGCCGCGCGGTAGGTGATCATCGTGACCATCTTCCATACCGGACAGCCGAGCGCCATCGCCGCCTCGCGCAGGCTGTTCGGCACGAGCTTCAGCATGTCGTCGGTCGTTCGCACCACCACGGGCACGACCAGCAAGGCCAGCGCGATCGCGCCGGCCCAGCCCGAGAAGTGCCCGACGCGCGCGACGTACACCGAGTAGACGAAAAGGCCGATCACGATCGAGGGCGCCGAGAGCAGCACGTCGTTCAGGAAGCGCGTCGCGCCGGCCAGCCATCCCTTGCGGCCGTATTCGGCGAGGTAGGTGCCCGCGAGGATGCCGATCGGGGTGCCGATGATCGTGCCCGCGGCCACCATGAGCAGGCTTCCGGCAATCGCATTGGCGAGGCCGCCATCGGTTCCGGGCGGCGGCGTCATCTGGTAGTAGAGGGTCGCGCGCGCGAGCGCGTGGCCGCCCTCGTAGAGCAGCGTGCCGAGGATCCACACCAGCCAGAACAGGCCGAAGCCGAGCGCGAGCGTCGAAACCGCGAGCAGGACGAAGTTGACCTGCCGCCTCGAGCGGTAGCGCGCGTTGCTCGCATCGATGGCGGGGCTCGCGGGCGCCGGGACCGCGCTCACGTCCGGGTCCCTTCGCCCCTCGCGAGCTGCATGAGCAGCAGCTTCGAGAGCGCGAGCACGATCGTGGTGATGAGAAAGAGAATCAGGCCGAGCTCGATGAGGGCGGAGAAATAGAGGTCGCCGACGGCTTCCGTGAACTCATTGGCGAGCGCCGAGGCGATGCTGTTGCCCGGAGCCATGAGGGAGGCCGCGAGCTGGTGGGCATTGCCGATCACGAAGGTCACCGCCATCGTCTCGCCAAGGGCGCGCCCGAGCCCGAGCATGATCCCGCCGATCACGCCCACCTTGGTATAGGGAAGGACCACGCGCCAGACCACCTCCCACGTGGTCGCGCCCAGCCCGTAGGCGGATTCCTTGAGCATCGGCGGAACGAGCTCGAACACGTCGCGCATCACGGCGGTGATGAAGGGAATCACCATGATCGAGAGGATGAGTCCGGCCGCCAGCATGCCGATCCCGATCGGCGGTCCTGCGAAGAGCGCGCCGACGACCGGGAGGCCGCCGAGCGAGCCGATCAGCGCCGGCTGGATGTGCGACTGGAATACCGGCGCGAACACGAACAGACCCCACATGCCGTAGATGATCGACGGGATCGCCGCGAGCAGCTCGATCGCGGTGCCGAGGGGCCGCTTGAGCCATGCGGGCGAAAGCTCGGTGAGAAAAAGCGCGATGCCGAAGCTCACCGGCACGCCGATCAGCATCGCGATCGCGGAGGTCACGAGGGTGCCGAAGATGGGGACAAGCGCGCCAAAGTCCTCCTGCACGGGATCCCAGGCGTCGGACCCGATGAAGGAAAAGCCGTACTTGCGGAGCGAATGCTCGCTGCCGATGACGAGCGAGACGAGAATCGCGGCAAGCAGGCTGAAAACGAGAGCCGCGAAGAAACGCGTCAGCCATTCGAAGGCGACGTCCTTCCAGGGCGCGGAGCGCCGCGAGCGCGAGCCGCGCGGCCCGCTCACTACCCGCACATCGGCCGATTCGGAACTCAGGGCGGCTGCTCGCATGTAAGGCGCGTCGAAAGATTCTAGGGGAGCGACCGCGACCTGCGGGCGAAACGAAGGCGGCTCGCGCCGCCCCCGTTGCCGATCAACGACTTGATATCCGCGGTCAATAGAGCGCCTTGCCGGACTTGTCCTTGATCTGGGATTTCCAGTTCGACTGGATGAGCGCCACGACCGGGTCGGGCATCGGGACATAGTCGAGCTCCGAGGCCATCCTGTCGCCGTTCCGGTAAGCCCACTCGAAGAACTTCAGGACCTCCTTCGCGTTCTCGGGATTGGCCGGCGCCTTGTGCATCAGGATGAACGTGGCGCCGGCGATCGGCCAGGCTTTCTTGCCCGGCGCGTTCGTCAGGATCATGTACATCCCGGGCGCCTCCGACCAGTCGGCGCCAGCCGCGGCCGCC
>Ga0310810_10008084_pt1 | contig 12072 bp, 12 predicted proteins | sample NCmetagenome_FD_207641 | JGI IMG/M metagenome (GOLD analysis project Ga0310810, IMG submission 207641) | Soil microbial communities from experimental microcosm in Duke University, North Carolina, United States - NC | ecosystem: Engineered > Artificial ecosystem > Soil microcosm > Unclassified ...
CCCGCACGCGTTCCGGCACACCGCGGCCACGCATCTGCTCGACGGCGGTGCCGACCTGCGCGCGGTGCAAGAGCTGCTCGGGCATTCGAGCCTCTCGACGACCCAGATCTACACCCACGTTTCGGCCGAGCGGCTGCGCCAGGCCTACGCCACCGCGCACCCTCGCGCCTGAGCCAGCCCCCGCAGCCCCCGCGGCGCCACCGCCACCTCGCCGCACCGGCAGCAGCACCGCCCGCGGCACCTCGCCCAAGAACAGCAGCGGGTTGACGTACTGCCCGTGCACCCGTGCTCCGAGGTGCAGGCACACCGAGGTGCAGTGCCCCGGCAGCAGTCGCCCGATCACCTGCCCGCGGTGCACCCGCTCGCCGGCGGTGACCACGGCATCCACCGGCTCGAAGCTCGACAGCACGTCGCCGTGCTCGATCGACAGCACCGGACGGTCGACGACGAACCCGGCGAAGTGCACGACCCCGTCCGCGGGCGCACGCACCACGTCGCCAGCCCCGGCGCCCAGGTCGACCCCGCGATGCCCCGGCCCGTACGGCGTCGCGGGTGCCGCGTAGGGCCGCACGACCGCGTGCGGCGGGTCGACCGGCCAGTCCCAGACCGGTCCATCCGAAAGCGGCAGCCCCAGCACGGAGAGCGGGAGTACGAGCGCAACGACAAGCAGCATCCGCCCAGCCTGAGCGACCACCCCCGCCCGCAGGCCCACGCGCCGAAACCGGTGGATAAGCTACACTTTCCACAGCACCCGCTCAGGCGGGTGACTTCGCGTGTCCACGCACGGCACACATCCCTTCAGTCACTCCGCGCGAGCGGGGAAGTGGGATGCGGCCGGGACACCAGGGTTCGCACCCGTTGGTGCGACGCACAACTGAGAAAACCGGCCCGCGCGAGCGTGCCCAGACAAGAGAGCGAGCCATCATGGCCGTCGTCACCATCCGCCAGCTGCTCGACAGCGGCGTTCACTTCGGACACCAGACCCGCCGCTGGAACCCGAAGGTCAAGCGCTTCATCCTGACCGAGCGCTCCGGCATCCACATCATCGACCTGCAGCAGTCGCTGGCCTACATCGACAAGGCCTACGACTTCGTCAAGGAGACGGTCGCCCACGGCGGCACCGTGCTCTTCGTCGGCACCAAGAAGCAGGCCCAGGAGGCGGTGGCCGAGCAGGCGACCCGCGTCGGCCAGCCCTATGTCAACCAGCGCTGGCTCGGTGGTCTGCTGACCAACTTCCAGACCGTGTCGAAGCGCCTCGCGCGCATGAAGGAGCTCGAGGAGATCGACTTCGACGACACCACCAAGGGCTTCACCAAGAAAGAGCTGCTGATCCAGAAGCGCGAGCTGATCAAGCTGCAGAAGACCCTGGGCGGTATCCGCAACCTGACCAAGACCCCCAGCGCGATCTGGATCGTCGACGCCAAGCGCGAGCACCTCGCCGTGAACGAGGCGACCAAGCTGGGCATCCCGATCATCGGCATCCTCGACACCAACGCCGACCCGGACGAGCTGCAGTACCCGATCCCGGGCAACGACGACGCGATCCGCTCGGTGGGCCTGCTCACCCGCATCATCGCGGATGCCGCTGCCGAGGGCCTCGTGCAGCGTCACCAGGCGCCGGCGCAGGAGGGCAACGTCTCGGCGGTCGAGCCGCTCGCCGAGTGGGAGGCCGAGCTGCTGCACGCGTCGGAGACGCCGCAGTCGGTGGCCGAGCAGATCGAGGCCGTCGATGGCGCGGTCGAGGGTGGCGCGGGCGCCGAGAAGGCGAACGAGGCCAAGATCGCCGACGTGATCGCCGCCGAGACCCCCACCGAGGAGAACGACGCCGACGCCGTGGCGCAGGCCGACCTCGAGGCGGGCGACCCGAACCTGGTTCCGCACCACGCGCCCGAGAGCGACGAGCTGACCGAAGCCAAGATCGAGGCCGAAGAGGCCAAGCCGGCTAAGAAGCCGGCCGCCAAGAAGGCCGCGGCCGACAAGCCCGCCGCCGACAAGTAAGACGACAGAACGAAGTAAGGAAGCATCCATGGCCAACGTCAGCCTGGAAGACATCAAGACCCTGCGCGAGCGCCTGGGCACCGGCATGATCGACACCAAGAACGCCCTGGTCGAGGCCGAGGGCGACATGGAGAAGGCGGTCGAGATCCTGCGCCTCAAGGGGGCCAAGGGCAACGCCAAGCGCGCCGACCGCTCCACCAGCGAGGGCCTCATCCGCGTCGTCGAGTCGGCGACCGCGGTGACCATGTTCGAGCTCGCCTGCGAGACCGACTTCGTCGCCAAGAACGAGAAGTTCATCGCACTGGCTGACCAGATCGCCGAGGCGCTGGCCGACTCCGGTGCCGAGACGGTGGATGCCGCGCTCGCCGTTCCGGTCGAGGGCACCACGGTGGGTCAGCTGATCGAGGACCAGGCCGCCACCATCGGCGAGAAGGTCGTGCTGCGTCGCGTCGTGCGTCTCGCCGGCGACAAGTTCGAGGTGTACCTGCACCGCACCAGCCAGGACCTGCCGCCGCAGATCGGCGTGGTCGTGGCCTACACCGGTGACGACGCCGAGACGGCGCGCAGCATTGCGCAGCACATCTCGTTCGCCGACCCGCAGTACCTCTCCAAGGAGGATGTGCCGGCCGCCGACGTCGAGAACGAGCGTCGCATCGTCGAGCAGATCAGCCGCGAGGAGGGCAAGCCCGAGGCCGCCCTGCCGAAGATCGTCGAGGGTCGCCTCGGTGCCTTCTTCAAGCAGGTCGCCCTGCTCGAGCAGGACTACGCCCGCGACAACAAGTTGACGATCCACAACGTCCTCAAGGACGCCGGTCTCGGCATCACCGCCTTCGCCCGGTTCAAGGTCGGCGCGTAAGGGTCTCGACCCCCGCGCCGAGCGTGCACGTAGTGCGCCGAGCGAGCACGTTTCACCGTGCACGCTCGGCGCATTCGTGCACTCTGGGTGCACTCGGGGCGCACCTCCGCCGGTAACCTAGACACCATGCCGAAGCGCCGCCGAGTCCTGCTCAAACTGTCGGGCGAGGCGTTCGGCGCCGGTTCCCTGGGGGTCAATCCGGATGTCGTGGGCGGCATCGCGCGCGAGATCGCCGAGGCCGCCCCGAAGGACGCGAATGACCCGGAGGGCGTCGAGATCGCGGTGGTGGTCGGCGGCGGCAACTTCTTCCGTGGCGCGGAGCTCAGCCAGCGCGGCATGGACCGCGGCCGGGCCGACTACATGGGCATGCTCGGCACGGTGATGAATGCGCTGGCCCTGCAGGACTTCCTCGAGCAGGCGGGCGCCCAGGTGCGGGTGCAGTCGGCGATCGCGATGACCCAGGTGGCCGAGCCCTACATCCCGTTGCGGGCCGAGCGGCACCTCGAGAAGGGGCGCGTCGTCATCTTCGGTGCCGGCGCCGGTTTGCCGTACTTCTCCACCGATACGGTCAGCGCCCAGCGCGCCCTCGAGATCGGTGCCGCCGCGGTGCTGGTCGCCAAGAACGGTGTCGACGGGGTGTACGACTCCGACCCGCGCACCAATCCGAAGGCCCAGAAGCTCGAGCACATCAGCTACCAGGACGCCCTCGTCCAGGGCCTGAAGGTGGTCGACTCGACCGCGTTCAGCCTCTGCATGGACAACGGCATGCCGATGGTGGTGTTCGGCATGGAGCCGGCCGGCAACATCACCAAGGCCCTGCGCGGCGAGAAGATCGGCACCCTGGTCACGGCCTGACCCCGACCACCGTGACCGTGGGTACGCTGGCTGCATGAGCGAACCGGTCGTCCTCCCTCCGGGCTCCGGGCCGAGCGGTCCGCCGCAGAACGTGCGGCAACCGCGGTTCGGTGACGCGACGGGCGCCATCCTGCTGCTGGTGCTGGCGTTCGCCGGGTACCTGATCGGTGTCATCCTGAGCTTCTTCGGCTTCCTGATCACCGGCGTCTGCGCCGCCCGCTCGTGCAACGCCGAGGCCGGGTCCACCGCGCAGGCGCTCGTCGCGGTGACGCTCGCGGTCGTCCTCCTGCTCGGATCGGGCATCTCGATCACCCTGATCGTCACCCGCCGTCGCGCGATCGTGGTGGCCCTCGTGACCCTGATCCTCGTGATCGTCGGCTGGGTCGTGGGCGTCGTCGCGTTCTTCCTCGCGCTGGCGTCGTGAGCTTCGACCCCTACGGCCCCGACGTCCTGTCGGGCGACTGGCGTTCGCGCGGTCGCGCGCCCATCAAACAGGCGGATGCCGTGGCCGGCCTGGTCGTCGAGGTCGCCGATGACGGCTTCACGGGCGCGATCACGGGGCTCGAGAAGCATCTGGTGACGCTGGAGGACCGCCACGGGCGACGTCGGGTGTTCCCGCTCGGATCCGGGTTCCTGATCGACGGCGAGAGCGTGACCCTGGTCGCACCGCAGGCGCACCCGCGCGGAGTGGCCCGCACCGCATCCGGTTCCCGGGCCGCCCCCGAGCAGCGCGCCCGCACCGCCCGAGCCAGCCGCATCTATGTCGAGGGCCGCCACGACGCCGAACTGGTCGAGAAGGTCTGGGGTGCCGACCTGCGCGCCGAGGGTGTCGTCGTGGAGTACCTCGAGGGGGTCGACCACCTGCCCGAGGTGCTCGCCGCCGAACCGCCCACCGCGCAGCGCCGCATCGGGGTGCTCGTGGATCATCTGGTTCCGGGCAGCAAAGAGTCGCGCATCGCGGAGAGCGTCGCGGGGCCGCACCTGCTGGTGGTGGGGCACCCGTACATCGACATCTGGCAGGCGGTGAAACCCGAACGGCTGGGGCTGGAGGCCTGGCCCGAGATCCCGCGCGGCATCGACTGGAAGCATGGCATCTGCGCCCACCTCGGCTGGCCGCACGCCGACCAGGCCGACATCGCGGCAGCCTGGCAGCGGATCCTCGGCCGGGTGCGCAGCTACACCGACCTCGAACCGGCCCTGCTGTCGCGCGTGGAGCAGCTGATCGACTTCACCACGTCGGGCTGAGCCGGGTCGCGGCCATCAGTGCGGCGGCGCGAGTGCCCGCCGCATGAGGTCCATCATCTGGTTCACGATCTGCGGCAGTTCGGCGTCATCCGGGGGTTGGGTGATCAGCCAGACGTCGATCGCCTGACCGATCCCCATGGCGAGCGCGATGAGCAGGCCGTCGGGAAGGTCGTCACGCACAGCACCGGCCCGTCGGCCCGCCGCCAGGGTCTGGGCGATCCAGGGCAGCACCTCACGCTCTGCGTCGTGCTGTGCGGCGTCCAGGCCGGGTCCCGGGGCTGCGCTCAGCCAGCCGCGCAGCAGGGTTGCGGTGCGCGGGGAATCCCGCATCACGCGCAGCAGCCCGAGGTACGCCTCGGTCAGCACCCGCCAGAACTCCTCCGGATCGGGGGTGTCGGGCACGGGGACGGGCCCGGTGCGCTCCACGAGCCCGACGATCTCGCGCCGCAGCACGTGCGCGTAGAGATCCTCTTTGTCGTCGAAGTAGTAGTACATCGAGCCCTTGGAGATCTTGGCGGCGTCGATGATGCGGTTGAGCGACGCCCCCGCGTAGCCGTGTGCGGCGAACTCGGCCGCGGCCGCCTCGAGGATGGCGGCCTGCTGCCCGGCGGTGAGCTTGTCGAACCGGGGGCGAGGCATGGGGCTATTCAACCGTGCGGAGGCGGCGGAAGCTCGATGGGGTCGCGGAGGCTGCGCCCCATGGCGATGCGAGCGACGACGGGAAGGCCCATGGTGCGCAGCAGGGTGGTGCGCAGCAGCAGCTGCCACCGGGTGCGCGGCGCGAAGGCCACCCCCAGAGAGACCGCCGCGTCCTGCTTGGAGCGCACGACCCGCGCGAGACGATCGTGAGTGGCGGTGAACGCCGCGACGGGGTCGCCTCCGGCCCGGTCGAGTTCGGCGGCGAGTAGGTACGCCTCGACCATGGCCAGGGCAGACCCCTGTCCGGCCAGAAGCGAGGGCGCGGCGGCCGCGTCTCCGATCAGACCGATACGCCCGCGAGACCACGACGGGATCAGCACCTGCGATGCGCTGTCGCAATAGAACGTGCGCGCCTCGGACATGCTGGCGAGGATCGCGGGGACCTCGCCCCGCGCGTCGCGGAGTGCGTGCCGGACGAGCTCGTGCTGCGCGACGGTGTCGTGCGGGATCAGCCCGTCGTGGCGGAAGGTCAGGATGAACATCGTCCCGCCGTCGTGCAGGGCCAGACGCAGCGCCTGATGACCGACCTCGGTGTGCGAGATGGCGATCAGTTCGTCACGGCGCGGGTAGTCCGCGACATCGAAGACGGCGACGGCGATCCCCAGGTCGCGGCGGTGGACGCCGTCCGGTCCGAAGAGGAGGTGTCGCACTCGGGAGTGGAGGCCGTCGGCCCCGACGACGAGGTCGAACTCGCGTTCGTCGCCGTGCTCGAATGCGACGCGCACGCGCGTTCCGTCGTCATCGAGCGCGGTGACCGTGTTTCCGAAGAGGCGTTCCACCCGCTCGCTGAGAGTTTCACTGATAACCCCCGCCAGGTCGGTCCGCCCCACCGTGACGTATCGCCCTCCGGCCTGTCCAATCAGCCCGACGGGGTCGAGGGAGGCGATGCGCCGCCCGTCCGGCCCGACCTCACGCATCTCCGTGAACACGTATCCGCGCTCCATCAGCTGCGGCACGATTCCCATCCGCTCGGCGACGTCGAACCCTGAGCCCCAGAAGTCGACGAGGTAGCCGCCCTCACGTGGTCGCGGGGCGATCTCCAGCAGCGTGACCTCATGTCCGCCGCGTTCCAGCCAGTGCGCCAGTGTGGGCCCGCCGATGCCGGCTCCGACGATGAGGATGCGCATCATGACTCCTTAGACCATAGGTTCGACCATCGGTCTAACAATGCCACGGGCGGGCTCCTCTGGCAAGGCTCGTTAGGCTGGGCGGCGTCCCAGCGCGGGGGATTGTCCACGGAGGAGTGACCATGGTTGTCGCCCTCATCGCCGGAGGCGCCCTGGCCCACGCCGCGTGGAATCTGGTCGCGAAGCGCGCATCGCTCAGCGGGCCCGCCTTCGTCTGGCTGACCTCGGTCGGCGCCTTCCTGGTGACCGCGCCGTTCGCGGCGTGGCGATGGGTGGAGCATCCGCCGCAGCCGGGCCCGCTGCTGGCGGGCATCCTGGTCAGCGGAGCGATCCACGCCGGGTACTTCCTCGCCCTGCAGCGCGGGTACCGGGCCGGGGACGTGGGCGTCGTCTACCCGTTGGCACGGGGAACCGGCCCGCTGCTCAGCGTGGTGTTCGCGATCGCCCTGTTCGGCGAGCGGCCGGGGGTCGCGGCGCTCGCGGGTGCGGCCCTGGTCATTACCGGCGTGGTGGTGATCGGTCTGGCCGGGCGTCCCGTGCACGGAGGCCGCGCCCGCGCGGGCATCATCTGGGGCCTCGTGACCGGCGTCGCGATCGCCGCCTACACGCTGTGGGACGCGCACGCGGTGCAGTCCTGGGGCATCGACCCCGTGTTCCTCAGCTGCGGCACGATGGCCGCCGAGGCGCTGCTGCTCACGCCCCTCGCCCTGCGCGGTGGGCAGGCGACCACCGTCCTCCGCACCCATGCGCGCGACGTTCTCGCGGTATCCGTGCTCTCGCCGCTGGCCTACATCCTCATCCTCGAGGCGCTCCTGATCGCACCGGTGAGCGTCGTCGCACCGGCTCGCGAGGTCAGTGTGGTGCTGGTCGCGCTGGCGGGCTGGTTGCTGTTCCGCGAGCCGCATCCGGTGCGGCGGATGCTGGGCGCCGTCGTCGTGCTGGCGGGCGTCGCGCTGCTGCTGTCGGGGTAGCGCGCCAGCGGGCCCGACTAAGCTGGAGCGACCGATCTTCGAAGGAGAACGCCCCTGTGATCGCTGATGTGCTGGCCGAGGCCACCGAGAAGATGAACAAGGCCGTCGATGTCTGCAAAGACGACTTCGCCACCGTGCGCACCGGGCGGGCCAACCCCGCGCTGTTCGAGAAGATCAACGTCGACTACTACGGCACCCCGACGCCGCTGCAGCAGCTGGCGAGCCTGCAGAACCCCGAGGCGCGCACTCTGCTCATCACGCCCTACGACAAGTCGGCGCTGAAAGAGATCGAGAAGGCGATCGTCAACTTCCCGAACCTGGGCGCGACCCCGAGCAACGACGGCACGATCATCCGCGTCACCATGCCCGAGCTCACCGAGGAGCGCCGCAAAGAGTACGTCAAGATCGTGCGCGCGAAAGCGGAGGACGCGAAGGTCGTCATCCGCAACCTGCGCCGCAAGGCCAAGGATGACCTCGACGCCCAGAAAGAGGTCGGCGAGGACGAGATCGCCCGTGGCGAGAAAGAGCTCGACGCGATCACCAAGACCCACGTCGACGCCATCGACGAGGCCCTGAAGCGCAAGGAAGCCGAGCTGCTCGAGGTCTGATGACGACCCCGACCGAACCCGAGCCCGCCGAAACGGCCGACCCCGCGACCCCGGCGCACAAGCGGCATCACCCGCCGACGCGCGCCGAGTTCGAGGCGCGGGCGGCGCAGACCCGGGCCGACATCGAGGCGCAGGCGCGTGCGGCGAAGGCGCAGTTCGATGCCACTCAGGAGAAGATCCGCGCCCGCACCGGCCGCAACCTGCTCGCCGCGATCGGCATCGGCGTGCTGCTCGGGGCACTGCTGATCGTCAGCCTCTTCCTCTGGAAACCGCTGTTCATCGTGTTCGGCGGCCTGCTCGTCGGGTTCACCACGTTCGAGCTCGCGTCGGCGCTGCGGTTCGCCGGGCGCAACGTGCCGCGGGTCGCGTCGACCGTCGTCGGTCTGGCGATGGTGCCGGTCGCGTTCTTCTGGAGCGTCGAGGGGCTGTGGCTGGCACTGCTGGCCGCGCTGGTGCTGATCACGCTCTACCGCCTGGTCGAGCTGGTGCGACCGAGTCACCGCACCGGTACCCGTGAGGTGCTGCTGGATGTCGGGGCCGGCGCGTTCGTGCAGGTGTACGTGGCGTTCTCGGCGGGCTTCTATCTCGCCCTCACCGGCTCTCCCGGAGGCGAGTGGTGGACACTCGCGGCCCTCATCATCGTGGTCTTCACCGACGTCGGTGCCTACGCCAGCGGCCTGCGCTTCGGGCGCCACAAGCTGGCCCCGCTGATCAGCCCCGGAAAGACCTGGGAGGGGTTCGCCGGTTCGCTGGTCGTCGCGGTGGCGTTCGGTGCGGTGCTCGGCCCGCTGGTGCTGCACGAGCCGTGGTGGATCGGAGCGATCCTGGGGCTGTTGCTGGCGGTCGTCGGCACCACCGGTGACCTCATGGAGTCGCTGATCAAACGCGACCTCGGCATCAAGGACATCTCGACCTGGCTTCCCGGCCACGGCGGTTTCCTCGACCGGCTCGACTCGATCCTGCCGAGCGCGGTCGTGGCGTACGCGTTCTACCTGCTGTTCGCCTAGTTACCATGGTCTCGTGAGCAACACGTTCCCGCGCGCGCGCAAGCTCGGCTACGACGTCGATCAGGTCGAGGACTTCCTCGAGGATGCGCGTCGGGCCTACCACGCGCAGCCCGGCGAGCAGACGCTCGTCAGCGCGGAAACCATCCGCACCCAGGCGTTCGCGATGCGTCGTCACGGCTACGCCCCCAGCCACGTCGATGCGGCGCTCGAGCGTCTCGAGGACGCGTTCGCCGCGAAGGAGCGCGAGCGCGCGTTCCGCGAGATGGGCGACCAGGCGTGGTACGCGCAGGCCCGCGACCAGGCGCAGGTGCTGCTGGATCGCGTTGTGCGTCCGCGCGGTCGGCGCTTCCGCCGGGTGGGCATCTTCACTCTCGGCTACGCGGTGCGCGAGGTCGACCAGCTCGCCGACAAGATCTCGGCCTACTTCCAGTCGGGTCGCCCGTTGAGCGTGGAAGAGCTGCGCACCACCGCGTTCCCGTCGCAGCGCGGAGGCTACAACGAGGCGCAGGTCGATGTCGTCATCGACGAAGTGATCGAGGTCATGCTCGCGGTGCGCTGAGCCGCGCCTCGCCGGTCGAGTGCCCGCGCATTTCGCCGGTCGAGTGCCCGCGAAGCGGGTGTATCGAGACCCCGTCACCGACCCCGTACCCGACCCCGTACCCGCGTTCGGGGTCCGGGACTTTGCCAGACCCCGCCAGTACACTGTGGCAACTGTGAGCGGATATCGGCGGCGGGGTCTCCCGGTTGCCGCGCGCCCGGAGGCGCCGGTGGCTGAGCGGCATGTCCGCGCCCCGTGGTCGCTCCCGGCGTTCGCGATGCTGGTCTGTACCGCGTTCGTCGGCGTCACCGCTGTTCCGGGTACGTCGCTGGCTCAGGCTGAGGTACTGACACCTCCGGCTCCCGTTGCTGCCGAGGCGCAGTACGTCGTCGTCGAGGGCGAGCGCGGGTCCGACGCGGTCCGCGACGCGAGCTACACCGTCACCGAGCCGCCGCGGGCCACGGCCCCGGCATCCGGTGTTCCCGATCCGGGTTCGGCGCAGGCGATCGCCTACGACCTGGTCGCGGCGAAGGGATGGTCGGTCAGCGAGTACGACTGCCTCGTCGCACTGTGGAACCGCGAGTCGCACTGGAACATCTACGCCTACAACCCCACGAGCGGTGCGTACGGCATCCCGCAGGCGCTGCCCGGCAACAAGATGGCCAGCGTGGGCTCCGACTGGAAGACGAGCGCCAAGACGCAGATCATCTGGGGGCTGGGGTACATCCAGGGGCGGTACCAGACGCCGTGCGGCGCGTGGGCGCATTCGGAGCGCGTGGGCTGGTACTGAGGCCGGGGGGTCTCGATACACCCGCTTCGCGGGTACTCGACCGACGGGTGCGAGCGCGGGGCGCCGATAACCTGAGCAGGTGGACTACGCCTTCGTCGCCGTGCTCGGAGTCGTGGTCGTCTGCGTCACCGCCGCGTTCTCGCGCCGGCTCGGCGTCGCGGCGCCGTTGCTGCTCGTCGTCGTCGGTATCGGCTACAGCATCATCCCCGGGGTTCCCCAGATCGAGGTCGATCCCGACATCATCCTGATGGGCGTCCTTCCGCCCCTGCTCTACGCGGCCGCCATCAACGTGCCCGTCGTCGACTTCCGCCGCAACTTCGCCAGCATCTCGGCCCTCTCCGTGGTGCTGGTCGTGGTCAGTGCCGTCGTCACCGGATACGTGCTGTTCCTCCTCCTCGACGACCTCAACCTGGGTGCCGCGATCGCGCTCGGCGCGGTGATCAGCCCGACGGATGTGGTGGCCGCCACCTCGATCGCCAAGCGGTTGGGCCTGCCCCCGCGGCTGGTCTCGATCCTCGAGGGCGAGGGGCTCGTCAACGATGCGACCGCGCTGGTGATGCTGCGCACCGCCATCGCGGCATCCGGTCTCGTCGCGGCGGGGGAATTCAACGGCTGGACGGTTCTCGGCGACTTCGCTCGCGCGGTCGCGGTCGCGGTGACCCTCGGCCTCGCGGTGGGGGTGATCGCGGTGTTCGTCCGGCGCAAACTCGACGACCCCATCCTCGACACCGCCGTCTCGTTCGCTGTGCCGTTCATCGCCTACATTCCCGCCGAAGAGCTGGGTGCCTCCGGCGTCATCGCCGTCGTGGCGGCGGGTCTGTACAGCGGCCACCGCAGCACCCGTTTCACCCCGCAGTCCCGTATCGCCGAGCGGATCAACTGGCGCACCCTGCAGTTCGTGCTCGAAAACGGCGTCTTCCTGCTGATGGGAGCGCAGATCTCGGGCATCGTCGCCGGCGTGCATGCCGAAGAGCTGCCGGCGCACATCGCCGTCCTCTTCGGGGTGCTCGCCGCGGGGATCCTGATCGTGCTGCGCTTCGCGTTCGTCTGGCCGCTGCTCGGTGTGATCCGCGCGCGCGAGCGCCGGGTGATTCGGCAGGTGCCGAGGATCACGGGTTTCCTCGAACGGATGCGGCGCAGTGGTCCCGTGGACGAACGCTCCGAACGTCGACGCGCCCGCTTCGAACGCGCCACCGACCGTCGGCTGAACGACATCCAGACCCTCCGCGAAGAGGGGCTGAGTGCCCGCGGTGCCGTGGTCATCGGCTGGGCGGGCATGCGCGGGGTGGTGACACTCGCGGCGGCACAGTCGCTGCCGCGCAACACGCCCTACTACGAACAGCTCGTCCTGATCGCCTTCACGGTCGCGATCGTCACC